>Ga0182027_10014599_pt1 | contig 10864 bp, 8 predicted proteins | sample 712E1DmetaG_FD_121300 | JGI IMG/M metagenome (GOLD analysis project Ga0182027, IMG submission 121300) | Permafrost microbial communities from Stordalen Mire, Sweden - 712E1D metaG (Illumina Assembly) | ecosystem: Environmental > Terrestrial > Soil > Wetlands > Permafrost | place: Sweden...
AACCATGAGCCCGTAGCTGGAATTATTTTAGCGGCGGGTGGCTCAACTCGTTTTGGCCAACCGAAACAGCTCCTGGATTGGCATGGCCAGCCATTCGTCCGGGCTGTAGCACAGACCGCGCATGATGCTGGCCTGTCACAGATCGTAGTTGTAACGGGGGCGAATGCCGAATTGGTAGAGAGTGCTGTAAAGGGCCTGAATGTTACAATTAAACGAAATGATGATTGGCAAACCGGTCAGGCCAGTTCTATCCGAACAGGAATCGAGGCAATATCCACTTTAGCCTGCAAACCAGCTGGCGCTGCCATTTTTCTGCTCGCCGACCAACCACAAATTGAACCTTCTGTTATCCGCGCCCTTGTCGAATACCATGCCTCTGAATTCCAACCAATCATTGCGCCATTGGTTATGATGGATCAACGTGCAAATCCCGTCTTGTTCGATCGTGTAACTTTTCCGGATTTGATTAATTTGCAGGGCGACATCGGTGGGCGAGGTATTTTTTCCGGGTATCCTGTCGAGTATATGCCATGGCACGATGACAGATTATTGCTTGACGTGGACATTCCTGAAGATTATATACGTCTGATTAGGGATGAAACATTATGATCTCAGCCATTATTCTAGCTGCGGGCGAATCCAAGCGGATGGGGCAGCCGAAAATGTTATTGCCTTGGGATAAAAGCACCGTCTTGCAAACGGTTATTACGACCTTTCAGACAGCTGGGATAAAAGACATTCTGGTTGTTACCGGGGGGGCCCATGAGCAGGTTGATGCATTGGTTGGCCAAACAGTACAAATCGTCTATAACAAAAACTATGCGCGTGGTGAGATGTTGAGCTCGATACAGACGGGTTTAAAGACAAAAATGTCAGAGTCTCGCGCCATCCTAATTGCCCTTGGCGACCAGCCTCAGGTTCAAACCAGATGCATACAACACATCCTTCAAGAATATAAACGGACGAATGCTTCGTTGATCGTCCCAAGTTATAAAATGCGGCGCGGTCACCCATGGTTGGTGGCGCGGGAACTTTGGGATGAAATTCTCAAAATGCCGTTTGGCGATACCTCGCGGGAATTTTTAAACAGGCATGCACATGACATCCATTATGTCCAATTGGATACCCCCACGATCCTTCAGGATTTAGACACCCCGGAGGATTATTTAAGCTCTTTACCTGGACGCACCTCTAAGAAACTATAATAATAAGAGTTCGTCTCGCGGCGTCTAAATCCAATCCTTTGATAAAGTCGATTTGCGGCTTCGCGCTTCGGATTGGAAGTCAGACTCACACCTTTTGCGCCCTTCTCTCTAGCTATATCTAATAATTGTCTGACGAGTTCCTCACCGATCCCCTGCCCTCTTGCCGATTCATCTACGATAACGTCTTCGATAATCGAACGGATTCCGGTTGGCACACGGTAAACGGTTAAGCATGCTGCTCCAACGATGGTCTCACTCAGGCTCGGATTACGCGCAACCAATAATATAGAAGATTCTGATTTAATAAGATCAGCCAAATCTTCCCTAGAAGGAGCCGGGTTATTCGAAGTTAATTGTGGTGTCAATCGCTGGAATGCTTTCCAAAGTTCTTCGGTTATTTCTATTATACGTTCTAATTGCATATCCAAATTATACTAGCAAACAAAGAGTCGCTTTTCAGCGACTCTTTTATCTAATGTTGGAGTATGAGTGTTGGAGTTTAACTCTATCTCCAATATTAAGTTATACCTTCACCAATCCAATTTTGACTTTTTCCCCTTCGAAGTCATCTTCTATTGATGTAACACCCGCGGGTGATGCCTTAAAATCCAATTTGATCGCCAGCGTCTCAGATGTAACATAATCGAGATGCGCTTCGATCGCTAACTTTAAATTTGCAGAGGCCTCAACGAAAAGGTTGATCCGGTCGGCAACTTCCAGGTCAGCACTTTTTCGCAAGTCTTGTACACGTCGAACAAACTCGCGTGCTAACCCCTCATTAACAAGTTCCGGTGTTAGGTCGGTAACAAGTGCAGCCAAATACCCTCCTTCCTCAGCAACCGAAAAACCTTCCTTGGCTTGTGCTTTTACCTCCAATTCACCGGGTAGAATATCAAAACCTTGTCCATCAATCTCAACTCTTACTGATCCTCTTGTAAGTAATGCTTCAGTAACTTTCTCGGTATTCATGGCAAGGATGGCTTTTTGAATGGCAGGGAACTTGTTCCCATATTTTTGTCCGAGTTGTTTGGGCAAAGGTTTGACTGAATGTGAGACGGCTTCCGTACTTGCGTCAAGCAGACGAACCATTTTGACATTCAATTCGTCTTTGATAAGATCCGCAAAATTCTCCACAGCTTTTCTGTCTGATACATTGCCGAGTGAGAATGCCGCTTCTTTACACGGTTGGCGTACCTTGCGGTTGGCTTTTTGTCGGGCTGAATGACCGAGTGAAACGAGTTTTATCACCAATGTCATTTCATGGTTTAGTTTTTCATCGATTTGAGCTTCATTAAACTTCGGCCAATCTGCCAAATGCACTGATTCGGGTGCAGATGTGTCCACTGAGCGAACCAGGTTTTGATAAAACTCGTCTGCAATAAAAGGCATCGCCGGCGCGATTAATTTGCTGACCGTCACCAACGCTGTATACAGCGTGCGATAGGCAGCCTGTTTATCCTCATCCGAACCGGATTTCCAGAAGCGGCGGCGTGAACGCCTTAAATACCACGTCGAAAGTTTTTCAACAAAATTTTCAATGGGGCGAGTCGCGCCTGTGACATCATAGGTTTCATAAGCCTTCGTCACATCCCGCACAAGAGTATGCAATTCCGAAAGCAGCCAACGATCTAGGACATTTTTACTGGAGATATCCTCAGACGCTAATTGCGGATTATCCAGATTGGCATAAGTTACGAAGAATGAGTAGATGTTCCACAATGTGAGCGTAAAATTGCGGATGACTTCGCCTACCAGATCGACTGAGAAACGGCGTTCATTGCCGGGTGGCGTAGCCGTATATAAATACCACCGGAAAGCATCCGCACCATCCACTTTAAGCACATCCCATGGATCGACGATGTTTCCGAGACTCTTCGACATCTTCTTGCCATCGCCGTCAAGGATCAGACCAAGGCAGATGACATTTTTATACGCAACCGAATCCATTAAGAGGGTGCTGATCGCATGCAACGAATAGAACCAACCTCGTGTTTGGTCGACCGCTTCACAGATATAATCAGCCGGAAATTGTGTTTTGAATTTGTCCTGATTCTCAAAGGGATAATGCCATTGGGCATATGGCATCGATCCCGAATCGAACCATACATCGATCAGATCCTTTATGCGTCTCATTCTCCCGCCGCACTCTGTACAGATATAAAGGACCTCATCTATGAATGGACGATGCAGGTCGAGTTCCGAAAGGTTATGCCCTACCTTATCAGATAACTCATTTACCGACCCAATACATTCCCTGTGTTTGCACTCTTCACACTCCCAGACCGGAAGAGGTGTGCCCCAATATCGCTCTCGGCTCAAGGCCCAATCAATATTATTTTCCAGCCAGTTTCCGAATCGACCTTCCTTGATATGCTCAGGTACCCAATTGATTGTGTTATTAAGGGATACCAATTTATCTTTATATAGGCTGGTTCTTATATACCAGGAGTCACGCGCATAATACATAAGAGGTGTCTTGCACCTCCAGCAAAATGGATACGTATGTGTATATCCCTCAGTGCGAAATAAAAGGCCACGTGCCCTTAGATCTTCAATGATCTGCGGATCAGCATCCTTGATGAAAACACCTCGCCACGGTTTAACCTCCGGAATAAAAGTGCCATCAGGCAACACCGTCATTAGAATGGGCAAATTATGTTCATTTGCCATCTGCAAGTCTTCTGCACCGAACGCAGGCGCCATATGAACTAGACCGGTGCCGTCTTCGGTTGTAACAAAATCTCCCAAGACCACAAAATGGGCAGGCTTGTCGGGTGGCAAGAACGTGAAGAGTGGGTGATATTTTTGTCCTTTTAACTTTTTCCCTTTGAAAGTCTCAACTACTTTCACTTCTTCGCCTTTGAAAACCTTGGCGACTAAAAGTTCCGCAAGGATCAATTTTTCTATACCACCGTCTGGTAACTTACGCTCGACAGTCACATAATCTACATCCGGGTGTGCCGCGACTGCGACGTTTCCTGGCAAGGTCCAGGGCGTGGTGGTCCACACAAGAAGTGAAGTATCTTTTTTACCAACTAACGGCATCCGGACAAAGACTGACGGATCTGTTGCTTCATCATAACCGAGAGCCACCTCATGATCCGAAAGAGGCGTACCACAGCGCGGACAATAGGGTACTACTTTATACTTTTTAAAGAGTAGGTCCTTTTCCCAAAAACTCTTCAGAATCCACCAGACTGATTCAATATATTCGTTGGTATAAGTAACGTAAGCTTCTTCCAGATCGACCCAGAATGCGATCCTGTCTGTTAATCTGCTCCAATCACGTATATATTCAAATGCAGATTTCCGGCATTCTGCATTGAATTTTTCAATGCCGTATTCCTCGATTTGATGTTTGTTCTTAAATCCGTGTTTTTTTTCAACCTCTATCTCGACGGGTAAGCCATGTGTATCCCAGCCGCCTCGCCGGGATACGTGATAACCGCGCATGATCTTGTAACGAGGAAAAATATCCTTAAATGCCCGCGCCAGAACATGGTGAGATCCAGGGCGACCGTTGGCGGTCGGAGGTCCCTCATAGAAAACATATTCGGGCCCAGTTTTTCGTTGATTGAGGGTCTTTTTAAAAATCCCCTCACGTTGCCAGAAACCCAGGACACCTTCCTCCATCGCCGGTACGTCAAGTTTGGATGATACAGGTTTGAACATTAAACCTCCGACAATTCATAAAATAAAAACTCCCATCTCCTTGTCAGAGACGAGAGCAGGGCTCACGTGGTACCACTCTGTTTCCCGCTTCGCGGCAGGCACTTTTCGAGAATCTTTTTCTCGCGCTGGGTATAACGGCGGCGATTCCGGCTCGCTTACTCTTCGATCCTCCGGTTCATGAGTTTTCGAATTTCAGCTTGCAGCTCCGAGATGATTTTCAGTCTGCTTTGTAGACCTGCTTGCACTAGTCCAGGCTCGCTAACAACGTTACAGACTTACTCGTTCTCATCATGGCATTTTACCTGCAAAGCAGGATTTCTTAAGGTTTGCAGATTATCTCACAACTCACGAGCATCGTCAAACCTTCGGTAAGTTTGTTTATTCTTGCGAAAGAACTGGACTTGCAGGATAATGATGTATATGCAATCCATCGAATTTAACGAACAATTTCCTGCTGAACAGGTCGTTTCTGCCGATTCACTTGTAATTACGTTGCTTATGGCTCCTAAACGTTTTTTCCGTCACGGATGGCAGTCCTGGTCTCTAGCCACATGGACCGATACAGCCTCCCCACTTCCAATTCAAAAACCATATCTCCTACACGCCATGCAACATAATCCGGATTACGCCAAATACCCTTATCCGAACGGCTCCTGGATTGGGGCAATCGAAATGGAAAACGAAAATATCCTTCTGCTTGGTTCACTTGGACTTGATGCTCATGTTGAATTAATTAACGACCACCTCCGCGGCTGGTATGAGTCGGGATCGGGGGATTGGTTTGTCGGGTATGGTAGGGAACAGTCTATCTTTACTCGGTATGCTGATTTACTTGGTAGACGGCTGGGTAGTGCCAAAAATCGGACCCCTTTGCGCGTTTGGTGCTCTTGGTACAGCCTTTACACAGCGATAAACGAAACGATGCTGATAAAAGTAATTGATGATCTCGACGACCTGCCTTTTGACGTTATCCAAGTGGATGATGGTTGGCAGAAGGCAGTTGGAGATTGGGAGGCGAATAATAAATTCCCTTCCGGCATGACAGCGTTAGCAGACAAGATCAAATTAACAGGTCGGAAAGCGGGGATTTGGCTTGCGCCTTTGATTGCCGCCAAGTCCTCTAAGCTTTTCCGTGATCATCCTGATTGGTTTCTAAGCGATACTCACGGAAAATTTGTATCTGCAGGTTTTAACTGGGGTGAGTACCTTTACACACTCGATACCACCCATCCTGACGTTTTGACTTGGCTGTCTACGTTGATGAAGCAAGTTCACGGATGGGGTTTTGAGTATATAAAACTCGATTTTCTATATGGAGGTGCACTACCTGGCAGGCGTCATTTGGATATGCCGCGTGAAGCTGCTTACCGCATTGGGCTAAAAGTCCTGCGTGAAGCCATGGGCATGGACACCTTTTTCCTCTCATGCGGCGCGCCAATCCTGCCGTCTCTGGGTTTATGTGATGCGTTGAGAATAGGACCGGATGTTGCAGGTGAATGGGAAAACACGCGCGATTCATTGTTACTATATAATCCCACCATACCGGGGACAAAAAACGCCATCCGTACCTCAATCCACCGTAAATGGCTTGGTTCGCTCGTTCAGACTGATCCCGATGTCGTCTACTTTCGCTCTTTTGAATGTTCCTTAAATGATGAACAAAAATCTTTGTTACAAGATCTGGCATTGGTCTGTGGTTTCAAAGCCACATCAGACTTACCAGTATGGCTTAAATCCGATGAACGGGAAAAGCTCCGGGCTTTTTTGAGTGCCAGATCTGAAATTAATCAGTTATCTCGTTATGTTTTCAACGTCGATGGCAAAATCGTGGACTTTAGTTCTGCTATTCCATTACCCGAGCGACCAAAAGGGCTTGATATTATCAAGGGGGTCTTAACTGGATGGCTGGGAAATCAGGCCTGGGTTTTGAAAATCCTGGATAGTATACAAAGGAACGCTTTAAAGAAAAAAATCAAGGATTTGTAAAAAACCTGCACGAATTAATGGTTCTATCGCTTATTTTGTCAGTGCAATTTGTCAGTCTTCGCCGCCATAATGAAATCATTTTGGTGCAGACCATGGATCTTATGGGTCCACCATTGAATGGTCACTTTGCCCCACTCGGTCATGATAAGCGGATGATGGTCTTCTTCTTCTGCAGCAGCGCCAACTTTATCGGTAAACGCAATCGCTTCTGCAAAGTTCTTGAACTTAAATACTCGCTCAAGCCGTTTCTCGCTATTTAATTCCTTTACCTGCCATTCAGGTACTTGTGGTTGGAGCTCCGTGATTTGACTATCCGTCAAAGTCGGCTCGCCGCCTCTACATGCGACACATTTAAGCTGAATTAGATACACCATTTTTTCCTCAATTAATTAGTAAATTTATTATTACTTATAATCCTGTGGTTATTATTATACCTTCAGCAAGGGACTGATGTGCGAAAGTCTTAGAATGGTTGATCCTGAGCATCTTAAATCCAAGGAAGATTTTGGCAATATATCCCTCGGAGATATTCCACGATGCAGTCACATTATCATTTTGTTGTGAATTCCACAAACCTGATATTACTAAAAAGACGAGCAAAGCTGGTCATTATCCAGGCGTTGTTTGGATGTAATTTCGTTAGATGCTTTTCCGTCGTGCCGTTTATAAGTTTTATTTATTTTTCTTAAGAATTTGATTGAGCTCTTGCCCGATTTCTTCACTTAATATTTTAGCTCCTTTAATATTCAAATGATTTTCATCCCACCAGTAATTCGGATTGTTGTCTAACAGGGGATCTTGGCTGTAATCCAGGAAATATATGTTTTTATATTTTTGAGAAAGCTGGGAATAAAAATCAATGGCTATTTTCCTTTGGCTTTCGTCGATTTCCCCGTTCATGTACGGGGGGAACATTAATACAAGTGTAAATCCTCTATTATTAGCGAATTGCGTAAGTTCTTCAAATTTTTTCTCCCTGTTAATTATTTTGGAAAGATCAAAGCGTATGACGGGGAATGGATAGGGAAGTGTTTGAGGTATTTGACCAGGGACTTGACCTTTTTTAAATTGAGCCCCATTTACAAGAACGTAGTCGGGTCTATTTACAGTCAATATTTTGGATTTCTTAGTTTGTTCATGAATATTGCCACCATTTTTGATTCTTTCAATGATGTTTTGATAGTCCAGAAGGATTGCCGGAATCTGCGGCTTATATACGGTACTTGAAAAGAACCAATAATATAATGATTCATCCCAACTTGAGTTGAATAAATTAAAGGTATGGCTGGAGTCGTTGCGATATGGAAGAAACAGCTCTGTTTTAAATCTTAGGAGACTGGGATCCAGGGATAACAGATCGGCCTCAAAAACAACAATTTTCGGTATTTTATTATGAAGCAGATAATCCTCCAATGTAAATTCCTGTTGCTCGAAATTCGAGCCATCCATGCCAAGGTTCCACGCGGTTTGACCTGTTGTATCCTGAACAACCTCGGGATTGACATGGAGACTTGTTCTTGAGCTTCCGAAAAAAACAATATCTGCATTTATTTCACTATGATACATGCGGTTAAGACTTCCGACATCTTCGGTTAAAGCGGTTTGGGATTGCAGAGACCAGAAGAAAAAAGAGGAAAGTAATATATCGCAAATTTTAAGAATAACAAGGAAAATGAAAAATTTATATATGAACTTTGCCATAAACAATCTCAAAATTGAAAATAGATGAAATTCCTTGTACTGACATCTACGGATAATAATATGATACCAAACGTGGCAAAAACATAATAACCCCATCTTATAACCGTAGGTAAATTGTCGATTTTTCTGTTTATATCCATGCGACTCCCCATTGCTTCGGCGCTAAGCAGGAAAATTATTAATAAAACCGATAAAAGCAGGTTGCCTTGATTTAATCCGCCATTGAAAATAAATGGTTTAAGAAATTCATTTATATCACGAGCTAAGAATGCGGACAAATAGTAGGTGATATTCAATCTTGTTATATTTCCAAGCAATAGCAGGGAATCACTAATGCTGTTTGCGCGAAAAAAGATCCATCCAAAACAAACCAACACAAAAGTAGCACACGTCTGAAATGTATAATAAAAGCCGGAAATGATTTTTGAGCTGAGTTTCTCAAAATATCCATCGGCGCGATGTCTGAATTGATTTTCAATGATCAAATAGGTGCCGTGCAAACAACCCCAAATTACAAATGTCCAATTTGCGCCATGCCATATTCCGCAGGCAAGCATGGTGATCAGGGGTGGAGAAAATTGAACTATCCACTCAGGCAGGTTTTTTTGTTTCAGGAGGCTTCTGCGTAAGGGGAAAAATATGTAATCTCGTAGCCAGGAGGAAAGTGAAATGTGCCAGGAATTCCAGAATTTCTGTATGGAATTAGAAAAATAAGGATGGTTAAAGTTCTCTGAAAGTTCGTAGCCCAGCATTTTGGCCGCACCCAAAACGATATCGGTATAACCGGAAAAATCGCAATATAACTGGAATGCAAAAAATACTACTGCCAGTATTATCGGGAATCCCTTGAAATCTGTTGGGTGATTAAAGACTTGATCCACATAAATTGCCAACCGGTCCGCAATTACGATTTTTTTAAATACACCCCATGCAATTCGTTTTAATCCTATTCTGGCATCTGAGTAATTAAAAACAGTGGGGTTTGAAAATTGCGGAAGGAGGTTTTTAGCACGTTCAATAGGCCCTGAAATTTGTAAAGGGAAAAACGAAGTAAATAAAGCAAATTTGCCAATATGGGTTTCACTCTTTTGAAAGCCCCTATAAATATCAAGCAAATATGCAATGACTTGAAGCGTGTAAAAGGAGATGCCTATGGGGGCGAGCAAACTAATTGGATGGGGAAAAACAAACGGAAAATTTACCCAGGATAAGACAATGTCTATTTGTCCTGATAAGAAAACGATATATTTAAAATAAATGAGTGGAACTAAATTAATTACTAACCCTATTATCAAATAGATCCTGCGCTTTTTGGGCAGTGCGTTCTTGGCTATCTCTAAACTTATATGAAAATTTATAAATATCGAGATGGTTATGAAAAAAATATACTCCGGACTCCAACTCATATAGAAATAGATGCTTGCGATTAATAGAACAAGCCATCGAAATCGATAAGGCGTGGAAAAATACAGGACGGTTGTGATGCCAAGAAATATTGCAAAATATATTGAGCTTGGCTGCATAATGATTCCCTGAACAAGAATTTATTCAAAAATAGGCTGTTATTGAACCAAACCCCTAATCAAACATCAAGGTACCACTATAAACTCTTAAGTGTTTTTGATTTTACTTCATTACTCCATTTGGATTCAAAGGGGCGCAATTCTTTCATGTATATAAGGCATATAAATGCCACAAATAACATCGCAAGCTTTAAATATTGCGATGTCTGGGAAAAAAGATATTGCCCATCCCCGTATATTATCTGACAACCTGTTTGATCCCCAAGTTGCTGAATTATTCTTCCGACCAATAATATAATTTTGATTCACATAATGGAATAAAAGAATTATTTTCTTGCTCAAATAAAAATGATGAAGTAGAAGGTTTATAGAAGCAAATCTGCCGGCCATAAACTTTGGATAATATTGTAAAGCCTAAGCTAATTGTCGAATCCGTATATTATCGCACTCTGCCGGTTCCGCGGATAACGCACACCAACTTTTTTTACAGAGCGGCATGATCCCGCCAACAAGTTCATCCGTTTATGCCGGTTCACCGCCCTGAGAAACAATATATTTTAGTTTGGATATGTTAACTATTAATACATCCAAAGAGATTACAGACACTTCCGAAGCTTCTGTCAATTTATCTATCACTTTTGCAGAGTCTTAAGCAACAGATCGATATCAGATAGCTTGGAAAGATGTACGCGGATTACCCGACGTCCACGCGCGACCAGTGTTTCAAAATCACCCAGCGCCTGCGCCCGGATCAGTGTTCCAAACGTCATACCTTCG
>Ga0182027_10014600_pt1 | contig 10863 bp, 9 predicted proteins | sample 712E1DmetaG_FD_121300 | JGI IMG/M metagenome (GOLD analysis project Ga0182027, IMG submission 121300) | Permafrost microbial communities from Stordalen Mire, Sweden - 712E1D metaG (Illumina Assembly) | ecosystem: Environmental > Terrestrial > Soil > Wetlands > Permafrost | place: Sweden...
CCGGTGTACCCGCTGCGGGATACGATTGCCGATATACCCGACACTGTCAATTCTACAAAATGATAATATGGCAGCATCTTTAAATCATAATTGATTAATCTGCCGAGAATTATCCCGGCAGATGGGCCTTGCAAATCCAGTTTACCCGTATTGACACTGATATTTTCCAGCGTGCAATCGAAATCTTCGGCCTCGCGCACGGCATTTATCCATTGCCAGTCGCGGTCAGAAGTGGCAGCGTTGGTAACCAGCATATAGTAATCCTGCGCCAGCTTATAGACGGTCAAATCATCAATTATTCCGCCCTCAGCGGTGAGGAGAGCGGAAAGTTTAATCTGCCCGATTTCCTGCTTTTGTAAATTTCTGGTCAGGGCCAGCTGCAACAGATCGAATGCTCGCGGCCCTCTTACTGTAATTTCCCCCATATGGCAAATGTCAAAGAGGGCGGCAGCATTGCGGGTTGTTTTGTGCTCGTCAATGACATTCGTGTATTGAACGGGCATGGCCCAGCCGCCAAAATCAATTATTTTGGCATTTAGGGCAACGTGCTTTTCATATAATGGCGTTTTTTTCATCTTTATTTAACCAGCGACTGAAGAATAAGAGAAAATCCAATCAAGAGAATGCATAACGCCACAAACACATAACTCTTTTTCATAGTTACCGTTCCCAGCACAATATGATTGCAATGCCGGCAAATGGTAAATCTGGAAGAAATTTCCCCGCTGCAGGAAGGACAGCGCAAAATATTTTTTTCTGCGACCCCGGTATGCCGGTCTATGTTTTGCTTTAATGCGGAGTGAATATCATAGTTCCCTTCACAGTCCGCGTTCGGGCATTTACCCTGCGCCGGCATGTCGTCGGTCCAAAAGAAAGATTTTTTGCAAACGGGACAGTGGATTTTCAACATGAGACTTCTCCGAGTAAAATATTTTAATCACTTTCCCTGAAAGAGTTTTTTAAAAAACATTTCTTTACTTTTGGGGTAGTAAAGGTCTCCCTCATAGTCAACAATTAATCTGCCATCCAGATGGTCAATTTCATGCTGAATAACACGCGCGACGTAATCCAGATATCTTTTGCTGATTTTTTCTCCTTGAGCATTCAGAGCGCGTATTTTAATCTCCGGAAAGCGGCTGATTTCTACCTGGATTTCCGGGCAGGATAAACAACCTTCGGCTATGGTAACTTTTTCACCGCGTGCTTGAGTAATTCGCGGATTGACCAGCACCTCGAAATCATCGGGTTTAATTTTTCCTTTTTCACCGAAGCCTCTAATACGAAAGGCAATAATTCTTTTATTGATCCCGATTTGTGGAGCGGCCAGCCCGGAAGCATCATCTCTTCCTAAAAAAGAATCAATAAGAGTTTGGATGGCGGTACGTGCTTCTTTATCTAGAGGTGAAGAAGTTTCGGAAGATTTTTTACGCAAAAGGGAAGTGTCTTTTTCATTTATACCGTCTTCATTCCATAATGTTAAAATCCGGCTTTTAGCCATTAAATTATCACCTGCTGAACATTTCGCTCGGGCATATAACATCTATTCTTCGTAATTTCAAGGAATTGTAGCTTGCAATAGTACCCCTTCTTTTGCTAAACATCTAATGAAGGTATTTGATAACATATTCAGGGTTAAAATTTGCTTAATCAAATAGTAACTAACATTGCAAAGAAAGAATTTGCCCGTGCGCTGAAATTTTCAGAAGGCATAATCCCGGTATTGCCCTCCTGCAATGACGATAAACAGCGCCTGCTTTATATTCATATCCCTTTTTGCGAAGAGCTTTGTCCCTATTGCTCCTTTCACCGGGTGCGCTTTGAAGAAACGCTGGCCCATAACTATTTTGGGGCGTTGATCAATGAAATTAAACTTTATCGGGAAAAAGATTACAGCTTTAACGGAATTTATGTCGGCGGCGGGACGCCAACCGTTTTGATTGGTGAATTAGCCAATATGCTGCAATACGCCCGGGAGATTTTTCCCATCCGGGAAATATCGGTGGAAACAAATCCTAATCATCTGACGCCCGGGAATATTGCCATTTTGCAGCAGGCCGGGGTCAATCGTCTTTCCGTTGGTGTCCAAACCTTTAATGATGAATTGCTTAAAAAAATCGGTCGCTATGAAAAATACGGGGCAGGAGAAGTAATTGCAGAGAAGCTAAGTAACATTCAAGGCTGTTTCGATACCGTCAATGCCGACATGATTTTCAATTTCCCCACGCAAACGCCCCAAATGTTGAAGGACGATCTGGCTATTTTGCTGAAATTAAAAATGGAGCAAATAACATTTTATCCTTTGATGGTATCCACGATTACCCAAAGCCTGATGGATGAGGCAATCGGAACGGTTAATTTCCGCCGTGAAAAAAAATTATATAACCTCGTTATCCGGCATTTGGAGCAAAATTATGATTCTTCTTCGGCGTGGTGCTTTTCGAGAAAGAAAAGCAAGAAGACGCTGATTGATGAATACGTTGTTGATTACGATGAATATGCCGGTCTGGGCAGCGGCGCCATCGGTTATCTCCACGGAATTTGCTACGCCAACACATTTGACATCAACAAGTATATTATTTTGCTTAGCCAAAATAAACTGCCGCTCCTGGCTTTGCGGAAGTTTGATCGGCGAGATCAAATAAGATATGATTTCCTGATGAAATTGTTCAGTACGAAAATGAATGTAGCGGCACGGGAAGAAAAATATGACGGAAAGTTTTTAAAAACGCTGTGGAAAGAAATGATTGCTTTTGTTTTGGCCGGCGCTTTCCGTTATTTTCCGCCGAATTTATATTTAACTCCACGGGGGCGTTATCTTTGGGTCATCATGATGCGGGAATTTTTTATTGCGGTGAATAATTTCCGTGAGTTCTGCCGCAGGCAGGTCAATATTAATTAATTTCTGCGGGAGGGGGGTGTTTTATGGATGAAAAAAGGAAAACATTATTGAAAAGTCTGCCGAAGATTGACGAGGTGATCCTGCTTTTAGAAAAGAAAAATATTTATTCGCGAGCGCCGCGCGAAATTGTCAAAGAAGTGAGCCAAAAAGTCGTGCAGAAATTGCGGGATAAAATTGTAAATTTTCCCAAAATAGAAAATATAGAATCCACCATAGATACAAATTATGTTGCCCAATTAGCGGAAAAATTAATTCAAGGCCTGCACCACTGCCGTTTGCAGCGGGTGGTCAATGCGACCGGCGTCATCCTGCATACGAATCTGGGACGTGCTCCGCTTAGTCCCGAAGCTCTGCAAAGAATTTTAGAGGTTGGTTGTGGCTATTCCAATTTGGAGTTTGATCTGACCCGCGGAGAGCGGGGCAACCGTTATGATAATGTCCGGGAATTAATTTGCTCCCTCACCGGTGCAGAAGATGCTTTGATAGTGAATAATAACGCCGCTGCCGTTTTGCTTGTTTTAAATACTTTAGCTGAAGGCAAAGAAGCAATAGTGTCACGCGGCGAGCTCATCGAAATAGGTGGTGAGTTTCGCATCCCGGAAGTTATGCAAAAAAGCGCGGCTATTATGCGGGAAGTAGGCACAACGAATCGCACCCGGCTTGCGGATTACGAAAAAGCAATTGGCGCCGATACGGGGCTCATTTTAAAAGTTCACACCAGCAATTACCGCATTGTCGGTTTTACTGAAGAAGCAGATATTATTTCACTTACGGCTCTGGGAAAGAAAAAAGGAATTCCGGTAGTAGATGATCTGGGCAGCGGTTGTTTAATTAATCTGGAAAAATACGGTTTACAGCACGAACCTACTGTTCGGGAAGTTGTGGCAACCGGCATTGATGTGATCACCTTCAGCGGGGATAAACTGCTGGGCGGACCGCAGGCGGGTATCATTGTTGGCAAAAAAACTGTTCTGGAACTGATTAAGAGAAATCCGCTCAACCGGGCGCTGAGAATTGATAAATTCACTTTGGCTGCCCTGGAGGCAACACTGATCCATTACCTCAATCCGGATCAGGTTGTATCTGCGTTAAGGCCGCTGAAATCGCTGACCGAACCTGTAACCGCTGTAAAAAAACGTGCCGCCAAGCTGATCAGCAAACTACGCAAAGAGAAATTTGCCTCTTTGGAATTTTCTTTAAAAGAATCTTTTTCGGCGGCAGGCGGCGGTTCTCTGCCTACAGAAAAAATCCCCACTTTCTTAGTCGGCGTGAAAAATAAAAAAATGTCGGCCAGCCGTTTGGAAGCGGGGCTGCGTCAGGTTGCCGTTCCGGTTATTGTGCGGGTCGATAAAGATGAAATCCTGATAGATTTACGGACAGTAACCGAAGACGAATTTACCCTCATCATCCAAGGCCTGCGCGAATGCCTGGCCAATTAATATTAATTGCTTTGAACGGATAACGAGGCGGTAATGAGGCTATTTTTTGTTGACGGGGACCTGGTCATTATATATATGTTGCTTTGCATCTTATATTGTAACAAGAGTGGAGACATGAAGATATGAAGGATTTTTCATCGGAGCGGGCCCTTCGCTTTACTGAATCGGTCATCCGGGATATGACCAGGGTCTGCATCAAGCATCGAGGGGTAAATCTGGCCCAGGGATTTCCGGATTTTCCGGCACCTGCCGGGATCAAAGAAGCAGCCATTTCGGCCATCCGGGAGGACTTCAATCAGTATGCCATTACCTGGGGAACTCCGGCGCTGCGTCAGGCGATCGTCCAGAAATTCGCCCGCTACAACGGAGTAGAGATGGACCCGGAGAAGGAGATCACTGTCGCCTGCGGGGCGACAGAGTGCATGATTGCTTCCCTCATGGCGATCGTCAATCCCGGTGAGGAAGTGATTGTCTTCGAACCCTTCTATGAAAACTACGGGCCGGACGCCATCCTCTGCGGGGCCACGCCGCGATTCGTCACTCTTCATGAGCCTGACTGGCACTTCGATGAAAAAGAGCTGGCTCGCACCTTCAATAATAAGACCAAGGCGATTGTCATTAATACCCCGAACAACCCGACGGGTAAGGTTTTTACCCAAGAAGAGTTGCAGATCATCGCCAACCTCTGCCAGAAATGGGGAGTAGTTGCGGTGAGCGATGAAATCTATGAGCATATCCTCTATGACGGATCCAGACACATCAGCATTGCCAGCCTTCCGGGAATGCGCGAGCAGACCATCACCATCAACTCCATTTCTAAAACTTACAGCCTTACCGGATGGAGAGTCGGCTGGGCCATTGCTCCGGCCCATCTGACGGCATCCATTCGTAAAGTCCACGATTTCTTGACCGTGGGAGCCGCCCATCCCCTGCAGGAAGGCGCAGTTGTTGCCCTGCGTTCGCCTTCCTGCTACTATCGGACACTGGCTGAGGAGTATCGGGAGCGGAGAGATTTTCTTTTGCAGGCCTTGGAAGAGGTGGGGTTCCGGATTTATAATCCCCGAGGGGCCTATTACATCATGACCGACGTGGCCCATTTCGGCTTTACGGATGATGTGGCCTGCTCTTTTTATTTAGTGGAGAAGTTCGGGGTGGCCACGGTCCCGGGAAGCTGTTTTTACAGCCGTCCGGAACTCGGGAGGACGAAGGTTCGTTTCGCTTTTCCCAAAAAAATGGAAACCCTGCAAATGGCGGCGGACAAGTTAAGGAAGTTTAAACCGTAATTGGAGAAAAGATAGCTGCTGTTATAAAGAAAAGGGGTCGGCCAAAAAAGAGGCAGTCAGAAGATGAATTTAAATAGAACCGTCCCCAATATTACTGTGAATGAAAATCAAAGCGGGCAACGGCTCGATATATTTCTGGCACAAAATGATCAGTTTCTTTCGCGCTCCCAGGTAAAACGGGCAATTGAAGAAGGAGATGTACTGGTTAATGCCCTTGCGTCTAAACCTTCCCAGCACCTGAAGAAAGGCGACATCATCTGCCTCAATCTGAGACCGGCTCAAGAAGCAGTCGCCATTCCGCAGGAAATTCCCTTAAACATAGTTTATGAAGATGCAGCGATTATTGTCGTAAATAAACAGGCGGGAATGGTTGTCCATCCGGCGCCGGGCAATTACGATCATACGCTGGTTAATGCTTTGCTTTTTCATTGTCATGATTTGTCGGGGATTGGCGGTGTTGTGCGTCCGGGCATTGTTCATCGGCTGGATAAAGGAACGTCCGGATTGATAGTCGCGGCCAAAACAGATGCCGCCCATCGCAACCTGACGGCTCAATTCGAAAAGCATGAAGTCTATAAGACTTACCGGGCGCTGGTTTGGGACAATATGAAGGGCGAGCATGGCGAAATAATATTGCCCGTGGGTAGGCATCCGGGGGATCGTAAAAAGATGTCCACCAGAAGCAAGCGGGGACGGGGCGCGCTGACATTATGGAAGGTGCGGGAAAGATATGGCGTGGCGACATTGCTGGATGTGGAGATCAAAACCGGCCGGACACATCAAATTCGGGTGCATCTGGCTGATCGCGGTTATCCGGTTATTGGCGATGCCGTTTATGGTAATGCTTCCAAAATTAGTGCTGTCCGGGACGCCGCCTTGAAGGCGCAGCTCAAGTCTTTAAACAGGCAGGCCCTGCATGCAGCCCAGCTTTCGTTTTTGCATCCTTCCCAAGGAGAGAGAGTGGTTTTTACAGCGGAAATGCCGGAAGACATGGTTAATTTGTGCCGCCTTTTTAAGCAGGCAAGAATTGATTAACCGGCCAAGCCGGGTTTAACTAATGTTTAAAATTGCACAGAAAAAATCACTGCAATATTTACAGGCAGACGTTTTCCAGGGATGCGACTTTCTGACCCATGCCTTTTGTACACGTCAGGGCGGCGCTTCCCGGAAAGATTATGCCAGCCTCAATATGAGTTTCCGCGAAGGCGATGAAGAAGATAAAGTTCTGCAAAACTGGGGACGGCTGGCGGAAGTGTTTGATATTCCAATAGAGCAGTTTTTAGTCGTCAATCAAGTGCACGGCGATGGAATCTTTGTTATTAAACCGCAAGGCAGTTATTTTTCCTCACGAGCACAACTCGATTACGATGCCATCGTGACCAACCGCCCCGGCTTGGCTATCTGCATTAAAACTGCGGACTGTGTGCCGGTATTTATTGTTGATAAAGTGCAGAAAATCATTGCGATAGTTCACGCAGGCTGGCGGGGCAGCGCTGCAGGAATCAGCACCAAGGTGATCGAATTGCTCCGGGCGCAGTATCTGTCCAATCCGCGGGATATTCTGGCGGCCATCGGGCCGTCCATCGGTAAATGTTGTTATGAAGTTGATTCCGTTGTTGCCAAGTCTTTTGCCGGAAAGAAAAACCATGAAGCTTTTTTATTCCCTACAGTGTCGGGAAACAAATGGATGCTGGATTTAGCCGAAGCTAACCGCTGCCAAATAATAGATTGCGGCATTCCGGAAAAGAACATCGAACTTTCCGGAGATTGTACTTCCTGCCGCCAGGACCTCTTTTTCTCCCATCGAGCCGCAGGCGGTGTTACCGGCCGGCAGATTAATTTTATGATGATCAAAGAAGAATCGCCTTGTATCGTGACACCTCTCTATAGCAAAGCCTATTGGCGGGAGTAAACCGGGTATTTTCTTTATTGACAGCATTCCTTTTCCGGATTACTTAATAGTAAGAAGTTTAAAAAAAGCAAAGGAGCAGTGCCCATGATTATCGTCACAGGTGGCGCCGGATTTATCGGGAGTGCGTTTGTCTGGAAACTCAATCAGGAAGGTATTGAAGATATAGTTATTGTTGACCAGCTGGGAACAAAGGACAAATGGAAGAATCTGGTTAACCTTCGTTTTGCCGAATATATTCATAAAGATGATTTTCTCAATATGGTATGTGACGATTGCGTGCCTTTTGATGCCAAGGCGATAATTCACATGGGCGCCTGTTCTTCGACGACCGAGCGCGACGCCGACTATCTCTGGCATAATAACTACGTATATACCACTGAACTGGCCCAGTGGACACAGGAACGCGGCATTCGCTTTATCTACGCCAGTTCCGCGGCGACTTATGGCGACGGAACGCAGGGATTTTCGGATGATCATGATAAAATTAATACACTTAAGCCGATCAATATGTACGGCTATTCGAAACAGGTTTTTGATTTGCTGGTGCTGAAAAACGCCTGGGAACATAAAATTGCGGGCATCAAGTTTTTCAACGTCTTCGGCCCTAACGAATATCATAAAGAAGATATGACCAGCGTTATCTTCAAGGCTTTTCAGCAGATTAAAGAAACAGGCAAGGTGAAGCTTTTTAAATCTTATAAACCGGAATACCCTGACGGTGGACAGCGGCGTGATTTTGTTTATGTCAAAGACTGCATCGCTGCCATGTGGTGGCTCCTGCAGCATCCCGCCGCCAACGGCATTTTCAATTTGGGTACAGGCAAGGCCAGGTCGTGGAATGATCTGATCGGCGCTGTATTTGCCGCTCTGGGGCTGCCAACAAAAATCGAATATATTGAAATGCCCGAAGCCTTGCGCAATCAGTACCAGTATTTTACCGAGGCACAAATGAATAAGCTCAAAGCCGCGGGCTGCCCGGTTGCTTTTTCTGCGCTGGAAGATTCCGTGCACGATTATGTAGTTAACTATTTGCAGAAATCCGACCCGCATTTGGGACAATAAAAAGTCGAAACGGACTATCGATATTTCTTCGATCCTGCTCAAACCCTTTGAAAAGATGATTGCGGACTACCGGGGATAATGTCCATGTTTAATGTTGAAGAAATTAAAAAGATTGTAGAGTTATCCAATTCCGCAAAACTGCTGAAGTTTTTTTCAGCATCCAGGGAACAAATCTATGATGCTCAGTGCAAGCTTTTAAGTAATGAACAGCCGACAGCATACATTAAATATCTGTTGCAGAATCCGGAAGGTCAAAAGCGAATCAGGTTCTTTATTGAATCTATCGTAGTAGCCTTGAAAGGCGATGTAGATGTCTTTTTTATCGATCAACAAAAGATAGGCTATGTAAGGGCGCAGGAAGGTCACCGCCTGGAGGATATATTAGGATTTACGCTTAATATGAAAGAGGCGCTGTGGATTGCGATTCAAAAGTATAATTGGCAAGTCAAAAATAGCGCTGATCGTCTTGATCTTAATGATATGTATGTGATTGATAAGGTGCTCGATTGCTCCTATTTTTGGTTATCTCTCTATTTTTTAAAAACCCGAGATGAAATCATCGCCCGCAATAAGGACCAACTTTATAAATTGCAACATTATGCCACAAAAGTGGTATCTATTTTTAAAGAAGAAAAAATCTGTGCCTATGCTTCGCGGGGAGTGTCTGAAATTTATGGACTTTATGGCACTTTCGCGATGTTGACGAACAGGGATAATGAGCGGCCGTTGGAAAATATCAAACTAATCGGCTTGCCCATTCCTGATGATCTTCTAAATAGAGTATGCAATACGAAGCCGTCTTCTGTGAAGGCTTTAGTCATCAATAGCAATGATGAAACGATTCCTTTTGAAGAATGGACTCCCCATGAGCCGCTCCGATTCATTTGTCAGCCGATTCGTGATTCCGACAAATTGCTGCGGGGGATACTTTTTATTCATAACCGGGGCAGCCTATTTGATTTTTCCAAATTTGACGGGGATTTACTCAATCAGTTCTGCTATTTCACCGAAGCCGTATTATCCAACTCGATCATGGCGACTAAACTTGTGGAAAATAAAGAAGAATTAAGTAATCTGGCCGGAAGGTTGATTTCTTTGCAGGAGTTTGAGCGCAAGGAAGTTGCCGCTGATATTCATGACACCTTAACTCAGGCCTTGACCGGGATGGGATATAAAGCTCTCCTATGTCAGGAGATCATGCATAAAGATCTCGATCGTCTGGACAAAGAGCTAGATGAACTCATAACCCTTATTAACACAGGATTGCAGGAGTCGCGTCAAATAATAAGTAATCTCAGGCCTTACATGTTGGATGATATCGGAACAATAGCAGCGTTAAAAAAACTTCTGAACACCTTTAAAACAAGCACCGGCATGGAACTTATTTTTTCATCCCCGGATAAAATAAAACTTGATTCGGATAAAGGCATCGCGCTTTTTAGAATCCTTCAGGAATCTCTGAGCAACATAAAGAAACATTCTGGCGCCGCCAAGGTGAGAGTCTTTCTCGATGTAAATGCAAAAAGCGGTTTATGTTTGCAAGTCCATGATAATGGTAAGGGATTCAGGACCGGGCAAAAGAAAAAAATGAACTCAGGCCTGGGTCTGCTTATTATGCGGGAACGTGTGGAGGCGTTGAACGGGAAATTTGATGTCCATTCGCGGCCCAACGAGGGATGCAAAATATCTGTTACAATTCCAATAAGGGATCGGAGTAGAAATGTCCGGCATTAGAATTCTGGTTGTCGATGATCATGCTATCGTGAGAGAAGGGCTGAAAGCACTCCTGGAACTAGCGGAAGATGTGGAAGTTGTAACCGGGGCCTGCTCCAGCAAGGAATGTTTTGAACTACTGACCAAGAGCACTTATGATATAGTCCTGATGGATTTGAAAATGCCCGGCATCGATGGGATAGAGGCTACCCGTTTGATAAAAAAGGTTTATCCGCAGATTAAAGTTGTAGTGCTTACTAATTATGATGATGCGGAATATGTTTTGGCAGCCATCAAGGCGGGTTCCGACGGATACGTGCTAAAAGATGTTAACAAGGGTGATCTGATTAGAATTGTCCGGACAGTTGTCCATAATCAATCCTTTATTGATCCGGAAGTGACGGGGAAAGTTTTTCTCGGATTAAAAGAAGGAGCAAAAACATCATCAGATCGAGATCATTTTCGTTCCATTCTTTCGTATCGCGAGTTGGAAATCCTCTCGCATGTGGTGAACGGAATGGCCAATAAAGAAATTGCCGCTGCTGTTTGCCTGTC
>Ga0182027_10014601_pt1 | contig 10862 bp, 8 predicted proteins | sample 712E1DmetaG_FD_121300 | JGI IMG/M metagenome (GOLD analysis project Ga0182027, IMG submission 121300) | Permafrost microbial communities from Stordalen Mire, Sweden - 712E1D metaG (Illumina Assembly) | ecosystem: Environmental > Terrestrial > Soil > Wetlands > Permafrost | place: Sweden...
AGGGGACGCCGGCAACCATGTTCATTTGGAAAATATTATGTGGTGCGGAGAATGCGAAAAACCCACTGAATCAATGCTTTCTCCGCTCGGCACCACATAACCCAGTTGACCACATAACGCATCAAATGTGATGCACCACATTTGATGCGGAAAAGCCGCACGTCCGGTTCGACGAGGGGCGGGGCTGCGCGTCGCGCACCCCGCCCACTCTACCGTCATCTGCGGGCAACTCTGGATTCTGCAATTCCTAATTTGGTTGCGGGGGGCCGCGCTGGGCCATCCGTGGTTCAATTCCCTGCCTGGGGCGGCCCGCGCCGGCCCGCTTGCCCGCCTCTATGGGCCGAACAGGCGCGCAAGTGGCTAATTATGAGGGCCATGCGATAATCCGTGGTTTTTTGCGTTTTTTCCTTGACCTCCTGAGCTTATATGCTAAAATTGCCAACCTATGATAATGGGTATGATAAGGAATGGATGGATGGCGGTGGGACAAGGATGGCGGGGCTGGAAAAACCGAAGTTGGGAGGGCCGAAGGCAGAAATCCGGATTTCCGCCTTTGCGGCGGATGGCAGCCATTCCACCACTCCATTCTCCACTACTCCGCTACTCCCCGCGGCGCGCGCGGTTCAAGGCCGCTCTCCATTTCCACTTGCGTTCTACTTCCACTTGGTTCCACCTGGTTCCACTTAATTCCACTTCGCGGAGGGGGGGGAGCGCGATCGTCCCGATCGCCGTGGGGCGCGTCCCGCGCCCCACTCCTTGTCCTATTGGTTCCTGTGGATTGTTCCCCGGATCGACCGCAAAGAGAAGGCAGGCCGGAATGTGTTTGGCGGGACGCCAAACACGGCGCGCGGGACGCACGCGCTCCCCCGAAATCGTCGTCGCGCGATCAGAACCACTGAAAACGTCGAGGAACCAGGAAAATCAATTGAAGTGCCTGTCCATGAACCATTTACACTCCAAAATGAGTTTTCCCCGGTCAAGCCCGATCAAGGCTAATCAAGGCAAATCAAGGAATCGTCCCTTCTTTCCCCTTTACACGCTGGCCGGCATTCTCTAAAAGGTAGCCGTGCCTTTTTGGCAAAAAAATTATGGCTGAACTCATTGGAAATCTCTTGGTCGGACAATCCGGCGGCCCCACCGCCGTCATCAACGCCAGCGTCGCCGGCGTCATTCAGGAAGCCCGCAAACAAGGCTGCATCCGCGGCATTTACGGGGGACTCAACGGCATCCTCGGCATTCTCAAGGAAGAAATAGCCGATCTCAATCGCGAGAACCCCTCCGCCATAGAAGCCCTCAAACACACTCCCGGCGCCGCCCTGGGCACCTGCCGCTATAAAATTGACTTCAAGAAGAAACCCGCCAAGGCCGCCCTTGAAATGGAGCGCCTGTTCCAGGTATTCATCGCCCACAACATCCGCTACTTCTTTTACGCCGGCGGCAACGACTCCCAGGACACCGCCCATAAAATCCATCTCGAAGCCGTCAAACGCGGCCACGACATGCGCGTCATCGGCGTGCCCAAGACCATTGACAACGATTTGCCCCACACGGACCATTGCCCCGGTTTCGGCTCCGTCGCCAAGTACAACGCCTGCACCGTCATGGAGATCGCCGTGGACATCGGCAGCATGGCCACCGACGACGGCGCTTGCGGCGTCATCGAAGTCATGGGCCGCGGCGCCGGCTGGATCGCCGCCAGTTGCGTCCTGGCCCGCCGCCAGCCCTCCGACGCCCCGCACATTATTTTATTGCCCGAAATTCCCTTCGACGAACCCTCCTTTCTGGACAAGGTCAAAGCCACGGTCAAGGCGCTGCGCTACTGCGTGGTTGTCGTGGGAGAAGGATTAAAAAACCCGGACGGCACGGAGTTCAGCGCCGACGCCTCGCGTTTGGATGCCTTCGGCCACCCGGTCCTTTCCGGCGCGGCCGAGCGCCTGGCGGAAATCATCCAGCAAAAGCTCCACACCAAGACCCGCTCCATCAAACTGGGTTACGCCCAGCGTTGCGCCGCACATTATGCCAGTGCCACCGATGTCGCCGAGGCCGTGGAGTGCGGGGCAGCCGCCGTCCGCGCCGCCGTGGAAGGCCGCAGCGGGCTGATGGTCAAGATCGTCCGCACCCAGTCCAGCCCTTACCGCTGGACCACCGGCCTGCAACCGCTGGAAGACATTGCCAACGTCGAACATGTCCTCCCGCGCGATTGGATCAGCGCCGACGGATTTTCGCCCGCCGAAAAATTTGTGGAATACGCCCGGCCCCTCATCGAAGGCGAAGTCAAGGTGCCGACCGAAGGCGGCCTGCCCCGTTTTGCCGTGCTGGAAAAGCACCTTCTCCCCCGCCAACTCCCCCCGCGGGCCTAGCCAATCTGGCGGCGGATGCGCGACACATTCATTCTCAATCCGATTACCGGGCCGGTGGCGCCTCAATTTGGCGCGGCGACGAGCCTGTGGCTGGACATCGGCGCGCGGAGACGGAACAACAGATGGCCGGCCCGCTGAAATGACTGATCCGGAAAAATTGTTGTGCGAACTGATCGCGCTGCCCAGCGTGAACCCGGCCTTTTTGCCCCCCGGCGATCCGCGCGCCGGCGAAGGACGGGTGGCTGATTTCCTGGCCGCCACCGCCGCCCAAGCCGGATTGGATGTGGATTTCCAAACGGTCCAGCCCGGCCGCTCCAATTTGCTCGCCACCCTGCGGCCCACGGGCCGGCTCCGCCTTCGCCTCCTTCTCGCCCCGCACCTGGACACCGTGCCGGGAACCGACGATAAACAGTATGCGCCGCGGATCAATGGGGACCGGATTTACGGCCGGGGGGCGTGCGACACCAAAGGCTCTGTCGCCGCCATGCTCACGGCCTTGCTCCAACTCGCCAGGCAAGGGCCGCGGCCGGCGAAAACGGAAATTGTTTTCGCCGGCTTGGTGGACGAGGAACACGCCCAAAGCGGCTCGCGCGCCCTGGCCGCCAGCGGGTTCCGGGCGGATTTGGCCGTCGTGGGCGAGCCGACCGCCCTGCGGGTTGTCACCGCCCACAAAGGCAGTCTCTGGCTGCGCCTGGCCACCCGCGGCAAATCGGCCCACGGCGCCCGCCCCGGCCTCGGCCGCAACGCCGTCCATGAAATGGCAAAAGTGGTTTGCCTGTTGGAGACCGATTATGCGCGCCGCCTGCGCCGCCGGCGACATCCCTTGCTCGGCCATGCCACGGTCAACGTCGGCGTCATCGCCGGCGGGTACCAGCCCAACATCGTCCCCGCGGCGTGCCGCATCATCGTGGACCGCCGCACCCTGCCGGGCGAAACGGAATCTTCCGTCCGCGCCGAAATGATGGCGTTGTTTCGCCGCCGCAAATTGCGCGTCAGAATCGCGGAGCAGAAGCCGGCGGCCTGCCGGCCGATGGAAACGGACGCCCGGCTGCCGCTGGTGCGGCAATTTTTTCTCGTGGCGGGGCAGAAAAAGGCGGCGGGGGTGGATTATTTTTGCGATGCCTCGGTGCTGGCGCGCGCGGGGACTCCCAGCGTGGTCTTCGGGCCGGGGGACATCGCGCAGGCCCACACGGCCAATGAGTGGATTGCGCGCAAGTCCCTGGAGGCGGCGACGGCGCTGCTGATAGAGTTTTTGCGGTCGCTGCCATAAACCCATGAGTTCCAAGCACAAGTTTTTGTTCCTTCGACAAAGCGGCTGGATGGTGATTGCGACTTTCATCGGGGGCATTTTCATGGTGGGAGTTCAAGCCTTCGCCATCCAAATGAGCAAGACGGACTTTAACAACTTCGTGGCGCTGCTCGGGTTGTTGGTGGTTTTTGGCGGCGTGCCGGCGGCGGCCCTGCAAACTATTTTCGCGCAGCAGGCCTCGGCGGCGGTGACCGGGGAAAAAGTCGGGGAACTGACCGCAACCGTCCGGGCCTTGCTCCGCAGCACTTTTGGTTTTTGGATGGTCCTCGCCGGCCTGGCGCTCATTTTCGTGGGGCCGGTTTCCGCGGCGCTGGGAGTCAATAATCCCGCGGCGGTGCGTTTGATTATGTTGTGTGTTCTGCCGTCCCTCTGGGGGCCGATTCTCAAAGGGTTGCTGCAAGGGCAGCACCGGTTTGCCCCCTTGGGCTGGCTGCTCATGCTGGAAGGGGTCGTCAGGATGGGAACATTCATCTGGCTGGTGCTGTGGCGCAAAGGCGGGGCGGCGGCGGCGGTCTGGGCGGTCTTCACCGGCCTGTATCTCACCACGTCCATCGCGCTCTGGCTGACCCGGGACGTGTGGAGTGCCAAAATCTCCGGCCCCTTCTCGTGGAAGGGTTGGCTGATACGAGGCGCGCCGCTGACGATGGGGATGGGGTCCTATGTCTTCATGACCCGGCTGGACAATGTGTTCACCAAGAGTCTGTTTTTTGTGGCGGATGATGTGAAGTTGTACAATTGCGCGATGTTCATCGGATTTGCCATCACGCAGTTCATCGCGCCGATCACGGCGGTGATGTTCCCAACCATCGTGAGGAATCTGGCGCTTTCCAGGAAAACCGACGCTTTCGTCCCGAGCCTGCTGGTGACGGGAGGGTTTGCCTTCCTGGCGGCGGCGGGATGCACGGTCTTCCCCAGATTGCCGCTGGCGATTCTGCATTTCAAAACCGAGGCTGCGCCGCTGGTGCCGTGGTTCGCGTGGGCGCTGCTGCCGCTCACCCCGGCCTACGTGCTGATACAGAACTTGCTGGCCCAGGGACGATATGCCGCCGCTCCGTGGCTCATTTTGGTCCCGGCCATCTACGTCCTGGCCCTCATGGCGCAGGCGCCCGGGTTGGTCAGCATGCCGCCGTTCGACGCGTTTGAAAGGGTGATACAAACCCTGGGTTTGTCCTGCCTCCTGCTCTTTGGCGTGGCGGCTTGGTTCACCTGGCGCAAGCCGGCTGGTCTATTGTCCCGGAATGACCCAACCTAAGACCATCCGCAAACACGAGGGAAAAAGGCCCCAGTCAACGAAAACCCGCCTGGGAATATGCATAACTATTTGATTGACACAACGCTAGCGCGGCTTCGGATCGGGATTCTGCGGCGGCGCGTTGAGCTTGCGATACAGCCAGATTTCCACCGGCGCGAAAAGTTTGCGCAGCGGGTTGAGCCGCGAATAAATCATCTTCAAACGGATCACCGACAGCAGCATCGTCAGCGAAGTCCGGCCCAGCGCCACTTTGGACCCCACCTGGTCCGTCCACTCCGTCGGCACTTCCAAAACGCGGAAACCCTCCCGCTTGAGCAAGTAAAGAAGATTGATGTCAAACGCCATGTCGGCAATGCAGAGGGAGGAATGGATTTTTTCCACGGCGGCGCGCCGCATCACTTTGGCGCCGCATTGCGTGTCCCGGATGTTCATGCCGAAAAAGAACTGCACGATGCGGTGGAAAACGCGGCTGGCGAATTGACGCCGCCCCGTCTGCATCTGGTGCAACACCGCCCCCGGCAGCCAGCGCGAGCCAATCACGCAATCCGCTTCGCCCGTGTGCCGGAGCAAATCCAGAAACGCGGGCGGCGCCGTGGCTCCGTCGGCATCCACGTACCCGATCAGATCGGCCCGCGGCGCCAGGCGCAATCCCTCGATCAGCGCGCCCCCCTTGCCGATCGGCGCGGGAAATTCCAGCGCGCTCACTTCGGGAAATTCCGCCCCCACGCGTTGCGTCACGCCCAGGGTGCCGTCCCGGCAGCCGTTGAGCACCACCACCAGTTGGAACTGGCCCGGGTAATTCCGGCGGAAATACCCGGCGTAACTGCGCAAAACCGGTTCGATCCGCCCCTCCTCGTTATAGGCGGGTATCAGCAACAAAACACTGGGATAAGCCTCGGCCACAGGCGGAGTATTTACCCAAGCGCCGGCGGCATGTCGAGCAGGGAGTTTGCAGGGCGGCAGTGCTCATTCTGCTCTCTTAATCTTAATCCTAATCTTAATCCTAATCTTAATCTCCTCCGTTCTTCCGAATTTGAGATTAAGATTAGGATTAAGATTAAGATTAGTACGCTGCCGTTTGCCCCTTGCCAGCCGACGTTTGCCGATTAACCTTTCCCCCATGAACCTTCTTTTTATTGGCGACATCGTGGGCGAGCCGGGGCGGCGCGCTGTCAAGCAGCTCCTGCCCAAACTGCGCGCGGACCTGCGGCTGGACCTCGTGGTGGCCAATGGCGAAAATGCCGCCGGCGGCGCGGGCATCACCGTCAATACCGCCAACGAAATCTTCGGCGCCGGCGTGGACATCATGACCACCGGCGACCATCTTTGGGACCAAAAGGAAGTCGCCATTCTGCTGCAAACGGAACCGCGCTTTTTGCGCCCGCTCAATTATCCGCCCGGCGTCATCGGCCGGGGCAGCACGGTATGGCATTCCAAACAATTTCCCCCGGTCGCCGTGCTCAACTTGCAGGGCCGCACCTTCATGCCCCCGCTGGAAAATCCATTTCTCTGCGGCAAGGCCGAGGCGGAGCTTCTGCGCAACATCACCAAACTTATTTTCGTGGACATGCACGCCGAGGCCACTTCGGAAAAAATCGCCCTGGCCCGCATGTTGGATGGCCGCGTCAGCGCCGTGGTCGGCACCCACACCCATGTGCAAACCGCCGACGAACAAATCTTCCCCGGCGGCACCGCCTATCTGAGCGACGCCGGGTTCACCGGCCCTCACGACAGCGTGCTGGGCCGCGAAATCGAGCCGGTCATCGAGCGTTTCCGCTCCAACACCCCGCAAAAATTCGATGTGGCCGGGGGCCGCATTCTCCTGCAAGGCGCCTTGATCGAATTGGACGCGGGCACGGGCCGCGCCCTGGGCATCCGCAGAATTTCCGAACCGCTGCCTGACCATGCCTAGGCAAACTTCACAGTGGGATTTTGGCGGCGATCTCTTTCCAGTGGAAGCCACGCGCTGCGTTCTCTCCGTCAGCGAGCTGACGGCGGACATCCGGCGCGCGCTGGAAAAACAAGTCGGCCAGGTTTGGGTTTCGGGGGAAATCACCAACTTCCGCCAGCAAATGTCCGGGCACATTTATTTCACCCTCAAAGACGCGGGCGCGCAGTTGAGCTGCGTTCTTTTCCGCGGCGACGCCGTGGCCAATCGCGGCGCGCTGGCCGACAGACGCAACGTGATTCTCAAGGGCCACATCACCGTTTATGAAGCCCGCGGACAGTACCAGCTTCAGGTGCTGGCCGTGGAACCGCAAGGAGCCGGCGCGCTCCAGGCCGCCTTTGAAAAACTCAAGGAGAAGCTCGCCGCCGAAGGGCTTTTTGCGCCCGAACGAAAACGTCCGCTGCCCCGATTTCCCCAGCGCATCGGCCTGGTCACCTCCCCCTCCGGGGCGGCCATTCGCGATGTCCTGCAGGTGATGCGCCGGCGCAATCCGGCGGTGGAAATTATTTTGACACCATGCGCCGTGCAGGGCGCGGGCGCGGCGGCGGAAATCGCGGCGGCCATCCGCCTGCTCAACCAGTGGTCGCAACAAGCCCCCGCGCCGCTGGACTTGATCCTCCTCACGCGTGGCGGCGGCAGCCTGGAAGACCTCTGGGCCTTCAACGAGGAAGCCGTCGCCCGCGCCATTTTCCATTCCGCCCTGCCGGTCGTTTCGGCCGTCGGCCACGAAATTGATTTTACCATCAGCGATTTTGTGGCCGACTGCCGCGCCGCCACACCGAGCGCGGCGGCGGAAATTTTGACCGAGGGCGTTTTTGCCGGCGCGCGCCGGGTGGCGGAAATTCCGGCGCAACTGGGCGAACAGGTCAAACGCCGGCTGCGGGGCGAGCGCCGCCATTTCGAGCAATTGGCCCGCCGCCTCCAAACCGTCCATCCGCGCCGCCGCCTGGATGAGCGCCGCCAGCAAGTGGACGAACTGCAACTGGCCGTTTCGCGCGGCGCACGGCGTCAACTACAAAAACTGAGCCGGTCATGGCAAAGCGGGCGCGAGCGGCTTGCCCGCGTCCGTCCCAGCCGGATGCTGGCGCTGCGCCGGGAATTGCTCGACCGCCGGCAGCGCCGCCTGGGCGAGCAGGCCCGGCTGCGCCTGGAAAACTTGCGCCAGCGCTGCGCCTTCCTGTCGGCGCGTTTGCAACTGCTCGGCCCGGAGCAAGTGCTGGCCCGCGGCTACTCCATCACCCGCGACGCCGCCACCGGCCGCATTCTCCGCGCCGCCGCCGAAACCGCCCCCGGCCAAAAACTGACGACGCGCCTGCAAACCGGCGAAGTGAGCAGCACCGTGAACATCAGTACGCCGCCACGACTTGGAAAATCGCCCCGGGCCGCCCCCGGCTTTTCGCTGGTTGAACTCCTGTGCGTCATGGTCATCCTGATCATCCTAACCGTGATGATGGACAGCCGTTTGTCCGGCTCCCGCCGCCGCACGGCCCTGGAATTGTGCCGCAAGAATCTTCAGACCATTTCCCTCGCGCTCAACATCTACGCCAATGACAACCAGGGCGCCTTCCCCCTGCTCAAAGACGCCGCCACTTCCGCGGGGCCGCTCAGCCTCCTGGTCCCCCGCAGCACCACGGAGACCGCGATGTTCATCTGCCCCGGCAGCGGCGACCAGGGGCTGCCCGAAGGCGAGTCCTTCGCCCAACGCCGCATCAGTTACGCCTATTACATGGGCCGCTCCACCAATAACAGCGCGGCGGAAGTGATCCTCTCCGACTGGCAGGCGGACAACCAGCCCAAAACCAAAGGCCAGCCTCTCTTTTCCCCCGACGGCAAAAAGCCGGCCAACAATCATGACAAGGACGGCGGCAATCTTCTTTTGGGCGACGGCGGGGTCATCCGTTCCGGCCCCGCCGCGGCGCGCGATCTGCCCATCGCGCCCGGCGTCACATTGCTGAACCCCGCGCCATGAACATCAGAATCGAATGCTCCTGCGGGACGCGCTACTCCTTCGACGCGGAGCCGCGCGACGGCCTGATGCCCTGGCCGGTGCAGTGCCCCGCCTGCCACGCCGACGGCACCGCCGCCGCCAACCAAATCATCGCGGCAACGGCTTCCGCGCCGCTGCCAGCGCCGCGCCTCCGCATCCACTCCGCGCCATCCGCAGAGGCCCCATCCGCCGCTCCTTCAGCCGTCGAGACGCCGCCCGTCGCGCCCAAACTTGATCTCGCGGCATTCAAAGCACAAAAGCGGGAGGCCGAAGAACGCGCCTATCGCAAAGGCGCGCGGCTCCTGGTGGCCGTCGTGATCCTGCTGGCCCTGTGCCTCGGCGCGTGGGGCTGGTATGCCTTCTCCGGCTCCAAACCGCATCTGGCCGCCACCCTCACCTTGCCCGGCAACGCGCCGGCACACATCCAGTTCTTCGGCCCCGACAAAGTTCTCATTGTCACGGCCAAAGAGGCCAGTCTGCGCGATCTCTCCCTGAAAAAAATTATCTGGTCCGCCGATCTGGGGAACCCTCCACCCTCATCGCCGGAAAGCGCCCGTCTCCCGGCCCCGCAAGTTTTGTATGCTGGAGGAGAGAACCTTTGGATTTGCCTGGGATGGCAACTGGATCGTTTGGATCAAGCGACGGGGATCATTAAACAAACCATCCCTATCATTGGCAATTTTGTCAGCTTTAGCCAGGGTCTCAGCGCTCCCACACCGGCGGACCTCGGCCTTCTGCTGGTTTCCGCCCCGGATGATACGCACCGTATCGCGCTCACCATTAATGTGGAGACCCACGCGGTTTCCAGCCGCGAAATCACCGTCCCGCGCACGGAAAAACAGACCCTGCCCGACGATCTTCCGCCCAACGTCCTGCCCACCGCCGCCGTTCTGACATCCCAAATTCTGGAGGAGCAAAAATTCAACAAGCCGCTCGACGCCATGAGCAGCGAATTCTTTTCCGCGGGAAATAATCTGGTCGAGCTGCGCGTCAAATTGCTCCAAGCCAAAGTCACCTACGTCCAGAGCATCAAGCCCCGGGGCGAGACGCAGCTCAACGGCCAAACCACCGCCGGCTCCAGCCCCGGCCCCATTGGCGAGGAGATTTTCAACGACCTCAAGCGCAGCCAGACCGGCGGCGTCCGGCCCGTGGATGAAAGCCGCTACGAAGTCCGCCTGCGCCGCTGGATCGAACAGGAGCCGGTGGAATGGAAGGGCGAAGTCACCGGCCCGCCCGCCTTCTTTCCCCTCTCCACCGTGGACCTGCTGGTGGCGGGCCAGACTCTGACCGTTTTCGACAAGCAGAACCACAGACTGTTCGACGCCAAACTCAGCTACCCGGTCAGCGAACGCTTCACCACCGGCGACCTGGCCGGCCGCCTCATGCCCGCCGCCGAACACGCCGGCGACGCCCTCTATTTTTTTGATCAGGGCGTTCTCACCGCCTTCACCCTGCCGGCGGGCGAAGTGCGCTGGCGACTCCCCAGCTTTGGCATCAGCGACATCCAATTCGACGATCAGGGCATGCTCTACGTGGATTCCACCAAGGCCGGCCCGGAGGACATCCAGTATTCCGACACCATCACCTTTGAAAAAACTCCACCCGTCCTTCTCAAAGTGGACCCCGCCTCCGGCAAAATCCTTTGGAAAGCCGAGGGACGCGGCGAGCGCGCCCGGGTTTCCGGCAAATTCCTCTACTCCGAGAGCGTGCAGCAGGGCGGCGTCGGACTGGCCGTCGCGCTGCGCGACGCCCTCGACCAGCCGCCCGGCGAAGGCCCGGTTTATTTTCATCTTTACAGAATGGACCCCGCCACCGGCGAGGCGCTTTGGAGCCTCTACCGCGAGCAGCGCCCGGAAGCTGTGGCGATTGAGGGCAGCCGCATCCTCCTCCGTTTCGGCAATGATGTGGAGCTTTTCAAGTTCCTTTCCTTTTAGTCGCATCCATGCGTTGACACCTGTCAATAAGACGCTCTTTGCCCGGTGAGGACGTTAAGACTCAGCGACTTC
>Ga0182027_10014602_pt1 | contig 10861 bp, 11 predicted proteins | sample 712E1DmetaG_FD_121300 | JGI IMG/M metagenome (GOLD analysis project Ga0182027, IMG submission 121300) | Permafrost microbial communities from Stordalen Mire, Sweden - 712E1D metaG (Illumina Assembly) | ecosystem: Environmental > Terrestrial > Soil > Wetlands > Permafrost | place: Sweden...
AATTTGCCGAGCAATCGGAAATTGCCATGCCGGGGAAGGCATTGTACAAAATAGCTGACCTTGATCATATGTACATCAGGGTGTATGTGGCTGAAACACAATTGTCGGAAATTAAAATCGGTCAGAAAGTGGAAGTACTGATTGATCAGCAAAAGAAGGAACTGAAAAAATATGAGGGTATCATCAGCTGGATCTCATCAAGTGCCGAATTCACTCCGAAAATCATCCAGACAAAGGAAGAAAGGGTGAACCTGGTGTATGCTGTTAAAATACTTGTTAAAAATGATGGTTACCTGAAAATAGGCATGCCTGGAGAAGTAAACTTTACTAAATAAAATCCAAAATCTCAAATTCAAAATTTCAAAGCCCAAGTAAAAAGATTTAAAATACAGATTAAATTAACAAATTATAGTGACATCAGAATTTTCCATTTCAGTCGATCATTTATTCAAATCGTATGGTAATGTGCAGGCCGTGAGGAATGTTTCGTTTGAAATACCGAAAGGCGAGGTTTTTGGATTGATTGGTCCGGATGGAGCTGGTAAAACCACTATTTTCAGGATACTTGCTACATTACTGATTCCCGGTAAGGGAAAAGTTTCGGTTGAGGGTTTTGATGTCGTAAAAGATTATAAGAAAATAAGAAAGATACTTGGTTACATGGCAGGCAGGTTTTCACTTTATCAGGATCTGTCGGTACAGGAAAACCTTGAATTCTATGCCACCATATTCGGTACGACGGTTAAAGAGAATTATTATCTCATTAAGGATATATACCAACAAATCGAACCATTTAAAAAGCGACTTGCCGGCAAGCTGTCAGGAGGTATGAAGCAAAAACTGGCTTTATGTTGTGCCCTGATTCATAAACCTTTGGCGCTGATACTTGATGAACCCACCACAGGTGTTGATGCAGTATCGCGTATGGAATTCTGGGAAATACTTTCGAAACTGAAGCAGGAAGGAATTACCATAATTGTTTCCACACCTTACATGGATGAAGCCGGTATTTGCGACAGGGTGGCACTAATTCAATCAGGAAACATCATGGCTATTGATCAGCCAGCAAACATAACAAAAAGTTTCAGCAGGATATTGTATGCAGTCAGGTCGGATGATATGTATAAACTCATTATGGACTTAGAAGGATATCAATATTCAAATTCTGTTCATCTTTTCGGGCATTATCTGCATTATACTGATAAACGCTCAGGTAATATTTCACAGGATTTATCTGATTTTGTGAATTTGAAAGGCCATTCAGAGATTGAAGTAAAAACAATTCCTGCAGTAATTGAAGATTGTTTTATGGAATATATGATAAATCAGGAATCATGAATAACAGGGAATCCATTATAACCGTAAAACATATGTTCAAGCGTTTTGGCTCTTTTACCGCTAATAACGATCTGACTTTTGATGTTTACAAAGGAGAAATTTTCGGCTTCCTGGGTGCAAACGGAGCCGGCAAGACAACAGCTATTAAAATTCTTTGCGGATTATCTAAACCTACTTCAGGCGAAATAAAAGTGGCAGGTTTTGATGTTTACAGACAAACCGAAAAGATAAAGTTGAATATCGGTTATATGAGCCAACGTTTTTCTTTGTATGAAGACCTGACAATTCTTGAGAACATCCGCTTTTATGCCGGTATTTACGGACTTTCTAACAAAGTGATCCGCGAAAGGTCGGAAATTTTATTGAACAGGTTGAATATTTTTGACATGAAAGATAAGCTGGTAAAGGATGTTCCGCTGGGCTGGAAACAAAAACTGGCTTTTTCCATAGCCGGAATACATGAACCGAAAATTATCTTTCTGGATGAACCAACAGGGGGTGTTGATCCGATTACAAGACGGCAATTCTGGACACTCATTTACGAAACTGCCTCAAAAGGCACAACGGTTTTTGTTACCACTCATTATATGGATGAAGCCGAATACTGCAACAGGGTATCGATTATGGTGGATGGCAGGATAGTAGCCCTTGATAATCCCGAACAATTAAAAAGAACCTATAGTGTAGAAAGTATGCAAGATGTGTTTTTGAAACTGGCCAGATATCAGGAAATGCCTAAAGTTAAAAGAAATGTAAATTGAAAGTATTAAAATAATGAAGTGGTTAATTATTAAATGCCACGACCTTTAGGTCGTGGATAATAATTAAACAGAAATTGGGCTTTAGCCCAAAAAAAAGAAGAGAATGAAACGTTTCTTGGGCTTCATAAAGAAAGAATTTTATCACATTACCCGTGATTACCGGACGATGATCATTCTGTTTGGAATGCCCGTTGTACAGTTGCTTTTGTTCGGTTATGTAATAACCAACGAGATCAAGGATGTTAAAGTGGCAGTGTTTGACCAGTCGAAAGATGAAAATACCCGGAAAATAAATGATAAAATTCTATCCTCAGGATATTTTAAATTGTACGAGAATATTGATCACCTTGGTGATATTGAAAAAAGCTTTAGAAAAGGGAGTGTAAAGGAAGTAATTATTTACGAAAAAGATTTTACAAAAAAACTTGAATCAGAAGGAACTGCTTCTATCCAACTCATTGCCGATGCCTCGGAACCTAATACTGCCAACCTGATTGTGAATTATACTTCTGGCATTGTTGCAAGCTATAACAAGGATCTGAATAAAACAGCACTACAACCCGATTTTATAAAACCAGAAGTTAGAATGTATTACAATGCTGAGTTAAAGGGAGTTTACTTATTCGTTCCGGGCCTGATGGCTCTTTTGCTTACCCTGATATCTGCTCTTATGACTTCAATTTCCATAACCAGGGAAAAAGAACTTGGCACCATGGAAGTACTGCTCGTTTCGCCATTAAAACCCATTCAGATCATTATAGGAAAAGTAATGCCTTATGTGGTTATGTCATTCATAAATGCAGCAATAATATTACTGATTGCACATTTTATTTTTGAGGTCCCGATCAGGGGCTCAGTGGTTCTGTTACTGGCTGAATGCTTGTTATATATACTTGTTGCCTTATCATTAGGCATCCTGATATCAACTTCAACAAACAGTCAGCAGGTGGCCATGATGTTGTCGATGGTAGGATTGATGTTGCCAGCTATCCTGCTTTCGGGATTTATTTTCCCGATTGAAAATATGCCCTTTATTTTACAATGTGTTTGCCAGGTTATTCCACCACGCTGGTTTATAGCCATAATAAAAGCGATCATGCTTAAGGGGGTAGGCTTTACATATGTCTGGAAAGAAACACTTATTCTGTTTGCAATGATGATTGTTTTTATAGGATTGAGTGTTAAAAAATTTAAGGTGAGGTTAGAATAGGTGAGGACTATATTTATCATATTACGTAAAGAGTTTTTACAGATTTTCAGGAACAAAATGATGTTGCCTATCATTTTTATTGTACCTTTTGTTCAGTTAGTTATTCTGGTTTATGCAGCTACATTTGAGATGAAATCGATCAAAACCTGTATCGTTGATCAGGACAATTCAGTAACTTCCAGACAGCTTATCAGCAAAATCAGGGGAACCCCTTTTTACAACATTAAAGATTTTGCTGAATCCCATAAGATAGCAGAAGAATTACTTCAGAAAGGTAAAGCCGATCTGGTTATTGAGTTCCCTCATAACTTTGAAAAAGATCTGGTGAACTACCAAAGTGCAGGCATCCAATTACTGGTGAATGCAATTAACGGAACGGCAGCCGGATTGAGCCAGGCATATACAACCAGAATCATCAGTGATTTTAATGTGAATTACTTAGCAGCTAAACAAGGTATTCTCGGACCAATGCCTTTTAAATCGATTAACATTACTTATTCGTACTGGTACAATCCCCGTCTGGATTTTAAAACTTTTATGGTACCGGGCATCCTGGTATTATTGGTAACCATTATATCGCTATTACTCTCAGGGATGAATATTGTCCGTGAAAAGGAAATTGGCACCATCGAGCAGATAAATGTAACACCTATCAAAAAATATCAGTTTATAGCCGGAAAACTGATTCCATTCTGGATCATTGCTTTATTCGAACTCGCCTTAGGACTTACGATTGGAAAGATATTGTTCAACATACCTATTATTGGAAGTCTGTGGCTCATATTTGGAATAGTTTCAATTTACCTGATCGGGATTCTCAGTCTTGGATTATTTGTTTCAACTGTTACCAACACACAGCAGCAGGCGATGTTTATTTCCTTCTTTTTTATGATGATTTTTATTTTGATGAGCGGATTATTCACTTCGGTTGATAATATGCCCGAATGGGCCAGGATGATCAATACCCTCAACCCTGTTGCATATCTTATTAAAATGATGAGAATGATCATGCTCAAAGGCTCAGGATTTGCTGATGTGCAGAGGGATCTGGGCTATCTTTCGGTGTTGGTATTATCTTTTCTTACACTGGCAATCAGGAGATACAGGAAGGTAGCGTAGTAAGAACAATTGAACAATAGAACATGTGAACAATTTAAAGGATAACTGAAAATACAAATTAAGTTTAAAGGAGTTTTTATTTCCCGATTTCATACAAATATTCTGGTGCAAAGTCAGCTCCATTACTCCATTCAATAGTATTGTATTTGATTGTAAATAATTGAAAATAATTTTTATCCTTTAATGGTTCAAATACTTTCCCAATCAATTTATCAGATAAATCAACCGTTTTAGATTCCCCATTATTAAAAATCAGGTTGATTTTATAATCACCCATATATTTTGCATCGGATACTTCTAAAAACATGGTTTTTTATTTTAATGGTTCAATTTTTCTCAATACTTCACCTTTCTGTGCTAATTCCCAATCTTCTAAAAGCTCACTCCTATGAATCTCTAACCAATCAAAAATCATTCTTAAAGCTCTTTGAGGCATTTCACCTTTTACGATTCCATCTTTTATTGTTACAATGGCTTTAAAATCGCCATACCAAATATGAAAATGAGGGGGTAAATGATCTTTGAAATTCATTAATATAATCATTCCGTAAAATGTACTTATCTCTGGCATTTTCTTTTTTATTTCAAAGATACAATTTTTAAGAAAACCCTGCATTTTTGTGGTTAAACAAGTTTGTGCAAACATCAATTTTTAGAGATAAATATTTTTTTTAACTATCGTTGCTAGTAACATGTGGAAAGAAAGGACTATTGAATATTGAGTTATTAGCATAAATAACCTGTTATTTTTTTTCAAAATTAATGAAAGTCAAATGTCTTTCATTTTCATTTTATCGCACAAGTCATCCTACGGAAGTCCTTTAAAAATTATAATATTCTATAAATCAATAATATAAATAGACATTTTAAACATAGGTAAAACATAGGTAAAACATTTGAAAAATACCTCTTTACAGCCAATGGCGCTGGTTTTAGGGTATTTTGGAAGGATGAAAACATAGCACAAATATAGTGAAAAACTTCATAGAATTTCACCTTAATTTGATAAAATTTCCCTGATATATTTAGAACAGAAACTAATCCAGATCGCATACTGAAGCGCATAGTTAGGACTTTTGCACCAGGGGATTCTGATCCCCTCCCAGATGTGAGAACTTCGATATATGGTTTTGATCGCATCATAAAGTTAAAGCTTGCGGCCTCGCCTGACGGCTCGGCCTCCGCCCACCACACCTTAATTAAAAAGATGCTTAATAATTCCTTAGGCACCAAAGAAGCTAAAGTGAAGCCTGAAAGCAAGGAATTTGGAAATTATTTTTTACCATTAAGAAATAATTGATAAAAAAAATAATTGGCAAATAGGCAAAAAAGTTTTATACCTTTGTTATACAATTAATTATATAAAAGTTTTTTGCGGTACTTGCTTGAGGGCGGAACGGGCTTAATTTTGACTAAGAGAATTATTAACTAATTGAAAAGAAAAACACTATATGAGAAAGATTACAGTAATACATATTTCAGACATTCATTACGAAAAAAATGAACCAGAAAATCAAGGGTTGATTTTTACAGCTTTTTTTAATGACTTAGATATAAAGATAGATAAATGTAATCTTGAGAATACATTTTGCATACTAAGTGGAGATCTTGTTTTTAAAGGAAATTCTGACAAGATGTTTGAGGATTTCTATAATTTCTTCATTATTAAATTAACCGAGTTCGTACCTATAAAAAACATTTATTGCTCACCAGGTAATCATGATTTAAATAGAAAAGTAGTAGAAGATAATTTTGATGAACACAATGAAATAGTACACAGGGAGTTTAGTGAAACAGAGTTCAATGAATTTATTAAAACAGAAAATAATATTATTTTAAAGAAATTTAGCCACTATGAAAATTTTTGCAAACAAAAGCTTTATTTACCAAAATTTAATTTATTAGGTTATTCTGAAGCACCAATACCAGAAATTACAGTATATTTTTTAAATTGTTCTCTTTTCTGTTATGGAGGATATAATGAAATTAAAGACAATGGCCTTCTAAAAATTGAAACATCAGAACTTAATAAATGGATTCAAGAAAATAAAGGGAGAACTAAGATTTTGGTAATGCACCATCCACTTGATTATTTAACAGATTTTGCAAAAAAGGAAATTAAATCAATGCTAATTGGAGATATTGATATTATAATTTCAGGACATAATCATGAACAAGAGCTTGATCATAATTTCGTATCAGAACAACACGGGATAATTAAATTAGCTTCCCCACAATTATTTTCAACAAAAACAGATTTGAATGGTTACTCAATTTTGTCATTCGATGAAAAAATATTAGAAAAGATAGAATATAGACAATGGGTGAAGAGACAAAGAAAATTTATGACTGGACAAGATTTTTCTGGAACAGAAAATGGTATTAGGAATTTTATCAAACTGGAGGATACAGCAGATGATATAATTACCGTAAAGCTTAAAAGTCATTTCAATAAAGCAATGAAGTCTTATTCAAGAATACCTAAGTGGGTAGAAAGAACATTGCGAACAACTTCACCAAATTATACAAAAAAGAATGATTCAGACAAGTTAGATTACATTAATATAATTAATTCACCAAATAATTATCAAATAATTGGTGCACCACAATTTGGTCTAACATGTTATGCTCGATATCTTGCATTAAAAGCTTTTGAATTAAACAAAAAACATTGGTTGTACTTAGATGCATATAATTGGAATTATGCACTATATCACTCTGATTTAGAAGACACAATAAATGATTTTAATCTTAAATTACAAGATGTTAAATGCTTACTTTTAGATAACTGGAAAAATTCATCAAAAGATTCTCAAAAAATTTTAGAAAATATTAAAAGAAAATTCCCTGAAACTAATATTATTATTTTTTCTAATTTCAGTGATAATATTGTACTAGAAGGATTAGATACAGCAGAAAGCCATGAAGGATTTAAGCAACTCTACTTATCTGAATTATCAAGAGCCGGATTAAGAAATATTGTTAAAAGTTTTAATGAGGAAAGCCAAATAGCAGAAGAAAATAGAGTATTAGAAAGGTTAGATATTGACTTAATTGATTTAAACATTCATCGTACTCCTCTAAATTGTCTTCAATTATTAATAGCTTTTCTTGATAATTTCGAAGATAGACCTGTTAATCGATCAAAAGTTTTTAAACATGTTTTGAAAGTGATTTTTGATAATCCAGGAAAACTATTTTACGGAGATACTTTAGACGAAGAAAATTGTGGTTATATTCTAGGATACTTTTGTGAACATTTATTAAAAAATAACCGGGAATCATTTCAAGAAACAGAATTCCATGATATATGTATCCCTTTTTGTAAAGAAAACTACAATACAACTAACACATATGACTTATTAGAAGTCTTAAAGAACAATCAAATTCTTGTAAATATCAATGGAAAATTGAGTTTTAGATTTACTTATTGGATTTATTATTTCGCAGCACACAGGATGAAACTTTCGACAGAATTTGCAGAATACATGTTAAAAGATAAACACTCTTTATATTATCCTGAAATAATTGAATTTTATACTGGGATTGATGGAGCAAGGGAAGATGTAGCAAAAATGCTTATTGATGATTTAAATTCTTTATCAAATTCAGTTCATCAAAAAATTGGACTTAAAGAAGATTTTAATCCATTTAAAGAAATTAAATGGTCTTTAAATGAAACAATAAGTGGTTTGACGCAAAAGCAATTAATAGAAAATATTCAAAAGTCAAAATTACCTGAAGAATTAAAGGATGTTGTGGCTGATAATAATTATAATAGTGTTAAACCATATAATCAAACTATCCATAATTTCTTTGAAGAGTATGATGTTAAAAATTTGATGGATTTATCTAGTTCGGCAGCTAAAGGGCTGAGAAATAGTGAGTTTATATCTAGTAAACTAAAAGAAGAATTAATAGAAAAAATATTCTTGGGTTGGCAGGAAATAATTAGAGTATTATTTCTGATTGCTCCAGTTCTGGCAAAAAATGGTTTTGGAGGTGTTGGCGGTGCTCGCTTCAAACTAACGGACGATTTCCCAAAAGAATTTGATGAGTGCTTGAAAAGTGTTATAATCTCTATGCCACATAATATAAAGTTGTGGTACAAGGATGACTTATTTTCTGATAAGTTAATTCTATTACTTCGAAAATATATGTTAACTTATCATAACCCAAATATTCAACATATTATTGCCCTATTGGAAAGCTGTGCACGACCAAAAGGATGGAAAGATTCAATTATGAATTATATTGAAAAAGTAGGAAAAAATTCATTTTACTTAGGGGATCTTTACACAAACCTACTCAATAACTATGTTTCTAGTAATATGACCACAGGGGAACAGATAGAAACTGAATACTTAATAAAAGCATGTTGGGCTAAGCATAATACTGGAAGCCCTAAACCTGGGATAGATACAGTTTCAAAGGTACCTAATAAAATAATACCGCAAAGAAACATGAAAGACTTAATAGATTAAAATTATTGAGCTACCATTATAAAGAGGCAAAATTATAATATGAAAAAATTGTAATAAATAAACACAATGGCTACCAAAACATATTAATGACTATTAAATACCTGTTCATTTAGTGACTATTTCTTCAATATTATTTTAAACTGCACCCCAATATAACCCACTTTTGAAAAAGGATCGTAGCCTATAGAATACAATGTTTTATCCTTTTTGGTTAACAGTGTGGCTGTCGGTAAGAGTATTATTGAGTTAAGATTTGAGCCTATTTGCATGCCCAGGAATATTCGATTGTGTAATGGCTTTGTAATAACATTGGTAATGGTTGTAGTATGCTCGATCATATTCATATGCCCGGTAAGACTGTATCGTTTTAATCGGTTATGGGTAACACTATCATGAATTATCAAATGGCCTGTAGAATCATTGATAATGGTTCTGTCATAAGTGTTTAAAGCATAGTAATCTTTAAGTATGGCAGCGGTATCGACATCGGCAGGAACTGTAAATGTGTCAATATGATTAACAGGAAATGGAACCGGGAATGGGATATTAACCGGAACATGATTAGTATCAGTATGGGTAACAATACTGGGTGGAGGACATGGTTTTGGAACAGGGGAACATTCCCTGAGAAAGAATATCACAACCAATAAGATTGCTATAATGATATAAGGTATGGATTTGGAGTAGTTCATGATGCAAAGTCAAAATAAAGTAATGGATCAATTGTAGGGGAATTCATGTTTTTACCCTGGCGCAGAGTAAAGTGTAAACATGGACCAGTTGCCATACCGGATTTTCCTGTTTCGGCAAGCAGATCATTCTGATAAACCTTATCCCCTTTTTTAACAAGGACTTTATTGAGATGAGCATAACCGGTTATGTATCCATTATCATGAACAACCTTCAGATAGTTGCCATTTAATGAATCATTTCCAACCATACCAACGACACCATCAGCCGGGCAAAGAATATCTGTGCCTAATGGGGTTGCAAGATCAACTCCTGAATGATATGTTGAAGCTCCGGGCTTTGGAGCTATTCGTTTGCCAAATTTAGATGTGATTTTAGCAATAACCGGATTGATAAATAAATTTTTGTTCATAAGCTTTCTTTTTTAAAATTTCTTTAAATGTAGAATCCACACTTTAACCGACCTGTGTCTGGAGCCGGTGGAACCGGGGGATCAACAGGAGGATTGTAACCAGGATAATTTTGAGAGATAATAAAATCTACCATTGCAGTTTGATAGTTCTGTGCTGTTTTTAAAGCATCCTGAACTGTGTCCTGCCTGATCTCAGGGAAGTTTGTAATTGAATAAGTGGGATCAATAAGGGTTTTCCCTTCATTTTTTTCAGTGAATAAGGAATTATAGATGAGATACTTTACATAAAAAGCAAGGCAGGGTTTAATATAATTACCAACCAAAATAGCATAGTGACCCGGATCATCAGAAACAGCATCAAATAAGACGGGTGTAAGTATTGGCCGTATGTAACCTAATTCGGCACTTTTAATGACACTGTCTTTTATGGCTGAATTGTCGATGGCAATCGCAAAGGCTAAATCTATTACTTCAGTTTGGGTAATCAGCATTATTTTGGTTTGTTTAATTCGTTACCGTAAGTGTTTCTGAGTTCCTGGTAAAAAAGTTGCTGTTTGGGATCTGATTTGTCGTAAGACATTCCCATATCCCTTCGGAGCTCCCAGATGTATTTGAGAGGATGGAGCAATTCAACCGGACTTTCGTTGATGATATTCAGCTCGGATACATCGTAGCCAAAAGTGGCAATTATCTTTTTGAAAACTATGATATACTTCTGCTGATACACTTTTATGACCGTATTCAGCGCAATATTGTATTCATTGATTATACGACTGGTATCAAAACCAGTATTCTCAACAAATGAACAAAGTGATTTAAACCAGTTATGAATTGTAATCAATTCGCT
>Ga0182027_10014603_pt1 | contig 10861 bp, 3 predicted proteins | sample 712E1DmetaG_FD_121300 | JGI IMG/M metagenome (GOLD analysis project Ga0182027, IMG submission 121300) | Permafrost microbial communities from Stordalen Mire, Sweden - 712E1D metaG (Illumina Assembly) | ecosystem: Environmental > Terrestrial > Soil > Wetlands > Permafrost | place: Sweden...
CCTCGAATCGGCCGCGCGGAGTCGAGCGGCGGAATTGCTCGAGGCCCACCGGCGAGTCCGGTCGGCTGCCCGCTTGCGTGGCGTCAGTCAACAAGTGGAGCCGCAGTTGCCGCCGGACATTCTCGGCATTTACGTGTTCCTGCCCGTCCCGGCCGCCGGAGGCCATGCATGAGCGCCCGGACACTGGCAGCCTTCTCAACCATCCGCACGGAAGGGGCGATGTTGCCCTCCGACATTCTCGTTCGCGTGGCTGCGGGTGATAAGAGCCTCGGCGGACTGGAAGAGTCGTCCTATCATCTGGCGCTGGGAGAGAAGATCGGCGAAGCGACCAACCGGGCATGGAATCGCCTGCAGGCCGCATGGGCCAACTTTCAGTCTGCCCGCGAGAAACTGGCGGGAACCGATACCGGCACCAGCCTCACACGTGAGCGCTGGCTCCTGCCCTTGTTCCAATTACTCGACTACGGGCGCCTTCAAGCAGCCAAGGCAGAAGAAATCGGCGGCAAGTCGTACGCAATCAGCCACGCCTGGCAGCAGACGCCAATTCATCTTGTGGGCTGCAACGTGGATCTTGACCGGCGCATTCAAACAGCCACGGGCGGCCTCCGGTCCAGTCCGCACAGCCTCCTCCAGGAACTGTTGAACCGGAGCGGCCAGCACCTCTGGGGGATCGTTTCGAACGGCCTCCGGCTGCGACTGTTGCGCGACAACATCAGCCTGACCCGTCAAGCCTACGTCGAGTTCGATCTCGAAGCGATGATGGCCGGCGAAGCCTACCCGGACTTCGTCCTGCTCTGGTTGCTTCTGCACCAGTCGCGCTTTGAGGCTGAGCGCCCCGAGCAATGCCAACTTGAGAAGTGGTCGCAGGCGGCCCGCACCGAGGGTGTCAGGCTGCTCGACGGCCTGCGCGATGGCGTGCAGCGATCCATAGAACATTTGGGCCAGGGATTCCTCGCACATTCGGCTAACACAGCTCTGAGGGAGAATCTGCGCTCGGGCGTACTGGATAAGCAGGATTACTATCGGCAGATCCTACGCCTGGTCTACCGACTGCTCTTCCTCTTTGTGGCCGATGACCGTGACTTGTTGCTTGTGCCCACGGCCGATCCGATCGCGCAAAAGCGCTACCGCAACTTCTACGCAACGACGCGTCTGCGACGATTGGCAACCACCCGGGCCGGCTCGCGGCATCACGACCTCTACTGCAGCTTGAAGTTGGTGATGGAACGGCTCTCGGGCGACGGCTGCGAGGAACTCGCCCTTCCCGCTCTGGGCAGTTTTCTGTTCTCGCCCCAAGCGCTGCCCGACTTGAATGCCTGCGAAATTTCGAACCTGTATTTCTTGGAAGCCATCCGCTCGCTCGCCGTCACCCAGACGGGTCAGAGTCGCCGCGTGGTGGACTACAAGAACCTTGGCGCGGAAGAACTCGGCAGCGTCTATGAATCGCTCCTGGAGCTTCACCCCGAGCTGAGCGCCGAGGCTGCGGATTTTCAACTGAAAGTGGCTTCCGGCAGCGAGCGCAAGAAGACAGGTAGCTACTACACGCCAACAAGCCTAATCTCTTGCCTGCTCGACTCCGCACTCGATCCGGTCCTGCTGGGGTCTGCAAAGCAACCTGAGCCTGAAGCCGCGATTCTCGCGTTGAAGGTCGTCGACCCCGCCTGCGGCAGCGGCCACTTCCTGATTGCCGCCGCGCACCGCATCGCAAAACGCCTGGCTGCGGTTCGGACGGGCGAAGAGGAGCCACCACCGGAAGCCCAGCGCAAAGCCATTCGCGACGTAATTGGTCACTGCATCTACGGCGTCGATTTGAACCCCATGGCCGTCGAACTGTGCAAAGTATCTCTTTGGATGGAAGCCATGGAGCCAGGCAAACCTCTCTCGTTTTTGGAACATCGCATCCATTGCGGGAATAGCCTGCTCGGGTCCACTCCGGCCCTGCTAGCCAAAGGAATACCCGACGAAGCGTTCCAGCCGATTGAGGGCGACACGAAGGAAGCATGCGCGAAGTGGCGAAAGGTGAACAAGAGCGAGCGCAAGGCGGCGGAAATTGGCGCCGCAAAATTCGCCTTTGAAGACTATCCGTGGCTGAAGCTGGGGAACTTCGCCCAGACCCTGCTGAACCTAGACAATCTCGCGGACGACACAATCGAAAACGTCCGCACAAAGACGGCCCTGTATGAAAGAGCGGTCCGATCTGGCGACTACATGGAAGGCAAGCTTCTTGCCGATGCTTGGTCCGCGGCGTTCGTCTGGCCAAAGAACAGCCTGTACGAGTATCCGATTACCGAGGAGGTCTTCCGGCGCATAGAGCGCAATCCGCACGGGTGTGAGCGTGCCATGCGGGACGGGATAGATCGTCTATCGAGAGACTACCGCTTCTTTCACTGGCACCTCGCCTTTCCCGATGTGTTCCGGATTCCTCCGCCCGATTCCGAACCGGAGAATGACCGCACCGGTTGGTCGGGCGGGTTCGATGTGGTTCTGGGCAATCCGCCGTGGGAGATGCAGGCCTTGGACCCGCGCGAGTACTTCGCCGCAATCTTGCCGGAGATTGCGCAAGCGGCCAACATGGCGGCTCGCAACAGACTGATCGAGGCGCTCGGCGACACCAACCCACTGATCTATTCAGAATTCCTGCGGTCTAGCCGAATAAACGACGCACTGAAGCACTTCGTGCATTCGTCTGGCAGGTTTCCTTTGACCTCATTCGGCAGAATCAACCTAGCTCCGCTTTTCGTGGAGCTAGGTGGATTCCTAGTGTCCAATCGCGGTTACTCGGGCCTCATTGTTCCCTCGGGCATAGCGACGGATTCTTTCAATCAGTACTTTTTTAGGAGCCTTGTAGACGGGAATCGTCTGGTCAGCCTTTACGATTTCGTGAATGCGGTTGGTCTATTCGAGGGGGTCGGACACGGACGCTTCAAGTTCTGCCTGCTGACGGTGCACGGGGCAGCGCTTCCTCAGACCTTTGCACCCACCTATGTGTTTTTCGCACATCACGTGGAGGACTTATCGGACAAGGAACGACAGATCACACTCTCCGCCGATGACATTGCGCTGATCAACCCGAACACCCGGACTTGCCCAATATTTCGGACACGGCGAGATGCAGAACTCACGAAGTCCATATACTGCCGCGTGCCCGTACTTATCAACGAAGAGACTGGCGATAACCTGTGGGGAGTCACCTTCTCTCTGATGTTTATGATGAACACGGCGTCCCACCTGTTCAGCACCAAGCAGAAACTCCTTGAAGACGGCTGGAGCAGCCGAGGTAACATTTTCGAACGAGATGGTGACCGCTATCTTCCCTTATACGAAGCCAAGATGATGCACCAGTTCCACCATCGCTACGGCGACTACGCGATGCGTGCCGAGGGCAGCCTCGACTCGGAGCTCCCGCGCATTCCAGCCGCCACGCTCGACGACCCCAACTATGTAGTCCAACCGCGATATTGGGTGCGCGAATGGGAAGTTATTAAAGCCAGTTCGCGCGTGCCCCCTGGCTTAGCAAGAGCCGTAGAAGAGAAATCTGAGGATCGCGCGTGTCAGATCATCGGCCTCTGGATGGCAGGATATGCCATCAATCGTAATCTCTCCGAAGCAAATGAGAAAGTGATCGTGGCTGAAGGGCGAGCGCACAGCTTGGCCTCGATGTGTAAGGCTGTCCGCGATCTGGACGCAGCAAAGAAGATCGAACAGCAGTTCCCTTTGGCTGACGGTGAGGTACGCGCGCTCTTCGGGCTTGCCAGTTTTGTCGAAGTGGCTGCACGTCTTGTAAGCATGCGTGTACCGAGGTGGCTCCTGGGCTTTAGGGACATTGCTCGCTCTACCGACGAGCGAACAGCTCTATTCAGTGTCTTGCCGCCAGCAGGCGTCGGGAATAAACTACCCATTGTTAGCCTGACTAACTCGCCTGCTCTGTTTATGGCCAACGCCGCGGCGTATGTGTTTGATTATGTGGTTCGGCAAAAACTGGGTGGCACGACGATGAACTTCTTCTACGTTCAGCAATTTGCGATGTTGCCTCCTTCCGCCTACACGCAAGGAAACCACGCGTTCATTCGCGCCCGCGTCCTCGAACTGACCTACACGGCCCGAGACATCTGCGGTTTCGCAAGCGACCTTGGATACACTGGCGCGCCCTTCCACTGGAACCCGGAACGGCGCTTCCTGATCCGCTGCGAGTTGGATGCACTGTACTTCCACCTGTACGGCATCTCCCGAGAGGATGCATGCTATATCCTCGATACCTTCCCCATCGTCAGACGGAAGGATGAAGCCGAACACGGCGAATACCGCACCCAACGCTTGATCCTCGAACTCTACGACGCCATGGCCGAAGCCGAGCGCACTGGCGTTCCCTACCAGACCCGACTCGACCCGCCACCCGCAGACCCGCGTGTCGCGCACGCGCAAACGCGTTGATCATCGCCATGCCTGAACCAACAACGATCGTCCTCGCCCTGAAAGCAGTTGCTCCGACACTCCTGAAGTTTGTTCCTTGGGCCTGGAAGAGCCTCCCAAGCAACAGCCCGGTCGCAAAGGCGATCAGAGTCACCGCAGATCACTATGCGACGAGACTCCCGGCAATTGACGCAGCGCTTGAGACGTGGGTCCTGAGCGACGCCTTTCGGTCGCACGTCGAGTCTGTCGAGAGCGGCGTGCTCATCGATGCCGAAGTGACCCACGTCGAATTGTTCCTCAGGACAACGGGCTATGGCCTCGGCGTTAGCTCGCTGGAGACTGTGACGGAGGGCCTCGGCCTCTTCTACAGTGAGCTTTGCGGGCAACTCCTAGAAGGCGAGCATGGCATGCGGATTCTCGGAGCCAAGCTCGACATCTTTCATCGGGAAGTACTGGATCAACTCCAGACTCGACCGGGCCCGGATCTGGAGACTCTCCCCTACCGACCTCCGATTGAAACCGACGCGACGAGCCGTTCCGTTACGGAAGAGGACCGGAAGGCCCAGATCCAGCTCGATTTCATCAAGGCCCTTGTTGATAAGAGGCAGGCTGCAACCGCGCTCCGACTCCTAGCAGCACTCCAGGAAGGCGTAAACCGGGGCCAGGTGTCGGCGCCCGTTCGGTTCCGCTTTTTCGTCAACAAGGGCGTCTGCCTGATGTTGGAGGGCGATTGGGATCAGGCGGAGGTGGAGTTCAATCGCGCCCAGACCCTTGAACCCGGCAACCGGAAGGCCCTGATTAACCTGGCTCAAGTTGCGCGATTCAGAGACCGTCAAGAGCAAGCGCTGCAGTACCTCGAACCTGTGCTCGTCCAGGATCCGAATGAGCCCAGCGCAAATGCCCTCCGATTCGCTTGCCTGCACGAACTAGGCAGAGGCAGTGAAGTCCAGGCTTTGCTGAACGCGCAGCCCACCTTGGCAAACGACAGCAGCGTTCTGTATACGCTCGCCTACATCGCACACGATCAGCAGAAGTTCGATGAAGCCGAGCACTACTTGCGCCGTCACAACGAGCTGGACGCCTCTTATCCGGAGGCGTGGGAGTTGTTGGGTAGGGCGATTGTCATTCCTGCGCAACAGCGTCTCCAACAGACCGCCGCGTCCCCGAACTGGATCCCTGATGAGCTGAGAGAGCGCATCGAAGAAGCGGAGAGCTGCTTCTCTCGAGCGGAGCAGCTTCTGGCCGCGTCCGAGGGCCGGCGCGAACTCAAGTTCACCCTGGTCAATCGCGGCGTAGCGAGAACACTTCTTGGCCGTTATGACGACGCCCGTCAAGACTACGAATATGCACTCCGACTCGACCCATCGATGGAGGAGCTGAGGCGCAATCTTGGCAGTCTCTATCTGCATACGGGGAGATCCGATGAAGCAGTTCGCTACTTCGAACAGATCCAATCCCCTGCACTGAAAGGGGATGTGGCTCCGCTGCTGGCTGCGGCATACCTCGATCTCAAGAAGCCGGCCGCCGCGCGCGCTTTGCTGGAGCCTCTCGTCGATTCTATCCAGGGCGATGAGCGTCTTATCGTCAAGGACCTTCTCGTAGTAGCCTGCCAGCGGCTGAAGGACGTCGCAGCCTGCAACGAACTCCTCAGCTCGTTGGCACCATACTCCAGCAATCCGGACGCCCACAGGATCGTAGCCGAATACCATGCGCGCGAAGGTAACTTCGATCAGGCCGTAGCGTCTGCGCGGTTGGCGGTTGAGGTAGCAGGAGTCCAGCGTGCTGCACGGTATCGACTTCTGCTCGGCGACATTCTCTACCGTGCCAGCCGCTTCGATGAGGCGGCGGATGCATATGCACTCGTGCCGGTTCCGCTGGACGACTCATCCGAGTCGCGGCGGCGTCTAATCGCCCTCTTTAACGCTGGTAGGCTCGGCAAGGCCCTCCAGGTGGCCCAGGGAGTTCGGAATGGCCGACCGGCGATCCCCGACTTCTCTGAGATTGAGGCACTCATTTACGAGCGCACGGGAGACCTCGACAGCGCCAACCGCCTCCGAACCGAGTTGTCGAAAGCCGGCGTGTCTTCAGGCCGCCAGAAGCTGAAGATGGCCATCAACCACTTCCGCCGAGGCAGGAAAGAAGAGGCGTCCACGCTGACCCTTGAGGTGAGCCTAGCGTCCATTGCTGAGGACTCGGAGTCGATTCGCGACGCCGCGATGCTGCGAACAGTGCTCGGACTGCCAGACGCCCTCGTGTTTGCGTTTCGGCTACTGCAGGAGGAGCCGAACGACCCTGACGTTCACCTGTTCTACATCAATACCTTCTTTCGCCGGGAGGAAGTGGACAAAAGTCTTTTCCATCCAGAGACCGTCGTCAGCGATTGCGTTGTCACCCTTCGCCATGGCACGGAAAAGCAAATCCTGACGGTGGTCGATGCCGAAAGCGACACCACGAAGGACTGGCTGTCGACCGAGCATGGTTTGGCGAAACAGATGCTTGGCAGGCGGGCCGGTGACAAGTTTCGTTTCCCGGAGGGCGAGCTATCCGAGGCTGAATACGAAATCCAGGGAGTCCAAAGCAAGTACGTTCGAGCGTTTCAAGACTGCATGGGTCGCTTCAATGAGCGCTTCCCAGCTCACTACGGGCTGACGCGCGTGGAGGTGGACAAGGACGACCTCACCAAGGTTGTTCTCATGCTGGAGCGTCAAAGGGCCGGAGCCGAACTCATCCTCACTTTCTACCGGAGCGGACAACTCCCCGCCTGTGCCGCCGCCCGGTTGTTCGGCAAATCAGACGTTGAAACGTTCCGCGCGCTCGTTGAGGACCGGCAGGTCAAGGTATTGAGCTACCACGGGACTCTGGACCGGATGGGGGAAGAGCAACTGGCTTTGTCGACGGCGAAGACAGTTCTTCTGGAAACATCTGCGCTTGTAACGCTTCAGTCGTTGGGTATTCTGGGCCAAGTTTCCGCCGCATTCGACTCTATCTGTGTGACTCAGCAGCAAATCGATGCCTTGGACCAGGCGGTCATGAGCCTTTTCCCAGAAAAGCAGACCGGCCATCTCTTTAGTGACAGCCCGGGTCACATCCGGATGGTGAACCGGACGTCTGAAGAGGCCATTCGGGAACGAGACTTTTATCGGCAGTTGCTCGATTTTCTGCGCACCAAATGCCAAGTAATGGCGCCAGGCGGCCAGAAAGGCCTGGAGGAATTCGGAAAGGTTGAGATCCAGAAAATGCTCGGGGGCGTCGCTCTGTCAACACTCTCGACGGCCGCGGACTCTGGCCTCCTCATGGTCTCCGACGACCTCCCCCTCCGAGTCTTGGCACAAAACTCCTATTCAGTCTCCAGCGCCGGCACTCTTTCCCTGCTGAGGCATCTCCGAACGCGGCTGGTAATCTCAGAGAACGAATACCACGAGGCTATCCAGTGGCTTGTGGACAAGGGTTTCAGTTTCGTCTCGATCAACAAGGACGATATTGTCTGGGTACTCAAGAAGAACAACTGGTCGCCCACGACGGAGCTTGCTGCATTCCTCCAAGCATTGACCGGGCCCGACTGCAACGCCAAGGACGCGATTAGTGTCGGCCTCGACGTACTGCATGAGTTGTGGAATGAGCCACTTTTGCCCGCAACTCGACAGCTAACCTCGGATCTTCTCCTGAGAGCTCTGACTACAGGCCGCGACTTTCAGCAGGTGCTCCGGGCACTCGAGGCGATGAATGGTCGGCGTTCGGTTATCTGGACGCCTGCAATGGACCACATTCAAGGTGTCATTCGCAGCTGGCGTCCCAGCAGTTGGAGGTCAGTCTGACTTCTCGCTGTTGCACTCTCAAACGGATGCTGGCCGCGCCGGACGTGCACAGATCTAAGGTCTTCGCAAACATTGTGTGGCTTCTCAGGTCGACTGGCTTTATCCGGCTAACCGTCGAGTGAATTCATCATGGAATCTACCCTTGCATGGCTCGACTTCAACGCCGCGGAGCGGGAGCGTACGCAGCGAGTCCTCGCGTTGTTCGAGGAACGGGACACTCGGGACGAGTTAGGGCTCGGCGGCATCCGGGATTCTTTCGCCGATCACTTTTTCCCGGGGACCAGCACGATCCAGACGCGACTTCGATACCTGTTCTTCATCCCCTGGATTTACCAGGACCTGGAGAAGCGGCGCACGCCTTCGCGTGAAGTGGCGGCGCGTGCGCGAAAGCTGGAACTGGATCTCACTGAGCCACTACTCCAGGCCCACGGCGGCGATGCTGGCGTTTTCGGCAGGGTCGCGAGGGAGCGGCTGAAGCGATTGCCGAGCTCCGTCTATTGGGCGGCTTTGCGGCAATACGATGTCTGCCGTTATCAGGGAGGGCGTGAGGATTTCCACCGCGACTTCGAAAGCTTGTGGCGGCGGCGCATGCGGACAAAAGAGGAAAACGATGGTGGGCGCGATGCATTGGATTACTCCTGGCACCCCAAACTGCCAGTGCCACCTGCGGATTTCTTCCAAAGCCCGACCTTCCTTCTAACAAACAAGGAGGCCGAATTCTTCCGGCACTGCCTGGAAGCTCGCTGCCCGGATAGCCTGTTGATGTTTCTGGCTTGGCGCTGCAAACCCGCCGACGTCGATTTTCCGTGGGAGCATCCCGAACTTGCCCGGTTTTCCGAAGGACATCGGGAACTCCTTGAGCATGCCAGGCTCTTTTCCGAGACGATGCATGGCGCTGCCATCCTTTACAACTGGATGCTGGCCGAAGCGGTTCCCATGAAAGAGAAGGTCTCGGAGTACGAAGATATGTTTGCGGCTTGGGCGAAAGAGATAGCGATTGCCGGCGCGCGTGTCCGGCATTGGAATCTTCGGCGGCTTTGGGAGATTGTTCGGCACCCAAACCACACCGTTACGGTTGCGGCGCGCGAGTTTGTCGAAACGTGGGTGAGGCTCCTGCTCCAGCACGGAGTCGATCTCGGGCGATTGGAGGAGGGGCGGCGCCTGGTCCGAAACCGGGAGATGCGGCTGAAGGGTCCAAGGTCCCGCTTCAACAATCGCCGGGCCCTCGAGCAGTGGGGCGGCGCCGCCGGACTAGGCAGGATCTCCTTCCGTTGGGGAAATGCGAATCAGTTCCTTTCGGACCTGTGGGAGGGGTTGCAGAGCTCATGATGCTCGAACCTAATCAACGCCTTCTCCTCACCCAGGCCTTCAGAGCGCCGGTTGGCTATCAACTCGACTTTGCGCTTGCCACCACCTACTCCCTGGATCTGAGCACGCTTTTGGGTTCCACTCTGCATTTGTCTGTGCTTGGGAATGACGGAGGGTCAGCGGACCTCCCGAACGGAGTGATGCTCCTGGAGGGTCTTCGGCGGTCGGCTGAACACTTGGTGGTCTTCTGCCAGGCTGGCCAGATCTATGTCCCGAAGATCCCCCACATTCTTTATGGCCTGCTAGAGCCGGTGGTCGTTCCGGTAACCGCTCCACTCGGTGGGACGTTCCATCCGAAGCTCTGGGCGTTGCGGTTCGCCAAGGCGGGAGAGAAGTCCGTGCTCCGGGTCGTAGTGTTGTCTCGAAACCTGACCCATGATCGCTCCTGGGACGTGGCCCTAGCGATAGAGGGAGCGCCGACGGGACGCCGGTGGCGTAGTAACGAGGGACTGTTCGACCTGGTTTCGCGACTACCGAAGATGAATCCGCAAACGCCCGCCGCGACCACAAAGAACGTACTGGAGCTCGCGGAGCAACTGCACAGTGCCGAGTGGCAATGCCCAGAGGGATTCGACGAGCTTCAATTCTCATCACTTGGGTTGAGTGGGAAGGGCTGGGCACCGCGGGAATCACAGAAGCTGGCGGTGATATCCCCCTTCGTTTCCGCGAAGGCACTTCGGCAGCTTGCAGAGTCGACCCGCGAGCCCGTGCTACTCGTCTCTCGTCCCGAAGAATTGGATAAGCTCGACGCCCCCGCGCGCGGGACTTTTCCGCAGTGTCTCGCGCTCCAGGATGCCGCTGAGACGGAGGATGGCGAAGACCTGTCACAGGACTCCAACGTGCTGCGAGGCCTTCACGCCAAGGTCTACATCAGCCAGAACGGTTGGGACACGACGATCACGATGGGGTCTGCCAATGCCACGAAAGCGGCATTGGTCGACGGCGTGAATGTCGAACTACTGGTTGGGCTAACAGGCAAGACGAGTAAGGTGGGCGGAATTGACAAGATCTTCTCGCAGGATGGGTTTGGCAAACTGCTGGAGCCTTATCAACCGGGCCAGCCTCCCGCGGAGGATGAGGCGGTCCGGCTGGCCGAAATGCGGCTGGAGGCCGCCAAGTCCGCATTGGCCGCCGCTGACCTGCGGCTTTTATGCGGCGGGGAAGGCGACCAGCGTCAATTGATGCTGAAGCCTGGCGGGCCGGTTCTGCTCGAAGGGATTGAGAGCTTGAGGGCTTGGCCCGTCAGTTTGCGACCGGAGTTCGCCACC
>Ga0182027_10014604_pt1 | contig 10860 bp, 10 predicted proteins | sample 712E1DmetaG_FD_121300 | JGI IMG/M metagenome (GOLD analysis project Ga0182027, IMG submission 121300) | Permafrost microbial communities from Stordalen Mire, Sweden - 712E1D metaG (Illumina Assembly) | ecosystem: Environmental > Terrestrial > Soil > Wetlands > Permafrost | place: Sweden...
CAGGCGCGCTTCCTGGGGGGTGCAGTTCAAGCGGGCGGCCACGATCGCCGTTTTAACTTCCCCAGCGCAGGCCGCCAGCAGCTCCTCCGCCCTCTTTTCGTCGATACCGGCGGCTTGAATTAAAATGCGCAGGGCGCGCGCCCGCAGTTTCTGGTTGGTGGGCTTTACATCCACCATCAGGTTGCCGTACGTCTTTCCCAATCGCACCATTACGCCCGTGCTGATCATATTTAGAATCATTTTTTGGGCAGTCCCCGCCTTCAAACGCGTGGAACCGCTGAGCACTTCTGCCCCGACCGGCGCCAGCAGGCTGATCTCGGCTGCCTGGCTGACCGCCGCCGGGCGGCTGCACGCCACCGCCACCGTCAGGCAGCCCAACCGGCGGGCATAACCCAACCCGCCCAGCACGTACGGCGTGCGCCCGCTGGCAGTCACGCCCACCACGCTGTCGGCCGGATTCAGGCCGATCCGGCGTAAATCCTCTTCACCCATCCCAGGGTTGTCCTCGGCGCTCTCATCCGGCTGTTGGAAAGCCCCCTGCCCCCCGGCTAATAAACCGATGACTCGATCCGGCGCCACCCCAAACGTGGGTGGGCATTCCGCCGCGTCCAGCACGCCCAGCCGCCCGGATGTGCCCGCTCCCATGAAGATAAGCCGCCCTCCCCCGGCCATGCGCCCGGCGATGGCGTCGATTGCCGCGGCGATGCCCGGCAGCACGGCCTGGACGGCCAGGGCCACCCGGCTGTCTTCGGCGTTCATGCGCTGCACCAGTTCAAGCGTGCTCAACCGGTCCAGGTCGGATGTCTCCGGATTGGCCGATTCAGTAGGCAGGGCAGAAAAATCCTCACTCATGGTAAGGGATAAAATAAGCCAGGCTCTCCTGCAGGCCGCCAGGACGGTTGCGGTTCAGCCAGACCGTCTGAAATTCGGCCAGCAGTTCTTCCAGGTCCCGGCCAAGCTGAACGGATTGGCTGGCTTTTTGGGCCGCCTCCGTTTCTAAGGCCAGCAGGCCGCGCCGGCAGGCATGCCGCAGCAAATGCACTGCCATAGCAAACTCATCCCGGACCAGGGCGGCCTCCTCGCCCTGACTGTGATCCTGTCCCAATTGGCTTGCCACCTGATCGATGACCTCCAGGCTATGCTGGAATGGAGCGGCGCTGATCCCCGGATAGGCAGCAATTTCTTCGAGCGAGCGCTGCATCACGCCAAACAAAGCCGAGTTATTGGGAAGGGCAATCCCCGGCGCCAGGTAGACGTTGCCCAGGTCATACGCCAGCTTGCCCATCACACCCGCCGGATCGTCGAAGGCAAAGCGGCTCAGCGCCTCCGGCACGTCCAAATGGCGATTGCTTTCCAGGTTCCACGAATAGGCCGCCCCCACAGCAAACCCCAGGTAGCTGACCGGGAGAGGCTGCCAGTGGCCATTATCGCCCCAATCCGTATTCAAATAACCGATCGCCCCGTGTTTCAGGCCATTTTCGGCCGCACTGAGCAGGTTGGCAATGGCGTTATCCGTCCGGCCGACGATGCTGTTCCAGGATGACGTACCCGGGCAAACGTAAAAAGGAATGCCAGAGGTAGCAAACAGCCGGCCATGTTCATCGAAGGGATGGTCAGCGTCGTAACCCCATTCAAGGGCAATGCTGTCGGACGGCAGTTCCGGCACCAGTTCGGGCGCCTGAACAATAATATCGCCCCAGAACTGCATTTTGAAACCACGCCGGGAGACATCTGCATAAATTTTCAGCAGGAAATCCAGGTACACCCGGTTAACGCCGCGTTCTACGCAGAGTTGTTTACTCTGGCCTGCGCCGAGGTCAATCGTTTCGTCACAACCCACGTTCAGCATGCGGCTGGAAAAGTGCGGCAGCAGTTCGTCGTACAGGCTGCGCACCAGCTCCAGGCTGCCCGGGTTGGCCGGTGAAAGGCTGAAGGGGCCCTGCATCTCTCCCCAAGCGCTGGTGAACTTGCCGGTCACCTCAGCCAGCGGCGCATAGCGCGGCAGTTTCAGCCAGCGTGCCAGATGCCCAAATGAATTCTGGTTGGGTACCAGCTCAATGAAGCGCACTTTGCAATAGGCATCCAGGGCCAGGATTTCCTCGCCGGTGACTGGCGAGGCATCCTCCCAAACATCGGGATGGTTGCGATAGGAAAAAGTGTGCTCGGTATAAAGCTGGAGCTGGTTGATCTTCCAGGAAGCCAACCGGTCGACCAGGTCGTAGAGCGTCTTCATTTGGGGCACTTTGGTGCGGCTGATATCCAGCATCACGCCGCGGGCGGGAAAATCGGGCCAATCTTCCACCACCAGGCAGGCTAAATTCTGCTGCCTGGTTTGCGAAAGAAGCTGGTTCAGCGTGCAAACCCCGTAAAAGACGCCCGCCGCATCGTGCCCTTTCAGGCTAATCCCCTGGGGAGTGATCTCCAGCCGGTAACCCTGCGGATGCACCACCAGGTGCGGGACGACGCGCAACGTCAGGCCCACGCCGGCCTTCGGCATCGCCCAACCCGCCGCCACCTGCCAGCTCAAACCCAGGCCAGCCTGCAGCGCCTTCTGGAATTGCCCTGCCGTAAAAAACAAACTGTGCGGCTCCGGGCTGTCGATCTGGATTAACCGGCCAGGTTGGAAGGAATACGATCCCTCAAGAAAAGTAATTTTCCGCGGATTGGGAAGAAGGGAAAAAGCTACCATGCTATCCTCCAGGGAAGAAAATTTTTGTCACAGATTCACACGGTTATCTCTTCCCATCAGTGTTTATCTGTGGCTAAGACTCTTCTCGTTACTTTTGCAGGAAATTCCACGGATTAGCCCGCCCATATTTGTCGCTGAGCATTTCAAAATACAGGCGCGGCCCAGAAGTTACCCCCGAGCTGCCCATCTGCGCAATCGTACTGCCCTGGTACACAGTAGAACCGCACTGTACGCCGATCACGCTCAAATGGGCGTACATCGTCTGCCAGCCATTGCCATGATCGATCACCACCACGTTCCCATACCCCCAATCATTCCAGCCGGCGTATACCACCACCCCATTATCGGCGGCAAAAATTGGGTTGCCCACCTTACCGGCAATGTCGATACCCCAATGGTTCGTCTCAGGCGAATAATCATAACCAGACAGATATTTCTCGGTGGAGGGCCAGATGAACGTTCCTGTGCCCATTGGGCCGTCGTTGACCTTGCTGCAGAAGCCCGCCCCAAAAATCTTGCCGGCGGCCGGGTTGGCGCGGGTGATGCGTGGGGCGCTCCACACGATAAAATCGCGGTGACCGCTTGGGATCATTATCCACGTGCCGGTCTTAATATTGGGATGGGCAAAATCCCCCAGCGATTTTACGTCCAGGTGATTGCCCGGCCAGTTGACAATATCGTCAGTGGTGACCCCATAAAATTTGGCCACGCCGTTCAGGCCATCCCCGGCATGCCATTCATAATACATCCCGTCTACCGGCAGAATATTGAGCTTCTGTCCCGGTAAAAGGCGGTCAGGGTTATCTGCCAGGATGTAATAATTCCCCCAAAGAATAGTCTCCGGCTTCAGCCCATACTTCTGGGCAATGCCGGTAACCGTATCGCCTTTCTGCACCAGATACTGCACTACCTCAAAACGCGGGCGGGCAGGCAGAATAGTACGCGGAATGACCAGGCGGGTAATCCCAACGGCCGGATTCATCTGGGTTGTTACCACCTGTGGAGCAGGTACAGTGGCTGTCGGTGTGGGCAGTGCAGCCGCCATGGCCACCGCGCCGCCAGGAGTAGACTGGCCCTTCAAATAAAAATCTCCCATCACCCACACCACGAGCAGTACCAGCACAAAGGAAGCCAATCCAGTTCCTACCCGGAGAGTCACTTCTCCCAGGCCCAGGCGCGTCAGACCTTCCCAAACCTGGGTCCAGCTTAAGGGTGGTTTGGTTGGTTTAATTTCTTCGATTGTGTTTTCAGACTGGGAATCGATGCGCTCGTCCTGCATCCCTGGTTTCCTCTGGTCTCATAATAACATAAGCGTATTTTACGGTCAAGCAGGGCGAGAAATCATCTGGAGTGCCTAACCTTTCACCTCTCATTTTCCTTTTATAGGAAGGGATTGTCATTGATTAGTCCCGGCCAGATTATCAATTTCTCCCGCCTGCGTTTGTCGCGTTGCCAGAATGGGAAAACTGCCGACCCATGCTGTGTGAATGGAAAGGGTCGCGATATTAGATATTATAGATCTAATTTATAAATAATTACGTATAAATAATAACGGGCTTACCGGTGAAGTAAGCGTATCTTCCGCATAGGAACCAGGGGCGAGACCCTGTGTCCTTCAATTATGTTTTAGATGTTCAAAAAATGGAGAAAGTGAAAAATGAGAAAATTAATTGTTCGACTTGCTGCGGTGTTGCTGGTAGGGTTATCCTTACTGGTACCTTCTACGGCGTTTGCGGCCAGCGGTGCGTTTATCTCCCCACTCAATATCTCGCAGATCGCCTCGACTGTACCCGCAAACGGAGATATTAACCCTTACGGCGTAGCGGTAGTCCAGGACTCCACCGGGAACCTGGTCAAAGGCGATGTACTGGTCAGCAATTTCAATAACAGTAAAAATGCCCAAGGCACGGGTACGACCATCGTGCAGGTGTCGCCGAGTGGTAAAGTCAGTTTGTTTGCTACGATATCTTCGAAAAAACTGCCCGGCTCTTGCCCTGGCGGGATAGGCCTGACCACGGCCCTGGTAGAACTGCACGCCGGCTGGGTGATTGTCGGCAGCCTGCCCACCAGTGACGGGACTTCGGCGACTGCCCAGGCTGGATGCTTGATCGTCTTGAACTCCACAGGCATTGTCGTCGAAACAATCTCCGGGTCGCCGATTAATGGGCCCTGGGACATGACGGCAGTCGAAAAAGGCAAAACTGCGGCGTTGTTTGTGACCAACGTCTTGAACGGGACAGTCGCTGACAGCCCGAATGAGACCAATCAAGGCACCGTGGTGCGGATCTTCTTATCGTGGGACGGTAATAATCCCCCGAAAGTGGAATCTCGCAAAGTGGTCGGTTCTGGCTTCGGTGAGAAAACCGACCCAGGCGCCCTGGTCATCGGCCCTACCGGATTAAGTGTGAACAAAGATGGCACCCTATATGTAGCTGATACGTTGGGTGACCGGATCACCGCCATTTCGCACGCGCTGTCGCGGGGCAGCGACGCTGGTATTGGCAAAGTCATTTTTAGTGGAAACGCGCTCAACACCCCCTTGGGCTTAATCCTGGCGCCCAACGGAGATCTTCTGGCTGCCAACGGCGGGGATGGCAACCTGGTTGAGGTAACTCAGAGCGGTAAACAGGTAGCTACAAAAATGATCGATTCAACCAGCACCGGTGCAGGCACACTGTTTGGCCTCAGCCTGACCTTGAGTGGAAAGGGCGTTTATTTTGTGAATGATGGCAACAATACCTTGAACCTGCTGCACTGAATTGCAGATACATTACCCTGAAAAAAAGGAAACCACTTTTTGATATACAAAAAACCTGCGGTTTTTTGTATATCAAAAAGTGATATTTCCCTATTCCTGGCCGGCCGAGGTTTGGGAGGCTGGAAGAGTTGAAAGCACACAATTACCCTGGGGGAGTAGCATTAAATAAGCATTGATAGTAGTATCATTAAGTGGTACTATACAGTTGTGGACAAAAAGCACCTGAAGACTCTGGAAGCCATTTTTGAAATGCCGACAAGGTCTAATATTCCATGGAGAGATGTCGAAGGATTATTTATCGCTCTTGGGGCCGAGGTGACAGAAGGAAAAGGGTCTCGTGTTCGAGTGGCGTTAAAAGGTGTTAGAGCTGTATTTCACCGTCCCCATCCGGAAAAAGAGACCGATAAAGGCGCAGTAAAATCCGTCCAAAGGTTTTTGGTAGAAGCAGGAGTAGGTAAAGATGGAATATAAAGGTTATATTGGAAAGGTGGAATTCGATGATGAGGCTGGCATATTCCACGGCGAAGTGATTAATACGCATGATGTAATTACCTTTCAAGGAGATTGTGTAGCCGATCTTCGCCAGGCATTTATCGATTCGGTTGAAGATTACCTTGAATTTTGTGCAACGCGGGGTGAAAAACCTGAAAAACCATTTTCAGGCAGGTTGGTTCTTCGTATGCCTGCTGAAGTGCATCAAAAGGTATATCTACATGCAAAAGCATCCGGGATGAGCTTAAACGAATGGATTAATAAGGCCATCGAAAAAGAACTAATTCCGTAAGATTTTACAAAGTTATTTTGTCATAGCAATTCGCCAACCCCTGAAACACCCATCAAGGAGGGTCCAGTCATGAACGGTGCAACCACAAAGAAACCACCCATTGACCAGGCTCCCTGGTCGATCCAGATCCTGACCACACAACACCTGATCGAAGGCTCTTTTTACGCCGATAAAAACAAAGTTGACGGGGATGATATATTTGCCCAATCCGCTGCGGAAGGTAAAGATGATAGTGAAGATGGCCGCATCCTCGAAGCTTTCGAAGGAATGCGCCTGATGGAGGCGCGCATCCAACCTACCGGCAACCTGACCACGCAAGTGCAAAACTTCCCCGGCCTGGAGTTGCCCACCTTCGACCAGGTGGTGGCAATCATTCCGGCAGACCAAGCCAGCCTCAGGTCGGCCCAGAAAGCCTACAAAAATTATCGTTACCCCCTGGATGCCGTGATTTATGCCGGCCACTACCTGCTGCGGGCGAAATTACTCTCCGACCACGTCGACGCCAGCTGTTCTCCATTCGCCAACACCTGGCTCGTCCCGCTGATGAATGTGATGGTCGATTGCCAGGTGCAAGGCGCCAGGCTGATCAGCTTCCAGGTTCCCTGGCTGCTGTTGAACGCTTCCCTGGTGCATGCCTTCTGGGTCGACGGCATAACCCCCAGTGTGCCACGTGAAGAAAATTAACCACAGACAGGAGATACCCATGCCTAGAAAAACGAAGTCCCAAGCGAGAATTTTGAACTGCATCCCCTCGCGGGAACCCGAACAAGACTGGCTCTTCGAGCATGCCATGGGGGCCGGCCTTTTGGCTCCAACGGCGGCCCCAGCCGTGACTGGCGCAGCGCCTGTAGCAACAGGTGCAGCGCCTTCACCCGATACTACCGACCTGCGTGAAGCCTGGTGGACGGTGGGCGACCAACTGGAGACCGGCTCGTGCGTGGGCTGGGCCACGGCCGATTCGGTGCTGCGCTGGCATTTTGTTAAGGCCAGCCGCTTCCCACCCGACCAGCGCCTCTCGGCGCGCTTCATCTGGATGGCGGCCAAGGAAACCGACAAATTCGTCTCCCAGCCGACCACCTTCATCGAACTGGAAGGCACCAGCCTGAAATCTGCCCTTGATATCGCCCGTAAATTCGGGATCGTGTCAGACGCGGTGTTGTCATTCAACTCAGGCCAGCTTTATCCGGAAGATCGGCGCACGTTCTATGCGATTGCCGCCCAGCTTAAAATCAACAGTTATTTCAACCTGGGCCTCGACCCGGCTAACTGGCGCACCTGGCTGTCTGGAAAAGGGCCCATCCTCACCCGCCTGGACGTAGACGCCACCTGGGATAACGCCAGCGCCACCCAGCCCAACCTGGATGTCTACCAGCCGAAAACTGCGCACGGCGGGCACGCCGTAGCCCTGGTTGGTTACACCCCCGAACGTTTCATCGTCCGCAACAGTTGGGGCACAGGTTGGGGCGATCAGGGCTACGCCTATGCCTCAATCGCCTATGCCCAGGCGGCTTTCAAAGAGGCCTATGGGGTAGTAATTTAATATTCACTTTTTTAGATGTAAAAAGCTTTGCTTTTTACATCTAAAAAAGTGAATCTCAGGAAATCATTTTTTTGCATATAAAAAAAGAAACCTATGGGAAGTTCACTCCCTGGGCATTGTAGAAGGGAGTGAACATGCCGTCTATGGCGCACTGCCCGTAGGCGATGCGGAAAAAGCCGGCTTCTCCCCACCCTGTATTCCAGGAGTTCTTGCAGATCCAGCAGTTCTGCGACTGTGAATATCCGACCACCAGGATGCAGTGCGAACCGACTTTCTGACCGCTGACATGCTGGTAGATCCCGCCGCCGTAACCGAAGAAATCGTCGTAGATATCCAGCACAGCCACCATTGGACCATGATGGGTCAGGTAATCTTTGCGGTAGGCGTCAAAGAGAACCGGGCTCCACGACGTGATCGTAAAGACGTGCTGCGCCCGGTCGGGGGCGGTGATGCACGCCGGGTTTCCAGCGTTGAAGGCCGAGGCATAAGGAAAATGAGCTTCGTCGGTGACCCCACGCGTACGGGCCGACTCGAGCGCTGCCGGGGGAAACCAGCCATTGCAGTTGGGTCCGTGGGCTGAGCAGAAATGCTGGTCGGCTTCAGACAGGTCGAGCAGGATGCCTTTCTCGATCAAGGCCATCGCTTCAATCAGGCCCACGGTAGCAAACGAAACACACGAACCGCAGGTGCCCTGGTCTTTTACCGGGGAAACTTTCCCGCCGTTCTTCGTGCGCCAATCCACCTCGGCATCGTAGGCAGGCAAGAATCCCTGGGCCTGGTTACCCTGCTGTTTCATATCACGCAGATAAGCCAGATCCGGCACCACACCGAGCAGGGCTTTTTTCTGATCCAGGGTCAAATAACTGTGGTCGGTTTGTTTGGCCTGCCAGCTGGCGTTCTTGCTGGTCAATTCTTTCTGCAGCGCTCTATGCTTTTTTTCGGCCTGGGTCTTTTTGGATGGATTGACGGCATCCAGGTCAATAAATGGTTTTTCGGTTCCTGGCATGGCTCCTCCCTTAACTTGAGACGTGGATGGTAAATGCTTTAGTCCTGGCGGACTCTTTTTCCCATTTCCTTTTCAAACTGAATACCAGTGAATAATCGCCCGGCTGGCGTGGCACAAAGGTAAACCTTTGCAGCGAAGGTCCGCCGACCTCCTCGGACTGGGCAATGACCTTATCCTCGCCCCCTTCCAGTCCCGGCGGAAGCTGATCGAGCACCCACATATAACCGGCGCCTGGAACGGCCTGCATGTCGATCGTCAAAGGCTGCCCAACCACGGCCTTCCGTTCAGTATTATCTGGAAGCATTGTCTACCTCTTTCATGCTATTAAATATTATAGCACGCAGGCGGATGGAGTAATCACAAAGACACAGAGAAGATATTTTAAAACATGCGCTTTCACAACACCTGCGCAGGTATTTCACATTTACTTCACAATCTTTTCATACTATTGAACCAGCAATGAAAAAGTGATAATCCGGTCTACCTTTTTGACAAGAAAATGAGTTTGTGCGTGCGAGCAGGCTACATTCTCCTGTCCGATCAAAACAGGCGGACCAATCTAATAAAATAGGAGACAAAGAAATGGAAAACAGAATGAATCGTGATTGCGGAGAAGGTCCGCATGGTGGTTTCAGGCATATTTTGCCTTTCCTGGCCATCCCCCTGGCTATCGGCTTGATCCACGGTTTTGCTCGTCACAAATTTGCCCACTTGAGCGAGAAGCGGCGAGAAGCCTGGAAGAACGGTGTGCCGCCCATGTTTGCCGAGCTGCACCGCCGCGCCCATGCTACGGAAGCGGCCGAAGCGGCAAAACCCGCCGAAAATCAGGCTTGATCGATTTGCTCGTCAAACCTTATTTTGGGGTAATTTACGAAACGGCGCCTGGGAAGCGCCGTTTTTTTAAACGCTACCCATTGTATTTTATTCCTCTTCCTCTACGGTCTGCTTTCTCTACCCCCCCGGTGAACTATTTGCTTTTCACCAGGAAGCCCCATTTGCCACGCTGGGTGATTTCGTCTTTCTGGTTGATGATCTCTACTTCCAGGGTGACCAGCCCACCGCCCAGGCGCGGGATGCGTTTCGATTCCACCACCACCCCGCGCATGTGGATGGTATCGCCCAGGTGGATTGGCAGGCTGAACTTCCAGTCACTGATCTCGCGAAAAGACAGTACGGTCTCTTCGAGAAAACCCAGGCGGATAGCCAGGGCCACCGCGATGGACATACCCAGCAGGCCGTGCGCCACCCGCTGGCCAAGCGGATGGCTGGCGGCGTAGACTGCATCGGTATGGATGCGCGTCCAATCGCCGGTCAGGGCGGCAAAGGCCACCACATCCGCCTCGGTGATGGTGCGCCCAGGGCTGGTGATGGTCATGCCGGGCTCAAATTCTTCGAAATAAAGACCTTTACTGGCAGGGGAAATATCTTTCGGCATCATGGACTCCAAGAAAAAAAATAACCACAAAGTCACAAAGTTAACAAAGAACACAAAGAAGAGAAGAAAAGAAAAACAAGAAAACTTGAATGCTCTCTTGCCATTTATATCATCGTTTTCTTCAGTTTTTTCCTTTCTTCCTTTCTTCTTTGTGACCTTTGTTAACTTTGTGCCTTTGTGGTAACTCTTTATCCTAAAATAGAGCGGATTTCATCGGTCAAAGAGGGCAAAACGGAGGCTAACAAATCGCCGGAGGAAGCATCTACCTCAATCAGCGGAGTGGAGGGTGGAGCGGTTTGCAACCAATCGGCCAGCAGGCCGTCGATGCGCGGCAGGTCTGCGTCAGTCACAATATCCAGGGCGCGATTGCGTTGGGCGCGGCGCTGCTGCAGCACCTCCAGGGGAGCGTTTAACCTCAGCACCAGGTCGGGTGGGGCGAGCAGCTCGCGCAGCAGGTAATACATACGCTGGCATAGATCGAACCCGGCCTCGTCCAGGTAGCCTTTGGCGTGAAACAGGCGCGTAAAAACGTAAAAATCCTGGTCCAGGCCACCATCCACTACCCCTACCCCGGCCGCCTGGCGGATGGAACGCTCCTGCCGGGCGCGCAGCAGTAAATAATCCACCTGGTTGGGCAGCGCCTGGCGG
>Ga0182027_10014605_pt1 | contig 10858 bp, 7 predicted proteins | sample 712E1DmetaG_FD_121300 | JGI IMG/M metagenome (GOLD analysis project Ga0182027, IMG submission 121300) | Permafrost microbial communities from Stordalen Mire, Sweden - 712E1D metaG (Illumina Assembly) | ecosystem: Environmental > Terrestrial > Soil > Wetlands > Permafrost | place: Sweden...
CCTCCAGGTGCCCCGCGCCTCGGTCGTCCGAGCGACGGCCGACATCCCGGCCATGACCCAGATCACGGCCGACATGGTCGAGCTCGTCAAGGTCGCGCCGGTCGACGTGTCCACCGATGCCGCACAGTCGACGAATCAGGTCGTAGGACAGTACGCTGCGATGCCGATCCTGGCCGGCCAGGAGATCGACAAGCGGGCCCTCGATCGGACGCCGGGTCAACAGCAGTTCGGCTTCGGCGCCGCGCTCGACCCGGGCGATGTCGCGTTCGCGATCCCCATTTCCGATCCTTCGCAGGCGGTAGGCGGCGCACTCTCGCCGGGCGCCAAGGTCACCGTCGTCGCCGTGCCGAACACGCTCAAGAACGGGGTTGCGGCCTCTCCGGCTCCGACGTCGACCGTCCTCGGGACGAACCTGACGATCCTGGCCCTTCGCACGCCAAGCGGGCAGACATTCACCGCTGCTCAGTCGGGTTCCGGGATCGCCGCGGTCCCTCCAAAGCTCGGGAGTGTGGTCGTCGCGATACCGGCCAACCAGCTCTCAGACTTCGCAACGGCCGCCTTGAGCTCGACCTTCTACCTCGCGCTCTCGGTGCCCGGCGGCACGGGCCCGACGGGCTGATCGGCCTACTTGGCCGGACGCTTCTTGGGGGCTGAGCGCAACGTCTGGCTCTGCGCGCCGGGAGTTGCGCGTCAACTCCACCAACGCACGATGGCGATAGCGAATGTGAAGATACTTCACACTTGACATACCCGAACGGGTCGTGTATGTTGTGCGTGTGAATGACAAGTCGGTACTCAACCCCTTCTCAAATAGCTCGCTGTCGTCGGTCTGGGAGCCGAAACCGCGTGCAACCCGCGCGCGAGCAGCCTTTGTTCCGTCAGGCCGGACGCTCCACCTGGTTGATGCAGAGAACCTCATGGGCGGCCCTTTCGCCGGCAATCTCGCTCTTCGGGGCGCCCTACGCGAATACACCATCGCCGCCGGGATACGGCCGCTCGATCATGTGATCGTCGCGCTCTCGGTCAGCGATGTCTGGCCGGAGGCGCGACTCGTAATTGGGCGCGGCCGGGATGGCGCCGACAATGCCCTCCTCTCCACGGTTTCCGATGTTGACTGGATGGCATCTCGGTATGACCGCCTGGTCGTTGGGAGTGGCGACCACGCGTTCGCGTTTGCGGTCGCGGCCTTCCGGGCCGCAGGCCTTCGAGTCGACGTCGTCGCCCGAGCGTCGAGCCTATCTATGGTTCTTGCTGCTTTGGCGTCGTCCATCGGGCTCATCAAGCTTGAAAAGGAAGGGCTCGCATGACCTTCGAACGGACCCAGCTCCTGACGCTATCCGACATAGCGGAGATCGCCGGGGTCGGCCTCTCGGCCGTCTCCAATTGGACGAGTCGATGGGCGGATTTCCCTATCCCAATGGACGGGCTCTATCAACCGGATGAGGTGGAGCAGTGGTTGCGTCAGCACAACAAGACGATCCGTCGGCCAGCTCGACCGGACGTGGCCACACTGCTCTGGAAATCCGCGGATGCACTCAGGTCGCTCGTACCCATTGAAGCCGCGCCGGAGCTCATCCTCCAACTGCTCGCGTTGCGGGCGGCTTCGGCTGGAGCAATCCAACGACTTGCCACGGTCGCGGACTCATGGCGCCGCATCAGGAACGATCCGACGGTCCTGCTCGGCACCGAATTCGAGCGCGTTGTGAACGAGCTGCGCGGCACGGACTCCGATATCGCCGAGCTGTTCGAACCCTCGGCTTCCGCCAGGAGCGTGCGATTGGTGGAGATGTCTGCCCTCTACCCAGTGCTCGATGAGCTGCCTGCGGATGCTGAATGGGGAAAGCTCGCCTCGGACGTCCTGACCGAGTATGTGGAGCGGTACGGCATTCGAGGTGCCGAGCAGGTCACGCCTTCGGCAGTGGCGGACCTGATGATCACCCTCCTGCAGCCAATGCATGGCCTGGTATACGACCCAGCTTGCGGCGTCGGCGTATCGCTCGCGCGGGCATGGAGAGGCCGCGGACCCAGATTGGAGATGGAGTTGTTCGGGCAGGACATAAGCGCGCAGGCAGAGAGATTGGCCAGGCTTCACCTCTTGATCAACGATGCGCCGTTTCGTTCAACCCTTGGCAACTCCCTTCGTGATGACCGACTCTGGGATCTCCGTGCCGATCGCGTCATCGCCGATCCGCCCTTGAACCAACGGGTGAGCTACCCCGAATCGTTCCGGCACGACCCCCGTTGGCTCTGGGGCGTGCCGACCTCGACGGCGGACTGGTTGTGGATCCAGCACGTGGCCTTCCATCTCGCCGACGGCGGCATCGGCGTTGTTGCGGTCGCCGGCGGAACCTTGCATCGGGCCGGGGCGGATGCCCAGATCCGTCGACAGCTAGTCCAGTCGGACCTGCTCGACATCGTCGTTCAGCTGCCTGCGGCCATGCTCCCATCGACATCCGTGCCTCTATCCCTGGTCGTCCTGGAGAAGGGTCGACGCGATCGGACTGGACGAACGCTCTTCGTGGACCTCAGCAAAGCTGGCTCGAGACAGCGAGGGGGTCTCCATCGTTTCAGACCCGACGAGCTAGCTGATGTCGCAGGGCTCGTGCATCAGTGGCGCAACGGAGGAGATCCAGCGAAGCCGGGTGTCGCCGGGGTTTCAACCACGACTGAGCTACTCACTGGCGATGTCGCCCTCACGCCCGCTCGCTATGTGGCCTATCCGGCTTCACTGAACGTGGAATCAGCAGCGGATCGGTTCGCTCGCCTGAAAACGTCTCTCCGCCATCAGGCAGGCGACATGGCGAGTGCGACGACCGCGCTCGAAGCAGAACTCGCTAGCCTGGAGGTGGCGGAGTGACCCCCCGAGACTTCTCCGAGGTCCGACTGGGTGACCTCCTGTCCTCCGAGCCCTACACCGGCGTCCGCCAGGACTCCGACGACGACGGCGACGGCGGCGGAATGATCCCCTACGTCACCACCGGCCTCGTGGCCGCGAAGGACGTTGTCGACCAACCACCGACTGAGAGCACGCGGCGCGGGTCGAAGGGTCGGTGGGCGTCGTTCGGTGACATCCTGCTCCAGTGCCGCGGGATAGAGAGGCGGGCTCGCGTTCCAGCGGCGATTGTGAAACTCGACGAAGACCTTGCCTTCACGGAGTCACTGATCCTTGTTCGGGTAGACCCGACACGGGCCGATCCCGACTACATTCGTCTCTATCTCGCATCCGAGGTCGCGGGGGCGGCGCTCGCGGCCGTCGCGACCGGGACGACCATCACGTATCTGCGCCCCGAGGCCCTAACTGGGCTGAAGCTGCGCCTGCCCAGCCTGGAGGCTCAGCATGAAATCGCGGCGAAATTGGCGGGAATGCACGCGCATCTCAGGACGATATATACGACCGCGGCGACATTTCGTGACCTGATCTCCGTTGCCAGCGAAGGTCTCCTCGCCGGGACCCTTCGGATCAGCGCCATTGAGGCCCGACCGCATAGAGCCAGAGCGGGTGCTCGTCGGACGGCAAATGCGCCCGATCAGCACGCCGACGGCCAACAGTGACGCTGGGTCCGCAGACGGAATTCGGTCCCGGCCATGAGCCGCAAAGCCTAAACTCAGTCCGAAGGCGGTCGGTCAGCCAGGAAGAAGGGGGAATGATGCAGGTGGCTCTCGGCACGAATACGCCGATGACCCTTGCACGCCTCAAGTCGCACCTTTGGAACTGCGCCGAGATCCTTCGCGGCAGCGCCGTCGATAGGACCGACTGGAAGGCCTACATCCTGCCGCTCCTCTTCTTCAAGAGGCTCTCCGATGTCTGGGACGAGGAGACACGGGAAGCGCAGGCCCTCTACGGCGACGTAGACCCGGTCGATTATCCGGAGACACACCGCTTCGCCATCCCGCCCGGCTGCCACTGGAACGATGTCCGCGCGACCTCAACCAACGTTGGGGCTGCACTCGCTCACGCGATGCGCGAGATCGAGCGCGCCAACCCGGACACCCTTTACCGCGTGTTTGGCGCTGCCGATTGGGGCAACCGCGAGATCCTCACCGACGAGATCCTCAAGGATCTGATCGAAGGCATGTCCCGCGCGATGCTCGGCAATCGGGACGTGACCACGGACATCCTCGGCGACGGCTACGAATACCTGATTGGCGAGTTCGCCGACGTGGCACGCCGCAAGAAAGCCGGCGAGTTCTACACGCCACGCAGCGTCGTGCGGATGATGGTCGATATCCTGGACCCGCACGAGGGCGAGTCCATCTACGACCCCGCCTGTGGCACTGGTGGCATGCTCCTCGGCGCCATCGATCACGTCCAGCGCGCCGGCGGCGACGCCAGAACCTTCTTCGGCCGGATCTACGGCCAGGAGAAGAACCTCACCACGTCCGCCATCGCGCGGATGAACTTGGTCCTCCACGGGATCGAGGACTTCAACATCATCCGCGAGGACACGCTCCGCAACCCGGCGTTCACGGACCCGGCAACCGGCCGCCTTGCGACCTTCGACTGCGTAGTTGCCAATCCGCCGTTCTCGCTCAAGGAGTGGGGCCGCGACCTCTGGGAGGCTGATCCCTGGGGCCGGCCGCAGTATGGCCTGCCGCCGGAGCAATACGGCGACTACGCCTGGGTCCAGCACATGATCGCCTCGATGGCCAACGTCACCGGGCGGATGGCTGTGGTCCTCCCGCAGGGTGCGCTCTTCCGCAAGGACGCCGAAGGCCGGATCCGCCAGCGGCTCCTCGAAGAGGACCTGATCGAAGCCGTCGTGGGGCTAGCGCCGAACATCTTCTACGGCACCGGGCTCGCACCTGCGGTCGTGTTCTTGCGCCGAACCAAGCCAACGCACCGCCGGTACAAGATCCTGATCGTCGATGCCGCGGGCCTGTTTCGGAAGGGTCGCGCGCAGAACTTCCTGGACCCAGAGCACGCCCAGCAGATCATCGACTGGGTCCACGGCTTCGCCGACGTGGAGAACCGCGCCCGCGTAGTCACCATCGACGAGGTCAAGGCGCAGGACTGGACGCTCAACATCTCCCGCTACGTCCTGCCGCCGGTCGATGACGACATCCCGAGTCTTCCGGACGCCGTCGCCGCCTTCAAGCAGGCGCTCGTCGACGCCCGTGCGGCGGAGGACGACCTGCGGACGGTTCTGGTCGAGGGAGGCTGGCTCGAATGAGCAAGGCCGCCGACAACCTGTCCCAGCAGGAGCTGGAAACCTACCTGTGGGGTGCCGCTACGCTCCTGCGCGGGCTCGTGGATGCTGGCGACTACAAGCAGTTCGTCTTCCCGCTCCTCTTCTACAAGCGCCTGAGCGACGTCTGGGACGAGGAGTTCGGAACCGCGAAGGCCGAATCCGGCGACGACGCCTATGCGCGCGAGACCGCCAACGACCGCTTCGTCATCCCGGACGGCGCCCACTGGACCGACATCCGCAACGCCTCGCGCGATGTCGGCCGTGCACTGCTCAACGCCTTCCGCGCAATCGAAACCGCAAACCCGGCACGCCTGGCGGGCGTCTTCGGCACTGCCGCCTGGACGGACAAGGCGCTCCTGCCGGACGAGACCCTCAAGAACCTTGTCGAGCACTTCAGCCGGCACACCCTGAGCATTGCCAACGTTCCGGAGGATGAGCTCGGCAACGGCTACGAGTACCTCATCAAGCAGTTCGCAGACGACTCCGGCCACACCGCGCAGGAGTTCTACACGAACCGGACGCTCGTCCACCTGATGGTCCAGATGCTCGAGCCCAGATCGGGCGAGCGCATCTACGACCCGACGGCGGGCTCGGGCGGGATGCTCATCTCGGCCCTAGCTGAGGTCAAGCGCCAGGGCGCGGACGTTCGGACGCTCAAGCTCTACGGCCAGGAGCTGATCCACATCACGGCGGCTATCGCGCGCATGAACCTGGTCCTCCATGGCGTGGAGGACTTCCAAATCGTCACGGGCAATACACTGTCGGATCCTGCGTTCATCGAACGCGACCGGCTGATGACCTTCGATGTCGTGCTCGCGAATCCGCCCTACTCCATCAAGAAGTGGAACCGCGAAGCGTGGCAGGGCGACGCGTGGGGCCGCAACTTCCTAGGCGTACCACCACAGGGCCGCGCCGACTACGCCTTCTTCCAGCACATCCTCCGGAGCCTGGACCCGGTCACCGGCCGCTGCGCGATCCTCTTCCCGCACGGCGTCCTCTTCCGGAACGAGGAGGCGGAGATGCGCCGGCGCCTCGTCGAGTCGGATCTGCTCGAGTGCGTCCTGGGCCTAGGGCCGAACCTCTTTTACAACTCCCCGATGGAGGCCTGCGTCGTCATCTGCCGCACAAAGAAGCCGCCCGAACGGCGCGGACGTGTCCTGTTCATCGATGCGGTAAACGAGGTGGTCCGGGAGCGAGCACAAAGCTTCCTGACGCCGGCCAACCAGGCGCACATCCTGGCCGCCTATCGAGCCTTCGCGGACGAGCCCGGCTTCGCGGTGGTGGCCACGACCGAGTCGATTCTCGCAACCGACGCCAGCCTCGCAATTCCGCGCTACGTGCGCCGCGCGCCCACCACCGTCGCCGGCGAGCACGCAGACCTCGCGACGGCGTGGGCGGCGTTCGAGGAATCCGGCCGCGAGTTCTGGCTCCAGATGGACGAACTACTCGACTCAATGGACCTTGCGGTGGCCCAGGAGCCGTCCGATGCGTGACGGATGGACGAGGGTTGCGTTCGGCGACGTGGCCAGGAACATTACCGACAGGGTCGACAATCCAGCGAAGGCAGGCGTCGACCGTTACGTCGGGCTCGAGCATCTCGGTTCCGAGTCCCTGACCATCAGTCGTTGGGGATTGCCGACCGACGTTGCAGCGACGAAGCTGCTGTTCCGGCGAGGCGACATCATCCTCGGTAGGAGGAGGGTCTACCAGCGAAAGTTGGCCGTAGCGGACTTCGATGGCATTTGCTCCGCCCATGCTCTTGTGCTCCGGGCCAGATCAGAGGCGGTTGACCCGGACTTCCTGCCGTACTTCATGCAGACCGACTCGTTCATGGACCGGGCGCTCCAGATCTCAGTCGGATCCCTTTCGCCGACAATCAACTGGACCGCGCTCGCGAGGGAGGAGTTCTCCCTGCCGCCGCTTGCCACTCAACGCCGCCTCGCGGGCGCGCTCTCGGCTCTCGACCGCGCCGTTGATGCGGTTGTTGGCGCAATGACTCGGGGTCACATCGCCGGCGAAAGCCGGCTGAAGGCGTCGATCACAGGCTCCCGGCGGTCCCTTCGCCTTGGCGATGCCACGATTGCCGTCGAGTATGGATGCTCATTGCCGGCATCGGACACGCCGCAGGGCACACCAATCCTGAGAATCCCAAATGTCCTCAGGGGGGAGCTCGACCTCGGAGGCCTCAAACGCCTTGAGTTGTCGCCGGACGAGGTAGCCAAGTACGCGGCCCATGAAGGCGACATTCTCATGGTCCGGACCAATGGCAATCCCGACTACGTCGGACGCTGCGTCCTCGTGCCGCGCCTGGACGAGCAGATGGTGTTTGCTAGCTATCTGATCAGGATCGCGATCGACCAGTCTGTGCTAGAGCCAGCGTTCGTCGCGTTGCTACTCAACTCGCGGGCGACGCGGGCCCAGATTCGGTGTTCCGTGCGATCAAGCGCAGGCAACTACAACATCAACAGCAAAGAGATCCGGGACATCCAGCTTCCGGTTCCTGACCGCCAGTTGCAACTATCAGTGGTGGCCGACGCCCGTCTCTCGTCCCAAGGCATCGCTGGCCTAACCCGGCGACTCGATGACCTCAAAGAACTCCGCCTAGAACTCTGGAGGGCGTCCGTCTGATGACCTTCACTGAAGCCAGCACCGTCGAAGCGTTCATCCGCGATCGGCTCTGCGGCGGTATCACTCACCTGACTGCCGTGGGGCCGGGGCTCGCGCGCTCGGGCGGGAAGTTCACCGGTCTGGGGTGGCACTACCTGTCGCCGCTCAACCTGCCGCGCCGCACGCACGAGGTTCTTGTCGAAGCGCAGGTGCGTGAGGCTCTGATCCGGCTCAACCCGGAGATCGCCGAGGATCCGCGGCGGGCCGATGACGTCATCTACCGCCTCCATTCGATCATCGCGGACGCGCGAACCAGCGGTCTCGTCAAGGCCAACGAGGAGTTCGCACTCTGGCTTACGGGTGAGCGTTCGATGCCGTTCGGCCCCGACGGCGAGCACGTCAACGTCCGGCTGATTGACTTCGAGAACCTCGAGCGCAATCAGTACGTCGTCACGACCCAGTTCACGATCAAGATCGGTGGGTCCGAGAAACGCGCCGACCTCGTCCTGCTGGTCAACGGGATCCCGCTCGTGGTCATCGAGGCCAAGACGCCTGTACGCGCGTCGGTTACCTGGGTTGACGGAGCCATCCAGATCCACGACGACTACGAGAAGAACGTCCCCGAACTCTTCGTGCCGAACCTGCTCTCGATCGCCACAGAGGGCAGGGAACTCCGGTACGGCTCCATCGGACTGCCGCTGGAGCTCTGGGGCCCCTGGAAGATCGGTGTGGACCCGGCCGCCGTGCCGCTGGAGCAGACTCGCGCCGCGCTTGATTCGATGCTGGCGCCGGCGGTCCTGCTGGACCTGCTCGGCAGTTTCACGGCTTTCTCCACAGATTCGAAGAGCCGTCGCATCAAGATCGTCGCCCGTTACCAGCAGGTGGACGCTGCCAACAAGATCGTGGAACGCGTCGTCGCCGGCCTCCCGCGGAAGGGCTTGATCTGGCACTTCCAGGGCTCGGGCAAGTCGCTGCTGATGCTGTTTGCCGCCCGGAAGCTGCGCCTCCATCCGGCGCTGGGCAATCCCACGGTGTTGATCGTGGTCGACCGGATAGACCTCGACGCCCAGATCGCCGGCACCTTCTTGGCGGCCGACGTCCCGAACCTCGTGAAGGCGGGCACCTGCGCGGAGCTCCAAACGCTTCTGGCTCAGGACACCCGCAAGGTGATCATCACGACCATCTTCAGGTTCGGCGAAGCGGACGGCGTCCTCAACGAACGCAGCAACATCATCGCTCTGGTCGATGAGGCGCACCGGACCCAGGAGGGCAACCTAGGGCGGGCGATGCGAACAGCGCTCCCGAACGCGTTCCTTTTCGGCATGACCGGCACGCCCATCAACCGCACGGACCGGAACACGTTCTACGCCTTCGGCGCCGAAGAAGACGAGCACGGCTACCTGTCTCGCTACGGCTTCGAGGAGTCGATCCGCGATGGGGCGACGAAGGAGCTGCATTTCGAACCGCGACTTCTCACGCTCCACATCGACCGCGAGGCGATCGATGCCGACTTCCGCGAGCTCACCGGCGGACTGACGGACCTCGACAGGGACCGGCTCGGTAAGGCGGCGGCGCGGACGGGGGTGCTGGTCAAGGCGCCGGAGCGGGTTCGAGCAGTCTGCGCGGACATCGCAGCCCACTACGAGGAGAAGGTTGCGCCCAACGGCTTTGGCGCGATGGTGGTCACCTTCGACCGCGAGAGTTGCGTGCTCTACAAACAGGCGCTCGACGAGTACCTGCGGGCGGACGTGTCCGACATCGTGATGACGGTGGGGAGCGGCGGTCTTGAGGCCGGCTATGCGCCGTGGAAGCGCGACCGAGACGCCGAAGAGAAGCTGCTCAACCGGTTCCGCGATCCGGCGGATCCGCTCAAGGTCCTGATCGTCACGGCCAAACTGCTCACGGGCTTCGACGCGCCGATCCTCCAGACGATGTATCTGGACAAGCCGCTCCGGGACCACACGCTGCTCCAGGCAATCTGCCGAGCAAACAGGCCGTACAGCGCGGAGAAGACGCACGGGCTGATCGTCGACTACCTCGGGATCTTCGACGACGTGGCGGAGGCCATCTCGTTCGATGAGGCGGGCTTTGGCAGGGTCATCTCCAACTTCGCCGAGCTCATCGCGAAACTCGCTCCGGCTGTGGAAGCGTGCCTCGCTTTCTTCCCGAGCGTCGATCGGACGATCGTTGGCTTCGAGGGGCTCTCGGCCGCGTCACAGTGCCTGCCGGATGCCACGCGTCGCGATGCCTTCGCGGCCGCGTTCACGTATCTGGCGCGGCTTTGGGAGGCGATCTCCCCGGATCCGGCGCTGACTCAGTACGAGCCGGACTACCGCTGGCTGGCTCAGGTCTACGAACACGTTCGGGACACGGATCCGGCCGGTGCGGTGCTCTGGCACGCCCTGGGCGCAAAGACTATCGAGTTGATCCACGAGCACGTGCACGTCGACACGATCCGTGACGACCTCGAGACGCTGGTCCTGGATGCGGACCTCGTTGAGGCCATCCAGCGCGACCGGGTCCTGAACCCAGAACCGAAGGCCAAGGAGATAGAGCTCAAGATCGCCCAGCGCCTACGGTCGCGCATGGGCGATCCGCGGTTCAAGGCACTCAGTGATCGCCTCGAGGAGCTGCGCCGACGCCACGAGCAGGGGCTGCTGGTCAGCGTCGAGTTCCTAAAGGAGTTGCTCCAGTTGGCCCACGATGTGGTCGAGGTGGAGACGACGGCTGCGCCTCTGGCGCCGGAAGTGCTGGGCAAGGCCGCCCTGACCGAGCTCTTCGAAAGCGTTCGGAATGCCAATACAGCAATCATCGTCGAGCGCGTAGTCAACGACATCGACGAGATCGTTCGGGTCGTTCGGTTCTCAGGCTGGCAGAACTCCCATGCAGGCGAGCGCGAGGTCAAGCAGGCGCTTCGTCGCACCCTGTTGAAGTACAAACTCCATCAGGACCAAGAGCTGTTCGACCGGGCTTACGCCTACGTACAGCGGTACTACTAGGAAACGCTTCGGAAGGGGGAGCCTGATCGGGAACTTGAGTGGCGTTGGCTCTAGGTGGACTGA
>Ga0182027_10014607_pt1 | contig 10857 bp, 12 predicted proteins | sample 712E1DmetaG_FD_121300 | JGI IMG/M metagenome (GOLD analysis project Ga0182027, IMG submission 121300) | Permafrost microbial communities from Stordalen Mire, Sweden - 712E1D metaG (Illumina Assembly) | ecosystem: Environmental > Terrestrial > Soil > Wetlands > Permafrost | place: Sweden...
CATCTATTTCCCGAATCCGAAAGCGACTGAGGACTATCGAACGGTCTTCAAATTGTCGGAGCGCGAGCTGCATTGGGTTCGCGAAGCCCTCGACCGGGAGAACCGCTACTTCCTTCTGAAACAGGGACGCGACTCCGTGGTGGCCAGGGCGGATTTATCAGGTATGCCCGAGATTCTTTCGGTCCTTTCAGGACGGGCAGAAACCCTGGCGCGGCTGGACGGCTTGCTTTCCCAGGTGGGCGACGATCCCACGGCGTGGCTGCCGCTCTTTCAAAAGGAGGTGTCCCGTGCTTAATGCAATGGAAAGATTCCTTCTCCAAAAGCCCCGCTTTGCGGTCTTGTTCCAGCGCGCCGCAGGCCTGGTGGTGTTCGCGCTCGTCCTGACGCTTCTTGCCGAAGTCTTTACGCCTTCCGCGTCCCAGGCGACGCTTCCCGTTCTCGACTATGCGGCGGTAAGCCAGATGTTGGTACAGACGGAGCAGTTCACCCAGCATTTGACCCTGATGGCTCAGCAGATCACCCTTCTTAAACAGCAGCTTCAATCCTTGAGCGGCCATTACGGCATCGGATCTTTGAGCGGACCGATCAATGGATGGGGTACGAGCTCTTGGGATGACATCGTGGGCATGGTCAATACGGGCGTTAATCCGGGCGACGCGGCCCAAGTGCAGGCTTACAAGGCGGCGCACGCTCAAGTTACCACTCAGTATCCGCCCATCGATCCCAATCTGGCATCCGCGAGCCCGCGTATGCAGGCCGTTTTCGCCGGTACTTATCAGTCGGCGACCACGGGATTGAGCGCGGGGCAAGGGACCTTTAACGCTGTCGCCGTCCCTTTGGCCGATCTTCAGGTCTATCAGAACCGCATCGAGAAGACCGACACCGTGAAAGCGGCCTTGGACTTGAACACGGCTGTCGGGATTAAAGCCGCCCAGATCAACGCCGAACTCCTGCGTACCAATGCCACGCAACTGTATTTGCAGGCTAACGCTCAGAATGCCGTCACCAGCGGCCAAGAGGCGCAGGCCGAATTCTTCGCCAACTAAAGGACGATTATGGATTCTTATCTCGGACTGAGCGACATCCTCAAACTGGTCGATGCATCGATCCAGACTTACGTTCAGTCCACCTATCAGGCGCTCTCCGGGGCGCTCGTTCCCACGCTCAAGCTCCTCATGATTCTCTATGTGGCCATTTTCGGGATCGCGCATCTGACCGGGCACGCGCCCTTCAATATCTGGCGAACGGTCAAACATCTGGCGGTCATGGTCGTCGTGGCGGCCTTTGTGACCCAATGGGATTTCTTCACGCTCTATTTCGCCAGTCTCTTTACCGACGGCCCCGGAAAGCTCATGACCATCATTTCGGGCGGCACCAATGACCCAAACGCCCTATTGGGCGACGTGCTGGATCGCGGAATCCTGGCCGCCAACGCTATCAACCAGACGGCCAGCCTCTGGACCCTGGGCTTTCTGATCGTGGGCTACAGCCTTTTCTATATGACTTTGATCTCGGTGGCCTATGCGCTTTATCTTTTGGTCCTTTCCAAGATTGCGCTCGCCATCCTTCTGGGGCTGGCCCCGCTTTTCTTTCTATTCCTGCTTTTCGACGCCACCCGGAATTTCTTCGCGCATTACGTCCGGCAGGTGTTTAACTTCGCGCTTATCCCCGTTTTTACGTCTGCGGTGCTGAGCATCATGCTCAAAGTCCCGCAACAGGCCCTCATCCGGCTGCAGACGGAACTCTCCGCGCACAGCGGGCATGGGGGACTTCTTTGTGTCTACGCGCTTCTGTCTTTCTTCATCCTGCTCGGCCTACTGCATCAGGTGACGGGTTTCGCGGCCGGGATCTCCGGCGGCGGCCTGCATCTCCATCCGGGAGGTTTTGCGGCGATGTCGGCGGGCGTGATGGTCTTCGGCGCCCAGCGAGGAGCCAAACGAATCGTGGAAGCGGCCAAGAAGGGGCAGGAAAAGATCAAGTCGCTCAGGCGGGAGGCCCGTAAATGAACGGAACGCTCTTTCAGAGCCCCTTCAAGACCCTGTCCTTTCACGCGGAAGCTTACGACTGGTACACCGATCGCTATCAGGCGGTTTACGTCAGCCGCAACCGCTGGTTCTGCACGGCCTGGGCGGCGCTGGTCCTGGCCATCCTTGAAGCCGCCGCCTTAATGGGTCTTGCACCGCTTAAGACCTCCGTCCCGTTTCTCATCAAAGAAGAAACCTCTGGGGCTGTGACCACCGTTGCGCGGCTATCGGGCGACGGCTCCGTCACCTTTGATGAAGCCGTGCGCAAATATTTTCTCGCCCGCTACATTGTCAATCGGGAAACTTACGATTCAACGGACTTGGCAATCAATTACCGGGCGGTCAGCCTCATGTCTGCCCAGCCCGAGCGGAGGATTTTTGAGCAGGCGATTGCCTCCAACAATCCCACCAGTCCGTTGAATTTCTACGGGACACAGGGCCGTCGACTGATCCATATCAAATCCATTACCTTTCTTTCCGGTTCGACGGCTCAAGTCCGCTTCACATCCATCGATGAGAGGCCGGGCAGCGCTATCAGGACCAATGAATGGATTGCGACGGCGGCCTGGACGTTCGGACCGGCTCCCAATTTGGAAACCGAGCGGCTCGTCAATCCCCTCGGATTCTGCATCACCCATTACCGCATCGACCAGGAGGTTCTATGACTCGAATCCATCTTCTTGCTTGCCTCATCCTTCTCGCCAGTTCGCTGCTTCGAGCGGAAGGACTGCCGCGCCCTTCCGTCACCGACGAGCGCGTCAAGCTCCTCGTCTACAGCCCCAATCAGGTCTACAAGCTTGTGGCCTACGACGGTTACCAGATCGACATTCAGATCGGCGACAACGAAGAAATCAAAACCATCGCGGCCGGGGATTCCGTCGGCTGGCAGATCGTCGGGTCCGGGCAGCATGTTTTCATCAAACCCATGGCGCTGGGTGCGCGTACCAATTTGTCTCTGGTGACGAACAAACGCACCTATGTCTTTGACCTGATTTCCCGGTCGCCGTCGCGTCATGAAGACATCACCTATCTCATCCGTTTCCGCTATCCCGAAACAGAAGCATTCGCCGCCCTCGTCCCGAGCGCGGCGGACAAGGACGGCCCCAACTTTAACCTCAACTACAAGATCGCCGGATCCAAGGGTATCCAACCCATGCATGTCTTTGACGATGGTCAGTTCACCTATTTTGAGTTTGATCCTGCACGGTCGCTGCCGGCCATCTTTGTCGTTGGGTCTGACGGCAAAGAGAGTCTCGTTAATTACCGCATGGAAGGTTCTTACGTCGTCGTGGAGCGACTGGGTGACTTTTACACGATGAGGAGCGGAAAAGAATCCGCCACCGCCATCAATGAGAAAAAGCTGCTCAAGGACCCCTCGTAATGGATAACCGCATGGATGAACCAATTCCCGACGTCAACCCGGCGCCCGTGGTAGCGACCGAAATCCCGAGCGCGGTCCGCACCACTGCTTCCTGGAATGCCCCCGTCTGGCTGGGGCTGATACTTATTCTCTTTCTGGCCGTTCTGTTCATGAAGTCGGGCAATCGAAAAACCCCTCGCTCCTTGAATGAGACGGACATGGGAGCCATTTCAACGCCCAGCGGCTTGGCCGCTTCTCCGCTCGCCATGCTTTCACCCATCCCGCCGTCGGCCGCCTGGCAGGGACCGGATCATGCGTCCCTGCGTGATGCGCGCCGCAAATCCCCCGTCGTCCTCTACACCAACACCGCCGCCACCCCCGGCGCGGGGCAAGGAGATTCTTCTCCTAGCCCCGTGGCCGGCCTTCCGATGCCGAATGGGTTTCATCCCACCAGCACCGACAGCGTCCGCTCCGGCGCTCTGGGTGACCGCGAGTTCATCATTGCGGAGGGAAAACTCCTCGATGCCGTTCTCGAAACAGGAATCAATACGGACCATCCTGGTTTGTTGCGGGCATTGGTCACGAATGACATCTATGGCGATTCAGGCCGCACGGTACTATTGCCGCGCGGGTCGCGGCTGGTCGGACAGTACGATGCGGATGTCGCCCAGGGGCAATCGAGAGTCTTTGTCATCTGGCAGCGCGCCATCCGGCCCGATGGGGTTGATATCGCGCTGAACTCCGGGGGGACCGATCCCTTGGGCGAGGCGGGCCTGGCGGGCGACGTGAACCGGCATTTCTTTACTATGTTCGGTGCGGCGACATTGCTCTCCATCATTGGTGCGTCCGCCGCGACGGTGGGTGTCGGATCACAGGACGCCAACAACTCTCTTTCCACCTACCGCAGCTCGGTTGCTCAGGGTTTTAACGAAGCCACCAATAACGTCATGGGCGTCTTTGTCCGCATCAAACCCACCATTACGGTTCCGCCGGGAACTTCCATCAAAGTGCTGGTGGCCCGTGATCTCTATTTCGATCCAGCGCAGGTGTCCTCGCGCCGGGTCCAGGTTATCCCATGAGCCGCGTTGCCCTTCAGACTTTTTTATCGCCGCTGGCTTCCATCCTGGCGGAGGAAGATGTGAGCGAAATTTCCATCAACAAGCCGGGTGAAGCCTGGGTGGAACGCCGGGGCGAGATGAAACGAATCGAGCTTTCCGAGCTGGATCTTGATCACCTCCGCATGATGGCGGATCTCGTCGCGGAATCCAGCCAGCAGGACCTCTCGCCCGAAAAACCGCTTCTTTCGGCCACGCTTCCGGACGGCCACCGGGTCCAGATCGTCTTGCCGCTGGCCGCTGAGGACTTTTGCTGCTCTATCCGAAAGCCGGGCGTGCAGCAATACGATTTGGCCGCTTATGAAGCTCAGGGTGCTTTCTCGCAGACTGTAACGATTCACGAAAAATCTGTGGAGGATACCGAGCTGATCGGGTTCCTGCGTCATCAGGACATTCCGTCGTTCATTCGCACCGCCGTTCGGACCCGCCGGAACATGCTCATCGCCGGAGGGACCTCGACCGGTAAAACCACGTTCCTGAATGCCTGCCTCCAAGAAATCCCGGATGAGGAGCGGTTGATCACGGTCGAAGACGCCCGCGAAGTCCGGCTCAGGCAGCCGAATCGGGTTCATCTCTTGAGTTCGCGGGGCGGCCAGGGCCGCGCCCAGGTCACGCCCCAGCAATTGATTGAGGCTTCCTTACGTTTGCGGCCTGATCGGCTCATCATGGGCGAACTGCGCGGTGTTGAAGCTTTCGCCTTTCTTCGAGCGATCAATACGGGCCATCCCGGTTCGATTGCCACCATCCATGCCGACTCGCCTCAGATGGCTTTTGAGCAGGTGGCACTCATGGTCCTGCAAGCCAATCTCGGCATGACCCGCCCGCAGATTCTGGAATACGTCCGTCAGGTGATCCCCATTGTCTTACAGCTCCAGCGGGGTGATGGCGGACGGCGGAATGTCTCGGAAATTTACTACGCGGGGTATCAGGCATGATTTCACCCCAGGCACTTTGTTGCTCAACCATAGCGTTCACCGCTTTTGGAACCTGGGTCAAGAACCGAAAGAGCCCCAGCCCTTATGGCGACGCTCGCTGGGCGACGTGGCGGGAGGTGAACCGCGCCGGACTCTTCAGCCGCAATGGAATTCTTTTGGGGAGGCGCGCCGGAGGTTGGCTCTGCATCCCGGGCTGGGAGCATGTGATGTGCTTTGCGCCCTCCGGCTCCGGCAAAGGCGTGGGCATTGTCGTCCCCAACCTCCTGCACTGGCCGGACTCGGCCATCGTACATGACGTGAAGGGCGAGAATTTCCGGCTGACAAGCGGCTTTCGAGCCGCGCATGGCCAGAAAGTCTATTTCTTCAATCCTGGTGATTCGCAAGGCCGCACCCACCGCTACAACCCGTTCCAATTCGTGAGCGACGATCCGGGGCTTCGCATTGACGACTTGCAGAAGATCGCGCATCTGCTCTTGCCCCGGCATGACTTCTGGGAAAACGAAGCGCGAACGCTTCTTGTCGGTCTGGCCCTTCATTTGCTCGATCACCCGGAAGCGCCTGTCACCTTCGGCAATATCCTTTGCACCATTCGAGAGACCAACTTCTTTGATTACGTCCATGATCTTCTGACGCGCCACCGCGAAGGCATGAACCCCGTCGCCTGCATGGCGCTCAACGCCTACATTCAGAAAGCCGAAAAGGAACGCAGCGGTGTTCTTTCGACCTTGAGTTCCGCCCTGGAGCTCTGGGCCAATCCCCTGATTGACGCCGCCACCTCGGCCAGTGATTTTGATCTCCGCCGATTCAAGAAAGAACGTACCACGCTCTATATCGGCGTTTCGCCCAATAACCTCCACCGCTTACGGCCGCTTTTGCAGATTCTTTATCAGCAGGCCACCGACATCCTCACCGAAAAGGAACCCGATCCAAAGACAGAACCCTACGGCGTTCTTTTTCTCATGGACGAGTTTGCGAGCCTGGGCCGCATGACGCAGTTCGAGCAGGCGAGCGCCTACTTTCGCGGCTACCGGGTCCGCTTCATGATGATCATTCAGGACTTGCCGCAGCTGGAGCGCCACTATGAGCGCGCGGGCCTCAATACATTCCTGGGAATGTCCAAAGTGAAAGTCACTTTTGCCACCGGCGACTATGAAACGGCGGAGGTGATCTCCAAGTACCTCGGCACTTTCGGCGCGCCTACGGAGTCCGAAAGCCAGAGCGAACGCGCCGGGTCTTTGTGGCTCTCCGGGCGCACCAGCCGGTCGGTCTCGCAAACTTCTCGCGCCCTTCTTCTTCCCCAGGAGATCCTTCAGCTCCCACCGGAAGAAGAAATCATCATGATTGAAGGACTGCCGCCTATCCGAGCGCGGAAGATCCGCTATTTCAACGAGCCCGTTTTTAAAACCCGGATGCGTGCGCCCGTGGTCATTCCGCCCATTTCACCGATCTTGCGCGAGCTCAAAGTCGCACCAATGCCACCGGCGCGCGAATTAAATGAAGATGAAAAGGAAATCTTCCGCCGGCAGTACGGACTCGATGAACCGCCGCAAGACGCCGCATGACGCACCCTCGCGGAGCCGCAAGCCCGAGGCAATATCTCAAAGGAGAAACTACCATCATGGCCACCAAAGCCGCTGCAAAACAGCCAAAAGAAAAACAAAGCCCATCGACTCCCCAGCCAAAGACGACCCCGGTCCAAGCGCCCGACAAGAGCCGCCAGACCGGCGCTCCTTCCACGCCGCCGCAGGCCGCATCCGTCGCTGATGCGCCGTCCGCTACTGCCCAATCGCCAGCCACGGCATCGAACGGGGTACGGATGCCGACGATCAACGATGTTCGCATCGCCGGACGCCTCACGCGTGATCCCGTCATCCGTGAAGTCGGCAATCAGAAAGTCGCCAACTTCGACATCGCGGTTCAGAAGTTTTACCGCGACGCAAAGAATGAATTGCAGAAGCAGGTGTCCTTCGTCCCCTGCGCCGTCTGGGGAGCGGTGGCCGACCGAGCCTCGAGCTTCCTACGCAAGGGAAGCCCGGTGTATCTCGAAGGCCGGCTGCGCTCGCAGTCCTGGCAGACCAAGGACGGGCAGAAGCGGTCGATCATGCGCCTGGAAGCCTTCAAAGTGCAGTCGCTCGCGCGTGGGCAGGCCCGGAGTCAAGGACAGGAAGTCGGCGACTGAGGCGGCCACATGCTTGATCATGAGAACGCCACAGGAAATATACCGGCAGATGTGTCCCGTGCCAATGACTTCCGTCTGGCGGGACGCGTTGCGGGCGATGCCGTCTTTCGCGGTCTTGACGGACGGAGGGTCATCCAATTCCGTCTGGCGGTCGAGAAAGATTACCGGGACGTTTCTGACCGGAATGAAAAGCAGACCACCTTTGTCCCTGTCGCCGTCGGTGGGCTGCTGGCGAATTACTGCCGGCCGTTCTTGCGGGATGGGAGCCCGATCTATATCGAAGGACGGGTCCATTCTCATTCCTGGAAGAGCCCAGATGGTCATGAGCGGACGGAATTGCGCTTCGACGCCTTCAAGGTGCAGTCACTGGCCCGTGGGCAGGGTCCCCAGCAAGGACAGGAACTGGGCGATTGATTCAACCCAAAATCAAGGAGGTTATTCCAATGAGTGAATCTGTACTGCAAGAAGCGCAGCCGGGTCTTCCCCAAAAGAAGGGCCTGCGGATGCTTCATGTCAACGATGTTCGTCTGGCTGGGCGATTGACCCACGACCCTGAAGTGCGCTCGGTTGTGGGCGACAAGATGATCGTCCACCTCAATCTGGCGGTTAACCGCTCTTACCGGAGAGGGGCCGGCCAGATGAAGCAGGAAGTGAGCTTTGTGCCGGTCACCGTATGGAACCGCCTGGCGGCGCATTGCAGCCGGCGCCTGGCCAAAGGCAGCGCGGTTTATGTCGAAGGCAGCCTGCGCAGCGACCACTGGAAAACGTCCGGCGGGGACGCGCGCACAGCGATCAAGGTTCACGCCTCCAGGATGCAACTCATTACGAAATCGAATGGACGCATCCTGAAGCGCGCGGTGGCTGAAGATAGGCTGGCCGCTTAATGGCCGGGCGGCCTGCCTTGCCGAAGCGATTCCCAATTGGATTCAAGCCCCTGGCGACCGATCTTGATCTTTTTCAGGCGGTCGCTGGTGGCCGCCGCCAGCGTGAGACACGCGCCGCACAAGGCGTCAAGATACTGGTTCCGCCAGGCAAGATATATCGTCAGCCCGGCCGTCAGGAGAAGACTGATGCCTTTGGCATGAGCTTCTAAGTTAATGAAATTTCCGTTAGTGGTCGCCTCGTCGCGGTTCTGGATTCTGGCATCTTTCTTTCCGTCGTTTGGACTGGTCATGGTGGTTTCTCCCTTCGAAGCTCCGCTTTCCGCGGAGTCGCGGGAGACGAACGGCGAGCCGGGAGCGGTCCCGCCGAGGGCTCGACCGGCCCGCCGTAGCCTTGGCGAAGGCGGGAGCGGGGAGACCTGGACCGCTTCCGGCGGCCTGAGAAGGATCCGTCACCGCGCCGGGGAATGCCGCAGATCGTAAGCGGCATGGCGCGGCGACCAAGCAAAGCGCCGGAGAGGGAGGCGACGAGGGATAAATGCGCAGCGTTTATGCTCGGAGGCTGCCCTTGACGCGGTCCATCACAGGACGCCGTTAAACTGAGAGCGCTCCAACGGAAAGGAGGTATTCGTTATGACAAGCGTTGTCAGAATCAATGAACCCTACGATGTCTACATCGGACGCCCTTCCAAATGGGGAAACCCCTTCAGGATCGGTCCCGATGGAGACCGAAAAGAAGTCATTGAAAAGTATCGCGTCTGGATTGCCGAGCAACCGGAGCTCCTGAAATCGCTGCCGGAGCTCAAAGGTAAGCGATTGGGTTGTTACTGCAAACCGATGCCCTGCCATGGAGACGTGCTGGCCGGCCTCGTCGATCAGGAGAAATCAATATCTCCCCATTCCGAGGGAATTCACTCTCACGATGAAGAGGCATCCTTCATCTGTCCGCGCTGCACGGGCGCCGGATGCGTCGGCAATAACCGCCGCGTGGAGACTTGTGAGGATTGTGGTGGCGAAGGCCGATTCCGGGGTGGCAACGAGTCTTCAGCGGATGGTCAACGAAATGACAGCGTTCGTCCGGCCGCCGAGGCCAAGCAGCTCAAGGCATCGGTGAATCTGTACGCTCCCAGGCTACCCATTCGCGCGAGTCAAATTTCTTCTGATCTTGAGCTGGACTAAATATAGAGCGGGTCAAGGCTCGAAACAATTTGACGCAGTTGAACGCACGCAAGATAAAAATAATGCGATATGTAGAATCATTTTGTGCTATCTCGCCGCGACGCATAGGAGCTCTTGATCTTTCGGACAACAAGCTGTATCATTATACTGATTCACAAACACATAGCTCTGTATCACTACGGTGATGCGTAACGAGGAAACGTCTTGATCGAGAAAACAGTCCTTTTAGAGCGGCTTCACACCTGGAACCCTTGGTGGCAAGGGCGCTCGCTGGCTTTGCCCAAGTTCCGCCGGCATCCGTTCTCCGTCATTCAGGAAAACCTGCGCCGGGAAAAAGTGCAAGTTCTGGCGGGGCCTCGCCAGACGGGCAAGACGACGCTCTTGCGCCAGTTGCTGGTTAATCTCCATGCCCAAGGAACGCCGCCTTCGCGGACGCTTTACCTGCCACTGGATGCTTTCCAGGATGAGCTGCAGGAAGGTCAAATAAGCCTCCGCGAGATTCTGCAGATCTTTTCGGAGGAAATCGCCAGGATTCCTCTCGGTTCGACGGAAGAATTTATCTTCCTGGACGAAGTTCATATTTATCCGAAATGGAACCGCGAAATTAAAGTCCTGCACGATCAGCAGCTTCCGGTTCATGTTGTCGTGTCGGGATCAGCCTCTTCCATTGTCCTGCGGGACGCCTCCATGGCTCTGGCCGGCCGTTCCATTGAGCACACAATTCTTCCTTTAACTTTGGCCGAAATTCTCGAAGCCAAGCTGGAGCCGCCTTCCTGGACGGAGCTTCAGGCTGTTCAGGCCTCCTTGGCTCAATTCTTCCTTGGAGCTTTGGAAGGATCGGAAAGAGGTTCGACTGAAACACTTCAGCCCCTGCTCTCCCAGGTGTCAGGCCAAATGTCGATGTTGCGCTCCGAAGTAGCCCGCTATCTGCGCCGAGGAGGGTTTCCGGAACCGGCCCTCAAGGATTTGTCCGATGAAGAGGCCGACACCCGCCTGCAAGCGCTTCTTGATCAAATGGTCCGGAGGGATTTCGTCGAGTTTTTCCATGTGCGCGATACCAAGACGCTTGAGCGGACCATCCGGATCGTGGCTCAAAATACGGGCCGCATTCTGTCGGAGCGGAAACTCTCCTCCGACCTCGGCGTTGCGATCAACACGGTTCGCAATCATACCGGCTTTCTCGA
>Ga0182027_10014609_pt1 | contig 10856 bp, 12 predicted proteins | sample 712E1DmetaG_FD_121300 | JGI IMG/M metagenome (GOLD analysis project Ga0182027, IMG submission 121300) | Permafrost microbial communities from Stordalen Mire, Sweden - 712E1D metaG (Illumina Assembly) | ecosystem: Environmental > Terrestrial > Soil > Wetlands > Permafrost | place: Sweden...
ATCGCTCATGCGCTGCTGGGCATACGGGACAAAGAAACGCTGCTCGGGCACCCCGTCGCCGGGCCGTCATGGGAAAGCTCTGTCACCGAAACGCTGATTGCCGCCGCCCCTGACGGGACAGAGGCGAATTTTTATCGCACCGCCACCGGAATCGAAGTGGATCTTGTCCTGACATTGCCTGGCGGCAAACTGTGGGCCATTGAAATTAAGCGCGGTTCCGCCCCAAAGCTGGAAAGCGGGTTTCACATGGCTTGTGCCGATCTCAAGCCGGACAAACGCTTTGTCGTTTATTCCGGCAACGAACGCTTTCCGCTTAATGCTGACACCTATGCGATTGGGCTGGCCGAGCTGGGGCGGTCCTTGCAAGCCGTAAAATAGCTGATGCGGTGTTTGGCAGCGGGATTTTTTTTGAGGCATGCTCTGCGCGCAAGCCCGAATTCAATTGAAATAATTTGGCAATACCGGGAAAAGGGTGGAAATTGAACCAACGAATTGAACATATTATGGTGGCTTTAACTTTAGATCGCGTCCTGACCGAAGCCAAAGCCTTGTCGGCGGACGAGCACGAAATACTTGAAAGTCTCTTGCGCCAGCGTCGTATCGAAGCGTGGCGGCGGGAAACGCCGGCGGCGGCCAGGAGCGCCATCAAAACTTTCCGCTCCGGCAAACTCAAGAGGCAGTCGGCTGAAAGCCTCATCGCCGGCTTGCGCAAAAGCAAATGACCCGTCTCACCATCGGCTCGCATGAGGAAGTCTATTGAACAACCGCATTGCCTCGGCTTGCAGTTCGGCAGCCGCCCAGGCGTGTCATTTGATACTGTTAGGAACCGACCCCTTCACCATGCTCCCAAATTCAGCTTTCCGGGCTTGACCCCTTTCCAAAGCGGGGGGAGAACGCCGATTTTCTTCTTGCTTCGGTGGCGGCGGAAGGAGTAAAGCTTTCTGCAATTATGAAAACCGCCAAAATCTCTAGAGTGTGGGTTGCCATTCCAGCATTAATCCTTGGTTTAGTTTTACAATCCTCCAGCGGCTTCTGCCAATCACGTTCAGATATTGAGCTAATAGATAAATTCGGAAAGAAGTTTCTGGAACACGGCACGGCTTTTGTTGCCTTTGCCCAAGGATCAAAAACGGAGGAATATGAAGTCGCAATGGATTTTATCAATCTAGCTAGCACATACAACGATAAAGCGGATTTCGTCTCAGAGGAATTGTCTATTATGCAGATGCTTGATACAGAAACAGATAAGCGGCAGGTCGCAAACATACTGCAAAAGAGATTTCAGCGAGAAATTCAGCAGATTGACAATATCACGATTAAGGAAATCAACCTTAATCTGGCCCACGCTACAAAAGCTGTGGTAGTAGCAGAGGGCAATAAACTCAAGGACGATTTGAAGGAATTTCAAGAAGCACTTACGGCCCTAAACAAAAAGGTCGGCGAAGTTAAAGGAGAATAACTCATAACTTATATGTCGTTTAGATGGAGCATGTTCAACATCCTAAGAGAAGGGCATAACCCTAATTATACGGCTCTAAAATCATTCTTCAAGAAATCCTCAAAAATATCAACCTATTACTACGCGTTATTCCGTCACCACTGTTCTTGGGTGAGGTATCGCTTTAGGGTCTGGCAAATACACAAAGCTAGTTATATCGTCTCAGCAGTGCTTTTAGTATTATTTGGCACTAGCCTATACGATTATCCATTCTTACACAATCTGGCCCAACGACACATCTCACATTTAGACGAAAAACGATTGGCCGACATAAAGGCAATCCTTCTTACTCTCGGAGGGGCTTTGATAGGTGCGACTGCAATTGCATTTTCTCTGGTCATGTTTGCAATGCAAATAAATGTTGACCGGATTCCTCATCGTCTCTTTCGCAAATTCAGTGCGGATAAACGCCTTATGGGGGCATTCGGGAGCACCTTCCTCCTAGCGATTCTAGTCACCTGCACATCCATTATTCCTGATAATTCCTGGGTCACATTCGGCATATTTATAGATATGTGGGCCGTAATTCTACTGTTTACCGCATTTCTATATGCATATAATCGAGCACTATCTCTAATAAATCCGGCACAACAACTACGCTTAATCGTTGAAGATGCCAACCATCAAATGAAATGGTGGAGCAAACATGCAGGACGAGTTCCCCTTTTATTCGATGACAACAAGGACCTGGATACATCGAAATCAGGCTTGCGTGAAGCCCCTAATGATTTATCACGTCCTCTGTTTTTTAAGGCAAATCCTAATTGGGCAATAGGAGTGCAAAATGCAGTTCAATATGCCATGTCCTTTGCTCGTCGATATGCTGAGCGTGATGATCATGAAGTTTCTGGTTTGGCCCTGAGTGCAGTGGTTAGTATTAACCAACAATACATAGCCGCAAAGGGAAAGGCTTTCTTTTCCAATAGCCCGCTTATAGACAACCCCCTATCCACTGACGGGTTTATAAATAATACGCTAGAGCATTTGCGGCAGAATATTCAGATTGGCATTGCAAGACATGATGAACAGCAGTTAGAGCAAACCCTGCGCACACTTGGAGCGTTGGTCAAAGTCTATGTCCATATAACATATGTTGAGGAATATGCAGAAAAGTCGCACGCTCACATTGCGGTGGCATATCTTGAGGGAGCAGCGGAAGCCATATTGCCGCATAATATGGTGGATGTAATGATGGAAGGTATTAGGATAATGGGCGATTCGGCAGAATATATTCTCACGCACGTCAAGGCATTGGACGTGATTGTTCTGGTGGACAAAATAGGATTACTTGGCAGTGCAACTGTTGTGACGGATACATCCCGCGCAATTACACTAGTTGCAGTTGAGCAACTTACAAAATTGACCTTAATACTTCTCCGTAGCAAATCCTCCAATATCGATTTTGTGGGCAACCATCTAAAAGATAATGTTGCTATGATTGCACAGGTCTATTTGCAAACAGTGCCCGACAAAGATCTTTTGAACGTTCACCACTCCACTCTGGCACCGTATTACTCCAGCACGAGCTTACAAGGGCTGGTAATAAGCCTCACTGAAATCACCAATGCCATTACTCAGCGAAAGGTGGGTGATAAGGATGCTCAGGTTGTTCTTGGCAATATCGCAAAATGGTCAGATGGGTTATTCGTAACGGCGAAGGAGGTGCTTCTTAAGGCCATCGAGAAGCGGTCTCATTTCACATTTGATATTATTCAGTGGATCGGAGATGTGACGAAGATTCTAATCATATTATCTAGAGCACCTGCATGTGAGAAGCAAACAGAGGAGCAATTGCGGAGGAACGCAACGTGGTTGATTTGTGTTCTTTCCTGGATTCCTGATACAAGCGAGGCGATCCTATGGACCGAGAACTATGAGGTTGTGGAAATTATGTTTGAGGCGGCTTTAACTGCACTTGCCACGGGAGAGAAGCAGTTTGCCAAAGCAATTGGAGAATTGCTTTTTGAGTGGGCGTTTAAAGCAGGTAAGTATAGTGCTGGCCGGCTAACGCTGATAGACGCATTGCATGCGTTGGCCACTATTGCTGTCATCCCGAATTCATGGTTAGATCCAAGAGATATCAAACAGCGTGTAAGCCAGTATCTTACGCAGGGAGGGGCCCCTAGCCCCAAAATACGTCAGGCTACAGCCAAGTATATTCGAGAGGCGATGCAGTCATTTTCTCACCGAGAGGATTCTTTTTCTCGAATTCGCCACCAGATGCACCGAGTAGATCAGGCCCAACTGCACGGATTATTAGCAGATTTGGCAGACCTTCTTTCTCCCGCACCATAACGGGGTCAGTCCCGCATAATCGCATATTTCGTTGGATGGGCCAAGAGAAGATGGAGCCGTTACCATTGTCTTGTCCAGTTGATGGTGGTTCAGTTTTCATGTCCACAACTGGCGGTCGAGGGAGCGGTATTGGATGGCTTCGGAGATGTGGTCGCTGGTGATTTTTTCGGCGCCGGCAAGGTCGGCGATGGTGCGGGCGACTTTCAGGATGCGGTCGTAGGCGCGCGCGCTTAAGTTCAGATCGGACATGGCGAACTTGAGCAGTTCCTTGGTGGCCTCTTCGAGCGCGCAGTGGGTTTTCAATTCGCGCGGGCCCATGCGGGCGTTGCAGGTGATCTTGCGCTTGTGGGCGAAACGGGCCTGCTGTGTTTTCCGGGCCTTGACGACGCGCTCGCGGATGGCGGCGGAATCTTCGCCCGTCTTCTCGCTGCTGATCTCGCGGAATTTCACCTGCGGCACTTCGACGTGCAGGTCAATCCTGTCAAGCAACGGACCGGAAATGCGGCCCAGATAATTCTGAATCTCGCGCGGCGAACTGCGCGATTCGCCCGGCATTTTGCCGTCGGGCGTCGGATTCATCGCGGCGACGAGCATGAATTCCGATGGAAAGGTCATCGTGCCGGCGGCGCGCGAGATGGTCACCACGCCCTCTTCCAGCGGCTGGCGCATCGTTTCCAGCACCGCGCGCTTGAACTCCGGCAATTCGTCCAGAAACAACACGCCGTGGTGCGCGAGCGAAATTTCTCCGGGCGTGGGATTGGCGTTGCCGCCGAGCAAACCTGCGTCCGACGCCGTATGGTGCGGGGTGCGGAACGGGCGGCGCGTGACCAGCGCCTGGCCCGGCTTGAGCAGGCCGACGATGCTGTGGATCTTGGTCGTCTCCAGCGCCTCCTCCAAAGTCAGCGGCGGCAAAATCGTCGTCAGCCGCCGGGCCAGCATGGATTTGCCGGTGCCGGGCGGGCCAATGAGCAGCACGTTGTGGCCGCCCGCCGCCGCGATTTCCAGGGCGCGCTTGACGGATTCCTGGCCCTTGACTTCCGCCATGTCAATTTCGTCGTCGTAGGTCTGATCGAAAATCTTGATGAGATCAATTTTGGTCGGCTCGATTTTGAGTTCCCCTTCCAAGAACGCGACCGCCTGCCGCAGGTTCTCGATGGGGATGACTTTCAACCCTTCCACCACCGCCGCTTCCGCCGCGTTTTCCGGCGGGACCAGCACGCCGGCCCGGCCCTCCGCGCGCGCCCGCCAGGCAATCGGCAGCACCCCCTTGACCGGACGCACCGCGCCCGTCAGCGCCAACTCGCCGACCATGATGTAGTTGTCCAGTTCATCGGATTCCAACTGGTCGCTCGCCGCCAACATGCCCACCGCAATGGGCAGATCGAAGCTCGGCCCCTCCTTCTTGACATCCGCCGGGGCGAGATTGATGGTGCAGCGTCCCATGGGAAATTTGAACCCGGAATTGGTCAATGCCGTCGTGACCCGGTCCCGCGACTCCTTCACCGCCGCATCCGGCAGGCCGACGATGACGATGATCGTATCCCCCCAACCGCAATTGACCTCCACCTCGACGGGGAAGGCTTCGATTCCATTGACCGCAGCGGACAAAACACGGGCAAGCATGGGCGGATTGTGCGCGAAAGCCGGCGCAAGGGCAATGTGGATTTTGGCCACGATGGCGAATCTGGAGCGAGGATGGACCTGCTCCCGACGGCTCCCGACCAAAAGTTCCAAGCCAAAAACCTTGCGTTGGCAACAATCTGTGGTACTTTCTTCCCATGCCGCTAACGAATCTAACGGTGGCCGAAGAAGCCTTGTCGTTGTCGCCCGAAGACCGGGCGGCTCTGGCAAGGCTGATGATCGAGAGCCTTGAAACCGTCTCCCGCGCCGACGCGGAGATCAAAGCCGAGTTGAACAGCCGACTGGAGGAGTTGCTCTCAAAGAAGGATGAAGGATTGTCCTTCCATGAGGTTTTCGGTCGCGCGTTGTGAAAGCTGTTTTCAGCAGCCGTTTCGGGACTTTTCTTGGACTGGTTCACGAGCGCCGTCATCCCGAATTTCTGAAAGCCCGGCTTGGCAACAACGTTTAGCAAATGTTAAAAACGACCCAAACTATGGGTGACCCCTTTTCCCGACGACGCATAGGAGATCGGAAACAGCCCAGATTTTCAGTGACAATAATCACGGCATCTTCGGATACGGAATGCCATCTGAGTCCAAGAGGAAGCCTTGAGTGTTCAGGTTAGTCCACGCCGGTGCGAGGGCTAGACCGCCAAATCTATAAGTCGGATGAGATACTCCGAACATACTGAGTATGTTCTCGACGCTGGGGTAGCCCACGCTCGCGACTTGCTCCGTTTGCCCGCTTGGTAAGATCACTTCCACGATAAGATATCCACGTCCTCCATTCGAGCCTCCCGGTGCCATCATATCAATTAGCAATTTCGCATCTGGTGGCAAAAAGAGCGCCTCGGCTAAAGCCTTTCCCGCCCGCAGTTGCTCCGGTGAGCGTGAGTCCCGAGATGCTCCTCCAAAGAGGCGCAGTGCCTCTTCGCGTGTGCCGACAACTTCGCGCAGCTTGCGCTCGATTTCGCTCAAGACAAAAAGTGCCTCTACGTCGTGCGTGCTATCGACAAGCCCCGTTTTCAGGTTGATCTTTATTTGCCCCAACCACTGCTCGGTTTTTGCAGAACGAATCATAATGCAACGCTGATCCATTGTTTGCCACCACGTCACGTTTGCTGGACGATCCAGCGGAATTCCCAAGAGTTGCCTGAAGGGAGAGTCCGTGCCCAATTTGCCGGCGGAGGATTGGCCGAAGATGGAATTGTTTGTGGCGATGAGGGCGTTGGCTTCCTGGTTGAGTTGGCCAAGGTGCTGAAGGTGGCGGTATGAGTTTGGTGTCGGCAGGAATGGCGACCAGACAACAACCGAAAGGTTGGTTGACAAGCTTGCGCCACCGTTAGGGCCGCTCTTGCGTTCGCAGCCGGTGATCGACAGTATGGCCAACAACCAAAGAATCCGAAACTTGGAACTCATAACGCTTTCATTTTCTCAATAAGAGTTCGATTCGTTTACATTCAGGCTAAATCATAGCCATTCCTCCGGGAAACCTGAATTTAATTCCATCCCGTGCGCCCGTCAATGTTGCATGAATGCCAATGTTAAAATGGGCGGAATGGACATAATTAGTACGATGATCGTATCCCCCCAGCCGCAATTGACCTCCACCTCGACGGGGAAGGCTTCGATTCCATTGACCGCAGCGGACAAAACACGGGCAAGCATGGGAGGATTGTGGGCGAACGAGGACGGAAGGGCAATGCGGATTTTGCGCGTTTACTGGCAGATGTGCTTTACGGAAACGACAGCATGGGGTATTATACCGGGCAGGAATGAAAACTCTTGAACAGGTTGAATCTGATGTCCGACTGCTTCCGCCGGAAAAACAGGAGGAACTGCGCGACTGGCTGGAAAACATGCTTGAAGACCAACTGGAGTTCACCGATGAATTCAAGGCCAAGATCGAACGCGGCGAGCAAGACCTCCGTGCGGGACGTTCGCGGGTTCACAAACCTTGAAGCCAGCCCGGACCGTCAGACAGTCGTTCTTTACGATGAGGGAGGCCATTTCAAAATCCTCAATGCGCAGCAAATCAAACTCGTGGAACCGGCGGAGCGCCACTGATCGGAAATGGCTTTCAAGTGTATTTATGGCGATGGCCCAGCTTGAGGATCGGCTTTTCGAAGCAGCGCCACGACACCCATGCCAGACCGTAAGTGAGGGCAAGAAATAACGCATAGACGCCCGTCGTTCTCCAGCCAACAGCCGGATAACCCAGGCGGCCCACCACCGATTCACGCAGCGCCATGGTTGGCCCTTGGATAAGGTATAAGCCGTAAGAAATTGTCGCCAGCGGCCGCCAAATCGGGCGGCTGAGCAGATCCCGCAGTATTCCCCGCTCATTGGCGCGTGACAACAAAAGCGTGCAAGCAAAAAAGAAATCAATGCACAAGTAGCCGGCGATTCGGCCCCACAGAGTGTCCAGGTTCGTGTCGCAGGCGGCCAACGCGATGGTTCCCGCCGCCAGCGCAGCCCACACCGCGCGCGCCAGGCCCAGCCGCGCGCCAATCCACCCGCAAAATCGGGCATCGCGCATGCCGCAGGCGATCAGCACGCCGGTCAGCAGCGCGTCCCAGCGACAGGCCAGCAGCAACCCGGCTAACGCCATCCCCTTGGAGCGGTCGTTTGCCAGGAAGCAGCATGCCGCCCGGGCCACCGGCGCCAGCAAGACCGCCGCAACCAGCAATTTTAACAGCGCGCCCCGCCGCAAATTTCGGACAAACGGCGGCAGCAGCAGATAGAACTGTTCCTCGATGGCCAGCGACCATGCCGGCCCGAGGTAGCCCGGCACACTGGAGAGAGCCTGCATCGCGTTTTGCTGGAAGGTCAGGTACACCAGGACCGTTCCCCATCCCACGCCGCCCAAGTCGTGCCCCGAAAAACGCGGTTGGAGGCCCAGTCCCACGATGACGATTAGCGGCAGCAAAATCACAAAGTAAAGCGGGACGATGCGAAGAAACCGGCGGAGATAAAACACACTGTAATAATGAGCCGCATCGCGATAGTCCAGCAGGATGCCGCCAATCAGAAATCCCGACAGCACAAAGAACAAATCCACGCCGCACCACCCAAACGAGGTCGCTTTCCGGACGATTTCCCACGGAAAACACGGGCCTATAAAATGGCACGCAAGCACCAGCAGAATGGCCACCGCGCGCAATCCGTCCAAGTCGGCCAGCCGTTCCGTTTCCTTTTCCGTCCGCGGGGACGCAACGTTAAACTCTGGATTTGCTGACATAGGTGAATTGTTCCGCGGCCAAGGACATTCAAGTGACAAGCCAAATAATTCGCGCCATCAATTCGCTATTCGCGATGATGGTATCTCCCCAGCCGCAATGGACCTTCACCTCGACGGGGAAGGCCTCGATTCCATTGACCGCCGCCGACAAAACACGGGCAAGCATGGGCGGATATTGCGCGAACGCACGCGCAAGGGCAATACGGTTTTTGCGTCCGGGTGCAGGACAAATTTCTTCGGTTATCCGGTAGGGCGGCGCTGCTGCGCCGCCCAAGAATTCAGGGCAGAGCGGCAGCTCTGCCCTACCAACCAGGCGAAGAATTCTTCCTGCACCCTTTTGCGCCACTGACCAGATTGGTTGCGAGACAAAACCGTTTTTCCCCTGGACCGCCAATGGAGTGCTGGAGTGATGGAGTGTTGGAGTATTGGGTTTTCCCATCACTCCATCACTCCACCACTCCATTCCCAGGCTCCATGAAATCCGCAATCCGCAATTCGCAATTCGCAATTCGCAATTCGCAATTCGCAATTCGCAATCCGCAATTCGCAATCATGGGCAGTGCCAGGCGGGACGCCTGCCACGGCGACCGGGACGGTCGCGCTCCCCAATCCGCAATCCGCAATCGGCAATGCCCCGGAAGTTTCCGTTGGACATCGCGCCGGCGCGGCGGTTCAATGGGCAAGCTATGCCGCGCGAGAGTTTTGCCCATCAATCCAAACGAACCATGGACATCCTGCGCCGGCTCAAAACCGCCTATCCCGGGGCGCGTTGCGAACTCAATTTCTCCAACCCGCTCCAGTTGCTCGTCGCCACCATCCTCTCCGCCCAATGCACCGACAAACGGGTCAACCTGGTCACCAAAACCCTCTTCAAAAAATATCCCGCGGCGCGCGATTTTGCCCAGGCGCCGCCGGGCGCGCTGGAAGCGGACATCAAGAGCACCGGCTTTTTCCGTAACAAAGCCAAAAGCATCCGGGGGGCCTGCCGCGCGCTGGTGGAAACACACGGCGGCGAAGTCCCGCCCGACATGGATCAACTGGTGGCGCTGGACGGGGTGGGCCGCAAAACAGCCAACGTCGTCCTGGGCAGCGCCTTCGGGCTGGCGCGGGGAATTGTGGTGGACACTCATGTGGCGCGCCTGGCCGGCCGGCTCGGGCTGTCCGCGAATACCGCGCCGGAAAAAATTGAGGCCGATTTGCAGAAGCTTGTGCCGCCGGCGGACTGGACGCTGGCCAGTCATTTGCTGATTTGGCATGGACGCCGCCGCTGCGGCGCGCGGCGGCCGGACTGCGCCGGGTGCGAAATCCGGGGGCTGTGCCCGACGGGGCGGCGTATTTCGTCTTGACTCATGGAGGCCTGGTATTTCATCCGGTCCGGCCCGGGCGCGCCCGCTTACAACATGGCGCTGGACGAGGCGTTGCTGGATTCGGCCCCGCAACTGGCGCTCCCCGTGCTGCGCTTTTACAGTTGGACGGAGCCGGCGGCGACGTTTGGTTACACGCAGAATTACAGTCAGGCCGCCGCGCTGACCCCGCTACGCCCGCTGGTGCGGCGGCCCACGGGCGGCGGCTTGGTGCCGCACGACGCGGACTGGACCTACAGCCTGATCTTCCCGGCGCAACATTACTGGCACCGGCTCAGGGCGGCGGCAAGTTACCAACGCCTGCACGAATGGATCGCCGCCGCCTTCGCGCGCCTGAATGTGCCGGCGACGCTGGCCGCCGCGAGTCAAAAAGAAATTCCAGGCCACTGTTTCGCCGGCCCGGAGAAGGCCGATCTGCTATGGCGGGGACGGAAGATCGCCGGAGCGGCGCAGCGGCGGTCGCGGACCGGTTTGCTGATCCAGGGTTCGGTGCAGCCGCCGGCCCTGGCGCTGGGCCGGTCCGCGTGGGAATCGGCCCTCTGCCAGGCGAGAGAGGCCGAGTGGAGACCGTTGCCGGCCGGGCTGCTGCCGGAGGAGCTGGCCCGCCGCCTCGAAAAGGAGAAATACTCGCAAGCCGCCTTCAACCAAAAACGATGAACCGCGGATTTCACGGATCTCACGGATAAAAAGGATTTTTCAACGCAAAGTCTCCAAGGCGCAGCGCGGCAAGCCGCAACCAAAACGCCGAGTCTGAATTGAGAATTGGTCATTGAAAATTTGTCATTTGTCATTGGGGAAGACCGTTCGGGAAATTTTGCCAAAAATGCGCAATTCTCGGG
>Ga0182027_10014610_pt1 | contig 10855 bp, 9 predicted proteins | sample 712E1DmetaG_FD_121300 | JGI IMG/M metagenome (GOLD analysis project Ga0182027, IMG submission 121300) | Permafrost microbial communities from Stordalen Mire, Sweden - 712E1D metaG (Illumina Assembly) | ecosystem: Environmental > Terrestrial > Soil > Wetlands > Permafrost | place: Sweden...
GTAACGCGGCCAACACCGAACTGCCTACGAGCCAACGAGAACCCTGGGTCAGCACCTGCCAGTGCGAGACGATCCAAAAGGCCAGAAAAACGAGAATGCCAAGTGCGATCCACACCGATTGGTCGAAGCCCCTGCCAAGCAGGCCGGACAGTTCCATGGGAATGCTGTTGCATTGATGGCATTGCGAAACATCCTTGAAGCCGGTCAACGAATGAAAATAATCAAGGGGCCAAAGTGGTGAGGCCAGGAAACCGACTGCAAACAGGAAGATCCCGGCCAGGATGATGCCGATCAAGGCCCGACGACCGAAGTCATCACGGCGGAGGAAAAGATATATCAGCCCGATAAGCATGATCAACCCGCCGAGATGCGGCTTGAAGGTTAATAATGCGGCTGCCAGAGCAGTCAGGACAATCTTTTCGTGCTGTAGAGCATATACAAACAGGGCCGTGCCAAGCAGGACCGGCAAGCCATATTGTCCGACCCATATCGTACCCAGCACAGGCAGAAAAAAAATGGCGAAGAAAAAAGATGAAAGACGTCTCATGGGGGTCCAGCCATCGGTCATCAGCCAGGTGGATGCAAACAACATAAGCAGGTTGAGCCCAAACCACAGCCGCACTGCGAGGCCAACAGGCAGCAAAGCCAGCCACAGAGTCGCGAGCGCATACCAGGGGGGATAAGGGAACGGCAAGACGAACACTTGATCGGGCGGCACATTCGCAAGGCTTGCGATCATATTGACCTGACCGGCATGATCGTAAACCGGAATGCCGCGCAAAAGACCCAGGTCGGCATGATATATGACTTGAAAGTCGAGGTAAGGGGGTAGAGGCAAGGGCAAAAGAACGATTGCAAAAAGGAAAAGGAGGGAACAGAGGATAACAAGAGCAACTTTCATCATGTCTCGCTGCGCTGCCTGACAGCCCGAATTAAACCGCGAAAGATAAAACGATGCAACGGCCCCAGCAGGGCCCAGTAAAAAAATCCCGGCAGACCGCGAGGAGCAAAGAAGGCGGTCTGGGTCAACGTTGAGCAATCGCCAGGGGCAGGGTCGACACGCCATTCCATCCAGCCTTCACCCGGAGCGCGAAGTTCAGAAAAAAGCCGCAGCAAATGATCAGGCTCCAGGCGTTCGACGCGATAATAATCGAGAGAGTCACCTTCCTTCAGCCCGGGTCCTGCCCCCCCTTTTTCCTTTAAGAGTATGGAGTGACCGCCAAAAAGTTTATCCAGTCCGCCGCGCAACAGCCAGAGCCAATTGGCATAAGGCCAGCCATTCCGCCCGCCCAAGGTTGTAAACACTCGATAAACCCTCTCAGGCGAAGCCTGCACGATAACACGACGATAGATAATGAAGAAGCCTTCATGTTTCATCTCGATCGCATCGCGGCCCAGGCCTTCCCAGACACGTTCGAGCCGCGCAGGGTTAAGTTCGGCCAGGGCTTCGTTCACGGCCCGGTCATATGGGATCAACTCGATGTCCTGAAATCGACGGAGGGCGGAATCGTCCAGGACGATCGAATCGGATTGAAGGCCGCCGATCAAGGGCGAAGCGATCACAGCAGGCACGGGGGTCAACCAGTCGACAAAACGAGCCATGATCCAGATCGGAACGGCGGGCAAGGTAAAGAACCGGCGTTTAAGACCGCGCAAACCTGCATAGCGCAGCATGGTATCGGCATAGAGCATCCGATCCGGTCCGCCCAGTTCGTAAATACCGCCGCGCGCTTCCGGATGGTCAAGCGCGGCGACCAGGTAATCGATCACATTGCGCGCCGAAACAGGCTGAACCTTATTTTTGAGCCAGAGCGTGCCGGGCAAAACAGGAAAGCACTCGGTGATGAACCGTATCATTTCAAACGAAATGCTTCCGGGGCCAACGATCACACCGGCGCGAAATTCGGTCACCGGTACACTTCGTTGCCGCAAAGTATTACCCGTTTCAATGCGCGAGCGCATGTGGGGCGCGAGGTTCGGGGCATTGGGATCGGCCAGGCCTCCAAGATATATGATGTGCTGCAAACCAATGTTTTCTGCCACGGAGGCAAAGTTGTGTGCGGCTTCGGTCTCGATGAGCATGTAACCGCGTCCACCGGCCATACTGTGGATCAGATAATAAGCCGTGTGAACACCCAACAATGCGCGACCAAGGCTGGCCGGATCCGTCACGTCTCCGCGGACAAATTCGACATCCTTCGCCCAGACCCGGGTATCCAGCTGATCAGGCTGGCGCGCCAAGGCACGCACACGGAATCCTTTTTCAAGCAGGCGCGGGATGAGACGACTGGCGATGTATCCGCTTGCACCTGTAACGAGGATAAGATCAGAGGCCATCAACGATGTTCACTAAAAAGGGAATGGAAGATCGAGGATTCAATATGAGCGCGACAGCATCCGGGCGCGGGCAGCAAGACGGCGAATCAGGCCATTGAACAAAAAAGCATGGAAAGGCCACATCGCATACCAGTAGACGAATCCCCAGATGCCCCTTGGAGCAAAGTAGGCCGTCTCAATGAGGAGCGTTTTACCGTCGTTCTGGGGCAACGATTCAAACTGAAGCCAGGCCTTGCCCGGCACCTTCATCTCCGCACGCAAACGCATCAGCCGGTCTTTTTCAACCGTTTCGACCCGCCAAAAATCGAGCGACTCACCTGAAAGAACTTCGTCCGGGTTACGTCGGCCGCGGCGAATGCCCACACCGCCAATGGCCTTGTCGATCCAGCCGCGCAGCGCCCAGGCCCAGTCCATGTAAAGCCAGCCGCGCGCCCCGCCAATGCCCGTAAAGGCCCTGAAGACGCTATCCGGCGCGAGGTCCAACAAGAGCGAGCGTCGTTCGAGCATCATGCCTTCCTCCACTTTAAACATGTAAGGCTTGGAGTCGCCGGCCGAATTAACCAGAGCGTCGGACCAGGAAGTCTCAACGGTATCACTCAGGACTCGTCCGAGCGCCAGACGAACGGCATATTCAAAATCGATCGGTTTAATCCCGGGAAAGAGGGCTTTCGCCGCATCATCATGGACAATGAGCTGAGCGCGCAGGCCTTCGACCAACGGCAACACGGTGCGCCAGTGGACGGGGGTGACCAAGTGAACCCAATATGCCGAGAGACGGGGCACAAAGAACGGCGTGCGGATGAGCACGCGCTTCAGATTACGTATTTTTGAATAAGCGAGCAGCATGCCTGCATATGTAATACGCGTCGGACCGCCGATCTCGATCAGCTTACCGGAGCTCGCGGGATTCTCCAACGCAGCCAGGAGATAAGATAACACATCGCGGATGGCGATGGGCTGGGCTTCAGAGAACCACCACGCCGGGCAAATGAAAAGGGGCTCGCGTTCAGCGAGATACCGGATCATCTCAAACATGGCGCTGCCTGCGCCAATGACCATGCCGGCGCGGAATTCAGTCACCGGCACATGGCTTTGCCGCAGAATATATCCGGTTTCATGCCGGGAACGCAGGTAAGGCGAGAGATTGGCTGCCGAGTCGACAAGCTCGCCCAAATAGATAATGCGTTCAAGGCCCTGCCGTTCGGCGGATCGAGTGAAATTGCGTGCAGTCTGCAGATCGCGCTCGGCATTGAGCATACCGCCACGCAGGCCGTGTATCAGATAATAGGCGACCGATACGCCTTTAAGAGCCTGATCAAGCGAGGCAGGGTCGAGCGCGTCGCCTGTGGCGACATCGACGCGTGCAAGCCATTTGCGTCCCTGCAAGCGAGCCGGGTCGCGTACGAGACAGCGCACAGAATAACCCGCGTCCAGGAGGCGCGGCACGAGCCGCCCACCGATATAACCCGTGGCACCGGTAACAAGAATGAGTTTATCCTTCGACATTGATTTCATTATAACGCCCACATCCTGACCACAAGCTCAAATGGATAATTATCATGAATATCCGCAAGATGGATGGACCGTTTTATCGTACAATCCCAGCATGCCCCTGCCCTTGTTGTGGGTTTCATTGGCTTTTATTGCAGGCATCCTGCTTGCCAAGTCGGTGAGCCTGCCGCTTACCGTGTGGTTCATCTTCGCAGTTCTGGCCCTCGTCGCCACAATCTTTTTACGTCGTTCAACCTTCGTCCTGCTGGCGTCCTGCAGCATAGCGCTTTTTATCGGCGCAGTTCGATATCAATTCACGGTCCCAACACCTTCAATCTCACAAATCGCGTGGTTCAACGACCGGAATTACGATATGCTCGTGACGGGCACGCTGGTGGAGCCTCCCGACATCCGCGATACATACACCAATCTGCGTTTGCGCGTGGAGCAGGTGGACACCGGCACAGATCAATTTAAGGTCAGCGGGCTGCTGCTGGCGCGCGTTCAGTCAAATCAGACCTATCACTATGGCGATAATGTGCGACTGCGCGGCAGACTCCAAACTCCGCCTGAAGATGAAGATTTTTCCTATCGTGATTATCTCGCCCGGGAAGGCATTCTCAGCTATATGCCCAGCGCCGACACGACGCTCCTGCCAGGCAGCGGTGGGAATCCCATCGTTGCGGCGATCTATGCACTTAAAGAGAAGTCTCTCGATAACACCTACCGCCTCTTTCTCGATCCCGAAGCTTCCCTGCTCGCAGGCATCCTGCTTGGCGTAGACTCAGGCCTATCCGCACCGCTACAGCAGGCCTTTAAAAACACCGGTACGGCGCATATCATCGCCATTTCGGGATTTAACATAGCCATCATCGCCGGAATCTTTGTAAAATTGTTCAGCCGGATACTCGGGACGCGGCGCGGGACCGCAGCCGCCATCGCGGGCATCGCTTTCTATACTTTTCTGGTCGGCGCGAATGCGTCTGTCGTGCGGGCCGCCATCATGGGGACGATCTCACTGTTCGCCGTACAAGTCGGACGCCGCCAGCAGGGACTTAATACCCTGGCCTTCGTTGCGGGTCTCATGGCCCTGGTCAATCCACTCGTGCTCTGGGATGTTGGCTTTCAGCTTTCGTTCTTCGCAACCCTCGGCCTGGTGTTGTATGGCGACACATTTCAACAAGCTGCCGAGAAACTGATCGCCCGTTTCTTCCCGAGCTCAAATGCGGAGAAATTTTCAGAGGTCCTTGCCGAGTTTGCCCTGCTGACATTAGCCGCCCAGTTGACCACCCTGCCCATAATGGCCTATCAGTTCAAACAGATCTCACTCATTTCGTTTGCGGCCAACCCCTTTATCCTGCCTGCACAACCTGCCGTGATGATCCTCGGCGGTCAGGCGGTATTCGCCAGCTTGATCTTCTTTCCACTCGGACAACTGATTGCATGGGCAGCCTGGCCGTTAACCGCGTATACGATCCGCATGGTCGAACTTTTTAACGCGGTGCCGCACGGAGTAATCTATCTTGGAGGATTCTCCCTGGCATTTGTCGTTCTTTATTATGGAGTACTTCTCACCATTACGTTCGCAGGCTCTCCCATAAAGTCCTGGCTCTCATCCTTGCGCGGACGTTTCCGTTATCTTTCTGAAGCAACCATTCTGGCCGTGTTGTTAATATTAACGATATTCATCTGGCGTCTTGTTGCCAGCATGCCGGATGGCAATCTTCATCTTACTTTTCTAAATGCAGGCTCGGCGGATGCGGTGCTCATCCAAACGCCAACGGGCCGGAATATTTTGATCAATGGCGGACCTTCCGCCTCGTCGCTCTCGGATGCGCTTGGCCGGAGATTATCGCCTCTCGACCACAGCCTCGACTGGTTGATCCTGGCTTCCACAAATGAGGATCAGGTCGCGTCCCTGCCGCGCCTGCTGCCGCGTTATCCGCCCAAAAATGTTTTGCTGGGCGGGAACGAACAGGCATCCTTCTCGGCGCGGGAAGTAATGCAATGGCTGGACGATGAATCGATCCCCGTTACGCAGGCTGAAGAAGGGCAGACTCTCGATCTTGGCAAAGGTGCAACCTTGAAGGTGGTCAACATCTCCTCGGCCGGTGCGACGCTGTTGATCGAATGGAACGGCTTCCGCAGCTTGTTGCCGATCGGCGAGAATTTCGATACCATCAATCAACTGGAATATGGCAACACGATCGGAGCTGTAAACGTATTATCGCTGGCTCAAAGCGGCTATGCCCAGCTTACTCCGCCGGATTGGATACTGAACCTTGATCCACAACTCACCGTGCTGAGCGTTGCCGCCGGTGACCAGGAGGGTCTACCTGATCAGGATACGCTTGATGCATTGGCCGGCCGCTCGATGCTTCGCACCGACCTTAACGGCTGGATCGAAGTGACGACAGATGGAAAGCAAATGTGGGTAACGGTCGAGAAAAAGTAACAGGACCTATATATCCCGATAGGCAATGGTCCAGGTATAAAATAAGAGAATCCCACCTAACGATGGGATTCTTTTAATCGAGTGGGGGGGGCGGTTTACAAATTATTTAGACTGTGATTCACTGTACTAAATGCATTGCCGATGACCGGACCTAGTACTAACATAGCCGCGATAACAACAATAGCAACTAAAACAAGAATTAACGCATATTCAACCAAGCCCTGGCCCCTCTCTTTAAGAGAGAATAACATGGCATTTTCTCCTTTCTTTAGGATTTCTCCGGTCGTAATGGCTTAAGAGATGAACTGATTATAGTGCCTAGGAACGCTTCGTGCAATTACTCTTGCAAAATTGCAAATTGCAAAATTGTTAAGTGGTTGCATTTATTGTTTTATCCGACCCTATGAGCCTGTGAGTGGCGGGGTCGACTGCATTTGGAGTATGATTCTGAACGGTATTTTCGGCCGGCGGCTTCGATGAATTCGAATTGTATATATGAGCTATCTTCTTCTTGAAGGCGGTGCAGAATTCGGGGGCGGCATGTCCGCGCCGGATTTGCGCGCCATCGAACTAGCAGGCGGACCGGACTCGCCAATCGCCATCCTACCCACGGCAGCTGCACCCGATCATAATCACGAGCGGGCCGGAAACAACGGAGTCAGGTGGTTTCGATCTCTCGGCGCTTCTCATATAGATGTGGTGCCGGTTATCGACAGATCCAGCGCAAACGATCCGGCCCTGGCTGCACGCCTCCGTTCTGCGCGGTTCATCTACCTCCTAGGTGGATTCCCCCGCCACCTTGGAGAAACCCTTAAGGACAGCCTGGTTTGGCAGGCAGCGCTTGAAGCCTATGATGATGGGACAGTGATCGGCGGCAGCAGCGCAGGCGCCATGGTGCTATGCGAGCATTACTACGATCCCAATGATGGCAAACTTCTTGAAGGGCTAAAGCTGCTGCCCAACACATGCATCCTGCCTCACCACAACAACTTTGGAAGGAACTGGGCCGGACGATTGGCTGAGCAATTACCAAAAGATACTTTGATCGGAATCGACGAGCAAACAGGAATGTTGAACGATGATTTAGCGACGTGGACAGTATATGGAGCGGGTAAGGTCACGCTTTATCGTGACGGTCAAATCGAGGTCCACGCGCGAGGCGAAACTTTCCGGCTTTTTAAAAATCCGTCCACTCTTTAAATCGTAAACATCGCGGCCGACTCAAGGCGGAACTCCGTGTCGAGAGGATGCCAGGAAGCGGCGGTCGTTTTACCCTCATATTGCCTTAATAAAACTCTCAGCCTTTTGTAAGAAAGATTTTTTACAATCGAGCCATCCATTAGGCTGAACATAATTTGTATTGGCCGGCCTTGTACCTGATCGACAAACGCGGCCACATCCGTTATTTCATTTCGGTGAAGGCGCTTATGATGAGACCGAAACAAATATCAGGACCTTATTGGCCGAAGCTTATCCGTAACAAACTATGAGGTAAATATGGAAAACAAATACAAACCCGTCCCCATTCTTTCGTCAGAGATCACGCCCAAGTCCCTTTACTATAACCGGCGTGACTTCCTCAAGGCGGCCGGAATTCTCACCGGCAGCGCACTGCTGGCTGCCTGCGCGCCCTCAGTGAGCGGTCCGGCGGTTCCAACTCCGAGCCATATGACGGCTTATGCCGGCAAGACCGACGAGCTGGGAGCGCCTCTCAACTCATATAACGACATCACAAATTACAATAACTATTACGAGTTCAGCACCGCCAAAGACGCGGTTGCGCCGCTATCGGCAAATTTTAAATCCCATCCATGGAGCGTGGCGGTCGGCGGGATGGTCAATAAACCCCAGACCTTCGCCATCGAAGACCTGCTTAAAATGTTCCCACAGGAGGACCGCATCTACCGGCTGCGCTGTGTAGAGGCCTGGAGCATGGTCATTCCCTGGCAAGGTTTTCCGTTAGCCAGTTTGCTGAAGGCGGTCGAGCCAACCTCGTCTGCAAAGTATGTCGCCTTCACCACCTTGAATGACCCCAAACAACTACCGGCGGAGGGCAATGGTTTTTATCCCTGGCCCTATACCGAAGGCTTGCGGCTCGACGAAGCCATGAACGACCTGGCCCTGCTCGTCACCGGCCTGTACGGCGATCCGCTGCCACCTCAGGACGGCGCGCCGATCCGGCTGGTGGTGCCGTGGAAGTACGGGTTCAAGGGCATCAAGGCCATCGTCAAGATCGACCTGGTGGACACGGAGCCTCCAACATTCTGGAAAACGATCGCATCCGACGAATACGGCTTCTATGCCAACGTCAACCCCGATGTGCCCCATCCGCGCTGGTCGCAGGCTTCAGAGCGGCGCATCGGCGAACTGACCCGCCGCGCAACCCTGCCGTTCAATGGCTACGGTGACAAGGTCGCATCCCTTTACCAGGGCATGGATCTCAAGGCGAATTACTAGAAGATTTAAGAAACGCTGGATACGGGTCTCAAGACAAAACGGAATCCGTCCTCCCAAACGGATTCCGTTTTCCATGTTATAAGCGCTATGAGTTTACCAATGTCAATCATCGACCGCATCAAGAAAATACCCTACACTCCGCTCCAGATCGCCATGCACCTGTATGCCTGGTCCGCATTGGTCGCGCTTATCTTCAACCTCTTCACCAACCACCTAACGGCCAATCCGATCCAGGCGATGGAACAGCGCACGGGGCGCCATGCCCTTACCCTGCTGGTGCTCGCCCTGGCCTGCACGCCGCTCAATATGCTGTTCGGCTGGCGCGAACTGCTCAAACGACGCCGCGCGCTCGGCCTGTACGCCCTGATGTATGCCACGATCCATGTGATCATCTTCGTGAACCTGGACTATGGCCTGGCGTGGAGCCTGATCATCCAGACCGTCCTGCAGAGGTCCTATATCGTATTCGGATCGATCGTTTTTTTCCTGCTCATCCCTTTGGGCATCACTTCATTCGATATCTGGAAGGTGCGGCTGGGGAAGAACTGGAAACGGCTGCACCAGGTCGTTTATTTTGCCGCCCCGATCGCGGTCTTACATTACACCCTGTCGAAGAAGGGCGATATCTTCCATCTTACCGGCGACATTGGACGTCCCCTGGTCTACGGTCTGGTCGTCCTGCTCTTATTGATACTGCGACTGCCGTTCATACGCAGGTTCCTGTCTTCGTTTCGCAGCCGGGTCGCAGGCTCGTTCATCAGGCGGAACTCGCAGCCAAAATTGGACACACAAAAAACGTAGAGACCGCCAACCGGCGGTCTCTTTCGTTAATCGAGTGACAAAAATATATTTATTGGACGGTATAGGGCACGGTCTGGTCCAGTTGACCGTTCACGGATATATCGACCCGATATTTTCCGGACGGCCAAGACGACGTGGGAGTCAGCGTAAAGTCAAGGTCACGCGTGCCATCTGAGGTTAGGTCAGTAGAGGTGATCAAACTATTCGCAGCCGCTGCGCTGCCCACATCCACCACGTAAAAGGCAGCTGTAAATTTGGTGTTCGCAGGCGCGTTGCTAATTTCAACAACGGCGTGGATGACCGCCTTCGAATCGAATACCGTGGACGGGTCCACCGGCGCCGCCGAAATCGAATCGGAGCCTTTCGCCAGGACCACCTGGGTAATGAGCCCGCTTGACGACGCCTGAGGTACTGCCGCTTGAGGCGTATCGGACGAAACCGATGGGGCCTGTGTGGCCGTATCCGCAGTCGAGGACATGCAGGCCGTAACCGACAGAAACAGAACTGAAATTGCTAAAAACAACTTTATTGATTTCATGCAATTAATCTCCTCACTTGGAATTGTCGGTCGAGTTTACACTAATACAAATAGACGAACAAGCCCCCCGAACAGGCTATATACTCCCGGCTGAAAAATAACGATTCAATTCAAGTCAACTCCACAGCCAATCATCCCTTCGGTCACCGCAACGGAGAGTGAATTAACCCGCGAGAGAACAGCAGACAGATGGACATGGGCAAACCCTATATAATCAGGTAGTGCTTATTCGGTAACCTGATCACGGATCATGGGATGTCTCCCATGGGGCAATGGAACTCGCGCACTATTCGGGAGAAAAAGAGGATAAAGAATGGACTTCTTCGCTTACAAACCAAACCTGGTGGTCGCCGCCGTAGTACTCATTCGAGAGAACGACTCTATTTTGCTTGTCCAGCAAAATATTGGAAGACATTTGTGGGGTGCACCGGGCGGGTTGATGGAAAACGGCGAAACCATCGAACAGGCAGCAATCCGCGAGGTTTTCGAAGAGACCGGACTGGACGTTCAGATCAAGCGTCCAATCGCATTTTATTCAATACCCCGAAAAAACGCATTGACGATAACTTTCGAGGGGAAAATCACCGGCGGTGACATGCAACAGACGACAAACGAAACCCTGGGCTGCCGTTACTTCCTTTTCAGCGACCTTCCCGAACTTCGTGAACACCATCTGCCTCTTATTACCGACTTTCAACGCCGGGAGGCGAATGTTCTTTATCGTTCATTAAACGATTGAACCAAATTGACGTCACACAGATGCAGACAGGAAGTAC
>Ga0182027_10014611_pt1 | contig 10855 bp, 9 predicted proteins | sample 712E1DmetaG_FD_121300 | JGI IMG/M metagenome (GOLD analysis project Ga0182027, IMG submission 121300) | Permafrost microbial communities from Stordalen Mire, Sweden - 712E1D metaG (Illumina Assembly) | ecosystem: Environmental > Terrestrial > Soil > Wetlands > Permafrost | place: Sweden...
CATGAGCGGATTGTCCTGGTTGGCGGTGGAGACGATTTCCAGTTTGCCGCCGTTCGAGACGAGCCAGGCCCAGCCGCTGCCGAACCGTCCGATGCCCGCCGCTTCAAACTTCGCCTGAAAATCAGCGAAGGAACCGAATGCGCCGTTGATGGCGTCGGCGAGCTTGCCGGTGGGCGTGCCGCCGGCCCGGGGCGCGAGAATTCTCCAGAAGAACGAATGGTTCCAATGGCCGCCGCCGTTGTTGCGCACCGGGCCGCGAATGTTGTCCGGCACGGACGCGAGGTCCCGGATCAGCGCGTCGAGCGGTTTGGCTTCCAGCGCGGCGTTGCCGGTGATGGCCTTGTTGAGATTGTCCACGTAAGCCTTGTGATGGCGGTCGTGATGGATTTCCATCGTCAGTGCGTCAATGTGCGGTTCCAGAGCTTCCTTGGGATAGGGCAGGGGTGGTAGTTCATGTGCCATAATTTTTTAATCCTTTCGTTTAATTAATCCTTGAGACATAAAATGCTTCACCGGCGGCTGAAAATCAAGCGCGGACATAAAATCAATGAAATTGGTCCGTCATTTCAAGCTGCGATAAAATAAATAATATGTCTCGTGAAAACCCATCATTGGAAAGAAATTCAGCGAGCTTGCCAGGGCGATTGGCATCATAAAACTGATTGTCTTCGGGCTTGGAAAACTTTTCTTTGAGTTTTTCAAGACGAGTTAAACATTCCTCGCGGTTGTCACAAAATCCATGAATTAAAGCCGCCTCAAACCATACCTTATACCACGAGTCGTTAACCTTAGCGAACAAATCATTTACTGAATCTATGGAAATTTGGTTGCGCCTTAATTCTTGGATTACCCCGGGATTGTAGGCACGTAACGCCGAAAATAATTAGAGAACGGCTGGATAGATTTCGCGCTGCATAGAAGCCATGCGCCAGACAATATTCATTTCTGTAAAACATTGTTCCTGTGCGCGAAGACTCAAGGTTAATGTATGGGCACAATAAATAAAAGCCTTCCTCCAGATTTCTGCCAACTGAAGACCGCTGTTGCGGTTTTTAAAACATTCGTCCATGGCGAAGCGCCGGTAAAGACTTTCAATGAAGCGTTCAGTTGTTGGCTGCGGTAAGGAATATGCGAGATCAATGAATCTTCTCAAATAACCATCGGGGTTGGCATTTAATCCGTAAAGCGCTTTTACAGATTCATTTAGTTGAGCTCGATCAACTGCCAGCACAAAAACAACGCGGTTGACATTAAACAAGTGTTTGATTCGTTCGAGCAGGGCGATTGCGAAATCCGGTCGGCACCGGTCCATCTCATCAATGAAGAAAACCAGTGGCGAAGCCCCGCCTTCCTTTGTCGCAATTTCATGCGCCAGCTTTTCAAGATTGATGCGAAAAGAATCAATGCCGCTTCTTTCAGCTTCATATTTGTCCAGTCGTTCCTTTGCCAGTGTAGAAGCAAACTCAGCTACTTTGTCTGTTTCTTCTGACAACGCCCCCACTGTTTTTTTAACTGTCTCTTGGTTTAACAAGCCATGAGTGGCGACCTGAACAGCTAACGGCAATGCTTTGCGTAGCACTCCAGCCCCAATTCGTTTAACTTCGCTCAAATATTTTTGAACTGGTTCGTCGCTGTTTAATTCTTTTTTCTCTTTCTCAATGTATTTGGACATTTCTCCCAGAAACGCGACGAGCGGGTCATCCACGAAATCATTTTGCCAAGCGTTGAAGTGGAAGCATGTGTGGCCTTTGGATTCGAGGTAAGCCTTCCACATTCGTATGAATGTAGTTTTCCCCCAGCCCCAAGGCGCTTCGATACTCAAAACGAACGGCTGTTCGGTGGATTCAACGAGAGTGGAAAGTTTTTTAATTGGAGCTTCACGCTCTAAAACATCATTTTGAAACGGAGCTTTTGGGGTGACTTCTATCTCAGTTAATTTCTTCAACATATTCTAACCTTTCGCCAGCTCTACAAAAATATTCGACAGTATCAAATCATCAGGCGGCGTTTTCCCGGCCCCAAAATCATTTTTCAATGTAGGGGGTGTTCCAGCGCGGATCCTGGTGCAGGGTTCCTTGCTCCTTCACTTCGCGCATGATGTCCGACACCTGGTTCCAGTCCAGTTGAACCGTGGTTTTATCCGGCCAGTCCTTTTCCTGCGTCCAAAATTCCAATTGCAGCACTAATTGGCCGTTCCTTTCCGCCGCCGTCACCATGCTGAACTGGTCCAAAGCCTTCGCGAAATCCTTTCCGGCGGCCTTCGACCAGCGCCACAGCACGGCATCGGTAATGTCCAGCGGCAGGGCGGGTGACCGCACGGCAAACAACCGCGGCTTGGTGCCCCGCGGATCGTCCGGATCCGACGACACATAAGCCTTCTCGCCCACAAAGATCGCCACGTCGCCTTTGATGACTTCGCCGACGCCGTACAAGGCGGGCCAGATGGGGGTGATTTTACCATCCGGTGCGCGGTACTGAAATGAAACCCGCGTGTCGCCGGTTCTGCTCGGGTGGCTTTCTTCCTCATAACCGCCGCCCACTGGCGCAACCGGGTGATGAGTTGAACAACCCGCCAGGCCGAGGCAGAGCAGGGCCAGTGAAAAATGGACGACCGATCTTTTTATCAGTTTCATAACATCCCAATAACAACGCTATTTGGCTGCCAATTCCACAAAATTCTTCAACAATTGCAATCCGATCTTCTGGCTTTTTTCCGGGTGAAATTGCGTGGCGAAGATGTTGTCGCGCCACACGGACGACGCAAAGGCATCGCCGTAATCCGTGCGCGTAGCGACGATGGCCGGGTCCACCGGCTGCGGATAAAAGCTGTGGACGAAATAGACGTAACTGCCATTGACCACGCCGCGAAACAACGGACAATCCGGCTTCACAATTTCGAGTTGGTTCCAGCCGATTTGGGGGATTTTCAGCCCATGCTTTTCCGAAAAGCGGACAACACTGCCCTTGAAAATGCCAAGCCCGGCGGCGCAAGAGTTGAACTCCTCGCTTTTCTCAAACAGCGCCTGATAGCCGACGCAGATGCCGAGGAACGGTTTGCCGGATTTGATGAACACCTGTGCCGCTGCGAGCAGTTCCTGTTTGCGCAGGGCGTTGATGCAATCGTCGAACGCGCCGACGCCGGGCAGCACCATCGCCCGCGCATCGCCGATTTCATCCGGGCGTTGTGCGATGCGCACGTCCGCGCCGGCCTTGAGCAGCGCCTTGTGGACGCTGCGCAAATTGCCGGAGCCATAGTCGAGCAAAGCAATCACACGCTCAATTTAGCCACAAACAGCCATAGATGAAAAACGGTTTTTTTGCAGCAAATCCCGGCATGGTTTCAAAAACCTTTGGAAAAGGTTTTTCTTTGTGATATTCCACTTCGCGCATGGATAACCATTCAGCGCCAATCGCATCATCTTCCCGACGTTCGCTGATTCGTCTTTGGCCCTGGCTGACGGTCTTGCTCGTCATCCTGTTGGTTGGGTTCATTCGTTTTCGGCTGCTGGACATGCCATTGGAACGCGACGAGGGCGAATACGCCTACGCCGGGCAGTTGATGCTTCAAGGGATTCCGCCCTATGAGCTGGCTTACAACCTGAAATTGCCGGGGACGTATTTTGCCTATGCCCTCGGCATGGCTGTTTTCGGGCAAAACGTTGCCGGGGTGCATTTGACGTTGCTGGTGGTGAACAGCCTGACGATCCTTTTCGTCTTTTTGCTGGGACGGAAACTGTTGGGCGTGACGGCGGGCCTCGTTGCGTGCGCGACGTATGGGGTTTTGGCGGTCAGCCCGGCGGTGATGGGCATGGCGGCGCACGCCAATCATTTTGTCGTGTTCTGCGCGGCGCCGGCGATGCTGCTTTTGTGGAAGGCGGATGAATCCAACGGGCGAAGCCCGCTTTTTTTCAGCGGGTTGCTTTGCGGCCTGGCCTTCGTGATGAAACAGCAGGGGATTTGTTTTGGCTTGTTTGCCGGTTTTTTTCTCCTCTGGCGTGTGGCGCAGGCCGGGCCGGTTTTTTCCGCCGGTTTCGCAAGGAAGTCTTTTTGGTTTGGCTTGGGAATGGCTTTGCCATTCCTGCTCGTATGTCTTTTTCTTGCCCGGGCCGGCGTCTTTCCAAAATTCTGGTTTTGGACCTTTGGCTACGCCAGTTCCTATGCCACCCATGAATCTTTGAGCGATGGCGCGGCGAAGTTTGCCGACTATTTTCAAAAAAAATTCGTGATTTACGCCGGATTTTTCCTGCTGACGGTTTTGGGATTGGCGGTCGCCGGGCGGATTAAAGCCATTCACCGGGAAACCGTTTTCAGCGTGGCCCTGTTCATTTTCTCGTTTCTAGGTACAGCCATCGGCCTGTATTTTCGGGAACATTATTTCATTCTTACCTTGCCGGCCTTTGCCATTCTCGTCGGGCTGGCCGTGGTTTCGTTGCAAAAGACATTGATGTCAGGCGCCCGGACAAAACATTTCAGAATGATCCCGCTGTTGTTGTTTGCCGGGGTTTTGGGCTGGAACATTTTTCTTCAACGGCAGATGTTTTTCCAGTGGCCGGCGGTCCAGGTTTTTCAAACCATCTATCCGGAGGAGCCATTTATCGAAGCGCCGGTTGTGGCGGGTTATATCCAGGAGCATTCCTCGCCCAACGCGCGCGTGGCCGTGCTCGGTTCCGAGCCGGAAATCTATTTTTATTCGCAACGCCATTCCGCCACCGGCTATCTCTACGTTTACGCCTTGATGGAACCGCAGCCTTACGCCCTGAAAATGCAGCGCGAGATGATTGGGGAAATTGAATCACATCAACCGGAATATCTGGTGTGGGTGGGGAGCGCCAATTCGTGGGCGGTGCGTTCCACATCCGGCCGGGAAATTTTTGACTGGTTCAACAAATACTCCCGGGAACATTACGAAATCACAGGCCTTGCCGCGGTGCGGCTGGCCGGGCAGGTCATATTTTTATGGGACGCTGACGCCAGAAATTTTCACGATCCGGTAGAGCAATCCCTGGTGATTTATAAACGAAAATCCGCGCCGGTAATTGCACCCGCAAAGACCGATTAAACCGCCGGAGCCGCCGACGAACCGCGCAATTCCTTTTCCGTTTTCAACCGCAGTTGTCCGCAGGCGGCGTCAATGTCGCGGCCCTTTTCGCGGCGCAACGTGGCGCTGACCTTTTGCTTTTCCAGCGCGGCGAGAAATTTTTCCAGAACTTCCTCGCTGGGGCGTTCCCACGGCAGGCCCTCGACCCGGTTGTAAGGAATCAAGTTCACCTTCGCAAACAGTCTGCGCGCGAGCACGGCCAGCGGCTTCGCCTGTTCAATCGAATCGTTGATCCCGGCGATCAAAATATACTCGAATGAGAGCATACGGCCCTTTTGTCCTTGGTACGCTTCACACGCCGCGACGAGTTCCTTGAGCGGATACCTGCGATTCACGGGCATGATTTTGTTGCGCACCTCGTCGGTGGCGCCGTGCAGCGAGATGGCAAGGCGAAATTGCAACGGTTCATCCGCGAGCCGGCGGATTTGCGGCGCGAGGCCGCTGGTGGAAATCGTGATTTTCCGCGCCCCGATGCCGCCGCCCCACGGCGCGTTCAGGATGCGCAACGCTTTGAGCAGGTTGTCATAATTGGCCAGCGGCTCGCCCATGCCCATGATGACGAGATTGTCAACGGTGCGTGACGGGTGACGGGTGACGGGTGACGGGGTCGCATCACTTGTCACCTGGCACTTGTCACCTGACACATCGCGTTCCACCGCCAGAACCTGTTCGACAATTTCATCTGGCGTCAGGTTGCGTTTCCAGCCGTCAAGGCCGCTGGCGCAGAATTTGCAACCATAGGCGCAGCCAACCTGGGTGGAGACACAGAGCGTATGGCGGTCGCTGGCTTCGCCATAAAGCGCGGGATTGGCGGGTATCAGAACGCTTTCGATGAGTGAATGGTCATGCAGCCGCCAGAGAAATTTCTGCGTGGCGTCGGGTGCGCCCTGTTTGCGGACGAGTTCGAGCGTTTGGAGCGAAAAGTTTTCCTTCAATTGTTCGCGGAGCGGCTTGGGCAGATTCGTCATCGCGTCCCAGTTCGTGGCGCGATGGACATAAAGCCATTCAAGCAACTGAGCCACGCGATACTTGGGCTGTTTCCAGGCGGCGAACCGGGCTTCCAGTTCCTCGCGCGTCAGCGATTTGATGTCCTGCAACACACCCGCAATTTAACCGGCGCGGGTCGGGAAACCAAGCGCATCGTCAGGCTACGGCAGGATAAAAACCCATGCCTTCGCACTCAAACCAGGCTGCAATCCAGCGGGCAGGCTCAAAAGATTGCGCCATTTGCCTGCCCGCCCCGCTTGATGGAATGCAAATCGGGGTTGCAGTTTGCGTTGTTGGTGTTAATAGTAAACCAGTGTCACGAAATGACCAGATTGTCAGCCGGTCGCGCACTACCGCGCGGCTCCCAAAAGTTTGCCGCCAGCCAGCTCTTGAAAGGATTCATCCATGAAAAATTCCAACATGAAACGCCACGGACTTAATCGCCGCCAGTTTATTCAAAATTCCGCCGTCCTGGCCGGCACCGCGTTGCTGTCGCCGTGGGCGCTATCCAGCGTCCGCGCCGCCTCCGCTCCCGCCGTTCCCGCTGGCGCTGCCGCCAGCAAACGCACCGCGGTGGACCAGGTGACGCTGGGCAAGACTGGTCTCAAACTCAGCCGGCTGGGCTTTGGGACTGGCAGCAACAACGGACGGGAGCAAACCGATTTGGGCAGGGAGGGCTTCACCAACCTGATCCATTACGCCTACGATCAGGGCATCACCTACATTGACACTGCGGAATCATACCGCACTTTTGGGTGGATCAGCGACGCGGTCAAGGGCTTACCGCGCGAAAAACTTTTTATTCAGTCCAAGATGGACGGCAAGCCGGAAGACGTGCTGGCGGTGATTGACCATCACCGCAAGGTATTAAACACGGACTACATTGACAGCCTGCTGGTCCACTGCATGACGCGGGGCGCCTGGACTGACGAATGGAAGCGCATCACGGATGCTTACAACGAGGCCCAGGAGAAGAAATGGATTCGTGCGAAGGGGGTTTCCTGCCACTCGCTGCCCGCGTTGCGCGCCGCCGCTGCCAGCGATTGGACCGAGGTGCATTTGGTGCGCGTGAATCCGCAGGGCATCTACACGGATGGCGAGGTGGCGGACTGGAGCAGCACCACCCAACACGAGATTTCGCCGGTGATGCAGGAAATCAAAACGATGCACGAAAAGGGCCACGGCGTGATAGGCATGAAAATTTGCGGTGCCGGCACATTCGCCAGCGCGGCTGACCGGGAAAAATCCATCCGTTACGCGATGGCCTGCAAGGATATTGACGCCATCGTCATCGGTTTCACCAGCCAACAACAAATTGACGAGGCAATTGAACGGATGAACCGCGCGCTGGCCGAAGGTTGAGGGGGCTGCTACAGCGCGGTTGTCGCGGATTAATATCGGGCAGGACGCGAAGGGATAAGCAGCCGGGAAAAAACCGGAGCTGGCCACGAGAATTTCGGCATGTCTTGCGTGGTTTCAATCCACGCCGGGTTTTACACAGTCCTGCAAGCGATGTAGATCGGCCAGGTCGTCTTCAGAATATGCGGGCCACCAGACACCCTCGAAAATTTTGGTGGCCCGCCAACGCCAGTGCTCGGCGTGGCCGTCGGCAAAGGACAAATTTGCGCCGCGGTTGTGCCGGTCGGCGGCAAGATCAAGCCAATAATCCGACCAAAAACTGTCTGGGGAAAATATCCCGAAGGTCGCGTCCCAGATGTCCTCCTCGTGTGTGTCAATCAGCACGAAGAGACTCGATGGCGGCGGGTTCCGAATTTCCGTGAATTTGTGGAAAGTGCTCGCGGTATCATCACAGTTGAGGCTGATGTCCATGCAATAGCTGCGCGTTCGCAACAGTCCTGGATGTCCGTCCACGGCGGATTGGTCTGCCGGACAACGATAAATGGCCGGCGACCGGTTATAGGGAAAAATCAGGCCTTGCTCGACATTGGCCGTGGTGGTGTCCAGCGGGGCAATGCCCGGACACCAGGAATTGCTGTTTGTGACGATGATGAGCGCATTGGTGGAGCTTGGCGCGGACACGAATCCTCCGACCTGATTCGGCGGCAAAAAATCGTCATAGTCCGACGTGTAAAGATGACAACAGTCTTCGAGCTGTTTGAGGTTGTTCAAACAAGCCAGGGTTTGTGCCTGAAGTTTGGCTTTGCTCAAAGCTGGCAGCAGCATCGCCGCCAGAATGGCAATGATGGCAATGACGACGAGTAATTCGATGAGCGTAAATGCCATGTTCCTGGAGGGCAGCACCCGACAGCGATTGGCGATGTTGACGCGCATAAATCGGAACGATACAGCAAAAATACTCGCTGCCGGACAATCTGCCACCGGAATTTTAACCGGCCAACCGCCTTAATAGGTCAACATCTCCAACTCGCGGATTCCGGTGTCGGTCAATTGCCAGTGGCTGCCGCGCTTGGCCACCAAGTGGCGACAGGGATTGGCTTTTTCCTCGGCTTCATTGACGGAGAGCAGTTGGAATCGGCCGTGGCCATGGATTTCCGAGGCGGCGCGCGGCATCAGGGCAAAGGCCACGCCGTTGTAATTCAAGGCGACTTCATAGCCCGCCACACCTTCCCGTTGCGCGACGGGATTGGAGAGAACCAGCATCGGGTAACGTTTCGGGTAGGGAAAATTCGTTGCGCGCACGACCACGCGGCAAAGCTCGGTCTGGCTGCGAAGAAAATTCAACAGGCTGAATTTGGCGGTGGGGTTGTGTTCGGCAATCAAGATTTCGCGTTCGTCAAGGCCGTTGAGGTTCTGGCCGTTCCAGATGCCGTGGTCGTTGCGCTGGCCGGGAAATGTTTTCTTATACCAATTGGAAAAACCTTCGTTGATGAACACGTTCAATTCAAAATGCACGTGGGCGCGGTCCTTGGTGATGGTTTCGCCGGTGTTGGACGTGCGGCCCATGGTGCCGATGGTTTCGCCGGCCCGGACGGACTGGCCGATTTTCAAGCCGGGCTGGATTTCACTCAAGTGCGCGTAGAGCGAATAAATTTCAATACCCTCAATGACGTGGCGGATGACGATGTATCTGCCGTAATTTGATAGCGCCGGCTTGGTGCTGAAATAAACCACCGTGCCATCGGCGGTGGCCATGACGAGGTCGGCCGGTTCGCCGTGCCGGTCGCGCTGGAGGCTGCGGATGTCGAGTCCTTCGTGCATCTGTCGGCCGTCGGTGCGCACGCAGCCGAAACTGCCGGTGGTCCACGGCTTGTCCGGCGCGGTCGGGGCAAAAAATTTCAGTTCATTTCCGATTTCATACAGGGCGTGATTGGCGGTGGGAAATTGAAACGGCTGTTGTGCCAGCAGGCTGGCGCCAAAGCCCATGGACAACGCGACGGTGGAAAAAATCACGCGGCGAACAACGGGATAAGTCATTTTAACATGTTTTTGTGGATCGCCTTCGTGGTGTTGTTGAGACCGAGCACCAGTTGGTCGGCCTCCTCGCGCGAGCAGTCGGGCGTGAACACCAGCCTGCCGCCGCTGATGCGGCGGGTGATGAGCGGCGCGGCGAGCCAGCGACCATTGGCGGCTTTAACGCCCCATTGGCCGAAGATGACCAAATGACGGCCGGGATTGGCGGCGGAATATTGTTCCAGCAGCCACGCGCCGTTTTCATCAAATTTAATTTCGATGGCAAAACCGCCGGTTGCGTCCATGACTTTGGCGGAGACGATGTTGGCTTCCGACAAAATCGGTTCACTTTTGATGGTGATGAGTACCGGATCAGAGCGTAGCACGGAAATGGTTTGGCTGGTGCCGGCGGGGTCGGAACTGGTTTCGATGTGGACACGCATAGCGGCGGTTTGCGTCTTCTTCTTGGTGGTCTGACAGCCGCAGGCCAGTCCGAGCAGGACAATCAGCGCCAAATAAATGTTGAATTGCCGCGTCAAAGCTTTCATAGTGCGCACTACAAAAACGCAACACGTAAACAATGTAAAGACACTTATGGGCAAACAATCCAACAAAGTTGAAAATCGGAGTCGCCGGAAACGGTACATCAAGCGCAAGAAAGAGGCAGCCAGGGCAAAAAAGACCGCTGCTCCACAAAAGTCTTGAGCGTAAATTTTTTACGCAACGGCAAAGGCCGCCTGTTTGGGCGGCTTTTTTATTTTTGGGCATATTTTTTTGATTTCTGAAAACATAAAGTTCTTCACAGGCCGGAAATTTCAGTGAAAAGGCGGTGAATAATTCTTAGCTCAAACCGTTCAAACAGGCTGATTACATTGGCTGATTTGAGTTGTTTGCATGTTTTTCACGGGGCGTTTTCGGTGAACAAGCTGTGGATATCAATTCGTTGCCCATTTGGAGATTTAAGGTATGATGTCACTAGTTCATTGAAAGAACGAAGCGGGCGGTAAAGATCGAAAGATTGAGTTGTCCGTTTCAGGATAATCCCAGGTGACTGGGGAAAAGTCGGGTCAGGCTGGTTGGCCAGACTCCTCTGAAGTTGGATCGCAAGGTTCGATGGGGAGGCAGAATTCACCAGTTCCTCTGACGGTGTTCGCACACCGTCAAATGCGAATGAGGGACTTGGCGGCGAGGGGCGATGAGAAACCGTTCCGAGCCGGGTCAAGTAGTTCAGGCTGGTTTCGGGCCTGGGCGAATCGCAGTTACCCAGAGGGTAAACGGTTGCTACTGCGCATCAGCACGGACGAGCGACTCTGGCGGTCACGCAAAAACGGGATCAGCCAAAAGAAAGACGCCGAAAGGCGGGACAAAATGAGCGTTCGCACCGGGAAGGACACGACG
>Ga0182027_10014613_pt1 | contig 10854 bp, 8 predicted proteins | sample 712E1DmetaG_FD_121300 | JGI IMG/M metagenome (GOLD analysis project Ga0182027, IMG submission 121300) | Permafrost microbial communities from Stordalen Mire, Sweden - 712E1D metaG (Illumina Assembly) | ecosystem: Environmental > Terrestrial > Soil > Wetlands > Permafrost | place: Sweden...
AAAACCAGGCACCTTTTTCATCAACTACAGGCGTATTACATAAATTACAAGACAATATAGCTGTCATATTTTCGTCGGATTACACAACTGTTGAATCCATTTTCTCGATGCCGATGACAGCAAGTGACCCCCCTTCAGGTACGGCTTTGGTAACTGTATACAACAGCGCTCCAAACTACGCACTGAATAATATCTCGGGCATATTAAGCAATACTGATTGGAGAGCGACTGATGCCCGCCGTGGATTTGTCCGTACACAAAGTAGTTTGTATTATCTCACGAAATATGCAAAGATTAGTCCGGCAATCGATTATATACCAGTTATTCGTTATGCGGAGGTTTTGCTTAACGATGCTGAAGCAGAAGCTCGCGGTGGCGACCTTAATAAAGCAATAGCCTTGTTGCAGGCCGTCAGGCGTCGTTCGGATGCCACTTACACCTACGCTGCAACCAGTTTGACTCAAAGCGAAATAGTTAACACGATACGCACCGAACGTCGTATCGAACTGTTGGGCGAAGGATTCAGGGCAACCGACATTTTACGTGATTTGCTTACATTTCCGAATAAACCTTCACGCAGCAGCTATATTTCGCGTGTAGTTAGCCCCAATGATGATGGTTATGTATACCCTCTTCCTAACAGTGAAATATTGACCAACAAGCTTTTATTGAATTAAACATAGCTAAGTAAAATGAAAATCAACTATTTTTTATTAGTAACGGGTTGCGTACTCTTATTGGCAGCGTGCGGAAATAATCCCAACAGATTAAACCTTTCGGGTACCGTCAAAAATACCTCTTCCGGAACAATTTACCTTCAACGGTATGAAAACAAGTCGTTTTTTATTATAGACTCGACCCAAATTGTAGATGGGAAATTCGAATTTAAGAATGAGGTAAAACTTCCCGAAATATATGGATTAGCGATTGATAATTCAGGAAATCCTTTTCATTCGTTTCTTATCTTTTTAGATCGGAACCCGATTATAGTGGAATTGGATACGATTCATGAATTTAAGCATACAGTGGTTAAAGGTTCGAAAGAACAGGATTTGCTAAACGAATTGTCAGGCAAATTCAAAACTCCAGTCAATGAAATCCTGAAAGAGCATCCATCTTCTCTTGCAGCGTTGTATGTGTTTTATCGCTACTATTCATATCGCCTTTCACCCCAGGAAATCAGGGAAGGCATTCAGCTATTGGACACAACATTTCGAAAAACAGAATATGTTAAGGTTCTTAGCGAATTAGCCAATAATCTCGAAAATGTGGCTGTAGGTAGCAAAGCCCCCGATTTCCAGGCTCAAACACGCGATGGTAAAACTGTAAAATTATCTGATTTTTTGGGACGTGGATATGTCCTGATCGATTTTTGGGCATCGTGGTGTGGTCCCTGTCGTAAAGAAAGTCCCGATCTGGTGAAACTTTACGAAAAATATAAAGACAAGGGATTTGAATTTATAGGTGTATCACTTGACAATAAGACCAAACCATGGATAGATGCCATAGAAAAGGATGGCTTGCAATGGATGCAACTAATTGACCTTGGGGCATGGGCAGGTGAAGGCGTAAAAACCTATGGTGTTCGATTAGTTCCATATAAATTTCTGATAAACAAGGATGGAATCATCGTCGCCAAAAACCTTCGGGGTGAGGATTTGGATAAGTTGGTGGGTACCTTCTTAAATAAATGACATTAATGGAAAACCATAATTATTTGCAACCAGATTTTTCAGACGCAGCCCCGAAGTACTAATTATTAAAATCATCAATTAACTCAAATAAAAAATGAAACAACAATTACTCAAAGTCTTTCTCTTATCGGTATTTCTGCTCATTATGAACCAGAGTTTTGCGAACCGTTTTACCGAAAATACCGACGATAAGAAGGGATCAAAAACAGGTGTCGTCACCGGAACTTTAAAGGATAAGAATACCGGAGATCCATTAATTGGTGCAACTATTTCAATCATTGGTACGAACATCGGTGTTGCCTCGGATGCAAACGGAAAATATTCGATTAAAAATCTGGCAACAAAAAAGAAACTGCGGATTAAGGTCAACTACATTGGATATCGCTCCGTATTCCATGACGTCATCCTCAATGGAAACACTGAATTAAATTTTATTCTGGAACAGGATGCTTTGGGCATCGATGAAGTTGTAGTTACTGGTTATGTCCAAACCAAGAAAAATGCAAAGACCAGTTCAATTTCAGAAATTAAATCGGAGAATATTAAAAATATTGCCGGAACCAGTTTTAGCGAACAGATTCAGGGGCAAGCTCCCGGATTATTGGTTTCAAATACTTCGGGAACACCTGGTTCGAATGTATTCGTCCGTTTGCGCGGAACCACTTCCATCAATGCCGGTAACGAGCCGCTGTATATTATTGACGGTGTCCCGGTCAACGGAAAGCCTTTGCAAAGTTTTAGTATCGGAGGGCAAACCACCAATTCGTTTTCAGACATCAATCCTGCAGATATTCAAAATGTTGAAATACTAAAAGATGCCAATGCAACAGCTGTTTATGGTGCACGCGGGGCGAATGGTGTGATCTTAATTACAACAAAAAGAGGAACAAACAATAAAAAGACAGTGATCAGTTTTGACAGTGAATATGGCTTTGCACAAGCGGCCAAGCTATGGGATTTGGCCACAGGACCCGATCAGGCGGAGATCATCAATGAAGCATGGGTAAATGATGGAAAACCTTTTGCAACAAGGCCATATCGCCCTGTAACTGAAGGTGGACTGGGAGCACCTGAAGAGCAAAAAACCTATGATAGGCAAAGTATCGTTTTCCGTACAGCGCCTGTTCAAACCTATAATCTTTCTTTTACAGGAGGAGATGCCAACACTTCCTTTTTTGTAGGAGGCGGTTATACTTCGCAGGAAGCCATTGTGGAGACTCAGGACTTTTCACGTCTGAATTTCAGGCTTAACCTCGACCATAAAATCAGCAAAAGTTTATCAATTGGTACAAGCAATTCAATTAGCCATACAGTAAGGTCATTATCACGAACGGCCAATAGTCCGAAAGGTATTTTGCAGGCAAGTGTGCATACAGCTACTTTACTTCCAATATACAATGCAGATGGAAGTTATGCCAAATACGGGATTTTCGATAACATTGTAGCGCTAATAAAAAATAATGATAATCATGCCTATGGATTACGTACGATTAATAATTTCTATGCCAAGTGGAATATACTGAATAACCTTTCATTTAAATCGTCGATAAGTGCCGATTTAAATAATTACCATGAAAAGATCTATTTCAATACCCAATTGGCAGATGGGCAACCGAATGGTGCAGCGACCGATGCTACAACAATTGATCAGACCTGGGTTGCAGAGCAGTTATTAAATTACTATACTACCATTAATGGGAACAGCTTTCTTTCGTTATTTTTAGGGAATACCATCCAAAAAAACACTTTGGAGCGTGAATCGATCAGTGCTTCAGGTTTCCCAAGCGATCAGTTTAAGACGATTTCATCGGCATCCATCACTTCGGCCTCAACAAGCGGTACTAGTTCAGGATTGATCTCCTATTTTGGTGGGGCAAACTTTAGCTATCGCGAAAAATACAGTGTCGATGTGAATGTTCGGAGCGATGCCTCTTCACGTTTCGGTGCATCGAATCGCCGTGGAAATTTCCCTTCACTCGGTGCTTCATGGCGTGTCAGTCAGGAATCGTGGTTAAAAGATAAAGCTAAGTTCCTCAATGAGCTAAAATTAAAAGCAAGTTTAGGTTGGACCGGGAATCAGGATATTAGTGATTTTGCAGCCCAGGGACTTTGGAGTGGCGGAAATAATTATGCCAGCAGTCCGGGTATTGCAATTTCTCAATTAGCGAACCCTAATTTAAAATGGGAAACGACCCGTCAATGGAATCTCGGACTTGAATCAAGTTTTTTGAAAAACCGATTGAATGTTGAGTTCAACATCTACAACAAATACACCACCGATTTACTGCTAAATGTTCCTGTAGCAGGGAAAACCGGTTTTTCATCCACCATGCAGAACCTTGGCGAGATGAGCAACAAAGGGTTTGAGTTCGAAATCAGTTCGACGAATATAAAAACAAAGGATTTTACCTGGACATCATCGTTTGAAATTTCACACAATAAGAACATGGTTGAAAAGCTACCAATCTCTTTCTCTCAATATTCGCGCGACTGGGTGAGGCTTCAGCAAGGATCACCGATGTATTCTTTCTGGCTCTACAAACAACTGTATGTCGACCCTCAGACAGGAAATGCCGTTTATGACGATTCAAAAACAAAAGATGGAAAAATCACAACCGACGACCGCCAGATTGTAGGTAACGCATGGCCTGACTTTACAGGCGGATTAAGAAATACCATTCAATACAAAGGCTTTGACCTTTCGGCATTCATTTATTTCTCGGTTGGAAACGATGTTTTCAATATGAACCGTTTCTTCCAGGAACATGGTGGTGTGCGTGGTACCAACTGGGGATTACTCAAAAGCCAGATGAGGCGTTGGCAAAAGCCGGGTGACATCACCGACATACCAAGGGCATCTACCGTAGCCAATCCGGATGGAAGTTTTAACAATGATTTCCAAAGCAGTCGTTTCCTTGAAAACGGATCATTCGCAAGATTACGTAACCTGACAATTGGATATACACTTCCCCAGAAAATTGCTTCACGATTTAATTTGAGCAAACTACGGGTGTATGCAAGTGCTACGAACCTCTTCACCATCACAGGCTATTCAGGTGCCGACCCCGAAGGAAATACCGCAGCAGATCAGACCAACGGAACTGTGCAGGGACTCGATTTTGGTATCCCCCCACAACCAAGACAATTTCTTTTCGGCGTTAATTTAACCTTTTAATATCACAGGATTATGAACACAAGAAAAATAATTATCACAACATTTAAGGCATTAGCAATAAGTTCAGCTTTTCTATTCATTGCATGCGAAAATACGATCCTGAACCTTCAGCCGGAACAGGCAATATCCAATTCCTCTGCAGTTATTGATGCAAAATCGGCTAATGCAGCTTTGTTTGGAGCTTACGATAAATTGCAGTCTGACAGTTATTATGGTAGAGAATTTGTTGCCTCGATCTATCTGTCCGGAAACAATGTGACCTGGAGTGGTTCACTGAATTATTACCGGGCATTTAATAATCACTCCTATCAGGCTGATAATACAACCATTAATACAACATGGTTTGCCATCTATGCGGCAGTCAATCAAGCCAATCAGGTCATCGATAAAGTCACGGCTTTGCAGTCAGCCGACCTGACCGTGTCCGAAAAGAACCGAATTATAGGAGAAGCCTATTTTATCCGGGCATTATCGCTATTCGATTTGGGACGTACCTGGGGGAATGTACCAATTATTACCAAAGCAACCGTTACTGCCCACGATTTCGACGGAGTGAAACAAAGTACACAGGCGCAGGTTTATACTCAGGTAATTGCCGACTTACAGCAAGCACTTACGCTGCTTCCGGAAAAAATCGACCGTAATCGTGCCACAAAGAACACGGCCAGGGCATTGCTTGCACGTGTTTATCTTTACCAGGAGAACTGGGCCAAAGCCGAAGAATATGCATCGTTGTTGATTGCAGATGCCAACTATCAGCTGGTTGATTATCCGACTTTCTTTCAACAAAAAGCTACAAAAGAGGGGATATTTGAATTATTGTATACAACGGCGGATAAAAACTCACATGCACTTTATTGGCTCTCGTCGTCAGAAGGCGGCAGGCATGAATGGGCTCCTTCCGAAAGTATCGTGCCATTGTTAATTGATCCTAATGTTGGCGGTACCCGAAAAGCTTTGTACAAAGATCAGTCAACGACTCTCAACCCAAAATTTTATGTTGGCATACTCTATTGGCGTACAACAGGTGATGATCCTGCCTATATTTTGCGAATTGCCGAACAATACCTGATTCGTGCCGAGGCTCGTGTTAAAAAGTCAACACCAGATCTGACAGGAGCTTTAGCCGATCTGAACGCAATACGGTTGAGGGCAAAGGTTCCGGCAAGTGTGGCCAACACGGTGGCCGATCTGTCACTCGCCATTGAAAACGAACGTCGCGTAGAGTTTCCTTTTGAACCTCACCAATGGTACGATTTAGTCCGTACTAAACGGGCAGCAGCAGTTCTTGGCGTTACCGATCCGAATAAATGGATTTTCCCAATCCCATATAATGATTTGGCCGCCGATAAAGATCTGGTACAGAATCCTGGATATTAATTTAAAAACTTTGAAACATTATGAGACATATATTACAATCACAAAAAAACCGGAAGAATTCGTTTAATACAAATCTGAACAGATTGCTGGCACTTTCCATTTTCCTCACGATTAGCGCAAGTATCAATAAATTGCAGGCTCAGACATACAAGTCTGATTACCCTTCAATATTTAGAACAGCTGACGCTCAAGCTGCCTTCAAAGTAAATTCGAGGACACTCAATGACTATCTGCTTTTGCGACGTAATGCGCTGATACAATTGCAAAATACACCCAGCGATCAGTTACAGCCAATCATACTTAAAGCCCAAACCACTGCCGAGCAGCGGGCAGGTGTCCGTCGTATGAGGATTCGCGGGCATCAGATTATCAGCGACAGCGATTATTCTTTTGTAGGATATAGTCTTGGACGAGGATCACCTGAATCGGCAATTACCGTAATTGCAAGCGACATTGCTGATACCTATCTTAGTCAGGCAGCGCTAAAAGGAGTTCCCATCGATTCATTGGGCGTTTCTATTACTACGCTGCCCGATTCAATTCGCCCCACAAAGCGTATCGTTTATCCTCATAATATATTTTATACAATTTATGTGAAATCGCCGGCCACCGATACGCAATTGGAAGAATTGCGCCAATTGACGGAGAAAAATTCACCCATTTTCAACCTTATTTCGACCAAACAGGTGGTTAAGAGTGATATCGATTACAAACAGACGCCCAATGAATTGGTTATTAATCCGCCATACCAACCCGGATTACGCGAGTATCTTAAATACAAAAGGATAGCCGTTCTCTGGCGTCAGGACCGCAGTAAAGTCAATCAGGGAAAACCTGGTCCTGAGGCACCTAAAGCCGTTCAGAAAGCTGATAAACAACCAGAACCCGACCGCTTGCACGTCGAAGTTGACCCGGCTACTGGTGTACGTCGTCTACATATCCGTTATTTCAATATAATTCATGATAATCCGGCATATCTTGCTGGTAACGACCTTGGGCCAAGTGCAAATGAGCATCAGTTAGGCGTAATAACAAGCTGCATTACTCATATTACCGAGATACAGGCTGCAACACTAAATGTTGTGCTCGATTCATTATCAGTTAGTGTAGAAGGCACACTCGACCTACGCGCTGGTCGTCCAGGTTTTGAAGATGTGAAACCTTACCTGCATGATATTCATTATACCCTTCATGTTCGCTCGCCTCAGCCTTACAAAGATATTGTAGCGTTGCATGACTCAGTTGAAGCAGTTTGCCCTATATACAACCTGGTAATTAGTGGTCAGGGTGGAGGTAAAATCAAAGGACGGATTGTGCGCGGAAATCCTGATGCTTACCGTTTGCACCCACAATATTATTATCAATATAAAGAATAGGAAATTGCTTATTCCATAAAATCAAGTAATTCACATTATTAATAGGGTATATTGGCAACGATATACCCTATTATTGGTATATAAAATACCGCATCAACGCTATGGTGGAAAACATGCTTTTATCGGATGTTTGTACTGAAATTTAGAAAATAAGATTATGAAATAGCCATGATAAGAATATCACAAACCGGAATGAATATTTCCTCATGGCTATTCCATCTGACCTTTAAAAAACAAATTATATACAGATGAAAGCATTTGAAAAACATTTAAAAGGTGATGACAGAAACCACAACAGCAATCGGGTTGCTAAATCAGGAAGAAATATTTTGGTGGCAGTGTTGATGATGTGTTGTCTTCTATCGAATGCACAAAATAAGGATCACGTCATTTCTATCACAGGAACCCAATTTACTTATCCTTTAATTAAACGTTGGATCAGTGAGTATTCGAAGATTAATCCTGAATTGAAGTTTCGGTTGATCAGTGACCAGGAAAACAGCGACAAAGCCGATTTAACGATTATTGCCCATACACCCGAAAAAGGTGAAATTGCCGAAAATAAAACGCTTATAAATGTCGGACGATTTGCTATTCTTCCCATTACGAATGCCAATAACCAATCGTTTACAAAAGAATTTAAAAAAGGTGTTAAGCAGGACGAGCTTAAAGCTATCTTTATAAAAGACGGAGCCGATTTTAATCCGGAGGTGAAGAAGGCGAAGGAACCAGAATATACGGTCTATACCAAAACGCCTCAGTCGTGTGCCGCAAAAGTGATATCATCTTACCTGGGTCATCCTTCCGACGATTTGAATGGAATCTATGTCACAGGTGACGATTCCTACCTGATCACTTCACTGCTTGAAGACTCTACCGGTGTTTCATATAATAATTTGGGTCTCATTTACGATCTTAATAAACGGGTTCCAATCAATGGGATAAGGATTTTACCAATTGATTTAAACAACAATGGTCGTATCGATAAAGAGGAACAGATTTATGGTAATCTCGACCAGGTGATCACTTATCTCGAAGGCTCGAAAAGCGCTTCAATTCCGACAGATAATTTAAGTTTTATTACCGATGAAAAGCAAACAAATCCCGAAATCGCAGTTTTCTTAAATTGGGTGAAGGCATCGGGTCAGGAATTTAATCACCAGTATGGATTTTTAAATACCACAGCATTGAAGAACAGTGATCTCACCCAAAAATAGAATCTTATTTTAAATTAATAAATGTCTGAATAATAACCGAATGTATTCCGGCATTCCAAAATAAACCTATCCATTCAGTTCGTTCGTAGTTAGTTTTTTACTTTAGAATCCCCCCTCATTTTACTCCTGTCCAGAGGGGGGATCTTTATTACTTAAAAAAAAATTAAAACATTAATCAGCGGTAGCGTGTTTATATTCATTGTAATTTAGAAGGAACTAAATTAAAAAGCGATGGATACAGATCCGGTGATTATCGAAAAAGTAAGTCCCTGGGACTTTGAAAAAACCGTTGAATTTTTGGTTGGCGCGGCAACAAAGATGAATTGGAATATTCTTACAGTTCACGATTTAAAGCAGACACTTGTCAAGGCAGGTAAGATGGTGAATCCGGTAAAAGTGATTGAAATATGCAAACCTGAGCATTCGGGTAAAATACTTTCGAAGAGTGATGAAAGAATTGTTTCGGTGTTGATGCCCTGCCGGATATCTGTCTACCTAAAAGAGGATGGGAAAACTTATGTGGCAATGATGAATATAGCAGCTTTAGTGGCAGCTTTGCCCAGGGCGGCACGCAAAGTAATGACTACTTCTTCGGATGAACTGACTGAGATTGTCGATTCAGTGATCGGCTAATTCCGGAATTGTCAGCAAATTCCTGAAAAGGGAAAACTTATGGTAACATTTATTGCGATTCTTTTTGCGGGCGCCTTATTTGCCGGGTTTCTTGGTTCACTTACCGGACTGGGTGGAGGTGTTATCATTGTTCCGCTTTTAACAATTGGATTTGGGGTCGACATCCGTTACGCCATCGGTACCTCATTAATTTCAGTCATTGCAACCTCATCCGGGGCTGCATCAGCCTATGTAAAGGAGGGTATTCTTAATATTCGTATCGGAATGTTTCTTGAGATCGCCACAACTTTGGGTGCTATTGCCGGGGCAGCCATTGCCATTTTCGCACCTACTCATGCCATTTCTGTAATTTTCGGATTAGTGCTTTTGTATTCAGCCATTGTCTCATTTCAAAAAAGAAAGGGCGAATCTGATACTGAAAATCTTCCAGAAAAGAAACCCAACCGGATTGCTGAGTTATTAAGGGCTCAAGGCTCTTATCCTACAGCTGATGGATTGAAAAAATATACCTTACAACATTTAGGTGGTGGTTTTACCGTAATGTCGCTCGCTGGCATTCTATCCGGTTTATTGGGTATCGGTTCGGGAGCCCTTAAAGTGATTGCGATGGATTCGATTATGAAAATCCCTTTTAAGGTTTCTACCTCAACCAGTAATTTCATGATTGGTGTAACAGCAGCTGCCAGTGCGGGTATTTACCTGAACAGGGGTTATATCGATCCGGTTTTGTCAATGCCCGTAATGGTTGGGGTCTTAATTGGTTCGCTTGTTGGAGCCAAATTTTTGATTCGGTCGCGGACTAAATCAATCCGGATTATTTTTGCGATCGTGATTACCCTTTTGGCATTCGAGATGATTTATAACGGACTTGCAAAAAATATTTGATATGACGACAAATACAAAACATTGGAACGATGCCCGAATGAGAGATATCATGGGGACACTGTTGCGTGTTGGCGTATTATCGGCAGCATTTTTCGTTGTGGCGGGGGGGGTACTATTTTTCATTCAGCATCCAAAGGAGATTTCCGATTTTACCACCTTTAAAGGAGAACCCGCAAAATTCAGGCAAGTACATCTGATCGTAAAGGAGGCATTCAATTTCAGAGGCAGGGACGTTATTCAGTTGGGACTTTTACTGCTTATTGCTACGCCGGTTGCCAGGGTGATTTTCTCATTAATCGGATTTCTGATCGAAAAAGATTGGATTTATGTGGCAATTACAGCTATTGTTTTAATTATTCTAACGATCAGTTTATTTAGTAATTACCTGACGTTTTGAGAGGTTTGAATTATTCCGGAATTACAAATATCTTTCTAAAAGACGCGGATATGACAAATCTTTTAAATGAAATTACATTAAGTGCACCCTCAGACCT
>Ga0182027_10014615_pt1 | contig 10853 bp, 10 predicted proteins | sample 712E1DmetaG_FD_121300 | JGI IMG/M metagenome (GOLD analysis project Ga0182027, IMG submission 121300) | Permafrost microbial communities from Stordalen Mire, Sweden - 712E1D metaG (Illumina Assembly) | ecosystem: Environmental > Terrestrial > Soil > Wetlands > Permafrost | place: Sweden...
AAGCGGAAGGAGCACTCGTGGACGTGCGCATCGGGATCATCCATACAGGGAGAGAGCTCGACATCGATCTCCCCGAGGGGACGGCGCACGCCGATATCGTCGCGGACGTCGAAAAGGCTTTGGGGCAGCCCGACGGCGTGCTCTGGTTCACCGACAAGCGGGGCCGTCGCGTAGCGGTGCCCTCTGCCAAGGTCGCCTACATAGAGATCGGCGGCGGGGGCGAGGACCGGCGCGTCGGTTTCGGAACGTCCTGACGCCCGAGCTCGGTGCCAGAGCTCCTCGCTCACCAGCTGCTTTTCGTCACCGGTAAGGGCGGCGTAGGCAAGACTACTGTCGCCGCAGCGATCGCGTTGCTCGCGAGCGAGCAGGGTCGACGCACCCTTGTCTGCGAGGCCGAGCCGAAGGGAGATCTCGCCCGCGCCTACGAGTGCGGGCCGACGCCGTTCAGCGGTAGGCGAATCTCAGATGACCTCGTGGCGATGTCGATGGATACTGAGGCATCGCTGCGAGAGTATCTGCGGGTCGTCGCGAAGGTACCGACTATCGGCCACATCGGACCGGTTGCACGGGCGTTCGATTTCGTGGCTACGGCGGCGCCAGGGATCAGGGAGATCCTCACAGTCGGGAAGCTGTGCTTCGAGATCCGGGCCGGCCGTTACGACTTGGTGGTGGTCGATGCCTCCTCAACAGGCAATGTCGTGGGTCAGCTGGCGGCGCCAACGGGTATCAACGAGCTGATACGGGTGGGTGTGGTCAGGTCCCAGACCGACTGGATACTCGACATCCTCGGTGATCCGGTCCGCACCGGGGCGGTGCTGGTGACCACGCCGGAGGAGATGCCTGTGACAGAGGCTGTGGACCTGGCTTCCCGGCTTGCCAGCGAGACACCGGTTCACCTCGCCTGCGTAGTTGCAAATCGCGTGCTGCCGGAACTATTCGGCCGCTCCGAGGAGCAGGTCTTCAACGAGCTCACGCGCCCGGCAAGGCTCGATCAGATCGCGGGCGAGCTCGGCTGTGCCCGCGAGCTTGTCGAAGATGTGCTCGCGGCCGCCAGGCTGGCCGTTACCGTCCGGCGTGACGGCGTCGGCCACCTCGAGCGACTTCGCGCCGAGATATCGTCGGACGTTCCACTGTTGTACCTGCCGTACCTGTTCGCGCGCTCCTACGGTCTTCGTGCGGTTCGCCAGGTTGCCAATGCCCTGTCCGAGGAGCTGGTGACGTGAGCAGACCGGAGAGCCGCCTCGGCAGCGGTTCTGGCGACTCGAGGGCGGCACAAGACCGGACCCGCCACCTGGAACAGCTTCTTTCGGCCAAGGAGATCGTGGTCGCTTGTGGACCTGGCGGTGTGGGCAAGACCACGATCTCGGCCTCGCTCGCCGCGACTGCGGCCACCCGACTGGGAGGGCGAGTCCTCGTCCTCACCGTCGATCCGGCGCGCCGGCTTGCGGACGCTCTCGGAGTCGGCGGGTTGGGCAACGTGGCACGCCGAGTACCCGAGGAGGCGTTCGCCGAAGCGGGGGTACGTCCGAAGGGGGAGCTCTACGCCGCCATGCTCGACATGAGCGAGTCGTGGGACGCACTGGTCCGCAGGTATGCGCCCGACACCGAGACGGCGAACAAGATTCTTTCGAATCCTCTCTATCGCAACATCTCCAGGAGGTTCGCTCAGGGTCACGATTACATCGCGATGGAGCGGCTGTACGAGCTTCATGAAGACGGGGAGTACGACCTGTTGATCGTCGACACGCCGCCGTCGATGAACGCGCTCGATCTGCTCGATGCGCCCGGGCGGATGGCCGAGTTCTTCTCCTCGAGATTGCTTCGATGGCTGATCGTGCCGTACCGCTCCCGGTTGGTGACCCTTGCTTCACGTCCCTTCTACCAGGTCGCGGATCGCATTCTGGGTAGCCAGTTCCTTGAGGATCTGGCTGGCTTTTTCATTCTCCTTCAGACAATGAGAGACGGATTCGTCGCCCGTGCGGAAGCCGTCAATCGCTTGCTCCGAGACGTTCGCACGACCTTCGTGGTGGTGACCACGCTCGAAGCAGTTCCGGCGATCGAGGCCGAGAGGCTCATCGAGAGCCTCAAGGACCGTCATTTGCACCTCGGACTGCTCGTTTGCAACAAGGTGCTGCCGGGAGCCTTCTCAGATCCACCTGTGGGTCGCACCGCGGAGCTACTGGGCCAACACGCCGGTGAACTGGCCATGTCGCTTTCGAGCGACTTGCCGCCTGACCCCGCCAGCAAGAATCGTCCCCCGAGCGAGATGGTCGGCCGTGTGCTCGATGAGGTGGCCCGCAGCTTCGCCAACTTCCGGCTCGTTGCGACGCGCGAGGCAGAGCTGTTGCGGGAGCTGTCAGCAGCACACGAGGTGACAGCGACTGTTCCCTACCACGCTGGGCATGTGACCGACCTGGGTGGTTTGCTGGATGTCGGTGCGAAGATATGGGGAGACGACGCCGAGGAGCCGCAAAGGTGGTCGGAAGTCCGCGTGGACCGCAGCGCACGAGTCCGGGGGGGCCCGGCGCCGGCCAGAGCCGGACGCCGTGGCCCCGACGATGTGCCGCAGCGCGAAAAGGAGCCATCCGCGAAGCCGGTGAGGGCGTCGACCGACGACGAACTCAGTGAACCTCGATAGCTGTGGCATGCCTCGAGGTGGAACGCCGGCAGACACGGCCGAGGATTCACGGCCGCGAGACAAGACGGAGCAAATCAATGTCTGAAGTTCGCACTGGGCAGGCCACGTGTCGGTTCGTGTCCGACATTGTGATCGGAGCGTCACCGGCGTGCCGCGCCATTACGCGGCGAAACGCACGGCTCAACATGGGAGCTGAGCAAATCGAGATCGAACCTGAGCCCGTACCGGGCTGGTCGGACAATGGCGGTGACCGGCAAAGATGAATCCCTCTCTGTTCCCGCTCCCGGTCAGAATTGGCCCAGCGCCTGACCTGATCCGTCGGTACACGACACTCGAGGTTCCCGAGCGCCTCCACCTGGAGAGCCTGATGGCGTCATGGAGCCTCCTTGCGGACCTCTCCTTCTCCGACCTGTTGCTGTTTGCGCCGGTCACTCGTGATTGCGGCGAAGGTGACGGGACAGTTCCCGAGGTCGAAATACCTGGGCTCGGCGTGCCCGGGCCAGGTGCGCCGGGCCGACAGGCGCGGGTCGATGAGCCACCGCGGACCAGCGAGCGTGAATCCGACCGGCAGTCTCATGACGCGTCGCATCCGCGCGCAGAAGAGCGGATCGGCGCGTTCGTCGTCATCGGACAGATCCGACCCACCACCAGCCAGACCCTTTACGAGGTCGACCTGGTCGGCCAGGTTCAGTCGTCCGAGAGCTTGCCGAACATGGTTGAGGCCTACCAGTCCGGGGTGATCGTCCGAGCCGAGCAGCCTGGCGAGTTTGCCGACGCCCTCGTACGCGTCACTCATATACCTGTCCGATTTCATGGCAATGTCATCGGTTTGCTCTGCCGCGTCTGGTCGCCGCGGACCACGCGACGCAGAGGCACTCTGGAACGGGTCTACCTGGATCTGTTCGAGCGGCTCTCTGTGATGGTCACCGACGGCCTGTTTCCCTTCGCCTCCGACGCCGCCGCGGTCGAGGAGGCGCCACGAGTCGGTGATGGAGTGCTCGTGGTCGATGCTCGCGAGCGCATCACCTACGCGTCACCGAACGCAGTCAACGCTCTTCACCGTGCCTCGATCACCTCTGCCATCGTCGGCTCGAGCCTGGCATTGCTGGGACTGGAGACCCCGGCCATCGGCCAGGCTTTCGCCAGCAAGCTTCCCGTGATCGAGGAGGTCGAGCGTGCGCCTGACGTCATGTTGATGGTCCGAGCCATCCCTCTCATCGCGAGGGGCGAGTTCACCGGCGCGGCGCTCCTCTTACGCGACGTGACGGACCTGCGCCGAAGAGACAGGTTGCTGTTGACCAAGGACGCGACCATACGCGAGGTGCACCACCGTGTGAAGAACAACCTCCAGACGATCTCGTCCCTGCTCCGTCTTCAAGCGCGACGCCTGGACGAGGCGGAGGCCACGGGCCGCATTGCTCTGCTCGAAGCTGAGCGCCGGATCCGCGCCATTGCCCTGGTGCACGACATCTTGGCGCGCGACACGACAGAGCAGGTGCCATTTGCCGACATAGTCCCGGCCCTCGTCAATATGATCCGCGAGACGAGCGCGAGCTCGCTCCCTGTGACCATCGAAGTCGACGGGAGCCTTGGTGACGTTGCTGCTGAAGTGGCAACCCCGCTGGCAGTTGCCATCGCGGAGTTGCTCGAAAACGCCATGGAGCACGCTTTCCCCGAACCCTCGTCGGCGGGGGACCCGGATCATTGGGCTCGGTCGTTGGGTTCCGAACCCCAAGAACCTGGACAGGTCGGTCCCGGACCTTTGCTGGTCGGTCCGACCTCGCTCATCGCACGAGCGTCTTCCCGATCGAGCGCACTCGTCGAACTCGTTCTTCGCGAGCAACCAGACGTGCTAGTCGTCCTGGTGCGCGACAACGGATGTGGCTTGCCGGAGGGATTCGACATCGACAAGACGCGCAGTCTTGGTCTTTCGATCGTTCGCGACCTCGTCCGCAGTCAGCTGGGCGGCAAGATCAGCATGGAGAACGACGGTGGAACAGTTGCCCGCCTTGAGGTCCCGGTGAGCGGGCGGGTGGGCTGAACAACGAGCGCGCGGGCACAACGGTCCGCGGATCAGACGAAGTGCTAGCGGGTCAGCTGGCGCGGCGGCGCTGAGCTGCCAGCCACGCTTTGCGGAGCTTGCGCCGCTCGTCTTCCGAAGTGGCGCCCCAGACGCCAGACTCCTGATTTGTGGCGAGCGCGAACTCGAGACAAGCCTCTCGAGCTTCGCACGAGAAACAAACGTCTTTGGCTGCGTCGATCTGCTCAATCGCTTGACCTGTGGTCCCGATGGGAAAGAACAGGTCTGGGTCAGTGTCTCGGCATTCAGCAACCTTGCGCCAATCGTCACTGTCCCACTCGCTCGAGCGGGTCCAGGTCAGAGCCACTCTGCCTCCTCTGCGGCTTGTGGCCGCGGTCGATCTCCATCGCCGCCCAAGCGCGTCCGTGAACAAGATCACAAAACTTGCATCCAGCAATCGAGCCGAAACGGCGGGCTGAAGGCCGACGAAGAGCGGTCGGTTGCCGAACTGCGGTACTACTAATCCTAGGGGAGGGGGCGAGTTCATGCAAGCATGTGATCACGAGCACAATGGCCCAGATAGCCGACCAACGACATCAGGGCGTGCTGTAGACGACCCACTAGCGGAGGCGAACACGTGATGACCGAGATCTTCGCCCACCGAGGATCCTGCCATAGGGCGCGGGAGAACACCATTGCGGCGTTCCTGGCCGCGCGCGATCTGGGAGCGGACGGTATCGAGCTCGACGTGCATCTCACAGCCGATGGCAACGTGGTCGTTCACCATGACTTCGAAGTTCCTGGTCTTGGTCCGATCATCAAGCGCCTGTCATCGGAGCTTCCGTCGTGGCTTCCCTCGCTCGTCGACGCTCTGGATGCGTGCAGACCGCTTCTGGTCAACGTCGAGATCAAGCATGACGAAGCTGAGCCGGTCCATGCTCTGGCCTTCGAGGTGGCGACCATCCTCGCGGCGCGGAGCGAGGCAAAACAGATCGTGGTGTCATCGTTCTCGCTCTCGGCGATCGACGCCGTGCGCGCCTTCGAACCGGACCTCTCGACGGCGTTGCTCGTCGAGCCCGATCAGAATCCAATGAACGCCCTTGAGATCGTGCGTCAAGGTGGGCATCGTGGTCTGCATCCGTTCTTCTTCTCGGTGGACGCGACATTGATGACAGCGGCCAATGCCTTCGGCATCGCCGTCCGGGCCTGGACGGTGGACGACCCGGTCCGGATCGCAGCGCTGGCGGATCTCGGGGTTGACGCTGTCGTTACCAACGACGTGCCGGCAGCTCTGCGGGTGCTCGGCCGTTCCGGCAAGCCCAGCGCGTCCGAACCCGACGGGACCTGAAGGCCCGCCGCGGTCTTTCCATTGGCTGCGGGGCACCGCGTCGGGGAGAATCGCTGCATGAACGTCGCAGTCTGCGTGAAGCAAATCCCCGACACGGCGGACCCCGCCGCTCTCGATCCGCAGGATCACACCCTCATTCGGGACGGCAAGCTGGTGATGGACGACTCGGACAGCTACGGGGTGGAGATGGGTCTTCAGCTCGTGGAAGCCGCCGGAAGCGGCGGGGTGTCTCTCGTGTCGATGGCGCCGAACGGTGAGACCGGCGGGCTGCGCAACGCTCTCGCGGTTGGAGCCGCCAGCGCCACGCTCGTCTCCGATCCGGTGCTTGCCGGATCAGACGCTCTCGGGACCGCCAAGGTCCTGGCCGCGGCAATTCGCCGGCTGAGCCCCGATCTGGTTCTCGCGGGGACCGATTCCACCGACGGCTACACCGGAACGACGCCTGTCCAAGTTGCGGAGCTGCTGGGCTGGCCCTCGATTAGCTTCGCGAGGCATGTCGAGATCTCTGATGGCGTGCTTAGAGTCGAGCGCCAGACCGAAGCAGGCTATGACGAGATCACCTGCCCGCTCCCGGCAGTAGTGACGCTCACCGCCGGCGTCGTCGAGCCGCGGTACCCCTCCTTCAAGGGGATCATGGCTGCTAAGTCAAAGCCTGTCGAGCAGTTGACCGTGGCAGATCTCGGGCTCGACCCGTCGCAGGTCGGAGCTGTCGGAGCCCGCCAACAGGTGATCTCGGTAGAGGCCGCTGAAGCTCGCAACCGAGGTGAGATCGTCGTCGACGAAGGCGAAGCTCATCAGCGCGTTATCAGCTTCCTCGAACAGCTCAAGATCTTGTAGGAGGCAGAACCAAGTGGACAAGATCTGGGTTCTCGCGGAACAGCACGGCGAGGTGCCGTCGGCCGTCGCGCTCGAGCTGTTGACAGCGGCCCGCGGTCTTTGTGCTGTCGTCGAAGCCGTCACCTGGGGTCCGAGCTCCGAGAGTGCTGCGACCAGCCTCGGTCGGTACGGTGCGACGAAGGTGTACGACCTTGGCGACATCGGTGATTCGCTTCCTGGGCCCAAAGTGGCGGCAGCCATGGCGGCCCAGGTGTCGGGTGGAAACCGGCCCGATGCGATCCTCATCGGTGGGACCCACGACGGTCGTGATATCGCAGCGCGGTTGTCGGTGCGCCTCGACTTGCCGGTGCTCACCAACGTCGTGGGCCTCGACGAGTCAGATCGGGCCATGACTACCCGGCACACGATCTTCGGCGGCTCGATGGTGCTGAGGGCCGAGTTCACCGACGGCAAGCCCGGCATCTTCGTCATCCGGGCGAAGTCGTTCGTGGCCGAACCTGTCCAGCAGGCCCAACCTGTCGAGGTGGTCACGATCGATGTTCCTGACACAGGCGCAAGTGATGTCGCGAGGGTCGTGGCCCGTCACGAGGAGGAGCGCAGCGGTCCCAAGCTTGACGAGGCAGCCGTGGTCGTATCAGGCGGGCGCGGCCTCGGCTCGGCCGACAACTACGCCCTCATAACCGAACTTGCGCAGCTGTTGAACGGCGCCCCAGGGGCGTCGCGGGCGATCGTCGATGCGGGCTGGGCGCCGTACGCGCTCCAGGTAGGTCAGACCGGCAAGACAGTGAAGCCGACTGTGTACATCGCATGTGGCATCTCCGGAGCGACTCAACACATGGTCGGCATGAAGGGTGCGAAGAACATCATTGCGATCAACAAAGACCCCGAAGCACCCATCTTCACGATCGCCGATCTCGGCGTCGTCGGTGACCTCACCAAAGTGATTCCCAAGCTGCTGGAGGCGATCAAGGCTCGTCGCTAAGCCGCGCTCGGTCCGGCCTAGTGGCACGACAAACTGCGCGGGCCGACCTGACACACGTCAGAATCGTCACGCGGAGCTCGCCGCAAAGCTCGACGAACAAAGGGGGGCGATGGGCTCCACCCCTTGAGGCCAAAGGATATGTATCGTCGGGCGGCCGAAGGTTACGCGACCCGCGTCACCAGAGCGCAGATGAAGGATTCCCCGGTTGCTCTTCCCGACAACTGATTTCGCCATCTTCTTCGGGATCGTCTTCGTTGGCAACTGGCTGCTAGCGCCGTTCCCCAAACGCTGGCGCCTTTTCATCCTCGTCGCTAGCTACGTGTTCTACGGATGGTGGGACTGGCGGTTCGTCTTTCTCCTCGCCATCTCCACGATGTGCACCGTCGCCGGTGGTCGCCTGGTCCACCGTGCCTTCAGTCCCACGGCTCGTCGGGCCTGGATGATCGCGACCGTCGCGGCCGAGCTCGGCCTGCTCGGTTGGTTCAAGTACGCAGGTTGGTTGAGCGTCAACATAGACAATGTCGTCCACCATCTCGGGATGGGTGACCCTGTTCCATTGATCCAGGTCACGCTTCCCGTCGGGATCTCGTTCTTCACCTTCATGGGCCTCTCGTACGTGATCGATATCTACCGAGGGAGCCTCGAGCCCTCACCCTGGTTGGACGTAGCGGTCTTCGTCGCCTTCTTCCCCCACCTTGTCGCCGGACCGATCGTGCGGGGCTCGGACCTGCTTCCCCAGATCCGTCGTGCTCACCGACGTGACCCGCGCCGCATCGCGTTGCCGAAGGCCGCTTACCTGATATTCGGGGGCCTGTTCAAAAAGGTCGTGCTCTCGAGCTACGTCTCCTCCCAGATAGTTGACCCGGTCTTCGCTAACCCGCACACGCACTCCTCGCTCGAGGTCCTGTTGGCGATCTACGGATATGCCGTGCAGATCTACTGCGACTTCAGCGGCTACACCGACATTGCGATCGGTTGCGCTCTCCTGCTCGGTTTCCGCTTCCCCGAGAACTTCAATGCCCCTTATACCGCAAGGTCCCTACAGGACTTCTGGCGACGGTGGCACATGACCTTGTCGCTGTGGCTGCGCGACTACCTATACATCCCCCTCGGCGGCAATCAGGGATCGCGACGTGCGATGTACCGCAACATCATGGTCACGATGGTCCTGGGTGGACTGTGGCATGGTGCGGCTTGGACCTTCGTCGCCTGGGGCGCTCTGCACGGCACGGGACAGTGCGTCGGTCACTTCCGTCGTGCCAGAAGGGTCGAGCGCGGACTGTCTCCTCAACGGGAGGGGCGAGGATGGGTCGCCTGGGAGCGGTTCGCCACATTCCAGCTCGTCTGCGTGGGATGGGTCTTCTTTCGTGCCTCGTCTTTCGCCAATGCCTTCGCGATGTTCGGACGGTTGTTCACCGGCTGGACCCAGCCCTCCCCGCTCGTGAATTTCGCCGTGCTGCTCGTCATTGTGGTTGGCATCGGGACCCAGTACGTGCCAAAGTCCTTGCCCCTGCGCGCACAAGAGGTGTTCTCACGCCTTAGCGTGTTCGCCCAGGGCGCAGTACTTGGCGCTGTTCTCCTGGCCATCACGACCCTTGGGCCCCCAGGCGTCGCGCCATTCATCTACTTCCGCTTTTGAAACTGGGATGATCTTGTTCAAGGTGGCACGAGCTTCTTGACGACTTCTCGAGATCGACCCGGACCGACCGGCGCCGGGCCAGGCCGCAGACGCGACCGGCAGGCCGATCGTCGGCCGCGGCTGGACGCGGCCAGGGCCAAGCGGGCCTCGGCGAGAGCGTCGCGCACGTCGCGAACGACGCGTTCGGACCGGCTGAGCGCGGAAAGGATTGCGATTCGCACCCGCGGCCGGAACCAACAGGCGAGCCCCGAGACCGAGGGTGCGCCGACCGACAAGAGGCGTCGAGCCTCGGCCGGTCGCATACTTGGTGTCGGGCTGACCTGCTTCCTGCTCTGGGCCTTGTTCGACGCGAATCAGCTCTATCACTCCGCAGAGGCTGGGCAGCTCGGAGTCCGACGCACAGTCGCAGTGTCGATCCTTCGCCCGCTGGCCGCGGTGACAAATGCACTTCGGATCTCCGGGCCGGTGAACGCCGCGAACACTGCGCTGGGCAGGTGTGGGATCGACGGAGGTCCGGTCTGCGGCAGCGGCCCAACACCTCCGCCAGTTATCGTGCCGCTGCCGCGACCTCCCGGTTACCTCGGCCTTGGTGCCGCTCCACATCTCGGATCGGGCATCAAATACACGCCGCCGCCGCCGCCAACGCGGCCGCCAGGACCTCCGCCAATTGCGTCCCCGAGCGCCGCTCACCCTCTGACGCTGCTCTCGATAGGTGACTCGATCGGTGAGGACCTTGGTTTCGGTCTCGGGGACGTGTTCTCGACCGATCCGGCAGTGCACGTGATCCAAAAGGGTCTCGAGGACACGGGCTTGGCGCGCAGCGACTATTACAACTGGCCAGCGACACTGCGGGTGGACCTGGCGAGGTACCGCCCGAAGATCGTGGTCGTGATGCTGGGCGCAAACGACGCTCAGGCCCTCTACGTCGACAACGGAAGATACATATCGTTCGGGACGACGGCGTGGTGGCACGCTTATGCTGAGCGAGTCTCGCTTGTCATGAGCGAGGCGACCACAGAAGGGGCACATGTCATGTGGGTCGGGCTGCCACCGATGGGGCCCGCCTCCACCGTGCCGCGAGGCTTCCCCCAGCAGTTGAACAGCGTCTTTCTCGCCGAGGCGCGTTCCCACCCCGGCACGACCTACTTCTCGGCGGCAAAGCTGCTCTCGACCAGGAGGGGAGCTTTCACGATGTACATGAAGATCCACGGAACGATCGCCATGATCCGCTCCACCGACGGCGTGCACCTGCTTCCTCCTGGTTATGACCTTTTGGCCCAGGCGCTCGTCCAGCCCATGGAGCACACGTGGCGCGTGGACCTGGGCCTAGCGTGAGTTTCCTGGCTAGCTCAGCTGACAGCGACGTAACCGCAGCTCAGCAATGGTAAA
>Ga0182027_10014616_pt1 | contig 10853 bp, 8 predicted proteins | sample 712E1DmetaG_FD_121300 | JGI IMG/M metagenome (GOLD analysis project Ga0182027, IMG submission 121300) | Permafrost microbial communities from Stordalen Mire, Sweden - 712E1D metaG (Illumina Assembly) | ecosystem: Environmental > Terrestrial > Soil > Wetlands > Permafrost | place: Sweden...
CGCGGTGCGCTGTAAGTCAATACACCTAAACAAACTGCAGTTAATACCAGCCATTCAAGTGCCAGGCTCAGACGGTAGAGCATGGCGGGGATTATAACCAGTATTGTTTAACATCCGATAAGAGAAGAGACGGTCCTAAGGACCGTCTCTTCAACATTTATTTAATGGATGCTTTGATTAAGCACGTCTTGGGGGAACCGCCGGTTATTTCTTGTTCATCAGATATTCGTCAATTGCCAGGGCGGCTTTACGACCGGCGACCATGGCTGTGACAACGATGTCCGGCCCGGTCACGCAGTCGCCCCCGGAGAATACGCCTTCGCGTGAAGTTGCACCTGTGGCTCGATCCGTAACACTGATCAAGCCCCAATCATGTGTTTCAAGCTCGGTTGTGGTCTTACCGAGAATCGGGTCAGGCCAATAACCAAGGGCAAGAATCGCCGTATCGCAAGCGACACTGAAGTTGGAATCCGGGACCGGCACCGGTCTTCGTCGACCTTTGGCATCCGGTTCGCCGAGCACCATTTCAATACATTCAACGGCGGCCAAGTGCCCATCTGAGCCTGCTATGAATTTCACCGGCTGGGTAAGGAAGCGGTATTTCGCGCCTTCTTCCTTTGCCATTTTGCGATCCTTCTTGCCGCCGGGCATTTCCTTTTCAGTTCGGCGGTATAAGCACGTCACTTCGGCAGCTCCCATTCGAAGAGCTGTCCTCAAACAATCGGAGGCAGTATCACCGCCACCAACCACCACTACATGCTTGCCGATCATGAGAGGTTGCTTCATATCTTCAGGGAGCAGATTCTTTGCCACATTACCACGGATTAAAAAATCGGTAGCCTGATAAACGCCGGGAAGATCGGTACCGGGTGTATCTTCCATTTTGGCATCTACTTCTGAACCGACACCGATGAAGACTGCTTCATAACCTTCATTGAACAGGCTATCAACCGTCTTGTCTTTGCCAATGTATGTGTTTGGAACGAATTTAATCCCGGCTCGTTCGAACTCCTCCCATTTTTCAAACCATACCTTTTTGGAAAGTTTAAAATTCGGGATGCCGTACACAAGAAGACCACCGGGGGCAGGCTTTGACTCGAAGATGGTTACCGCGTGGCCTTTTTGAATTAGGATGTCGGCGCAGGCCACTCCGGCCGGACCGGCTCCGATAACAGCCACCCGTTTCTCGGTTTGTGTGCCGACCGGTATTTTATAACCTGTATTGCGGCGTTCAAAATCCTCCGCAAATGCCTCCAATTCACCGGTTAAAACTGGTTCATGAGTTTTGTTGAGAACACATGAACCCTGACACAATTGCTCATGTGGGCAAACGCGACCACAGATCTCGGGCAGGGAGCTGGTTAGATGATATATTTGTGCAGCCTCAAGGAACCTGCCTTGTTCAATGAGCCACATTGCAGAGGGAATGTCATTGTGAGCTGGACAGGCGAGCATGCAGGGTGCGGGGTCCGGACAGTGGACACATCGCGAGGCCTGAACCATGGCTCGTTCAGGATTAAATTCAATTACAACGTCCTCGAAATCGGATGTGCGAATACCAGTCGGACGTAAATCCAGATCATTGAAAGGTTTATTCGCCCGTTCTTTGCGATCAATGGCAAGGAATTCGCTTGGAATTGCTTGCATAAGCCCTCCATATCAGGCGTGAAAAGCGCCTAATTCATGATACCTAAACCCCGAGGCAGATTACAGGCTCTTATGTCACCTGTGGAGACGACAATAATCACAAGTTTTGACGTAAATTTCTGAACAACATTGTAGTCAATAAAATGTTCGGTTTTTCACAAATATTGGAGTTTATCAAGCGTGCCGGATCGTGATTACCAGAAGGAGAATTTAATGGAATGATTTGATGAACAAGAGACATTATTTCAAATTTTGATCTATTACCCAAAGTTTGCGTAATTTTTCACTATTGATTTAAGGGTTTATTGATTTCATTAAGTGGTGGTTTTAAAATGGTCTTCCTTTTTTTTTATCGTGCCTTGCGATTTTCCTGCTAATCAATGGGCGGGTTTTTTCATACCCATTGAAACCCGGAAAGAAAGTCAAGGTTTGATGGGGTATGACCCTTCATTCCTCAGTTAACAAAAAATTTATATACAAGTCGTAAACTTATAATATTAATATGACTCTGTAAAAGGATTTAAAATGACACGGTGGTTTGCCACTGTTTTGTTAGCGTTGACATCTTGTTCATTTTAAAAACAAGTGTAAGTTGATATATATTATCTCTTGACGGATCCCTGGCTTTGGGTTTGCTACTTCTTCTGCCACTGATACGTATAACAAACGTAAATGGCTTCTTTATTAATTTATTCACTTTTGTCTCAGTTTAGGTTTATGATTGCAACGCAATATTATTCTCATGTACCAAGGAACCTCACCCGATTGTTGGAGGAAGACTGGAAATGAAATCGTTTTTCACAAGAATTAGTAAACGGAATTGGATCATTATTGGCGCAGTGGCTGTGATCCTGTTGATCGTGATTCTGGTGGCGAGGGGACGAGGTAAATCGAACTCTACAAGCTTATATCAGACGACACCCGCCCAGCGCGGCCAGTTAACCGCAATGGTCGGTGCAACAGGCAGTGTACGGGCGGTTCAGAGTGCGACGCTTAATTGGCAGACAACCGGCACTGTCGAACAGGTTAATGTGAATGTGGGGGATAACGTTCATAAGGGTGACATACTGGCTAAACTCGCAGATGCCACCCTCCCTCAAAATGTCTTATCGGCACAAGTTGATTTCGCCAGTGCGCAACAGGCTTTGGATGACATGCAGAATTCCGATACGACGCGCGCACAGGCTGCTGTAACCTTGCAATCAGCGAAGGATGCGTATAAAAAAGCTTATGATTATCGCATGAGTCTCAATGGGAAAATTGACATAGCTAATGTTACATTAGATTATGTCAATGGTCAGCAGATCGCTAGAGTCAAATACACCAAGGGTTATGCGGATGCCGCAACGATTGCGAAAGCCGATCAAAGTCTGGCATTGGCCAAAGCGAAGTTGGATGATGCGCAGCGGACTTATGATCGTGTAAAAGATGGTCCCAATCCGCTGGATGTTACTGCTGCCAAAGCCCGCCTTCAGGCCGCGCAGGCGGCTATGAATATGGCTTACATTATCGCGCCGGTCGATGGTACGGTAACGCAGGCGGTTCCGCTGGCAGGTGATCAGGTCTCTGTCGGTTTGCCTGCCTTCCGCATCGATGATCTTTCCGGCCTTCTGGTCGATGTGCAGGTTTCGGAAGTGGATATCAATAATATTGCTGTTGGCCAACCGGTCACACTTACTTTTGATGCCATTTCAGGTAAAACATATAACGGTCAGGTGGCTGAAGTTTCGCAGGCCGGCGATCTTTCGTCGGGAGCTGTCAATTTCACGGTCACAGCCAAGTTATCGGATGGAGACATCCAGGTCAAACCCGGCATGACGGCAGCTGTAAACATCGTTACTAATCAAGTGAACGGTCAAATTCTTGTTCCGAATCAAGCGGTTCGTCTCGTAAATGGAAAACGGGTTGTTTACATTCTGGTCAACGGCAGTCCGCAATTGGTCGAGGTAACGCTCGGAGTTTCGTCCGATACGCAGAGCGTTGTTCTGGAAAGCGATCTAAAAGTGGGCGACTTGGTTATTTTGAATCCGCCTGCGGCAAGTACACAGCCGGGTGGTGCGCGATTCGGTGGCGGGGGAGGCGGTTAATGGGCTTCGTAGTTGAAGCCCAAGACCTGGTCAAAATATATAAAATGGGTGAAGTGGAGGTGCAGGCTTTACGAGGCGCTTCGTTAAAGATCGAACGCGGCGAAGTCGTTGCCATCATGGGTCCCTCGGGATCGGGCAAAACCACCATGATGAATATCCTGGGCTGCCTTGATCGACCCACTTCCGGCGAATACATTTTGGATGGTGAGCCGGTTGCCAAGCTCAATGATGACCAGCTTGCCAATATCCGTAACCACAAAGTGGGGTTCGTCTTTCAATCGTTCAACCTGCTTTCGCGACAATCTGCTCTTTCTAATGTAGAACTGCCCTTGCGTTATGCGGGTCTGGTGGATGGCAAGCGGCGGGAACGCGCCAAGGCCGCACTCGAAGCGGTTGGTCTGGGTGATCGGCTCAATCACCGCCCTATGGAATTATCCGGCGGTCAACAACAACGTGTGGCGGTTGCCCGTGCGATTGTCAACGAACCCGCTATTATCATGGCAGACGAACCGACCGGGAACCTTGATTCAAAAGTAGGGAAAGAGATTATGACCCTGCTATTAAATCTAAATAAGGAGCGTGGGACGACGCTTATTATCATCACGCATGATCCAACGATCGGTGAGCAGGCTCAACGGATCATTCGCATCCGCGATGGAGTAGTAGAAGATAATTTAAAAGGTACCTTATGAATATCTCCGTGGTATTCATTGAAGCGCTCGAAAGCCTCAATTCAAACAAAACGCGTTCCGGGTTGACGGTGCTTGGCATTGTCATCGGTGTTGCTGCGGTCATTGCGATGCTGGCGGTTGGGAACGGTGCACAGGCTTCCATCCTTGGTTCGATTAACGGCGTCGGCACAAACCTGTTGTTCGTTTTCTCCGGGGCACAGAACAACTCCTCGGTCAAAAATCCGCGGCCGTTGACGTTGGGAGATGCCAATGCCATGATGGATCCGTATGCGGCACCGGATATCAAAGCGGTGGCGCCAGTTTTACAGGGAAACGCGATCGCGGACTTTAATGGGAATACAAAGACCACCACACTTATTGGTGTTACACCCGACTATTATTCCGTTCGCAGCATTGGCCTCCTCGACGGACAATTCATCAGTCAGGTGAATCAACTGGGCAGGGCTTCGGTAGCGGTCATTGGTGTGGACGTGGCCGATGCGTTGTTTGGCCGCCGCGATGGTTTGGTTGGTGAGACCGTCCGCATTTCAAACCAGCCGTTTCGGATCATCGGCGTGTTGACGTCAACCGGCGGAGGTTCGTTCGGTTCAGCAGATAATGAAATTCTAGTACCCATTACAACCGCGCGGGCAAGGCTTATTCCGACCAAGCCTCAATCTACCTCTGATGCTGTCGATGTGATTTATGTGGAAGCCACCGATTTCAGCACGGTAACCGGGGCTACGAATGAGATTTCACAAATCCTACGGACACGCCATCGAACAGAAATCGGGTTGGACGATTTCACGGTGTTTACACAGCAGAGCGTTCTTAGTATTGCACAAAATGTGACTGGCATTTTGACCATATTTCTAGGTGGCATCGCGGCTATATCGCTGCTGGTCGGTGGCATCGGTATTATGAACATCATGCTGGTCTCGGTCACGGAACGTACGCGCGAGATCGGCTTACGGAAAGCACTCGGTGCCCGCAAGCGGGATATTCTTGTCCAGTTCCTGGTTGAGTCATCCCTGTTAAGTTTGATTGGCGGTATTGTTGGGATCATCTTTGGCTGGCTTATTGCTTTTGTGGTTGGACGTATCGCCGCGGCCACCGGTACCAACTTCACACCGGTTGTTGGCCTGGATGCAATCCTGTTGGCGACTATTTTTTCAGCCGCCGTCGGTCTGTTCTTCGGGATCTATCCGGCCAACCGCGCAGCCAGCTTGGAGCCGGTTGAGGCTTTGCGATATGAATAATGCGCAGCTCATGGCATCAGGATTGGACGATGTCTACAAGATCCTCTAAAATATATTTCTGTTTGCTCTTACTGGTCCTGATCGTTTCCAATCAGGCATGTGTCGTATCTAAAAATCCTCCGATTGCTGGGACACCCTTTACATTTGTGACTCAATCTTCGCAGGCAGATTCTTCAACTCTGATCACCTCCACACCTGAAGCCAGGATAAGTTCCACTCCTTCCAGCACATTTCCGGTGGATGGTATCATGCCATCTTCTACACCCTCGTCGGTGACGATAACAGCAGTGAACGGTAATCTATTCATACGCCGAGGTCCGGGCCTGGCGTACAATCCGATCGCTCTCCTCCTGAAGGGCCAGAGCGCCCTTGTCTTGGCTCACGATGTCTTGGTGAATTGGGTCGAAGTTCCGATCCCCACACTTCCGGGAAAGACGGGGTGGGTTTCGATCCAAACCGTTTTCTCCTCGGTATCGGGCAATCTCATGGACATGCCTGAGATCCTCCCTACCGGTTGGCCGGTTCCCGCTTATTTAAGGAATTGCACCTATGACCAAATGATCGTGGAGCCTGGTGATACCACCCTCCCATCCGTCAATAATAATCCTGATAACGAAGTATGGATTTATCCCGGGATTCATAATGTCTTTGATACGGATGTGGATGGTCAGCCCGAAGTCTTGACCGTTGATTTAAAGGAGGGAATGACTGTCGATGTTCGTGTGGACGGCAACGGTGATCACCGAAAATGCCCTTGAAAAAACAATAAACTTCACATCCAATATTATTGGGAAATCACGGAATATTTTTAAAATCAGCATGGCTTTATACTTATCGTGTAAAATAAGTATATGGCTGATTTCAAGGTTTTGATCACCGATGGACTGGGAGAGGCTGGCCAGTCCATTCTTCGTAAGTCATGCCGTGTGGACGATAAACCAGGCATCTCGGCTTCAGATCTCCTCAAAATTATCGGCGACTACGATGCGTTGATTGTGCGCGGCCGTACAAAAGTGACTGCGGAGGTCCTCGACGCCGGAAAGAGACTCACAGTGGTTGGCCGTGCAGGTGTAGGTGTGGACAACATAGACCTGGAATCGTCCAAGAAACATGGTGTTACCGTTGTAAATGCTCCAGTTTCAACCACGCTGGCGGTGGCTGAATTGGCATTTGGCCTCCTGTTGGCCACGGCCCGTGAAATCCCGCGCGCCGATACAGCCATGAAAAAAGGGGAATGGCTTAAGAAGGATTTTGAAGGCGTTGAGCTCAGCGGTAAAACCCTCGGCATCATTGGTTTTGGACGGATTGGCATGGAGGTCGGCAAACGCGCGGCTGCCTTCGGCATGAATGTCATTGCCTATGATCCATTTGTTTCGGAAGACGATATCAAAGCGCGCGGCGGGGAACCTGTTTCGATCCAGGATCTTTACGAATGGTCGGACTTTATTTCTTTGCATTCGCCGCTTAATGTTCACACTCGTGACCTGATCAGCCAGATGGCCTTTTCGGAGATGAAGGACGGTGTCAGGATCATCTCTGCGGCGCGTGGTGGAATTATTGATGAGTCCGCCCTGTTGGCTGCACTCAATTCCGGGAAGGTGGCTGCCGCAGCTCTTGACGTTTTTGCGACAGAACCACCCGGCGGTACTGATTTAGTCAGACATCCAAAAGTGATAACGACGCCGCATATCGGATCGCAAACCGTTGAAGCACAAACTCGCGCGGCTGATGATATCGCCCACGAAGTGCTGGCTGCCCTGCTCGGCGAACCGTTAAGATGGAAAGTAAATTGATCCTCCCTTGATCAATATTCTTTCGTTCCAAAAATTCCATTAAAAAGGTCACAAGATTCACTGATAATACCGGGAGTAATGTATGACGGATAAATTGGAGCAATTGAAAAAAATTATCGAGGAAGTTTCCGACCTTGGCAGTACTGCCGGCTTATTAGGCTGGGACCAGCAAACTTACATGCCCATCGGAGGCGGCGATGCACGCGGCCAACAACTGGCGACCATCGGCAAACTGGCTCATCAAAAAGCTACTTCAGAAGAAGTCGGCAAATTGCTGGATGAACTTAAACAGGAATTTGCAGGCGCCGAATCATCTTCCGATGATGCGGCCATGATTCGAGTTGCCGCGCGCGATTATGACAAAGCCGTCCGGGTCCCTGCCGAGTTTGTAGCAGAGCAGGCGATCGTCACCACCAAGGCATATGAAGCTTGGGCGGAGGCCAGATCAAAATCCGATTTTTCCATTTTCCTTCCTCATCTTGAAAAAGTGGTGGAGCTTGTCAGGAAATATATTAGTTTCTTTCCTCCCGCTGACCATCCCTATGACACGCTGTTGGATGATTACGAACCCGGTATGAAAACCGCCGACGTACAGGCCATTTTCGATGGTTTGCGAACCAAACAAGTGGAATTGATAAAAGCGATCGCTGCACGCCCCCAGGTCAATGATAAATTTCTCCATAAGAAATATATCGAAAGTAAAGTGTGGGACTTCAGCGCGGAAGTGACTAGGAAGTTCGGTTTCGATTGGAGCCGCGGGCGCATGGATAAAGCCCCACATCCATTCGAGTCTTCGTTCAGTGTTAATGATGTTCGCATCACAAATCGTTTCGAGCCGGGTAATCCCCTGGCAACATTATTCAGTGCGATGCACGAATCGGGACATGCGATGTATGAGCAAGGGATCAACCCCGATTATGAACGGACTTCCCTGGCTCACGGCACTTCTCTGGCGATCCATGAATCCCAATCACGTATGTGGGAAAATCTTGTAGGCCGGTCATTGCCGTTTTGGGAATTCTTTTATCCTCAACTCAGGAAAATCTTTCCATCACAATTGGAGGGTGTGGGTTTAAAGAACTTCTATAAAGGCATCAATAAAGTCGAGCCTTCTCTCATCCGTGTAAACGCAGATGAAGCAACCTATAACCTGCACATCATGCTCCGTCTGGAGCTTGAGATCGCCATGGTCGAAGGCAAAATCGCCATCAAGGATCTGCCCGGGATCTGGAACCAGAAAATGAAGGAATATCTTGGCGTTACACCTCCGAATGATGCACTCGGCGTTCTTCAGGATATTCATTGGTCGTATGGTTCAATCGGTTATTTCTCCACGTATGCACTCGGTAACCTGGTCTCTGCACAATTATGGGAGCAGATCAACAAAGACATCAAGGACCTTGATGAACAAATCCGCAAGGGTAATTTCGATGCCTTACTTGGCTGGCTGCGATTTAATATCCATAGGCACGGACGTAAATACGATCCTCAGGCCCTCATCCAAAAGGTGACCGGTTCGAAGATAACCTCCGAACCCTACGTTCGTTATCTGGAAATGAAATATTCCGACATCTACGGACTGTAAATCTCACACGATAAGGAATGATGGACGCCCTCCACACGAGGGCGTCGATGTTGTTCGCACATGCTCAGAAAATCCTTGCTCATTGCGTTACTCCCTGTATTTTTAGCCGGCTGCGTGTTACCTGGAACCAGTGTAGCGCCTACACCTTTTCCGGCAGGCTATATGCCAACCGTCATTTATCTCACGGCCCAATCTATTAACGCGACCGTCTCTGCAGCTATAACTTCGACGGGTGAGCCTACCAATACACCCACGTCGATCCCACCTACTATCGCTCCAACCGATACTCCTACTCCGGCACCGGGTTTCTCCCTGGCTGCAATCCAAATTAACAAACCTGGTCCGGGTTCCAGGGTCAGCTCACCCCTGGAAGTTCAAATCGTAGCTGTGGCCGGCGATAGTGATAAGATCGATGTTGGGTTATTCGGTGAGGATGGACGTCTCCTTGCGCATATCATAAAGGTGGTACCCGGTCACCCGACCGGTGATTTTCTATCCTTGAAGATCCCATTTGAGATCCGTGCTGCGGGTGAGAATGGCGTGGTACAGGTAAGCACCAAGGATAAATTGGGCCATCTGCAGTCCTTGAGTTCTGTTCGTATATTGTTATTGTCAAGTGGCGTCAGCCAGATCACTCCGGCGGGTAATGCAATTTATGAACGTGTGACTTTTCTGAATCTGCCCGTCAATGCCGATGTTAGCGGGGGCGAATTATCGATACAGGGACAATATACGCCTTATAACAACCAGCCTGTTATCGTTGAATTGATTTCCGACTCTGGCCAGGGTTTGGGTTTGCGTGTGCTTGATTTTCCAAACCTCAATCCACAAAGTTTCAATACCACAATTCCATATAAAGTTAGTAGACCGACCCAGGCGCGTCTCTTTATCCATCAGGAGGATGATGTTCTGAAAGGGCCTGCCTATATATACAGTCAGGAGATAACTCTCAATCCGTAATCCTGATCCGTTGGATGTATACAACCTTGTGCTCTCATATCTGTATATTTGAGATGGTCCACCGATAACTTGTCAAAACCATATGCGACAGTTATAATGCGTCCTGCTTTCGGGGCGTGGCTCAGACCGGTAGAGCGCACGGTTCGGGTCCGTGAGGTCCCGAGTTCAAATCTCGGCGCCCCGACAAAAGACCTAAACATCCTCATGGACGGCAGTTACAGCCATCCATGAGGATGGATAAGGTAAAATGGGGAAGATTCCAGCGCAATCAGGGCGCATATCTTGTAAGGCTGTTTGGAGCAAAAAAAAACAGCGTGTGATTATCATCCGAAAAAGGTGATTATCACAACAAGATTTAGCGCAACTGGAGGCGCATATGTCCCAAATCACTTTCTCACAAGCCATGCAAGGATACCTGCTCGCCGTTGGTGCGCGCCATCTTAGCGTGCATACCATCCGTGACTATGTCAATACGTTCAAGAAGTTCACCGATTATCTCGGTGATGACATGCCTATTGAAGAGATTACCCACAAGCACATCGAAGCCTTCTTCACAGCGCAAACCAAGGTCACCAATAAGACCCTGCTCAATTACCACACTGGTCTTTCATCACTTTGGACCTGGGCCATGCGCGAACATATTGTTCATGAGCATGTAGTTCGCAGTGTCACACCACCCAAGCCCGAAGAACGCGAGATTGTGCCTTTCACTTTAATTGAAATGCGTGCCATGCTGGCAGTGGTTGGCCGGGATGATAGTGGCCAAGTGAGTGATAAACGCATGAAGAACAGTGCTGATCGTAACCGCCCACTCTTGTTACTTCTGCTCGATACAGGGATGCGCGCCTCAG
>Ga0182027_10014618_pt1 | contig 10850 bp, 9 predicted proteins | sample 712E1DmetaG_FD_121300 | JGI IMG/M metagenome (GOLD analysis project Ga0182027, IMG submission 121300) | Permafrost microbial communities from Stordalen Mire, Sweden - 712E1D metaG (Illumina Assembly) | ecosystem: Environmental > Terrestrial > Soil > Wetlands > Permafrost | place: Sweden...
ATCCATCATATTGCCCCATGTAGAGGTTGGAGGCTGGACGCCCAATCCCAGGAAGGAAACGTAAGCCTCTGTGAGAATTGCGTTAGCCACGCCGAGCGTGGCTGCGACAATAATTGGGCCAAGCGTGTTGGGCACCAGATGGCTAAAAAAGATACGTTGGTAATTGGCGCCCAGTGCTTTGGCGGCGGAAATATAATCCAGTTCTTTCAACGAAAGCACGTTGGCGCGCACGATACGGGCCAGGAACATCCATGAGGTCATTCCAATGACCAGAATTACGATGCCGACACTACCGCTGAAGGTTCTTCCAAGGATATTAATCGTAGGCGCACTTTGGCCAAGAAATTTCGCCAGGACAATGAGCAGGAACAAGGAGGGAATCGCCAGCATGGCTTCGGTAAAGCGCATTAGAATTGCATCCACCCAGCCCCCAAAGTAAGCCGCCACAGCGCCAATTACAGTTCCAAGTGTGACCTCCAGCACAACAGCCAATACACCGATGAAGATGGAGATCTGGCCTCCATAGATGATACGGTTGAATACATCGCGGCCCGTGCTGTCCGTGCCAAACCAGTGAATTGCGGTAGGCCCGACCAGACGGTTGTAAAGGTTAATATTGTTGGCTCCGGTTTCAGGGACGACGGCGGAACCGATAATGATAAAAAGGAGCAGGAGCGAAATGCCAACTGCACCGATCACAGCCATGCGATGTTTGCGAAAACGCCGCCAGGCAAGCTGGCCAGGTGTCAGAGCAACTCCAGTTGCCTCAGCGGCCTTTAAATCAAGAAGTGGAAGGGAAGCGTTTTCAGCAGTCATAGGATTTAACCCAATCTGATACGGGGATCAACCAATGTATATGCCATGTCAACAATAATGGTAAAGAATACAACGGCCGAGGATGTGACCAAAAGTACACCCAGCACTACCGGATAATCACCGCGCTGGGCGTATTCCCAGAAGAGGCGTCCCATACCAGGCCAGGCGAAAACCGACTCGGTGACGAGCGCACCGCCGAGCAGGAAGGGAATATCAAGACCCACAATGGTTACAAAAGGCAGAATTGCATTACGCAGTGCATGCTTGAAAAGTACGTTACGGCTGCTCAATCCCTTGGCGCGCGCCGTGCGTACGTAATCCATGCCAAGCACTTCCAGAATGCTGGAACGCAGATAGCGTGAATAACCCGCAGTTTGGATTGTCACCAGACAGAAAACAGGCAAGACAAGATGCCGCGCGAGTTGGAACGGATCTGTGGGATCCCAGATATCCGCGCCGGTGGGAAGGTAGGGTAATCCCCAGGCTTTGAACTGCACCGCGAAAATCTCCATACTGCCGAGCGCGATGAAGAAGATCGGCATGGAATAACCAATAAAGGAAAAGGATGTGATCAGGTTGTCTAAAAAGGAATATTGTCTGACTGCCGCAACCAGTCCCAGAATCAAAGCAAAAATGATAATAAAAACCTCGGCAGTGCCCATCAGGATGAGGGTCAGCGGCAGGCGTTGTGAAATCATTAAAGTCACGGGTTGATGAGAGAAGAATGAGGTGCCCAAATCCCCTTGTGCCGCAACGCCCAGCCACTTGAAGTATTGGATAACGATTGGCTGGTCCAGCCCAAGCCTCTGGCGAATCGCCTGAAGATCAGCCTGAGTCATGTGCGGTTTGTTGGCATATTCTGCCATGGGGTCCGAGGACAGACGCGTGAGTATAAAACAGAGCAGGGTGATGATCAGCAGAATCAGGAAACCCTGGAGAATTCTACGTATCAGATAGGACCACATAAGTTTCTTCCTTATTAGAACTTTCGCTCAGACTTGCCTTTCTATCTTGTTACTCTTCCGAAGGACATCGGAAGGTGTGAGCGCCAGCGAAGGGTCTCCCTTCCTGAAATCAGAGATTCTTCGCTATGCTCAGAATGACAAGCGAAATTCCTACTTACATGTTATCTATTAGAGATAGACCTGCAAGGTTATAAGAACCTTGCAGGTCTAAAGTTGATCAACCGACTAGCTTATTTGGTGACATCCCAGTCGGAGATATCACATCCCCAACCGCAGAAGCCGGAGCTGGGTGGATAGACGAGACGAGCAGAATACCCATAGACATTCGCACGTGCATACAACGGAACGAATAGTGCGTTGTCATACTGGTACTTCTGGATCGCATCATAGGCTACCTTGCGCGTCGCCGGGTCAGCGGAAGCGAGGCCTGCGGCAATTAACTTATCCATCTGGCCGGTCTGGTCACAGTAGTGATAATTATTCTGGCCACTCGGATCAGATTTACTGGGAACGCCCGCGCACGAGAAAGTATAACCCGGATCGGGATCAGGATAAAAGCCGGTGGTGTAAATAGCCATGTCGAACTTGCCCGTCGGCATGTTCGCACCATCGGTGTAGGCACCGAAGAAGGTTCCAGCCGGGGTGGCGATCGTCTTGATATCAATGCCGACCTGCTTCAGGTTGGCTTGGATCGCGGCCTGCTCATCCTGGCGAAGCTGCTTGACGGTGGTCTCAAGGCTGAGCGAGAACTTCACTGGTTGACCATTGCAGGTACCGGCGCGAATGCCATCTGAACCCACCGGATAACCCGCCGTATCCAGCAATTGAGCGGCCTGCTTTGAATCATAGGGATATTCGGTCAGGCTGGCGTTGTACCAGGGGGAATTCGGCCATAGAGAGGTCGGTGCGGTCGTCTTGCCGAACAGCAGGGTCTTGACGATCGTGTCGCGGTCAATGGCGAGGTAGATCGCCTTGCGGACATTCGGATCCTGGAACGGGCAGAAGCCGGCTATATCGCTATTGCCGATCACGGCGCCTGTGGAATCCTTTTGGGTGCTGTTGGTGATGCCGAGGTTGAATAACATATGCTCGAACTCCGGCGTAGCATCCACGCGCAGATGCTCGGCAGGTTCCAAAGCGCTGAGGGTCGGAATATCACCTTCCGAAAAATCTGGCACGAAGTCCACATCGCCGGTCTTTAGAGCAGCTAACGCTGTCGTAGTATCAGGCACGAATTTGATATTGATCTGGCCAATTTTGGGCTTGGTGCCGTAATAGTTCGGATTGACAACCAAGGTCATGTGGTCGCCTGCCACCCATTCTTTGATCAGGTATGCGCCAGCGCCAACGGTCGGCTTGTGGATCTCGGCATTCTTCTCAAGGCCGGTCTGACCCTGAAGAAGATGGGCAGGAAGGAGCATGCCAGTTGTGTTAGGACCAACAGAAAATAGAACCGGCCAGGAGGGATACAAGGCTTTGAAATGAAGTACCGCAGTGTTGTTATCCGGTGTATCAATGCTGGAAATTTGATCATAGCCTGCGCGGCTGATGGGGGCGTTCTTCGGATCTACTTGGCTTTGCCAGGTAAAGAGCACGTCCTTTGAGGTCAGAGGTTGGCCATCGGACCATTTGAGGTTTGGTTTCAACTTGAAGGTAACGGTCAGACCATCCGCTGAGACGTCACCATTCGCAGCACTTGGAACTTCGGCCGCAAGCTGGGCGACTAAATTATTCTTGGCATCCCAAGTTACCAAGCTGGCTCCCACAACCTGGTCCAGCCAGGCCGAGTAAGTCATGTTGCTATATTCGGCCGCCACATTATCTGGCTCTTGCGTATACGCGATAGTGATGGTCTTATTGGATGCTTGACCCGCACCACCGCAGGCCGAAAGAACCATACTCGCGAACACGAGCATAGAAACTAAAACGAACAGTTTACGATTCACGGTTTCTCCTCCTACAGAGAATTTAGGATTTGACAGACATACGCCTGCCATTTGGTTCAACAAAACTTAACCATTTGGATTCGACGAACGAACAACAGTTAGCAGTTTATTCAGTTACGTGAGATTTAAATCTCACCTCCTTCCGGCTCATTGGGAATCGCCGTGATTAAAACATTTTGAACACGGATCCTTCGGCGGACGGGCACGAATAAACACGGATTTTTTAATGCTTTTTCCGTGTAATTCCGTGAAATCCGTCCAATCCATGTACAGAATCACGGCAACTCCTGGAGAGGCCTCTTTCCAAGTTTTTTGGATGGCATGATTATACAGCAAAACACGGCTTTCAATAGACTGGGATTGGCAAGCCAACTCCGTTCAACCGAGCACTGGACGAGTCTTGCGGCCATAGACCGGGAACCCTTGTCCTGCAATTTGGACATTGACCGGAGTCCGTGATGTGATATTCCAAAATCACATAGCCGGACCGCCTGATCAGCTTTGCATTGCAATGTGAACAAAATGTATCCTCGTATTCCTCGACGCGACCCGGAAGGTTGCCCGAATACACATAGTGGAGGCCGGCTTCGCGCCCGATCTCGGCGGCGCGCAGAAGAGTCCGGGCGGGCGTATTATCCGGTTCGGTCATTTTATAATCCTTATGGAAGGCAGTGACATGCCAGGGAATATCGTTCGAGATGCCGGCAATGAACCTAGCCGCATCCCATAATTCCTCGGTCGAATCGTTGAAGCCGGGAATGATCAAGGTTACAACTTCAACCCACAAGCCCATCTGATGGGCACGCTTGATCCCATCCAGAGTATGTTGGAGCACGCCTCCCAATTTACGATAGTTCGCATCGCTCATAGATTTCAAATCCACTTTATAGGCATCAATATATGGGCGAATAAATTCCATGACTTCAGGCGTATTGTTCCCATTGGAAACATAGGCACACATCAAGCCAGCGGCTTTGGCTGCCTTGAAAATTCCAACCGCCCATTCGCTGGTAATCAAGGGTTCATTATAGGAAGAGACCACCACCGGGGCATGAGTACGACGCGCAAGGTCAACCATTCCCTGTGGAGATATTTTGCGGATGTAGTTGATCGATTCATCCGAAGCCGGATCGCGCAGGGCCTGCGAAGTCAGCCAGTTCTGACAATAGCCACAGTGATAATCACAGCCCAGCATACCGAAGGTCAAGGCGTTGGAGCCGGGCATGACATGAAAGAACGGTTTCTTTTCAATCGGGTCGGATTGCAAAGCGGCGACATAGCCCCACGGTACATGCAATGTGCCCCCTTCGTTAAATCGCACCTGGCAAATGCCGCGCCTGCCCGCGCGGATTAAACAACGATGCCCACAGGCAAAACACCGCACAGATCCATCGGGCAGGCGCTCGTATAGAGTCCCTTCAACCGTCAATTGATCCAGCGTATTTGCCAATGTGGACATCTACATCTCCAATAACACAGTCTGGTAATTCGGACTGTTTTACTATTATATTATAATCCGATCATGTTAAGTGTTGTCATTCAAGCCGGCGGGCAATCCTCGCGCATGGGACAGGATAAGGCACTCAAACTTTTCCTTGGCCGCCCGCTGATCCAACGCGTGATCGAACGAATGCAGCCAATCGCGGATGAAGTGCTTGTCACCACAAATCATCCCGAGGATTACAGCCTTCTGAACCTTCCGCTTTTCACGGACTTGAAGCCGGGCCGCGGCGCACTCGGCGGACTCTACACCGCACTTTTTTCCGCCAAATATTCCAGCGTAGCGGTTGCAGCGTGCGATATGCCGTTTACCAATGTGAAGCTCTTTAAAGCCGCGTCCGAAATCATGGTCAAGGAAAAGGCGGATATCGTTATCGCCAGAACCGAGGAGGGCTACGAACCGCTGCATGCCGTTTATCGCCGCGAAACATGCATCCCTGCCATCGAAGCTGCCATTGCTTCAGATCAATGGCGGATGGACGCGTGGTTCCCGCAAGTGAAAATCCGTTTGCTGACGCCGGAGGAGATCAAACGTTACGACCCCAACGGCTCCGCATTTTTAAACATCAACACGCCGGAAGATTTCGCCCAAGCCGAAGAACGCGCCCGGCTAAGCGACTAGCGAACCACCAGCACCGGGCAGGAGGCATGGCTGACCACTTTGTGGCTGGTGCTTCCCAGCACCAGTTCGGCGATGGCGCTCATGCCGCGTGAGCCCATAACGATCACGGTACTATCGCGCGTTTTGGCGACATTGATAATCGCCTCGGCGGGGGAGCCTTCGATCAATTCGTTGTGAATCTCTCCCGGGATTTTTCCAACGGCATCCTGAGCTTTCTGAAGAATCGCATTGGCTGCCTTCATGCGAGCTTCGATGGCCTGCTCCATATTCGGTTCACCCAAATAGGCGGGAATGCCATCGAAGGCCACTACGATGCGCAGAATATCGGATTTCATGGCGCGTGCCAAGTCGCCCGCCTCCCTGGCAGCGTGCAGGGAATGTTCAGAACCGTCCACAGCGAGTAGGATTTTTTCGAACATGCTAGCTCCTTTCGATTACCTCTAAAATAAGTATACAATCAATTCAACATGAATTCAAATCAGGCACTGATTTTCATTAACGCCTGCTTCAACATCCCGACCTCTTCCAAGGTGTTGTAATGCACCGCGCCGACACGCACCATGCCGCCGCTGTCTTCCAGACCCAGCCGCTCGGTAACGTTGAGGGCATAATAATTACCGTCCCAGACATAAATATTCTGTTCCGCGAGTTTTTCGGCGACCTTGCGCGGAGGCAGGTTTTTCAGACGAAATGAATAGGTTGCCACACGTTCGTCGAGGCGGTCAGGATCGGTAAGGCCGAAAACCCTCAACCCCGGAACCGAATGCAGGGCAGAGAGGAGCGCACGACTGACTTCCAGCTCATGCGCATGGATGACCGCCATGGCCTTTGTCAATACAAGGCGGCGGCCGGAATCATCTGTCAATGTCTTGTCTTCGTTCCCGAATTCTTTGCCAATCCATTCAAAGTATTCCACTGCGCCCAAGACACCGGCAAGACCTTCATGATTCTGTGTGCCGGTCTCAAACTTGCCGGGCAGTTCATTCGTGGCAGGGCGCACTTTGTAGGCAAATAATTTTTCAAGCAGTTCATGCTTTCCATAAAGAATCCCGGCATGGGGGCCAAAAAACTTATAAGCCGATGAAACCAGAAAATCGCAGTCCAGTTTTTGAACATCAATTGGACCATGCGGGGCATATTGGACCGCATCCACGTAGACCAGCGCCCCGGCCTCATGCGCCATCTGGATGATCTTCCCGACCGGATTGATCGTGCCCAAGGCGTTGGAGGCATACCCAACCGCCAGAAGGCGCGGCTTGCGCTCAAGCGCCTTTTGAAGTTGAACGAGTTCGAGCGTGCCATCCTCCACATCGAAATCCACCCAATTAACCTTGACGCCATGATCCTGCGCGGCCAGCACCCAGGGCGTGACGTTCGCATCGTGATCGAGACGTGTGACCACGATCTCATCACCTGGTTTCCATGCTCGTGAAATGGAACGGCTGATATGCAAGGTCAGCGTGGTCATATTGGCACCGAAAACGATCTCTTCTGCGCCAGCGGCATTATAAAAATCCGCCATGGCTTGATGCGCTTCATGCAGGATGGCATCGGAGGCAACACTGGTTGCAAACGCGCCTTCGTGGTTGGCGTTACATTCCAGCAGGTATTTATGGATACGGTCCAGTGATGGCCGGGCGATCTGTGTGCCGCCAGGGTTATCGAAGAAGACCGCCGGCCGGTTAAGAGAAGGGAATTGATTCCGAACTGCAGATAGGTTGAGAGGCATATAGAGTTCTCCTTTTATGGGTCATTGAGAGACAGTCGCCGCTGGGCGCAAGGCATTGCACCCCTACAAGAACGCGGCGGCTCCTTCATTTTGTCTTTGGTTCATAATTGCATAGGCGTCGGACGGGACACTGCGGGCAAGCGGGTTTGCGGGCATGACAGACCTGGCGCCCGAGGCGGATGAGATTCAAATGAACAGCATAATAGGTTTCGGGTGGAAATAATTTTTCGAGATGTGGATGCGCCTGCTCGACGGTCATCTTTGAAGGCCGCAGACCGAGGCGTCCCGTGACGCGGAATATATGCGTATCCACCGGAAAGGCCGGACGACCGAGGGAAAAGCATAGCACAATCGCGGCCGTCTTCGGCCCAACGCCCTTGAACTTCATCAGCCAAGCGCGCGCTTCTTCGAGAGGCAGATCTTGCAGGAACCATAAATCCAAATCGCCGCGCTCTTTTGTGATTTCTTTTAAGACCTTTTGGATACGCCGACCTTTTTGATTCGCCAAGCCCGCGGGACGAATTGCATTTACAATATCTTTTGTCTTTGCATCGCGCACGGATTCCCAGGTGGGAAATTTGGAACGCAAGGCATGAAAGGCGCGGTCACGGTTGATATCGTTCGTGTTCTGCGAGAGGATGGTCGAGACCAGTTCGTCAACCGGCGGCAGAGGATTGCGCCAAGTCGGATTGCCAAAGGCTTCCAAAAGTTTTTCGTGGATTTTGAGGGCGCGCCTTGCAAGATTTGCCATTTCTAATATCCTGACTCTTTGATCAAGTTAATTGTAGTTTCGATCACCTCGCGATGTTTTTCAGGGATAATCTTCCGAAAAAATAACGCGGTGCACCTGTATAAAGCCAAGGCTGCTGCACCACGAATTTTAAACACAGGTGTTGTAGTTGGTCCCAAGTCCGCTCCAAGAGCGAAACGGAAAGCACGAGTCCATTCACTTCCCCGCCCGACAGAATCTTGAACAATATCAAAATATTGATTCTCGGATTCAATCAGCAAGCCTCGCTGAGTAGCTACTCCACCAGCAAGTCCTTTGACAAGCCCCCATATTGCGTAAATAACTGTCGATTCTTCATCCGTGGACAAGCCATTTAAAATCTTATGCGCCTCTTCAGCACATCCCATCAATTGTTCAGCAGCATATTCGTTTGCAGAAGATTGAAGATTTGCCCACTCAAAGTTTTTAGCCACACTTTGTAATTCGACAAGTTGTCCAGTGTTATCCACCAAAATGCGCATTTGCCGCAGGCCAGGCACTGCCCAAATAGCATCCCACGGGCGCGAGAGAGCCGCTATTTCATCGTCCAACAATATATGTTTCAGGCTAATTAATCTATTATCCCAATAGCGCAGGGTATAGCGTTCATAAGCGTTTTGGGGCAATGTGTTTACATAAAGATCAAGATCAACATCGCTGAATTGGCGCCCCTGCCCCCGGGCGAAACTTCCTGTCATTGCAATCCCGATGATGCCTGATTGATTCCAATGTGAGACGACAGACTCTATGAAAGAATCCGGGAGACTCATTGCAATTTGAATACCGGTCTTGACTCGCCTACCACAATGTCACGATGATTCTTGATGGGCAGGGTTGGGCCGAATTCAGCCAGGTGTTTCATTTGCGAATCATTCAACGCACCGAGTTGACGCAGGATTTCCAGGGTCACTGCAGGGCGGACACGGTTGCGGCTTGACAAATCTTCGCCCATGCGCGCAGCGTCGCCATCGGAAACCTTGAAGGCAATGCCGAGGCCGTGCGAATCCGGACCCAACGCGCCGGGCAAGAGTCCGATGGCTTGAAATCCTTCGGCGCCGCGCTTAGTGAGAATCTTTCCATTACCCGCTTTCATCAACTCGCAATCGAATTCGCCGAAGCCACTGACCATTTCGGAATGAGAGGTCATGGCCGATGTGATCTTGCGGCAGGCAGCGGCACGCGTTTCAGGAAGAGAGACAGGATCGCATAAACGCGCAAAGCCCAGGGCAGCGTTCAGGAGAGGAACTGCAAAGTTCGGCGCGGAGCAACCGTCCGTGCCAAGTTCGACCTCCTCCCGTTCAATGCTGCACATCTCCGCAAAAGTCGTCAAAATATCCTGCTGAATCGGATGAGCGCGTTCGAGATACGTTTCCAGCGGCAGGCCACGCATTTTGGCATGGGCCAGCATGGCAGTGTGTTTGCCGGAACAATTATTGAAGTTGGCAGTGGGCGTAATGTTATGGATAATGACATGCTTCAACATCTGCGGATCGCCGGGCAGGTGCGGGCCACATTGCAGGTAGCTTTCCTGGATGCCGATCTTTTCCTGCAAAGCTTTAACCGCATCCAGATGGATCTGCGCGGTTTCATGCGACGAACAGGACAAGGCAAGTTCCCTGGGTGTGAATCCAAAATGCTCCACGCCGCCGCGTTCGACAAACGGCAAAGCCTGAAAAGGCTTGGCAGAAGAGCGCAAAAAAGCGACCACCTGCGGGTCGCCATAAGAATACAAAAGTCTGCCCTGCGAGTCCGCTATCGCAATTGCGCCGAAATGAATCGATTCAACGATGTCGCCGCGTGTGACCTCGAAGAAGGGAAGGAAGCGTTCAGTCATGAAATGTCACCTGAAACATTCATTGAGCAAGGATCATTCGTCAGCAGAATTACCCATATGATAGTGGCGCGCGTAATAATGCCGAAGTCCGTAACGCAAGCGTTGAACGTATTGCTTGTGCCGCGCGACCGACGATTTAAACTTATCGGCGAAGTTCTCGACCAGTTTCTCGGTGGCTTCCGGCGACTGGTCGCGTGAGGCTATCTTTTCCAGTTTTTCGTGAATCTCAACCATAAATTCCAACTGGGCCTTGATGGCGGAGGTGGAGGCTGTGCCACCGCGCCCGCTCACAAAGGTATAGCCGCGATATTGCGGACTCATGAGAAGTTCCAAGGCTTCCATCCATGCCGGAAGATCGGCATGAGCGATGAACGGGGGTTGATTCTTAAGAACAGCGTCACCCACGAACACCACCTTGTCATCCGGAACAATCACCCAGATGGCGCCCGATGAAGGGCCCGGATGTTGTTCGAGAACAATCGGCTTCTCACCCCAATGCAAAGTCATTTGATTCGTAAAGGAAATCTCGGGCGGCGCCCAGCGCACGGTGCCCAGTCCGGGAATGGTCTCCCAATCGGAACCGGTCTCGTTGCCTTGCGCCTTGAAGGTGGTTGGGCGTACGCGAAAGACCGCGGCAGTCTTTTCATGAGCGATCACTGTACAGTCCAT
>Ga0182027_10014619_pt1 | contig 10850 bp, 11 predicted proteins | sample 712E1DmetaG_FD_121300 | JGI IMG/M metagenome (GOLD analysis project Ga0182027, IMG submission 121300) | Permafrost microbial communities from Stordalen Mire, Sweden - 712E1D metaG (Illumina Assembly) | ecosystem: Environmental > Terrestrial > Soil > Wetlands > Permafrost | place: Sweden...
ACCGCAATAAAAGAAACTATGACATCTTGAGCTTTCCCTTAGTGTAGGGAGTAGCTTTATCAACAATCGCCTTCTCTGCTTGTATCTGACAGTTCTTAAGGTCGTTAGGAATTAAATTCTCGGGCTGTTTTGCTTTAAGACTTGCGTGTTATGCTAAATTGTATTCTATTTTAGTGTTTCAAAATACATAACTTGCGTCACAAGACTGTTACACCAAATTGGGTTTAACTTTGTTAGAAAGCGAAAGCAAATTAGTCAACAGACCAACACAAACAGCAGGAAAGCTCTATGACAAATATTACATTTATGTACCGACGGAAGTCGCAAGAGACAGCGCATTCCCATTTGAAGCTAATGAAAAAGTCAAAGTAAGAATAGATGTCGGAAATAAGAGACTAATTATAGAAAAAATAACCTGATTCGCGCGTCGCGCGTCAAAAAACGTCAAAATTCGTCTATAAACGTCAAAGGCAAGAGTTTTTATGCGCTAAATTCAAAAAAAACAGTATAATTATCCATGAGCTAAAGCCCTATCGAGAAAAAGTTTTTAAATTAACGTTTTTTCTGTGAAAGCTCAAGCTTCAACCTTTGCAACGCTTCACCAATCTCTAGTGGCTTGTTTCCCAAAATTTGCTGAGCCTTTGAAGTATCAAGCGACGAATCCATAGGCCGTTTTGCAGGCCACTTAAACTGCGAAGACAATACAGGATCAATCAGACTCTTATCCAAGCCAAAAGCCTCAGCGATTAATTCTGCAAACTGGAACCTGCTGACGCGTGTGGCACCGCAAAGATGAAACGTTCCAGTTAACCTTCGTTCAACAACTTCCATTGTCATGTCAGCCAAATTAGTGTTCAACGTAGGCGTGTTCCACTGGTCAGTAACAATCTTAACACGTTCACCCTTACGCAGAGTATCAATTAGCCATAGAGCAAAGTTGACTTTTCCAGCAGCAGGTGTTGAACCGTAAATTACGCTTGGCCTTGCAATAAAATATTCTGCTTGAGCTTTTACCAGTTCTTCTGCTTTAAGCTTGGTTAACCCGTAATAATTAATCGGGTCAGGCTTATCCGACTCCTTATAGTTACCCTTTTCGCCGTTGAAAACGTAATCTGTCGAAATATAAATCAAAAATGAGCCCATGCTCTTTGCTGCTTCTACAATATTTTTTGTTCCTTCAACATTTATTTTCCAAGCAAGCTCTGTATTCAACTCGCACTTATCCACATCCGTGAGGGTAGCTGCGTGAACTACTACGTCAGGCTTAACACGCTTAAACGCTTCATTAACCAGCTCCTTATTTGAAACGTCAAATTTAACAAAGTTACCACAAACCGGCAACTCCTGAACATCACAGGAATAAACCTCAAAATTTCTTGCAACAGCAAGCTCAGCTAGTTTGGAGCCGTAAAGACCACTAGCGCCAGTAATCAAGAGTTTCAGTGAAAACCACCTAGCTTCCAAGGCGTCGGATGAAGAATCACTTCTGTAGCAAACGGCGTCCACCAATGCTCATTTTCAAGATACCAGCCAACAGTCGACTCCAAAGATGCATCAAAACTGAACTTTGGCTGCCAACCCAACGTGGACCTTGTTTTTGAAGAATCCAAACTGTACCGTGTATCATGTCCAGGACGATCTTCCACAAAAGTAATCAAACTCTCAGGCTTATGCAGCAACGCGACAATTCTTTTTGCAATCTCAATGTTAGGAATTTCGTTCCCAGCTGAAACATTGTATACTTCTCCAGCATTTCCCTTCTCAAGAACTGTGGCAATTGCTTCACAGTGATCTTGAACGTAAATCCAATCACGAATGTTTTGTCCAGACCCGTAAATCGGTATCGGAAGATCCCTCAGCGCACGGATAATGGTTTTAGGGATCAGCTTTTCTGGAAGCTGATATGGACCAAAATTATTCGTACAACGCGTGATGGACACATTCAAATTATAAGTCTTATAGTAGGATAGCACAAACATGTCAGCGGCAGCTTTAGAAGCAGAGTAAGGATTAGATGGCTTAGGCGGAGTATTCTCCGTAAATGAGCCTTCAAGTGCTTCACCGTAAACCTCGTCAGTGGACACTTGCAAAAGCCTTGCTTTGTGATTATGCCTGCGTATCGCCTCTAAAATTGTAAATGTACCAACTGTATTGTTCTGCAAAAACACGTTGGGGTCAGCAATACTCCTGTCCACATGAGTCTCAGCCGCAATGTTTACAACGGCGTCAACTTGATGGATTAGCCTATTTATAAGCTGCGGATTGCAAATGTCACCCTTTATGAAAGTGTACCTTTTGTCATTTTCAATATCAAGAAGATTAGCTGGGTTAGCTCCTATGCCGATCTTATCAACGTTTATCAATTCATAATCAGGATACCGCGCAAGTATGTACCTGCAAAAGTTGCTTCCGATAAATCCTAAACCGCCAGTAACTAACAATTTCATGATTCATCACTTATGAGGGGGATAATTCCAGTCCCAAGGTTTACCGATACGTGCATCATCTTTCTTGCTGTTAACAGATTTAGGAATAAGTGTTGGGTCATTCCATGGTCTGCGTTCTTCATCGGGATTAGCATGGTCATATAGGTTAGTGGTGAAGTACAATAGCATAGCGGGTTCATTACCGAGTGCTTTGAAGCCATGCCAATAATGACCAGGAATACGCACCACTTGCAGGTCTAAAGCGCTTGAGATTATCTCGTTTATTTCTTCTGTTTTTTCATCAAATGCGCAGATTTTTATTAATCCTTTTAGTGCCAAAAAATAGTCCGTTTGTCCTTTGAGGTGCCTATGCCACGCACGAATAATATTGGGATAAGTTAATGAAAGGTTTGCTTGTGCAATTGTGTCGTCCGCAAATAAGTCTTTCCAATCCTTACGCATAACTTCGGTAAAGAAGCCTCTCTCGTCGGGTAACCGACATATTGGTTTAATTTTTATCCCTTTTAACGTTAATATCCCTCGCTTGCTTGCTAAACATATGTTTTAAAAATATTTATAATAGTTGTCATGCTCTCGGGGCTAGACTTCCACTTCCGAGTAATCGCCCACGTGTAACTTTATAGTTCTGTTCCTTTGGTTTCTTGTAACCTTCGCATTTTTGCCGATTAAACTTTCCTCTAAGCGCTCCACATCTTTAACGACAACGTTTTCTTGTATAACACAATATTCAAGGTTAGAATTAATAATTTCTGAGCCGCTGCCAACGCTTGTGTACGGTCCAATGAAGGAGTTTTCAATCGACGCGTTCTTTCCAATTACGCATGGTCCCCTGACTGTACTATTTACTATTTTTGCGCCTAGTTCGAGCTTAACCCTGCCATCTACAACGCTGTTTGTTACTGTTCCTTTGATGTCACGCTCTGCATATTCATCCAATATTCTCGCATTAGCCGACAAAATATCGTCTTTTTTACCTGTGTCAAGCCACCAAGAATTCAAGATTTCAGCTTTAACCGAAAAACCCATGTTAATCATTTCTTGGATTGCATCAGTAATTTCCAGTTCTCCTCGCCAAGATGGCTTTATTCTTTCTATAGCTTGATGAACCTTATTAGAAAAGAGGTAAGTGCCAATAATAGCAAGGTTACCCATGGGCGTTTTAGGCTTCTCCACCAACTTGATAATATTGCCCTTATCATCAAGCTGAGCGATACCAAAACTCGATGGGTTCTCAACTTCTTTTAGAATAATAAGCCCATCAAGATGTTCACTCTTAAATTTTTTAACAAATGAGTTCAACCCTTGACCTGTAACGTTATCCCCTAAACACATGACGAAAGAATCCTGCCCCAAAAAACGACCAGCAGTCTTGACAGCATGGGCTAAACCAAGCGGCTCCTGAGAAATATAGTTAACTTTAAGGTTCCAGTTTGAACCGTCATTAACATAGTCTTTAACAAACTGTCCAGTCTCAGGCGCAGTAATAATGCCCACCTTCCGTATTTTGGTTGCCGCCACCTGATCAAGAACATATCCCAATATGGGCTTGTTAGCTACTGGAATAAGCTGTTTAGCACAGGTAAAAGTTAAAGGTCTAAGTTTGGTTCCTTTTCCACCGTTGAGAACAAGTGCTTTCATGCTAATCACTAATATGTTGAATGCTTGCTTTAACTAGCATTGGTTTTATCACTTAAATAAGTTTACGTTGAATTTCATTTGTGATTGTAGTTGTACAACCACATAGTCCTATTAGCGATTGAAAAGAAATAGCATATTAGAGATCGCCTTTTTTAGGTGAATATTAAACGAGAACAATACTTAAACGTAATGTATGGTCGTCTTTTCGCAAAAGGGGAATAAAATGCAAGTTCACCCATTCATGCAGCCTTTACTCAAACTCAAGCTACACATGCACACATGTCGGCGGAAGTTACTGCGGCAAGTACAGATCACTAGCCAGAATAGCAGAGAGCAGGTTTGCTATGGAAATAGATGGAAACTTAACTGAAGACATTATGGTTCACTGACACTCTTCCCGACTAAAGTCAGGAGTTTTCTTGCTGATTTTTCTAGATATTCTTTAACAAGTGAAGCTGTTGCCACTGCTTTTCAATTGATTTACTTTGTATGAAGGATTGTCATTAATTTCTCGATGATATTTAGTAGAAAACGCAACGGTTTACGAAGAGGCCCGAGTACATTAATAATTTCTCGAAGACTATTCAGGTCACTTCTGTTAATGGTTCGAGTAATCAGGGTTGCAGCAATGAAAATAACTACGAAAGCAATTACGCCTATGACTAGTCGTATTGGATTGGAAAAAGCCAACTGAGAGATAAGAGCGTACGTTAAGATTGCGGTTATTGCTGAAGAAAATAGAATCTTGACGGAAGAGACCCAATCTACTGAAACGGCGAAGTGTTTTTTTATGAAGCGTAAACCTATGAATAAACTTGGGAGACCAACTGTTAATGAAGTGACAATTAAGCCTATGACGCCGAAGTGAGAAATTAACAGGAAACTCAAAGGAAAACCAATTGCGACTGTAAGAATAGACAGTTTCATGTTGAATGTTGTGTAGCCTTGCCCGTTTATCAAGTTGCTTATACTCAAATTTCCGAAAGCAGTATAAAGATAAGTTGCTGACAGCAATGCCAAAAATAATGGTGCTTCAGCATATCTGTTTTGATATATGGTGCCAATGCCTGGTTGTGCGAGGGCTATTACCATAGCTGTTACTGGCACGACAATGAGTGCGGCGTACTTTACTGAATATTGGAAGACGTTTTTCAGAGTCTCATTATCTTTTCGATAGTCTAGTTTGGAGAATGCGGGAAACAGCATGGTTGTTACGGGAGTAGCGAAGAAAGTGATTAGAACTGAGAAATTTACGGCTAAGTTGTAGTTGCCGATAGTAGCGTTATTAGTTACATAGAAAGCTAGTATAAAGCTGTAGAACACTGTCAGAAATCCTGTAATGATGGTGCCTATTGAAACTGGTAAACCGTATTTTAACATGGTTTTAATTGTTGCCATTATTTCTAGTTTGCTGTTAGCTGGTTCAGGCAGGGACTTGTACATTGTCCACATTAGGAGTATGCCAGCTAACCCCGCGATTAGGGTGGCTGTTGTAAAACCTGCTACTGCCCCAAGAGTGCCGAATCCTAAAAGCACAAGTGCAACTATCAAAGCAGTTTTGACTATTGACTGGATTATTAGCATGAAACTGTAGAGATGCATTGTTTCCATGCCTGTGAATGCGGCAGTTGCTGTGTTCACCAGTGCGCCAGTTAGGATGAAGAAAGAAGCGATTTGGATTAATGGGACTATTATGGGACGATGCAAGCTTGATGCTAAGAGGGGGGAAATGCCAAATGAGAGGAGGGAAAGTGATAAACCTAAGATGATCTCGAACACTAAACCTGAGACAAAGATGCTTCTTATTTTGGCGTGGTTTTCGGCGTTGTATTGCGCCGAATATTTTACCATTGCTGTGTTGACTCCCCAGTCTCGGAATGTGGAGATTAGGTTTGGTGCAATAAGAGCAATTGAGTATAAACCGTAATTTTCGGCACCCAGAATGTAAGTGATAGCTATAGTGCCTACAGCTGAGATGACAGTAGAAGCAACTAAGCCCCATAGAAGGTTAAAGCCGCCTCTAGCTGAAACTCTCGCCATCTCTGCAGCCTTGGTCATGTGTCTTTCCCGATTGCTGTTAGCTTGTAAGCTAACTGTTGCTGGTAGGTACTGTTTATCACTTTTGGTTTAATATGGGGAATTAGCGATAGTTGTTGCTGTTGCTTGATGCACACAGTTCTCATGACATTAGTGCACACGATTAGAGCCTGCTTATGATGTTTGGCAGCGGGTTATTTGCCTAGGCCTATGGCGGTGAATTTGAGTTTTGCGCTGTATGTTTCGGGGTTGTAGATGCGCCTGCCATCAATAAGTATGGGCTGCTTCATATTTTTCATGAAGTCGTCAGGGCTGAGCTTTTGGAATTCTGGCCATTCCGTTACAATTATACAGCAGTCCGCGTTTTTGATGCAGTCAAGTGCTGAAGTGGCGTACTGGATTTTGTTGTTAAAAATGACCTTTGCGGTGGCTGAAGCGACTGGATCGTAGGCGATTACGTTGGCGCCTTCTTTTAGTAGCTGGTTTATTATGGGTATGACTCGGGCTTCTCTCATGTCGTCCGTGTCAGGTTTGAAAGCTAAGCCTAAGATGGCTATTTTTTTGCCTTCTATGTTGCCGAGTTGTTGTTTGCAGAATTGGACAGCTTTGAGGGGCTGAGTGTGGTTTACGTTTTCGACGGATTCTAAAAGTTCAGGAGTGTAGTTGAAGGCTTTTGAAGAGGCGATGAGGGCTTTTACGTCTTTGGGGAAGCATGAACCGCCGTAGCCTAAGCCCGCATCTAGGAATAGGGGTCCTATACGTTTGTCTAGCCCCATGGCCGCTGCCACATCTTTGACGTCTGCGCCCGGGATTTTTTCACATACGTTCGCTATGGTGTTTATGAAGCTGATTTTTGTGGCTAGCATGGCGTTGCTGGCGTATTTAATGAGTTCAGCAGTGGAAAGCGTGGTCCTAATTATTGGAGGCACATGAACGCTATAGAAGTCTTTGTATAACTCTTCCAAGGCATCGCCTGATCGTTTATCGTACGAGCCGATAACTACACGGTCGGCGTTTAATGTGTCTTGGAATGCTGAGCCCTGACGGAGAAATTCTGGGTTCATGCATAAACCGAAATCTTTGCCGCATCTTTTTTTTGATTCTTCTTCGAGGATGGGTTTCGCGGTGCTTTGGGTTGTTCCTGGTACGACGGTGCTTTTAATTATGGTAACATGGTAGTGGTTCTTTTGTTTTAGCGCTTTGCCTATGTCATGCGCGGCTGATTCTATGTATTTTAGGTCTATGCTACCGTCTGGTTTGCTTGGAGTTCCAACTGTTACAAAAGTCAAGTCTGATTCGGATATTGCTTTTTCCGTTTGATTTACTAAACTTTTCAGGGTGCCTTTTTGAATGCAGTCCTTTAGTTTTTCTTGGAGACCAGGTTCATGGAATGGGGGAAGGCCCTGGTTGATTTTTGCTACTTTTTCAATATCAATATCTGAGGTTATGACGTTATAGCCTTGACTTGCGAATCCGACTGCTGTACATAAGCCTACGTAGCCTGCGCCTATAACCGAGATTTTTGGTTGTTTTTTCAAAGGATACCCCCTCAAATTGAATGCTAATTTGGATTAAGTATCATATTAAATATATATTAGTTGACACAAGAACGGAGGGTAAGGGAACGTTTGATGATTCGCAAGGTTATAATTCCTGCAGCAGGTTTGGGAACGCGTTTATTTCCAGCGACTAAGGAGCAGCCTAAAGAGATGCTTCCAATTTTCACAAAGACAGCACATGGTGACATGGTAGTGAAGCCAGTGGTGCAACTGGTTTTTGAGCAAATATATGATGCTGTGCTTCGTGAGTTCTGTTACGTTGTTGGCAGGGGCAAACGGGGAATAGAGGACCATTTCACTCCTGATGCGCATTGTATTAGAACACTTGAAGGCATGGGCAAAAACGGGCAAGCGGCAGATCTTGAGGATTTTTATGAGAAACTTGAGACTTCGACGATTATGTGGGTTAATCAGCCTGAACCGAAAGGGTTTGGAAACGCGGTTTTGATGGCTCAACCCTTTGTGCAGAATGAAAGTTGCTTGGTCCATGCGGGGGATAGCTGCATAATATCGAAAGATATGGATTACATAAAGAAGCTGCTTGAAGCCTTTGAGCGGTTTAATGCGGATGCTGCATTTCTTGTGCTGGAGATTGAGAATCCCAAGCAATATGGAATCGTTGAAGGGGACGAGGTAGAGCCGGGAATAATAAAAGTAAAGTCGGTGGTTGAGAAACCTGAAAAGCCCAAGACTAACTGGGCAATTATGGCAATGTATATTTTTCACCCAATTATTTTTAAAGCCTTAGAGACGACAGAGCCTGGAAAGAACGGAGAAACCCAGCTTACCGACGCCATCCAGAAGCTTATTGACTGGGGATTGAAGGTATACGCTGTAAAGCTGGACAAGAGCTATGCACACTTGGATATCGGCAGTCCTGAAAGATATTGGGAAGCCTTAGAATTGTCATATCAACAGTTTTGTAAGAGACCAAACATATGATGGACAAAATAATCAGGCAAGATCTTGAAAAAATAAAGCGCACCGTTGAAGGAGACACCTTTGCAGAAAAAAAGGTGCTCGTAACTGGCGGCGCGGGGTTTATTGGCAGTTGGCTTTGCGATGTGCTGGTAGGTTTTGGCGCTGATGTGACATCTGTGGATGACTTGTCCACTGGAAGGATTAAAAACATTGACCACTTAACCAAAAACCCATTGTTCAAGTTTGTAAAGTCTGATGTTTGCGCGTTTGGCAGTAAGGAAAAGTTTGATTTTATTTTTCATATGGCGGGACATGCGTCTCCTGATGAGTACCAAGCGCATCCAATTGAGACCTTGCAGACTAGTGCTTTAGGTAGCTTTAGTATGGCGGAGTTGGCAAGGAAAAATGATGCTACGTTGTTGTTTGCGTCGACTTCGGAGGTTTATGGTGACACAGAGGTTATTCCTACACCTGAGAGTTATTGGGGAAAAGTTAACCCTGTTGGGCCTAGATCATGTTACGACGAAGGAAAACGTTTTGCCGAAGCTTTGCTTACGGCTTATGGCAGACAATATGGGTTGGATGTTAGGGTTCCAAGAATCTTCAATTCCTATGGTCCACGCTTGCGGGAAGATGGGCTTTATGGGAGAGCAATGTCACGTTTCATCTTGCAGGCTTTGACTAATCAGCCCATAACAGTTTATGGAGATGGAAAACAAACCCGCTCCTTCTGCTATATAACCGATACAGTTACAAGTTTATTGTTGCTGATAACAGCTTCCAATGCCAAAGGTAAAGTCGTGAATGTTGGCAACACTCAGGAAGTGACTATTCTGGAGCTTGCGCAAAAGATTAAAGCCGTAGCTAAATGCAAGTCACCTATTACGTTCCATCCGCTGCCGAAGGATGACCCGAAAAGACGCTGCCCGGACACAACCAAACTAGAGAGCCTCGTTGGGTGGAAACCTAACGTATGCTTTGAGGAAGGGCTAAAGAGAACGGTAGCGTGGTTTTCTCAAAAGAAGCAAATTGTTGCGGCTTAATTTCAAATCAAAGGTTTTTGAGGTAGTCGATTATTTTTAAGTAATCTTCAGCCGATACGTACCAGCCGCTGTCGCGCATTTCTTTAACTTTCTCTATTAGCTTTTCCTTGTCGATTTTTCCAGTTGCGAAGATTTTGCCCAATATGTATCCGGTTCCGTGGAGTTCTATTCCCAGAATTCTTGCCACTGATCTGGCGACTTGGTCGTCGGCTATAGCTATTCCATTTAGCTCCTTAGTTAAGCAGAGGACTTCGGCTTCCGCCTCATGTAATGGGTGCATTTCACTTTCTGTGGCCATTTCCTTCACATAATTGAGGTATTCTTTGTTGCTTATGTTGTGAACCGTGATTATTTCCTCTTTGAATAAGGTCTCTAAAAGTGACGCTTCCGGCGCTCTTTTCTTTTTGCCTTCTCGGACTACTTCTTCAAACACGCTTGCCGTAGTGAATTTTTGTTCGGAGATGTCTTTAAGGAGCTCTGCTAAAGAAGACTTTGTCAGGTAAATTAGAGGGGTTGAGTCGAAGACCAGTGGTTTAGGCATTATTGTTCCTTCAAGGCTTTTTCGAAGTCTTCGCGGAAGTCCTCATATGTGTACTGGAAGGAAATTTTTCTTTGCTTTACTATCTCCATCATTTCCCAGAGGGATAAACCTGCGATCTTTGAAGCTTTCCACAGGGTTACTTTTCCGCTGCTATAGAACGTTAATGCCCTTTCGAGTTTCCTGTCTGCAATTGCCTTTGCTAAGAGTTTTCTGACCACAGTGGCACGGTCTGCCTTTTCCTCTTTTTCAATTTCTTCTATGTCTTTAGCCATGTCTTCAGGAACTCGTGTTGAGACTATTTCGGTCATTGCTTTCACTGTTTACAATAACACGTATACGATACGTATAAATGTTTACGGCAAGGAAAAAACAAATGCAAGTCAACCACAGAATTCCATCCGCCACCCAAGGATGATCCGAAAAGACGCTACCCAAACACAAACAACCTAGAAAAGGTTGTAGGATGGAAGCCGAAAGTAAACTTTGAAGAAGGTCTTAAAATAACAATTATGGTGTTTTAATACGGATGGGGGTTATTTGATGCCTGTGATTTGTTTGATTTCTTCGATTTTTCTCGGTTCAAGTGAAACTTCTAAGCCGTAGCTTGTGATTTTTGGCTTTATGTAGCCGTGTCGTATGAGGTTTTTGAGGGCTTTTTTGCAGT
>Ga0182027_10014620_pt1 | contig 10849 bp, 11 predicted proteins | sample 712E1DmetaG_FD_121300 | JGI IMG/M metagenome (GOLD analysis project Ga0182027, IMG submission 121300) | Permafrost microbial communities from Stordalen Mire, Sweden - 712E1D metaG (Illumina Assembly) | ecosystem: Environmental > Terrestrial > Soil > Wetlands > Permafrost | place: Sweden...
CGTCGAGAACCATCGGCCCGCAACTCGCCAGATCGACAGTGTAGCTGTCGATCCGCGGGTTGCCGCCCTCATCCGGATCGTAACGGTAGACCCGGAACTCCTTGGTCCGCTTGGCTTTCTTGCCATTCGCCGCCTTGGGGCCTTCCCACACTTTGCCCTTCTTGGGCTTGCTGCCTCTGGGCAAGGTGAACTGGACCATGCGACTCCCCGGATGACGATGCGCTGCCAAGTGCTTAGCAAAGCCCGCCCGGCCCCGCAACGCGCTTCAGATTACGCCAAGCCTCTTTCCCACCTTCTCGAAAGTCGCTAGCGCGAAGTCGATCTGCGCGTCGCTGAGCGCGGCGCAGGCCTGGATGCGCAGCCGCGCGGTGCCTTCCGGCACCACGGGATAGCCGAAGCCTGTGATGAAGATGCCCGCCTCCAACAGCTCCTTCGACATGCGGATGGCGAACGCCGTATCGCCGACGATGATTGGCACGATGGCCGAGTCGCCTTCCAGCGGCTTGAAGCCCTTCGCCTTCAGCCCGTCGCGCAGCATGCGCGTGACGGCGTGCAGGCGCTCGACGCGGCCCGGTTCGCGCTCGAGAATCTCGATCGCCTTCATGGCGCTGGCGGCGACGGTCGCCGGCAAGGCGTTGGAGAAAATCTGCGGCCGCGAAACCTGGCTGAGGTAATCGACCAGCACCTTCGACCCGGCGACATAGCCGCCGGCGGCGCCGCCGAGCGCCTTGCCCAGCGTACCGGTGATGATGTCCACCTCGCCTTCGACGCCGTAATGCTCCGCCGTGCCGCGCCCGTGCTTGCCCATCACGCCGGTGCCGTGGGAATCGTCGAGGATGACCGCCGCGCCGAACTTCTTCGCGAGCGCGACGATGTCGGGCAATCGCGCGATATCGCCTTCCATGCTGAACACTCCGTCGGTGACGACGAAGATGCGCCGCGCGCCCTTGACCTCGGCAAGCTTGGCTTGGAGGTCCTTCATGTCGGAGTGCTTGTAAACCAGCCGCTTGGCCTTGGCCCCGCGGCAGCCGTCGATCAGCGAGGCGTGATTGAGCGCGTCGGCAACCAGCGCGTCGTCCTCGCCCGCGACGGCGGGGATCAACCCGGTGTTAGCCGCCCAGCACGACACATAGCTCAGCGCGCTTTCGGTATGCGACAGCTTGGCGAGCGCTTTTTCGATCTGCTCGTGGATCGCAAAGGTACCGCAGATGAAGCGCACCGAGGCGGTGCCTGCGCCGAATTCGTCAAGAGCCTTCTTGCCGGCGGCCACGACCTCGGGATGATCAGCAAGCCCCAGATAATTGTTGGACGACAGCACCAGCACGCGCCCGCCGGTTTCCGCCATCACCACTTCGGTGTCCATGGGCGTGGTGATGTGGCGGAAGCTTTTCAGCGTTCCCGCCTTCGCCATCGCTTTGAGATCGGCGCCGAGGCTTTCGTCGAGGCTCATAGTTCGCTCCAATCGAGGACGACCTTGCCCGAATTGCCCGAGCGCATGACGTCGAAGCCCTTCTGGAAGTCCTTGTAGGAGAAGCGATGGGTGATGACCGGCGCGATATCCATGCCGCTCTGGATCATCGAGGTCAGCTTGTACCAGGTCTCGCCGAACATCCGCCCATAGATGCCGCGGATGGTGAGGCCCTTGAACACCACCGTGTTCCAGTCGATGCCGGTGGCCTCCGGCTGGATGCCGAGCATCGCGATCTTGCCGCCATGAGCCATGGTTTCGAGCATCTGGCGGAAGCCCGCCGGATTGCCGGACATTTCCAGGCCCACATCGAAGCCCTCCTGCATGCCGAGCGACTTCATCACCTCGCGCAGGTCCTGGTTCTTGACGTTCACCACCGCGGTGGCGCCCATCTTGTCGGCAAGGCCGAGGCGGTAGTCGTTGACGTCGGTGACCACCACGTACCGCGCGCCCGCCTTCACCGCCATCGGCACCGCCGAGACGCCGATCGGACCGGCGCCGGTGATCAGCACGTCCTCGCCCACAAGATCGAACGACAGCGCGGTGTGCGCGGCGTTGCCCAAGGGATCGTAGATCGCATACAGCTCCATCGGAATCTTGGCGTCGCAGGCCCAGATGTTCATCGCCGGCACGACGACCTTCTCGGCAAAGGCACCGTTGCGGTTGACGCCGACGCCCAGCGTGTTGGCGCAGAGATGGCGGCGGCCCGCCAGGCAGTTGCGGCAATAACCGCAGACGATGTGGCCTTCGGCGCTGACCAGATCGCCGATCTTATGGCTCTGCACGTTCGAGCCGACCGCGACGATGCGCCCGACGAATTCGTGGCCGATCACGGTGCCCGGCTTGATGGTCTTCTGCGCCCAGGCGTCCCAATTGTAGATGTGCACGTCGGTGCCGCAGATGCCGGTCTTCAGCACCTTGATCTGCACATCGTCGATGCCGTAGCTCGGCTCCGGCACGTCCTCGAGCCAGATGCCTTCGCCGGGTTTGGTTTTAACGAGCGCTTTCATCGCGTTCCTCTTCGAATTCTTGATGCGCCTTCGTGCAAGCGCCCCGCAATAATCCCAGCATTCCCCGTAAGCAAGAAGCGTCCTGCCGCGGCGGCTTGCGCAAGTGGCTGAATGATTTTTTCAGCCTTACGGTTCCCTTTGTTCGTTCCTTACGTTCCGGCAAGATGATTGGCGATGATGTTGCGAGGATATTCGAGCCAAGTAGAATATCGCCGTCACATCGCCCGGGGGCGGACCATGAGGTGGAAGACCGGAATCGCCGCGACCACGTTCGTCGCCTTGTTGGCGCTGGCGGCGCGGGCTCAAGTCTGCACGGAAACGTGCAGCGAATATGACCAGGGCACGTGCGTTGAGCACGAAACTACCTGTACGACCCCTGCCCCGCCTCCCCCCGCCTATGGCGCCATCGCCTACGGCCGCACCAGCATGGCCTGGGGCTATTCGGATCACTGGCCCAACCAGGCGAAAGCGGAAAGCGTCGCCAAGCAGAATTGCGCGGCGCACGGCAACGATTGCGAGATCATGGTCTGGTACAAGAACATGTGCGGAGCGGTGGCCTCGGCCGACGGCAGCGGCGCCTATTGGGGCCTCGGCGACGGCATCGGCGCCGCGCGCGGCGACGCTCTCGGCAAATGCGCGAAAGGCGGCGGCAAGAACTGCACGATCCAGGTCGCCCAGTGCTCACGCTGAACGCGCGCTAAGCCGCGCCGATCTGTTCGAAGATCCAGGCGATCTCGACCGGGGCGTCCTTCACGCTTCCCGCCAGCACGAGCTGCTCGCTGCGCCGCGCGGTGTCGCCGCCGAGATAGATGCTTTCCTCGACCGTCAGCGGCGCGCCGGTGCGGAAACGCCAGCCCTCGCCGTTCGGCAGCTTGAGGATCACGTCGCCGCTCTGGGCGCGTGACATCCGCACGTCGGGATGGATGTGGAAGCGAACCGCATAGGGCACGGCGTGCTTGCCGTGCCCCTCTTGCGGGATCAGCCGGTCGGCGCCGGTCAGCGCCAAGCCCTGCGGGGACAGCGTCAGCTCGCGTTCGTGGCGGATGCCGAATGGATGGATATAACCGTCATGGCTTGCTGTGACCGTCCAGCCTCTTGCGCTCTCGCTGCGCTGTGTTTCGCATTCACGCATGCGGCTCAGCAGGCGCGCTCCCAGCAGGTTGCGCATCCAGCCTTCGCCCAGGATGACGCCCATCGAGGTGTCGGCCAGGGTCACTGTCGATTGCGCCGCGGTGGCCCTGAGCGCGTCGTCCCACTTGCGCCGGTTCGAACCGCTCGCCGCGCCGCAATTGACGACGATGCGCTGGGCGCTGGAGCTCAGCTCGAAGGCGAGGCATCCGGCATGGGCGTCCTGCGAAAAGGCGCCGGGCGGCACAGAGCCGCAATCGAGCAGCGCCAGCGTGCGTCCCGCCGCCAGCCGTTGATAGCCGGAATGGCGCGCATGGGCGAACGGCTGTCCGCGCACTTCGTCGCGCGCCAGGAGTCCTGCGATCGTGCGCGCGTCGCTTTCCGCCCCGCCGTTGAACAAGGCCAGCGCGCCGTCGCCGTGCCGGAAGAAGCGGATCATTGGAGCCATACGGTCGTGAGCGCTGCGCAACGTCTGCGGCGCCTGATTGCCGGTGGCGCCCAGCGCATCCATCACCATCACGATATGGCGATAGGCGTGGACCAGCGCCTCGGGCGAGCGGCTGATATGCCCGCCGTCAGGCAGGATCTGACGCGCGATTTCGGCCTCGAGGCGCGCCAGACCGGCTTGCAGCCGGCGCGGACTGTCGCTGAGACACGCGCCCGACAAGGCCAGCGCCGCGGCGGCTTCCAGCCGCGGCAATCCGTCGGGGGCTTCTGTGGCGTTCCGTGCCAGCATGCGCGACTGCTCGCGCAGAGCGACGAAGACCTTCGAGCGCCACAGCACGTCGGAATTGGCTAGGACGAAGCGGCCGTGCGCGAAGATGTTGACCAGACGCCGCGCCATGACCTGCGGCAACCAGGCCGGCTCGGAATAGCGCGCATAGCGCTTCAGCCATTGGCTGACCAGATTGGTCGCCAGCGTCCGCGCGGCTTCGCCGCCGGCCGCCGAGAGCGGTGGCAGCCAAGCGAATCCATGCAACGCCTCGGCCCAGCCGCGGCAGGGCGAAGCGGAATCGAAGATCGAGCGGGCCTTTGCCTCCACGGTTTCGCCATCGAAGCGGAAGCGGCCGCGCAACAGCGCATCGGCGTCCTCCAGGGGGCGCGGCAGCGCGTCGTAGGGATGAAAGGCAATGCGGTCCGCCAACGGACCTTTCAGCAGGCGCCGGTAAAGCCAGCTCGCGCGGCGCCAGCGCCGCCATCCGCCGCCCATGCGCCACAACACGACGCCGGCCGCTTCGGGAAAAAGCGCCAAGGGCGGCCGCTTTGTTTGACCTGCGGACACACCCCTACCCTCGCAGCGCAGCGATGTTGGCAGCGTAGCTCCCGGCTCCGCCCTTGAACACCGCGGTTCCGGCGACCAGCACGTTGGCGCCGGCGGAAATCACTTGCTTCGCCGTTTGCGGCGTGATGCCGCCGTCGACCTCCAGCGCGATGTCGCGTCCGGTCTTGGCGATGCGCTCGGCCGCCGCCTCGATCTTCTTGAGCTGGCTCGCGATGAAGCTCTGGCCGCCGAAACCCGGATTGACGGTCATGATGAGGACGAGATCGACCAGGTCGAGCACCGGATCGATGTGGTCGATGGGCGTGCCCGGATTGAGAGCGATGCCGGGCTTCTTGCCCAGGCTGCGGATGAGCTGCAGCGTGCGGTGGACATGTGGACCGGCTTCGGGATGCACGGTGATGCCGTCCGCCCCCGCCTCGGCGAAGGCCTCGATGAACGGATCCGCCGGCGAAATCATCAGATGTACGTCGAGGGGCACTTTCGCGTGTGGTTTCAAGGCCTTGACGATAGGTGGGCCGATCGTGAGGTTGGGCACGAAATGGCCATCCATGACATCGACATGGATGAGATCGGCGCCGGCCGCGGTGACGGCCTCGATCTCGGCGCCAAGCCGCGCGAAATCGGCGGACAGGATCGAAGGAGCGATGCGAATTGGAGCAGCCATCGGCGGCATTAAGTGCCGGATTCGACTGGCCTCCGCAAGGCGAGTTCGAGTCGCGGCCGCTCGGTCAACAGCAAAACCAGCGCCGGCACCCAAATCAGGCGCGACTGGTAGCGGTCGTGCGGGCCGGAGAACAGACCGCAGATCAGGGCATTGCCGATCAGCGCCAGGAACACGAATGCCGGCAGCGCGGCGCGCTCCCATTGCCTCACCTTGACGGCCCGGCGCAGGACGAGGCCGAGCCAGACAAGCGACAACAAGGCCAGCGGGTAATGGACGACATTGACGGCGCCGAAGCGCAGCAGACCGCGCTGCTGGCGGGCTTCGAGGTAGTGTTTGAATTGAACGGGCAGAAAGTTCTGGAATTCGGGGTCGAGGACCCATTGCTCCGGAGAAAATCCGTCGCCGGTGCGGAACATCCAGAATTGCCTCAGCGCCACCCACAGCCCGGTCCCGAGACTCGTCAGAGGATAGCGGCGAAGACTCTCGCCGACCACGATCCTCGATTCCTTTTCGGTGCCCTTGAAGCGGTCGAGGGCATTGAACGGGCTGGCCGGTTCCCACAGCCAAGCGTCAGCGCTCGGCGGCAGATGGTCCTTATAAGCGCAGAGCCTGAGGTGCCGCGCCGGACAGATGTCGTCGAGCGTGCGCTTGACAATGCCGTCGCCCATCAGCCGCGCCGTCAGGAACACGGCGCCCGACCGGCTGACGAAAATCTTGTGCGTCAGCGAATAGTTCGCGCCCAGCACAAGGCCGAGGCCGAGCGCGAAAGCGAGCGCCGGCAGCGCTACATTGGGCCTGGGCAACTCTCGCCAAACCAAGCTTGCGAGCTTCAGCGCGGCGACGCCGCCCGCTAGTCCGGCTGCGAGTCCAAGATTGGAAGGATGCGCGCCGGTCGCGAAGATCGCCACGGCGAGCACGATTGCGCCGCGCACCCAACCCAGCGCCTGCACGCGGAACGCCAGCAGATAAAGCGCCAGCGCCAGGACCGGCGTCGTCCAATCGGGCTCGATCTGGCCGGCGCACCACGCGATGGAGGTGAAGAGAGCCAAAGCCGCGCCAATGGCGAGCAGTTCCCACAATCCGGTTCGCGGGCGCACCGCGCGGGCGAATTCGACGACGACGACCGAGGTCGTCAGGCATTGCGCCAGCGCCACGTACCAAAGACTAGCCCGCGCGCCAGCGTAGAACAGGAACAGCGAATAGACCGCGGAGCGCTCCGGCACGAAGACATGCGCCAGGCCCTCCAGGATATAGGCGCCGGTGTCGAAGAAGACGAAGGGAAACCCGTTCCACAGCGCGGCGTAGAGCAGGATCGGACAGAGAAGCGCGACGGCGGCGATCTCAACCGCCACATTCGATAACAGCGCCGCAGGCAGCCGGAAATGCAGAAGGCCCAGCCGCCCCACCGGGTCCACGCGCGAATCACTCATGTCACAACGTCGGAAAGAAGCGCCACCGCGGCGCAGAATGGCGGAACGCAAGGCGATCCGCAAACCGTCATTTGCCCCAGTTGCGGGCGGCCGATAATGTCGCACCAGACCATTGGGGAGACGCTCCATGACGCTTGCAAAGTTGGCGGTTTTCGGCGCCGTCCTGCTTTATCTGTTGACGATCGCGCCGGTGAAGCCCCTGAGCGCCCTGAGCGCCAAACAATTCGACAACGCCAACCCGCGAAACCCGGCATTTTATACGCCGGGCATGCGCTCCCGCGCGCTGGGCGCACATTTGAACGGTGTAGAAACATTTCCGTTCTTTGCTGCAGCGGTCCTGCTCGCCGAGTGGCGCAATGGACCCCAATATTGGATCGACGGGCTTGCCATGGCCTTCGTGGTCGTGCGGCTTGCCTACGTCCTCACTTATCTCGGCAACCTGCCCACACTGCGCACTCTGCTTTGGAACCTCGGCTTTCTGGTCAATGCGGCCATCTTTTTCATGCCTTGGTGGTGGCCGAGGTCCGTCGGCCTGATTCCAAATTAGGCGGCGCTGGGGCGGCCGTTTCGGTTGACTTGGAAGTCTGTAAACCTACACTCGCGCCGCTTTTAGCCTCTTCGAGGAGCTTCATGGCGGAATACCCGCAGAAAACCCGCCCGCTTTCGCCTCACCTCGGCATCTATCGCTGGCCCGTCACGATGGCGACGTCGATCACCCACCGGATCACCGGCGTGGGCCTGGCCGGCGGCACGCTGCTCATCGCCTGGTGGCTGACCGCCGTCTCGTCGGGCCCGGAAACCTATGAATTCTTCAGCACCACGATGGCCACGCCGCTCGGCCAGATCGTGCTCTACGGATTCGCCTGGTCGCTCGCCTATCACTTCCTCAACGGCATTCGCCACCTGTGCTGGGACTTCGGCTACGGCTTCGCCCTGCCGACCGCCAACGCGACGGGCATCACGGTCATCGCGCTGTCGCTCCTGGTGACGGCCGGATTCTTCCTGGCGGTCCATTACGGCTATGCGGGGTATTATCAATGAGCTTCGAAACGCCCCAGCACAGGGTCGAGGGTCTGGGCTCGGCGCATTCCGGCGTCGGTCATTTCAAGCATCAGCGTGTCACCGCCATCGTCCTCATCCCGCTCACCCTTTGGTTCGCGGTCTCCGCCTTGGGTCTCATCGGAGCAACGGAAGTTTCGGTGCTGATCTTCCTCTCCAATCCGTTGAACGCCGTGCTGTTGGGCAGCTTCGTCCTGATCTCGCTCTATCACCTGGCGCTCGGCGTCCAGGAGGTCATCGTCGACTATGTCCCGCACGAAGGCTTCAAGCTGTTCCTGATGTTCTGCAATTACGGCTTCGCCTTTCTGGTGGCCGCGGCGTGCGCCATTGCGCTCCTCAGAATCACGATTTGACCCGGAACCTGAAATGACCGCTTACCCCATCACCGAACATGCCTTCGATGTCGTCGTCGTCGGCGCCGGTGGCGCCGGCCTGCGCGCCACGCTCGAATGCGCGCGGCTCGGTCTCAAGACCGCCTGCGTCACCAAGGTCTTTCCCACTCGCAGCCACACGGTCGCGGCCCAGGGCGGCGTCGCCGCCGCGCTCGGCAACATGGGCGAAGACGATTGGCGCTGGCACATGTACGACACGGTCAAGGGCTCGGACTGGCTGGGCGATCAGGACGCCATCGAATATCTCTGCAAGAACGCGCCGCAAGCCGTCTACGAACTGGAACATTTCGGTGTGCCGTTCTCGCGCACCGAAGACGGGAAAATCTACCAGCGCGCCTTCGGCGGCATGACCAGCCATTTCGGCAAGGGCATCGCCCAGCGCACCGCCGCGGCCGCCGACCGCACCGGCCACGCCATGCTGCACACGCTCTACGGCCAGTGCGTGAAGCACGAGGTGACGTTCTTCACCGAATATTTCGCGCTCGACCTCATCATGGACGGCGGCGCGGTCGTCGGCCTGATGACCTGGTGCCTCGACGACGGAACCATCCACCGCTTCCGCGCCCGCAAGGTGATCCTGGCCACCGGCGGCTACGGGCGCATCTATTTTTCCTGTACGGGCGCCCATACGCAAACCGGCGATGGCAACGGAATGGTTCTCCGCGCGGGCCTGCCGCTGCAGGACATGGAGTTCATCCAGTTCCATCCGACCGGCATCTACGGCGTCGGCGTGCTGATCACCGAGGGCGTGCGCGGCGAAGGCGGCTTCCTCACCAACTCCAAGGGCGAGCGTTTCATGGAGCGCTATGCGCCCAACGCCAAGGACCTCGCCTCGCGCGACGTGGTCAGCCGCGCCATCACCATCGAAATCCGCGAGGGGCGCGGGATCGGCCCCAAGAAGGACCATGTCCATCTGCATATGGAGCACCTCGACCCGAAGATCATCCACGAACGGCTGCCCGGCATCGCCGAGAGTTCGCGCATCTTCGCCGGCGTCGACGTGACCAAAGAGCCGATCCCGGTGTTGCCGACGGTGCACTACAACATGGGCGGCATCCCCACCAACCACATGGGCGAAGCGCTGACGCTGAAGGACGGCAATCCCGATACTGTCATACCCGGCCTGATGGCGGCGGGCGAAGGCGCCTGCGTCTCGGTGCATGGCGCCAACCGGCTGGGCTCGAATTCGCTGATCGACATCGTCGTGTTCGGCAAGGCGGCCGGCGAGCAGGCGGCGAAATCGCTGCAAGGTCAAACCGCCAATCACGCCGAACTGCCCAAAGGCGCGGGCGACGAGGCGCTGGCCCGGCTCGACAAATTCCGCAATGCCAAAGGCAAGACCTCCACCGCCGAGATGCGCCTCGCCATGCAGATGGCGATGCAGGAGGACGCCGCGGTGTTCCGCACCGGCGATACGCTGGCGAAGGGCAAGGCGCGCATTCGCGAAATCTACAGCACGCTGGGCGACATCGCCGTGACCGACCGCTCGATGGTGTGGAACACCGATCTGGTGGAGACACTCGAGTACGACAATCTGATCGCCCAGGCTTCGGTGGCCATCGCGGGCGCCCTCAACCGCACCGAAAGCCGCGGGGCGCACGCGCGCGAGGATTTCCCCGACCGCGACGACAAGAACTGGATGAAGCACACGCTGACCTGGTTCGACGCCAAGACCGGCGAGGTGCGGCTCGATTACCGCCCGGTGCACAACTACACGCTGACCGACGAAGTGGAATACATCCCGCCGAAGGCAAGGGTGTATTGAGGGAGCGTAATTCTACTCTGACCGTGTGCCTTACTTGTCCGCCAGCTTCGGCTGCGTCCAAGACCAGTGCGTTTTGACGATGCGCCACTCACCATCGCGCTTGTTATAGACCTCCACGGCGTTCCAGCGGCGCACGATCTCCTTGGTGTCCACCTTCCGGGCGATGTAGTTGAAGGTGAGCACAGCCGTGTCGCCCATCACCTGCACATGCTCGTTCTGCATTTCACCCGTGACGGTGGGGTTCGGCATCGGCTTGAATACGGCGGCGTAGTACGCCGTGAGATCCGCGATCCCGACGATCGGTTTCTCGATGAACGGGTCCGTGTAGACGACATCCGGCATCGAGAGCTTCAGGAACATTTGAACGTCGCCGCGATCGGAAGCGTAGAGCCCCGTCCGTTCCGTGGCGATGATCCTGGCTGCAATGTCCTCGGCGACGAGCGCGGGTGCGCCGACGCATATGGCGGAAACACCGGCCAGAAACAACATCGAATGCCACATGGATTGCCCCTTCCATCAAATTCGCTGTCGAGTCTTACGGTGTCAAACCAATTTGCGAGTGCGCCAAATACCGCATCTCCCTCCGGGCGTATCCCTCATGCTTCTACAAGCTCAGCATGAGGGTAGGCCTCGCAAGAAACGGGTGGCGGC
>Ga0182027_10014621_pt1 | contig 10849 bp, 10 predicted proteins | sample 712E1DmetaG_FD_121300 | JGI IMG/M metagenome (GOLD analysis project Ga0182027, IMG submission 121300) | Permafrost microbial communities from Stordalen Mire, Sweden - 712E1D metaG (Illumina Assembly) | ecosystem: Environmental > Terrestrial > Soil > Wetlands > Permafrost | place: Sweden...
GACTTCGCGACGTGCCAGAACCAAGGGCGGCGTCGATGAGGTGGAGCGACGCAAGAACCGCACCAAGGCCAGGGTGCGTTCGAAGGTAGAGTGGCCCTTCCGCATTCTGAAGCGCGTCTTCGGCTTCGTGAAGGTGCGCTATCGCGGCTTGAAGAAGAATCACGAGTGGCTATGCGCGGCCTTTGCGGCGATCAACGTCTATCAACACCGCAAGCGGTTGGCCAGGATCAACCAACGGCTGGCCCCGCAAGGGGCGTAGTGTGCCCGCCGGAGGCTCAGCGAGGCCTCCGGCGGGAAGATCAACAGCAAGAGAACCCGGGAAAAACGCCGGTTTGTGCCCATGCCGCAAAATTCCGGCCTCTGGTCTTCATAACTAGGCGTTCTTCAGAGCTTCCTTAAGTTCGCCACCTGCATTCAGATTGGATAAAGTTGAATGAGGGTGGATAACGCGATGCGGCAGATGATTTTGCTGCAGTCCTTGGCCGTAATCGCGGGCATTGAGGCCTCCGTATTGCTTCTTATGAATGCTGCTTGTGAATGTGCTGAGATTCAGAGTCTGCTCTAATTTACTGCGATAGCGGCCCTCCCGGGAGTCGCGTCTGACGCTCGGTCCAGCTTGTCTTAATCTTTTCGTATGTAGCTTGCATCTCATCCAGTTCCAGGTCGCTGAGTTTCTCAATGTCGATCATTTGGTTCCGGGCTTTGTCCATGGCGCGAATCAACTCATTGAGCTTGAGGTTGATCGCGCGCGCATCGCGGTTTTGCGTGTTCTGGATCAGGAATACCATCAAAAACGTCACCAGGCCCGTTCCGGTTGTGATGACTTGTGCCCATGTTTGCGAGAAGTGAAGAATGGGGCCACTTGCCACCCAGACGACGACCACCAGGACCGCACCCAAAAACGCCCAGGTAGATCCCAGCCACGTGGTGGCCACAGTAGCGAATCGTCCAAAGTGGTCGTTAACGGTTCGATCCCTTGCCTCGGCAGAGTGCATATTGATGCCGCCTTTTTTTCAATAGATTATCGCTGCAAACTTCCGATTCCCAAAGCTCGACTGCTTGAGATCCTGGACGATGCGTCGCCGATCTCGTCATTTCTTGTTCAGAAATTTTACTTCGACTTCCTGCGCGCCTTGCTGGTAGAAGCCTTCCTCGTTGGGCTGAAGTTCCTTCAGCAGGCGTAGAAATTCGCCCACATGAACCTTCTCCTCGCAGGCAATCTCGCGAAGAACATTCTGCGCCAGGGCTTCGTCCGTCGAATCGGCCAACTGCTCATACAACTGCGTGGCTTCATACTCGGCGGCTACCATAAAGCGGATAGCTCGAACTAACTCCTCATGAGTCAGCAAGCGATCATGTTTCAGCACACTGAAGGGATTACCAAATTCGGGCATTTCTTCTCCTCGATCAGACTTACTCATCTACGACACAGTTGGAAAAATACACTTCAAGACAGTTGTTGCACTGGTCTACTTTGTACAGGCAGATTTGTACAGGCAGAATTTCAACCTGCTCCTATCGGAACAGGTTAGTACGTGCTAGATCGAGGATCTCGTCTCCTTGTCCGCTCAGAATCGCCTTGATCATGTAGAGGTTGAAATCGACGATCTGGTCCAGTTTCAGGCTTGGGGGCATAGCCAGTTCCTGCCGGTTCACGGCAATATCCACCAAAGCGGGACCGTTGTGCGCGAAGGCCTGTTCGAGAGCGGGCCGAACCATCTCCGGTTCATCAACGTGCAGCCCAAGAATCCCCGTTCCCTCCGCAATCTTGGCAAAATCCGGATTGACCAGTTCCGTGGCATGGTTGAGGAATCCGGTCGCCTTCATCTCCAGCTCCACAAAGCCGAGCGACCCGTTGTTGAAGACGACGATCTTCACGGGGAGATTCAATTGCCTGAGCGAGAGCAGATCGCCCATCAGCATGGAGACGCCCCCATCGCCGGAGAGTGTAATCACCTGGCGGCCAGGGTGGGAGATCTGCGCGCCGATGGCCTGCGGCAGGGCATTGGCCATCGACCCATGACTGAACGAACCCAGCAGCCTCCGGTGGCCATTCATGGTCAGATAGCGCGTTGCCCAGATTACGGGCGTTCCCACATCCGCTGTGAAAATGGCATCTTCCGCAGCCAGCTCATCGAGCACCGTGGCTACGTATTGCGGATGAACCGGCCGTTGCCCCGGCTTTCCTGTTGCCAGTTCGTCCAGATCCTTGCGCGCTTTGCCATAGTGGTCGAGCGATGCATCCAGATGACGGCGGTCCTGCTTTTGCTCGATACTCGGAAGCAGCGCGCGCAGGGTTTCCGCAATGCCGCCCACCACGCCCAAGTCCACGTGGCTGCGGCGTCCCAGTTGGTCTCCGCGAATGTCGACCTGCACGATACGCGCTTTCTTCGGATAGAACTGCTGATAGGGAAAGTCCGTTCCCAGCATCAGCAGCGTCTCGCAGTTCATCATGGCGTGGTAGCCGGAAGAGAAGCCAAGCAGGCCGGTCATGCCCACGTCGTATGGATTGTCGTATTCAATGGATTCTTTCCCGCGCAAGGCATGAACGATCGGCGCCTGCAGCTTGCCGGCCAGCGCGATCAGTTCGTCGTGCGCACCCGCGCAGCCGGCTCCGGCCAGGATCGTCACTTTTTTCGTGCTGTTCAGTTCCGTGGCCAGCCGGTCAAGTTCTTCCCGGCGGGGAACGATCTCTGGCTCGACGCTAGTGAAGGCGACGCGCCGGGCTTGATTGACGGCGTCAGAGAGCGCAACATCGCCGGGAATTACCACCACGGAAACGCCTTTCTTCGCCAACGCCGTCTGAATCGCAACCTCAAGAATGCGCGGCATCTGCGAGGGATGCGAAACCAGTTCGCAGAAATGACTGCACTCCTTGAACAAGTGTTCGGGATGGGTTTCCTGAAAGTATCTGCTGCCAATTTCCGCCGTCGGGATTTGAGCCGCAATGGCCAGCACCGGCACCCGGCTGCGCTGGCAGTCATAGAGGCCATTGATCAGGTGCAGATTGCCCGGTCCGCAGCTTCCCGCGCAAACCGCAAGCTTGCCCGTCAGGGCCGCTTCCGCTCCGGCGGCAAAGGCGGCCGTCTCTTCATGCCGCACACCTACCCACTCGATCCCCTTGCGCACCCGCACTGAATCCGTGATTCCATTGAGAGAATCGCCCGCCACGCCATAAATGCGTTCCACACCGGCGGCGGCCAGGACTTCCACAAACAGCTCTGCAACTTTCTTTGCCATTTCGTTCAGATTCTTCTGCCGGCTCAGCAGGAAGGAAATCAATCTACTCCTTCACCTGGCCGCGGAAGTCCTTTCTCGTTTTTTGCGCTTCCACCTGACGGCGCAGCTCGCCCGGCGCGAACTGTGCGTCGAGTCGAGCGCCCTGTCAGGCATGGATTCGGATAGAGTGTGCAACCATACAGGCTGCGATCAGCTTATCCTTCCCTTATCGTGATGAGAATGGAAGCCTGACTGCTGCTTTGAAAGCAGGCACATCTGTTTATAAACTTGCGGTCTTCCTGAATATGAGCAAGATTGAACACCTCTGGAACGTGGCTCGCACTATTCTCGAAACGGTGAAGTACATGCACCCGAGGCACTTGCATGCCAGCAGCGCCCTCTTGTGCAATATGCAAGCCACATCAAACAATAGCGGGTACTATATCGAATAGTGGCTGCGGCGCCGCGTGATGCCAAGCCCACAACCCTTGAAGTGCAACAGACTGCAACGGGAGAATTTCGATGAATGCCGAATTGATCCACAGGCTGCACTTTGCCTTCACCATCACATTCCACTATCTGTTTCCACAACTCACCATGGGCCTCGCCCTCCTGATCGTGGTGCTCAAGTCCGTCGCCCTCAAAACCGGCAGTGAGCAGTGGGACCGGGCGGCGCGCTTTTGGGGTCGCATCTTCGCCATCAACTTCGTCTTCGGCGTGGTGACCGGCATTCCCATGGAGTTCGAGTTCGGCACCAACTGGGCGCGCTTCTCGCGGCTCTCAGGCGGCGTTATCGGCCAGCCTCTCGCCATGGAAGGCGTCTTCAGTTTCTTTCTGGAGTCGGTGTTCCTGGGCCTCTTCCTATACGGCGAAAGACGCATCTCCAAATGGATGCATTGGTTCTCTGCCGTCATGGTTTTTGCCGGCTCCTGGATCTCCGGTTTCTTTATCATCGTCACCGACGCCTGGATGCAGCATCCGGTGGCTTATGAGCGCCTGCCCAATGGGCAGTTTGAAATGCTCAGCTTCTGGCAACTCCTCCTCAATCCCTGGGGACTGCTCCAGTACGCGCATAATATGACCGGCGCCGTCATCACCGGCTCTTTCGTCATGTGCGCCGTGGGCGCCTTCTATCTCCTGGAAGGCAAGCACGAGCAATACGCCCGCATCTTCCTCAAGGTTGGCGTCATCGCCGGAGTTATTGCTTCGATCCTCATCATCTTTCCGACCGGCGACCTGCACGGCAAGTACGTTGCGCGTTATCAACCGGCCGCCATCGCCGGAATGGAGGGCCTCTTTCACAGCGAGGCCGGCGCGGGACTGGTACTTATGGGCCAACCCAATGAGGAGACCGGCCAGATCGACAATCCCATCGTCGTCAACCACGCGCTCAGCTTCCTCATCTACGGCACAACCAAAGCCGAAGTAAAAGGCCTCGACCAGATTCCGCACGACCAATGGCCCACTGCCCTTCCGCTGCTCTACTACGCCTACCACATCATGGCCGGACTCGGAACCTGGTTTGTGCTGCTGATGACCGTCTCCGCATTTTTGCTCTGGCGCAAGCGCCTCTACCAATCACACTGGGCTTTGTGGGCGCTGCTGCTCAGCTTTCCCCTGCCCTACATTGCCAACACCGCCGGCTGGATGACCGCCGAACTCGGCCGCCAGCCGTGGATCATCTACGGCCTCATGCGCACCAGCGAGGGCTACTCCAACACTGTCTCGGCCAGCAACGGCCTATTCACACTGCTCGGCTTCATGGGTCTCTACGCCTTGCTGGCTCTTCTGTTTACTGTGCTTATCTACCGCGAGATCAGCAGCGGCCCGGAGCCAAAAGCTAATGAAGCGCAAGTGGTTCACGCCGAATGACGATTACCGCTCTCCCTTGACGGCCTGAAGAGGAAGGAACTTCACCATGATGGGTTTTGTCTGGTTCTGGCTGGTTGCCGTAATGATCGTCGCGTACGTCGTGCTCGACGGCTTTGACCTCGGCGTAGGCGTACTTCACCTCTTCCTCGTTCGCACTGAAGCGGAGCGGAAGGCCACTCTCGCCAGCATCGGCCCGGTATGGGACGGCAATGAGGTCTGGCTGCTGGCTGGCGGCGGCACACTCTACTTTGCCTTTCCGCTGCTCTACGCTTCGGCCTTCAGCGGCTTCTATCTGCCGCTCATGATCGTGCTTTGGCTGCTGATTTTGCGCGGCATTAGCATCGAGTTGCGCAACCACGTCGAAGTTGGTGTCTGGCGCGCGTTGCTGGACGGCGTCTTCGGCCTTTCAAGCGCTCTGCTCACGATCCTCTTCGGGGCCGCTTTGGCTAACGTCCTGCGTGGCGTTCCACTCAATGCCGATGGCTACTTTTTCCTGCCTTTGTGGACCAACTGGCAACCCGGTCTCCATCCCGGCATTCTTGATTGGTATACGGTCATCGGCGGCCTGGTGGCGCTGGTGGCGCTCACGCTGCATGGCGCTCTCTGGCTCATCATCAAGACCTCGGGCGACCTGGCCCAGCGCGCCCGCCGCATCGTCACCCCACTCTGGCTTGCGCTGGCGGCCCTCACCGCCGTCAGCCTCGCCGCCACCATCATCGTCCGCCCAGCCAGTCTAAACAACTACTTCAATTACCCCTTCACCTTCGTCGTCCCGGTCGGAGTCGTCGCTTCCATGGCCGGCATATGGCTCCTCAATCGAAACGCCCAGCCAGTCAAGGCGTTCCTCTCTTCCTGCCTCTATCTATTCTTCATGCTGTCCGGAGCGTGCTGGGGCCTATATCCCACGCTGCTGCCGGCTACCACCGGGGCGGACCGCGACATTACCCTCAGCCGCGCCATCTCCGGCCCACACACGCTGGCCGTTGGCCTGGTCTGGTGGAGCTTTGGCATGGTGCTGGCCATCGGCTACATTGTCTTCGTGTACGCCAAGTTTCGCGGCAAGGTGGATCTCGACGCTAGAGCGTACTGACGGTTTGTAAAAACTCGCTTGAATGATAGGACGAAACTACGGCCTGTTCACACTATCCCAGTGGGCGGTGAGCGTCCTTGCCTGAGCAAGCCTTTCTCAGGAACGGGTCGAGTACGTCATTGTCGAGAACGCGACCATCGCTCTGGCGGACTTCACCTACTGGAAGTCCACGGAGCAGGCAACTCGTTTGGAATCCTTCCATGGACGCTTTCGGAGATACATGGAAGACCTTCAGTGGCACCCTGCAAGCGACTCAAATATCGATGAGGCTGGTTCCTGGCCAATGACGGGAGACGGCCGCGACGGATCAGTGATCGCTTCTGATTGGCGGGCAGGCCCGTGAACAGCATTGAGCCTGTGCCGGGATTTCATTTTTCCGCTTCGGTCCTTGCCGGAGCCTGGATGACAGATTGGGAAGAGCGGACGGTTACCGGGAGATCATTTTGAGTAACTTCCTGGATTCAGGAACGATAAGTGGTCTGATTTGCTCAGCTACTATCAGGGGGACCGTTCGAGTGGGCTTGTCTTCCCATCTCACATTACGGGCCGCTGCTACCACGCAAGCGTCATTCAGCGACAAATCCTGAAGCCTGCCGGAGAAATAGTTGGCCTTTCTGGAATCGGCTGGCACGTCTTCAGGCATACGTATCGTTCCTTTTTGGACGAAACGGGTGCCCCGATAGGAGTCCAGCAAAAGTTGATGCGGCACAGCAATGTGGCCACGACCATGAATGTCTACGGCAACGTTAGCCTGAGAGCCAAACAACGGGCCAACTCAAAGGTTGTGCAGATGGTGATGCCGCAGCAAAAACACCCTGCGGAGCCGCAAACTGTCGCGGTTTGAACTATTGTGGGGTTCTGTGGGGTTGGTGGTAAATTCAAAATCCCGTAAGCTATTGATTTATTTGGTTGCGGGGGCTGGATTTGAACCAGCGACCTTTGGGTTATGAGGGGAATATATCCAGCTAAACAGCACAAAATAAACCATATATGTCCAGTAGATATGGGGTTTTTGCACAAACCGCTTTGGGTTGATTTGGGGCAATTATGCAGGAGTTCACGGACAGTTTGCGGACAGTCCCGTGAAATTCCACCGCAGGCGTCCTGCTTTTGTGGCGCGGCGAAGAGAGGGCGGATTTCGGCTTTGTGGCGTTCCAGCGGCACAGAATGGGGAAATGGGTCACGGGAGGCCGAAGTGGTCCCTACGTCCAAATCTAGGGCAACACCGGGCGATACAAAAGGGTCTCGGCAAGGTCTGCGCTCAATTCCGGTTCTAAAGTTGGCTGTGCGTTCAATCGAGTTGAGCGGTCCAGGCTACGATGGTCAAGCGCCGGAAATCTCTATTTTGACGGTCGTTTCTGCGGAAAGTCGAACAGATCTTTCACCGGGACACGTAGGCGCGTTGCGATCTGCTCCAGCGTATTGAAAGACGGCGAGTTGATTCCGCGTTCAATGAGGCTCAGAAAATCCACGGAGACTCCGAGTACCTCGGCGAAATGCTCCTGCGAGAGGTCACGCGCCCTCCGAATGGAGCGTAGCCGGGTTCCGAAGGATTTTCTGAGGGAAGGCATAGTTGCACTTCCCTCAAACATGACGTAATATGACTGTGAGAACCACCGAACCAGATTACGGAACATCCGGGTCTGTAGCTCTTTTTGGGCATCGATCTGGTGGGGAAGGAGAAAACCGTGAAAAGGCGGATTACCCTTATCACGATGCCGCTGACCCACGGAACAGGCACGTTTACATTGACGAGGTCTAAAGAATGAAAGACATGGCGGAAGCGGCGGCGAAGGGCAAAGGAATTCTGTATATCCTGACGAATCCGGTGATGCCGGGGCTGGTTAAAATTGGATTCACGACGGAGACCATCGAAAAGCGGATAAGGGATCTATCGCGCCCTAGCGGGATCCCTGTCCGCTTTGATTGCTATTTTGCGGCGGAAGTTTCGTCCGAGCAGGAGAAGGAACTACGCCTCCACGAACTTTTTAAGCCCGACCGTGTCAATCTGAAGAGGGAGTTCTTTCGAGTTGACCCTGAACGCGTTGTGCTGGCGATCAAGATGGGCCACTTTAAAGAGGTGACACCCCGCAAGTCCGTCGTAAACCCTGTTGAGGAGAAGGCCTTTGAAAAAGCCGAAAAAGTGGTAGAGACGCGACTGGCAAACTTCACCTTTGACTCGGTAGGGATTCCTGTCGGCGCGTTGCTGAGATTCACCCGCGATCAGTCAGATACGGCGACTGTGGTGCCAGGAAACAAGGTTAAATACGGCGAGGATGTCGTCAACATTTCAGACGCAGCAAAGTCGGCCTTGAAAAAGATTGGCAAGGACTGGAAACGAGTGCGGGGGCCGATGTATTGGCTCTACAATGGCAAGACACTCCACGAGCTGCACGAGAAAATCAGCGGCTGATCGGACGTGCGTGATCAACGATGGAGATTCGCAAGTTTTACGCTCCAGTTTTGCAGCAGGATGTGGCTGGCGTAGTGGCATATCCAAGCCACCTAGACGGCTACTCAAATCTCAGATCTTCCGACGCAGTGATTGCGGCAGCCCCACAAAGAAGGAGGTGAAAGATGTTTTGCCATGCCTGTGGACAGCCTCTAAATTCTGACGCGCAGTCTTGTAGTCGCTGCGGAACACCTATCCCTAGCATTAATGCATCAGGACGACCAGTGTATTCATCCACGCTTCCCAGTGCGCCTCGTAGACGCACCAGGACTATTATCGTTGCGCTTGTTCTCATCTTGGTTGGGATCAGCATCGTCAGTCGGCTTGGGAGTGGGAAGAACGACGAGCAGAATTTGACTCAGTCTCCAACGAGTGAGCCTGTGAAAAGCGCGGAGGTTGACCCTAACGAGGGAATTCTGAATGACGCAAAGAAGACTGCGCGAGAAAAGTACGTAAATAAGATGCAGGATGAGTTTAGGAACCAGGGCGTTGAAGCAACCATTTCAGATCTGGATGGTGAAATGGTCGTTGTTTCAGACGCATTGAAACTGAAGCCTGACCGGGACAGATTGATGAGAAGCGCGTTTGACCCGACTTATCGTAAGGCATTGTGCGCCGCAGGATTTAAGAACGTGGAACTCAAGAGTGGCGCAATCTTAGGCGATGGAGATACGTACTCACTGGGCTGTCCAGAGACGAAGGAAGAGAGAGACTCCCGATTGGAAGCACAAAAAGGGCAGCGACAAACATTCGTGGACGAGCTTCAAAATAGATTTGATAGCGATTCGGGAGTAGCCTCCCTTGGCATCCGGGTGGAGCAAGGAGCTAACGAACTGATTTTGACGGCATCATCTGCCAATGACGTGCCGCCAAAACTATTTCGGTCGATGCTAGCTGCGGAGTTTGGTGATGGTAGCAACAATAAGCTGTGCGATGTCGGATTTCACGGTTTGCGCGTGAGAAGCAGCACGAGCAACAGCGGAACGTTTATTTCCTTCAACTGCGGAAAGACAAGCCACTGAGAGAGCATTCAGCTTGTTGTAAATGGAGCAGAGATTGTTCAGCGTGGGACTAGGCGGGTATCCGCCACTGGTCAGAAAGTGAGCAGATGATAATAGAGAATTCCATCCCAATGTTCCTGGTAATCGGGATACTAGTCTTGATTGCTTTATCTGTGGGTGTGGCCGTGATCGCTCACCAACGGAACCGTCACGCCTTTGCATGGTTTGTAATTGCTCTTTTCGGCTCTCCGCTGATGGGAATTCTTTTTCTTTTAGCTCTGCCTATCAATGTGGACCCACTCAATCTCAATGATGGGCGCGAAAACTGCCAAAGATGCAACGAGCGCATCAGGAAGTATGCTAAAGTCTGCCCTTTTTGCGGAGTTGAACACACACCCAATTATTCCTAAGGTGGGATGCCCTCCTAGTACCGTGACCGCGTAAATGAGTAATTCATTTTCCGGCGCGCCTGTTTTCTGTTGAACTTCCAGCGGATAGTGATGTGACCGCTATTCGTGCGTCGATTCCACTCTTCATCGATGCTGCGAAGAATATAAAGCCGATGTGATGAGCTGTCGGATTGAGACTTTGAGTGTGGAGAGGTGAGGTATGTTAGGTTTGATCTTGTTACTGGCGGCTGTTGTGTTTATCGTGGCAATTTACGTGCAAAAAAGAAGGGTTGATGCTATGTCGCCGGAGGAGCTGGATTCGTATGAGCACGCCCTAGCAGTTTCTTTAGATCGACGAGAGGAATCGGAATTCGGTCCCATAACTTCCCAGATGATTTGCCCACATTGCGCGGGCCGAAACTGCGTCAGGACAATGAATGTCAAGAGGAAGGTTGGAGTCTCTGGAGGAAAAGCGACCGCAGCCCTTCTGACGGGCGGAGTTTCATTGCTGGCGGTGGGTTTGTCGAGGAAAGAAAAGATGACCCAGGCGCATTGCAGTAATTGTAACTCGACCTGGTCATTCTAGTTAGTGATTGAGATGAATGCCACATCCACGCTGGGCAATCTGAAAACTAGTGGAGTCCGACGGGAGCCTTGGGCCTCCCCGGAAGGTGCAGGGGCTTTACGGCGTTTATGTGGCGTTCCAGCCGCAAAGGATGGGGCTTTGGGGCTTCACGGGGCGAGAAGGCGCACACAGCTCGATTCTGGGCCATCACGGGCAATACGACGGGGCTGTGCAGGGTTGACGTTCAAATTGGACGTTGGA
>Ga0182027_10014623_pt1 | contig 10849 bp, 4 predicted proteins | sample 712E1DmetaG_FD_121300 | JGI IMG/M metagenome (GOLD analysis project Ga0182027, IMG submission 121300) | Permafrost microbial communities from Stordalen Mire, Sweden - 712E1D metaG (Illumina Assembly) | ecosystem: Environmental > Terrestrial > Soil > Wetlands > Permafrost | place: Sweden...
CACGGTTTGGGCGGCGGAAAGGCAGGCGGTGCCGGGTCAATTGTCAGCTCCCGAGGCGCGCCGGGCGCCCATTGACCGCTTGGCCGGTTCGAAGCGCCTGAATCTGGCGATCGGGCTTCCGTTGCGCAACCGGGAAGCCCTCACCAACTTGCTCGGGCAGATTTATGACCCGGCCAGCCCCAACTACCATCAATATCTGACGCCGGAACAGTTCACGGAAAGGTTTGGCCCGACCGAGGAGGATTATCAGGCAGTCATCGCCTTTGCGAAAACGAATGGTTTAACGGTAACCGGCACGCATCCCAATCGCACCTTGCTGGACATGTCCGGTTCGGTTGCGGACATCGAGAAGGCCTTGCACATGACCATGCGCGTTTACCAGCACCCGAAGGAAGCCCGCACGTTTTACGCGCCGGACGCCGAGCCTTCGCTCGACCTGTCGGTTCCGGTCATGCAGATCAGCGGCTTGGACAATTACGCGCTGCCGCACCCACGCCTTAAAGCAACTCCGCTGGCCAAAGTGCAAAACCCGACATCGAACGGCGGCTCGGGGCTGGCGGGGACTTACCTGGGAAACGATTTCCGGGCGGCGTATGTTCCCGGTTTGTCGCTCACCGGTTCGGGACAGGCTGTGGGACTGGTGCAGTTCGATGGTTACACCGCCAGCGACATTGCCAATTACGAGGGCCGGGCTGGGCTGCCAAATGTGACGCTGACCAATGTGCTGTTGGATGGATTCGATGGCACCCCGACAGGATCTGGCGGGGAAATCGAGGTGTCGCTGGACATTGAAATGGCGATTGCGATGGCGCCGGGACTTGCCCAGGTCATTGTCTATGAGGGGGGGCCGAATGGCGACTGGCATGACATTCTTAACCGCATGGCGACGGACAACCTGGCCAAACAGCTCAGTTGTTCGTGGTATATCTCGGGTGGCGGTCCCGATCCGGTGGCCGATCAGATTTGGCAGCAGATGGCAGCCCAGGGCCAGTCTTTTTTCAATGCGTCGGGCGATTACGGCGCCTATACCGGCCCGATTGATTTTCCGGGTGATACGCCTTATATCACCCAAGTTGGCGGGACGGCTTTGACGACCAGCGGACCGGGCGGAGGCTGGGTGTCTGAAACCGTCTGGAATTGGAACAATGGTTATGCCAGCGGCGGCGGGATCAGCACCAGTTATGCGATCCCGAGCTGGCAAGCGGGCATAGACATGTCGGCCAACCGCGGCTCGACGACCCGGCGCAACATCCCCGACGTTGCCTTAACGGCTGATAATGTCTATGTCCGGGCTGATGGGGGGGATTACTATGTCGCCGGGACCAGTTGTGCCGCGCCGCTGTGGGCGGGCTTTGTGGCCCTAGTCAACCAGCAAGCCGCGGCTAATGGCCGGCCCCCGTTGGGCTTTATCAACCCGGCGATTTACGCGTTGGGACAGGAAGCCGGCTATACGCTGGGCCTGCACGACATCACGACGGGGAGTAATGCGACTCCCTACGGCCCGCCGGGCATGTTCATGGCGGTGCCTGGCTACGATTTGTGTACCGGCTGGGGCAGCCCGAATGGGAGCAACCTGGTGAACGCCCTGGTCGCGCCGGCCGACGCCCTGCAAATCAGCCCGGGATTAGGTTTTGCAGCCAACGGTCCGTCCGGGGGTCCGTTCAACCCAACGGCGCAAAGCTATTCCTTGAAGAATGCCGGGGCCGGCGTTTTAAACTGGACGTTGTCGAATATCCCAGCCTGGCTCAATGTGACTGCCAGCGGCGGCCAACTCAAGCCCGCCGGACCGGCGGCTATCCTAACTGTAAGTATGAATTCAGCGGCCAGTAACTTGCCGGCGGGGAATTACACCGCCACGGTCTGGTTTACCAACTTGAACGATGGCGTCGGGCAAAGCCGCCAGTTCAGTTTGCGGGTGGCAAACGAACCGGCGGTCATCACCCGGCAACCCACCAACCAAGAAGTGCTGGCGGGGGGCACGGCCACCTTCAACGTCGGGGCCACGGGAACGGGCTTGCACTACTATTGGCAGAAGAATGGCGGCAGTTTGACCGATGGGGGCCACATTTCTGGGTCCGCCACCAGCACATTAACCGTGAGCAACGCAGCCGTGGCCGATGCCGGCATTTATTCGGTCATCGTCAGCAACGCTCTCGGCGCGGTCAGCAGTTCTGGCGCGGGCCTGATTGTTTTCTCGCTCGGGGGCGGGCAACTGGTCCAGAACGGCGGATTCGAAACCGGGGATTTTTCCGGCTGGACCCAATCAGGAAACACTAGCCTGACGGCAGTCACGACGAATACCATCGCAGTCCACTCCGGCAGTTACGGTGCGCAATGCGGGCCGAGCGGCTCGCTCGGGTTTCTTGCCCAGACGCTGCCGACCGTCCCAGGAGCGGCTTACGTGATTTCCGCCTGGCTGGACAGCCCGGATGGCGCGGCCCCCAATGAATTTCTGGTCGAGTGGAATGGGAGCGTTCTCTTCGCCGCCGCCAATCTGGGAGCCTTGGGCTGGACTAACCTTCAGTTCATTGTCACGGCGACCGGCGCCAGCACGGTGCTCGAATTTGGATTGCGGGATGACCCGAGTTATTTGGCCTTGGACGATGTCACGGTAACGGCTTATACCAACATGGCGAGTCCGCCCTTGATTATTACTCAACCCGCCAGCCAGACGGTTCCCCCCGGCGGCAGCGCCACATTCAATGTGACCGCTGCCGGCAGCACGCCCCTGAGTTACTGCTGGCTGCGCAACGGCAGCCCCATCGCCGGGGCGACGCAACCCAGCTACACGGACAATAGCGCGCAAATGGACGCCGGCTGCCAATTCAGTTGCCTCGTTACCAACGTCTATGGCGCGATCACCAGTTCGATCGCGTTACTGACCGTCGCCGGCCCCCTGTACTATTTCAATGGACCGGATGGGGGCTTGCCTTATGCCGCGCTGGTGCGGGGCGCCGACGGCAATTTCTATGGCACGACCGAATACGGCGGAGCCTACGGCTACGGCGCCGTGTTCAAGCTGACAACCAACGGCACTTCCACTTTGTTTTCGTTCAACTCCGCGAACGGCGCTTACCCGGCGGCCGGGCTGGTGCAGGGCGCCGACGGCAATTTCTATGGCACGACCGAATACGGCGGAACCCATAGCGAAGGCACCGTGTTCAAAATCACGGCCGCCGGCGCGCTCACCACTTTGGCGTCGTTCAGTTTTTCGGAAAATGGAGGCGGAGGTTTTCCTCGCGCCGCGTTGGTGCAGGGGACCGATGGCAGTTTCTATGGCACGACGGAAGATGGCGGAACTTACGGCTACGGCACCGTGTTCAGAATCACAACCAACGGGATGCTGACCATATTGGTCTCCTTCGACTACTACACCGATGGCGCGTACCCGGAGGCCGGGCTGGCGCCGGGCGCGGATGGCAATTTCTACGGGACGACTTCCGGCGGCAGCGCCAATGGCGAAGGCACCCTGTTTCGAATGACGACCAATGGCACGCTGACCACTTTGGTTTTATTCAATTCCGACAACGGCGCCTATCCTTTCGCCGGGCTGGCGTTGGGGGCCGACGGCAGTTTTTATGGCACGACGGCTTACGGTGGATTGTACGAACGCGGCACCCTATTCAGAATGACAACCAATGGCACGCTGACCACTTTGGTTTCGTTCAATTTCGCGAACGGCGCTTATCCTTATGGCGGGCTGATGCAAGGCGCCGACGGGAATTTGTACGGCACGACCGCCGCCGGCGGCAATTACGACGCCGGGACCCTGTTTAGACTGGCCAGCGATGGAACCCTGGCCACCCTTTATACATTTGCGAGCACCAACGGCCTCAATTCCCAAGCCGCGTTGGTGCAGGGCAGTGATGGCAATTTGTATGGCACGACCGTTTACGGCGGCCTGGGCTACAATGGCACCGCTTCCAGCGGGGATGGCACGGTCTTCTGCCTTCTGCTCGCTCCCACAGTGGCGCCGCCGGCGATGCTCGCCCAACCCGTCAGCCGGACCATTCCCATTGGCGGCACGGCGGCGTTCAGTGTGCCGGCGGCCGCCTCCGCGCCGTTCAGTTACTTCTGGCAGCGGAACGGCGCGCCGATTGCCGGGGCCACTCAATCCAGCTATACAACCAACAACGTGCAATTGGCTGACTCGGGCAGTCAGTTCAGTTGCCTCGTCAGCAACGCGCTCGGCTCGGTCCTCAGTTCCAACGCGGGGCTGACGGTTCTTCCCGTCAACGCCTCGGGTCCGGTGTTTGCTTTCAGCGGATTTGACGGCGGCTATTCCTATGCCGCGTTGGTGCAGGCCGCCGATGGCAGTTTCTATGGCACGACGGAAGATGGCGGAACTTACGGCTATGGCACCGTGTTCAGAATGACGGCCGATGGCACGCTGACCAGTTTGGCTTCGTTTAATTACACGAATGGCGCTTACCCGGAGGCCGGGTTGGTGCAGGGCGCTGATGGCAACCTTTATGGCACTACCCTCGAAGGGGGCGCAAACGATAACTATGGTTATGGAACGGTGTTCAAAATGGCGGCTGATGGCACGCTGACCACTTTGGTCTCGTTCAATTTCGCGAACGGCGCTTATCCTTATGGCGGGCTGATGCAGGGGGCCGATGGCAGCTTCTATGGCATGACCACCTACGGCGGAACCGGCGGCTATGGCATCGTATTCAGAATGACGGCCGATGGCGCGCTCACCACTTTGGCTTCATTCAATTACGTGAACGGCGCTTATCCTTATGCCGGCCTGGTGCAGGGCGCCGACGGCAACTTCTATGGCACGACCGCCGGCGGCGGAGCCTACGGCTACGGCACCGTGTTCCGAATGGCTACCAATGGCACGTTGAACACTTTGGCCGTCTTCAACTACTCCACCAATGGCGCTTATCCTTATGCCGGCCTGGTGCAGGGCGCCGATGGCAGCTTCTATGGCACGACATTCAGCGGAAGCACGAACAACAATAACAGCAATCATAACTATGGAACGGTATTCAAAATATCAACCAATGGCGCACTGGCCACGCTGGTTTCGTTCAATTACACGAACGGCGCTTACCCGCTGGCCGGGCTGGCGCGGGGGGCCGATGGCAATTTTTATGGAACCACGGAAGGGGGTGGAATGGACAACCTGGGCACTGTGTTCAGTTTGAGCAGTGACGGGACATCATTGACCAACCTCCTCGCTTTCGCTGGCACGAATGGCATCGGCCCCCAAGCCGCACTCGTGCAGGGCCGTGACGGGTATTTCTACGGCACGACTCCGTACGGCGGCATTGGCTACGACGGTTACATTGGCAACGGCAGTTACTCCTCCAGCGGCAATGGCCTGGTGTTCCGCCTGGCGATTCCCTCAATGGTGCAATGGCCGGAGATCATTACGCAACCGATTGACCTGACCGTGCCCGTTGGCGGGAAGGCGTGTTTCAGCGTAAATGCGAGCGGTGGCGCGCCTCTGCACTACTTCTGGCGGCGGAACGGCGCGCCCATCGCGGGCGCGACCCAATCCAGCTACTGCACCAACAACCTCCAGTTGGCCGATTCCGGCAGCGAGTTCAGTTGCCTGGTGAGCAACGTCTTTGGGACGGCGCTCAGTTCCATCGGGGTGCTGTCCGTGGTCCCCCTGCCCACGGACTATTTTACCGAGCTGTTCGGCGCCGCCATCACTAATCTGGCTTTCCAAACCTACACATTCACCCCGGATGGAAGCGCGAATTACTATGGAGTCTGCCGCCAAGCCGCCACGGCCTTCCTCACGGACCCCACCGGCGGGACAGCGTTGAGCCTGAGCGATGACGGTTATTTCCAGATCGTTCTCTCCGTCGGCAGCACCGTGGCCATTTACACAACCCGAACCAACGTCCTTTACGTTGGCAGCAACGGCTACCTGACCATGGGTTCGGGAGACAACAGTTATTCACCGTCGTTCGCCAGCCATTTTGCGCTCCCGCGGATTTCGGCGCTTTATCAGGACTTGGATCCAAGCGCCGGCGGGACGGTCACCTGGAAGCAACTCTCCGACCGGGTGGCGATCACTTATCTGGCCGTGCCGATTTTTGGTTCCAGCACTCAGACCAACAATTTCCAGGTCGAGCTGTTCTTCGACGGGCGGATTCGGCTTACTTATCTGAACCTCAACACTCCCGGCGGGCTGGTGGGTTTGTCGGCCGGCACGGGCCAGCCGGCCAACTTTGTCGCGAGCGACTTCATGGCCTACGCTGCCTGCGCGCCCGCGCCCGCGCTGGGCACGCCAGCGGTTCAGCCCGATGGCGCCTTTCAGTTCACCATGAGCGGGCTTACCGGGCTGACCTATGACGTGCAAGCCTCGACGAACTTGATTGACTGGACAACGCTGACCAGTTTCGTCAGCACCAATTCGCTGATGTCCTTCCGCGACCCGGACGCGACGAATTTCAGCCAGCGGTTCTATCGGGCAGTTGTGCCGTAGGCGAACCCTCAAATTTGATTGACCGATTTGCCGGGTGAATTAAATTTGTCGCATGGATCACTCGTCAGGTTTTTTGAAACTCGTTGATGACGCGAAGGCGCGCATCAAGGAAGTCACCGTCGAACAGGCCCGCGCCCGCCTCGCGCACAATCCTCCCGCCGTCCTCATGGACGTGCGCGAAGACCACGAATGGCAGAAGGAACACGCCGCCCAGGCCGTGCATCTGGGCAAGGGCGTTCTGGAGCGCGACCTGGAAAAGGTCTGTCCCGACCCCATGACGGAAATCATCATGTATTGCGGCGGCGGCTTCCGTTCCGCGCTGGCGGCCGACGCGGCGCAACAGATGGGCTATCGGAACGTCTTTTCACTCGCCGGTGGTTACAAGGCGATGCTGGCCGCCGCCTGGCCGATGAAAAGCGGCAAGTGAGTCAGTCACATAATCGAAATGGCGACCAACCGGAAAGTGAGGATCGTACTCGCCGTCTTAACGAGCATAATCGTAATTTCTGCGGGTGCATACTTCGCTCTGTCGTATTTCGCAAGGCGGCTGCAAACATCAGACCTTCTTTGGAACGGAACCAAAGAAATAGGTTTCCGCCTGATCGTCTTCGCTGACGAGCACGGCGGGCAGTTTCCAGCGACATTGGAGGACAAAGATTTTACCAATATGCTTACTGAAAATGATAAGGCATTCATAAAATATCTTCAAGCTGAATACAGCCAGCCCACAGGGCACGATACCAACGTGGTCAAGTTGCTGGTTGCACATTCCAGATGGGAGACAATCACGTTTTACTCGGACGCCCACGCTGAGAGTTCGCGGCGATGAGAATGTCCGGAAAATACGGCTCAACGAAAGCAAGCTGTCACGACCGCCGGCGTTGGAATTAAAGGGGCGGACAGGATGAACGATATTTCACTCCTATTCACTTGCCTCGCGGTTTCGCGCGCCTAAACTCCGCGCGCGCATGTTGAATCTGAGCACGCTGAATCCGCAGCAACGCCAGGCCGTCGAGACCCTTCACGGTCCCGTTCTGATTTTGGCCGGCGCCGGCACCGGCAAGACGCGGGTCATCACCAGCCGCGTAGCGCACCTGATCGCCAAGGGCGTTGCGCCCGGCCACATCCTCGGCGTCACGTTCACAAACAAAGCCGCGCGCGAAATGCTCGAACGCGTGCTGAAGTTGATTCCCAAGCGAAATCAGAAGTCAGAAGCCGGAAGTCAGAGGTCAGATTCCGGCCCTCGACCCTCGACTCTCGACCCTCGACCTACGATTTGCACGTTCCACTCGCTGTGCGCCCGCATCCTGCGCCAATACATTGACCGGCTCGGCTACAAGCGGAACTTCGTCATTTACGACGAGTCCGAGCAGATCGGCGCCATCAAGAAAATCCTCGCGCAAATTTCGGCGAAGGGCGAAAAGACCGATCCCGCCGCGATTCTCAATTTGCTCAGCCGCTACAAAAACGGCGGCGCGCGGGCGGCGGCGTTCGCCGATGAAAGCGTCAAGGCGATGGCGGAACACATCCGGTCCCGCTACGAATCCGCCCTGCGCGCCTGCAACGCGGTGGATTTCGACGATTTGATTCTGCTGACGCTGCGGCTCTTCACCAAACATGCCGACGTGCTGGAGGCCTGCCGCGCCAAATACCGTTATGTCATGGTGGATGAATATCAGGACACCAACGCCGCGCAGTTCCAGCTTGTCCAGTTGCTGACGCAAAAACATCGCAACCTTTGCGTGGTGGGCGACGATGACCAGAGCATCTACGGCTGGCGCGGGGCCGAGATTTCCAACCTGCTCGACATGGAAAAGCATTTTCCCGAGGTCAAAGTCATCAAGCTGGAACAGAATTACCGCTCCACGAACACGATTCTCCACGCTGCCAACGCCATCATCAAACACAACGTCCGCCGCCGCCCCAAGCAGCTTTGGTCGAGCAAAGGCCACGGCGCAAAGATCATGCTGCACGCCTTCGCCGACGATGAGGAGGAAGCGCGCAGTGTGGTGGAGCAAATCGAATTCGCGCGGCTCGCGCATCGTGTGCCGTGGGCCGACAGCGCCATTCTTTTCCGCACCAACGCCCAGTCACGTCCGCTGGAAACCGCGCTGCGCCAGGCCGGCGTCCGCTACCATTTGATCGGCGGCCAGAGCTTCTTTGACCGGCGCGAAATCCGCGACTTCATCGCCTACCTCAAGGTCTTTATCAACCCGCATGACGACGTGAGCCTGCTCCGCATCGCCAACGTGCCGGCGCGCGGCTTGAGCGACGTGACGATGGAACGGCTGCTGGCCGCGAGCCAGGAGCGCAAAGGTTCGGTGTTCGCGGTGATGAAAAACCCCGCGGTGACGGCCACGTTCCAAGGCAGGGCTTGCCAGGCCATCGAAGCGTTTGTCGGTTTTATTGAAGGCACGCGACAGGCGTTGCTGGGAGGGACGGATTCCGCTCCGTCCCTGAATTCACAAGGAAATGGGACGCGGTGGAACGCGTCCCTCCCGGCGTGGGCCGAAAGATTTCTCGACGACATCGGCTACTTCCACGAATTGCGCCGCGGCGAGAAAAACGCCGAAACTGCGGAAAATCGAATCCGCAATCTCAAGGAACTGTTGGCGACCCTTGACGGAAATTCAGCCGCGGCCACACCGCCCTTCCAGCGCCTGGAGACTTTCCTGGAAGAAATCACGCTGGACACTGAACGCGAGGAAGAGGAGGAAAACGCGGGCGACGCCGTGACGCTCATCACCATGCACAGTTGCAAGGGGCTGGAGTTTCCGCACGTCCATATCGTCGGACTGGAAGACGGATTGCTGCCGCACTCGCGGTCGAAAGCCGAGGGCACGCTGGACGAGGAGCGGCGGCTGTTTTACGTGGCCGTCACGCGCGCCATGCAGACGCTGGCCATCAGCCATTGCGCGGGCCGGAAGAAATACGGCCAACTCATGCCCTGCCATCCGTCGCCATTTCTAAAGGAATTGCCGCCCGAACTCGTCGAGATCGCGAATGAAAAGGCCAAAGAACCCGTCGCGGTTGAATCCGGCAAAGGCCTGTTTGCCGCGATGCGCGAGGGATTGGGTTGAATCGGTCGGGGAACGCCGGAATCTGCCGACAAAATGTCGGCAGCACGGATGAATCCGGCGCCGTTTTTCGAATTGGAAACCGGGCGGACCTGATTTATCGTTGGGGCGATATGAAACAATCGCTCGGAGCCAAAACGCTCGTTTATCCCACACCCGTGTTTGTCGTGGGCACCTACGACCAGAACGGCAAACCCAATGTGATGACCGCTGCGTGGGGCGGCATTTGTTGCTCGAAGCCGCCCTGCGTGGCCGTTTCGTTGCGCAAGGCGACCTATACCCATGGCAACATCATCGCGCGAAAGGCGTTCACGATTAGCATTCCGTCGGAGGACCACGTCAAACAGGCGGATTATTTCGGCGTGGTTTCCGGCCGGGACACGGACAAATTCGCGGCCACCGGCCTGACGCCTGTGAAAAGCGACCTGGTGGACGCGCCCTACGTGAAGGAGTTTCCTCTGATCGTGGAGTGCCGGCTCGCCCATGTGTTCGAACTGGGGCTGCATACGCAATTTGTCGGCGAGGTGGTGGACGTGAAGGCGGATGAAAGCGTAATGAGCGGCGACAAGCTGGTTGACATCAAGAAGGTCCGGCCATTCTCGTTCGCGCCCGACACACAGGGTTATTACGGCATCGGCAACTTCCTCGGCCAGGCGTTTTCTATTGGCAAGATCAGGTAGCCGCGCCGTTCATTTACCGCAAGTATCCTTCCAACCGCTTGACGAGCAGTTTGTCGCAGCGGGCGCGGGAAATGACGCCGACGCTCTGGTAATCCGGCCAATGCGAGTTTTGCAGGTCCACGATCACCCATTCGCCCTTGCGGTCGCATACGATGAAATGCACGAAGCCCTGGTCCGCGTTTTGCGGGTTGAAAGCATAATCCGCGTAAAGCGCGTAGTCGGCTGCGGGGGGATTGGTTCGGATAAAATCCCGGAACTCGCGCGCGAGGCTCCACAGGATCTTCTGCTCGTTTGGATCCGCCTGCGGTGACTTGAGAACGACCGGTGGTTCGGCTTGAACCGCCTGGCACAGGCCGGCCTGGTTGATCAGCCACACGACATTGGTTGCGCTGGGAACGCTGGTCTTGTTGCCGCCCACGCGTGCCGGATAAACCAGCAATGTCACGTTGGGCGACGTTTGTTTAAACGTTTTTTGCCGCGCCAGTCCGGCGTCCCGTTCCGCTTCCGGCGGCAGCCCGCTTTGTTCGTCCATAAGGGCAGCCATTTTGCCGGGCTTGGCGGCCTTGGAGGTTTCGTCATTGAGTCCAAGTTGCGGTGCCAGCCGTTCGGCGAGAATCACGCACAAGTCCATCGGGTCCGGG
>Ga0182027_10014624_pt1 | contig 10849 bp, 11 predicted proteins | sample 712E1DmetaG_FD_121300 | JGI IMG/M metagenome (GOLD analysis project Ga0182027, IMG submission 121300) | Permafrost microbial communities from Stordalen Mire, Sweden - 712E1D metaG (Illumina Assembly) | ecosystem: Environmental > Terrestrial > Soil > Wetlands > Permafrost | place: Sweden...
ACGGCGGGTCTTGACCTCGAGCAGCGGCTTGCAGTTCTCGACCGCCTTCTTGAAGAGCTTGAGGGCATCGTCACCGCCGCCCTTCTCTTCGAGAGTCTTCATGGCGTCATAGAAGATGCCCTGGGCAGTCGACTTCTTGCCGCCCCACATCATCGAGTTCACAAACTTGGTGACCAGTGTCGACCCATAGACTGGATCGGGCGCCACTTCCCGCTTCGCAATGTGCCCTTTTCTTGGCATAATCCTCAAAATCCTTCGCGCTTCAAGCGCCGCTTCCGCTGCCCTAGTCCGGGTTCTGAAATCCGCCCCGGAACCGTTACTACTTCTTGCCGGGTGCGCCACCCTTGGCGCGCTTGGCTCCGTACTTCGAGCGGCTCTGCATGCGGTTGGCCACGCCCACCGAATCCAGAGTTCCGCGCACAACGTGGTAGCGGACGCCGGGAAGATCCTTCACACGGCCGCCGCGGATGAGCACGATCGAGTGCTCCTGCAGGTTGTGACCGATGCCGGGGATGTAGGTGGTGACCTCGATCCCGTTGGTCAGGCGAACGCGGGCGACCTTACGCAGTGCCGAGTTCGGCTTCTTGGGCGTTTGTGTGTACACGCGGGTGCAAACGCCGCGCCGCTGCGGCGAGGCCTGCAAGGCCGGCGACGCCGTCTTGTACCGTGGGGCCGTGCGCCCCTTGCGAACCAACTGATTGAATGTAGGCAAACCAAAACTCCTTACCGCGTAAAACCGTGCAACTTCCAACCGCGAATACCTAATTCAGGCACCGCGCGCAGATTCTTTCGGGCCGCTCTGGTTTGGGCGGCATTTTGGCCACGCAAACGCACAGAAGCCCTATTGTTACTGCTTCGCGTCTGCCTTCGTTCCAATCTCAGACGAGAACCGGGACGGTGGCCGCGTGTTTTCCTGCTTTTGGCTGGAAAATCCGACTCCGTTTCGCGGTTCCGGCCCGCATAGCCCTCCAAGGTGGAGAACGCGCGGACGCCGATGCGATGTATCCCCGCCCTCCGCAAGAAGAAGGCTACTTTCGGGAACCTGTCTGGCCGGTAAACTACACCTGGCCCGGGGACCAACCCGCCCATTGCAGCCGGACCGAGTTGCCCATACGCATTCTTCGTGAAGACACACGAAGGAACGCGTTCTTGCGGAACCTTTTAACAATAGCAAGAAATACGGGCGGGGTCAACGAGTTTGGACTCCGCCCGTGAGGAAAATTCCTTGTCTTACTCTATCGATTGCAGCTTCCAGGCCCCGGCATCATCCAGAACGAAGTCCGCTTGACGGGAGGTGGTCAGCTGGTTGCCGGGATTGTGAGCGATACTTACCAACGCGTCGGGAACGCCGGTCAGATCGACACCCTCGGTGTAGATCACCGTTCTGGTCTTACCGACATCCTGGATGTCTTTGATATCACGCGCTTTAGGGTGATTGGCTGCCACCGTCGTCAAGACGACCGAATATTTCTTATCGGTGGGGCTCTCCGGGCGCCACTTGATGACGTCACCGCCGGCGACCAGCTTGAGTGCTTTCTTCCCGTCAGGGGTCAAGGTGAAGTCCGCCCAATACTTATTGGGATAGATCGTGGTCCGATTCCAAAGTTTGGCAGTTGCGCCCTGCACCATCCCGTCGTTGTTTACGATAATGTTGGCGCCGACCGCAGGGGTGGCATCGTACTTGGCCTGGATCGTCGCCAACGCCTGGGCCTGTGTCAGCTCTGGAGCCGACTTACAACCGGCCACAACCATCCCAGCACCCACGATTGCCAAAGACAGCAAAACATTCATTTTCATTGCGATTCTCACTTTTCCTCCATTGAACGCACACGTCGGTTCGAATTGCTTCGACTCGCCATTTTTAACCTACTTTCCGCTGCTGTCAATGGAGTTGGAAGTGACCGCGCTCACAACTCATGGTTCGCCCTCTGGAAATCGCCGTGACGAGCACAGAACAGAGGCGGAAATACTTCAGTCCGACCCCGTTCAGCACCTCACGGAGCTGTCCGCGCCGCAATTCGACTGATCAGCAACTCCAGGAATCCTTTCTCGTCCGAGTGCAGGCAGACTTGCGCGTTAGGGGGGCCGTCGACGGGCCTGGTGAATCCCTTATCGTCCACCTCCAACCTGATTGGCGTAGCTGGACAAAGATCGGGACGGATCGTGTAAGTGACCGCGACCGGGTCGTATAAGGTGGGCGAACGCCATTCCTTCGCTCCGGTCCATTGGTGGTAGAGGAGCGTCAACTGGTCGGTAAGGGGCGAGCCGTGCGCAAAGACCGTCCCCAACATCGGGTTTTCCAGGTGGATCTGGGTGGAGTCGAGGGGCATGACAAAGACCGGCACTCCTGAGCCCAGGAGCGCTCTGGCCCCAGCCGGGTCACAGAGGATGTTCCACTCCGGCGAGGGCGGCGTGGTCTTGTCGTCGTTTTTACCGGAGTATCCCCTGTAGACGCTGCCGCCCATGATCACGACGCGCTTGAGCATCTTGAATGTAGCGGGGTCGCGCTCAATGGCCGCCTGAATATTGAAGAGCGGCCCGATGGCGATGAGCGTGATCTGGCCCGGATGGGCGCGGATCTGCTTTAGCAGAAAATCCACTCCGCTAGCATGTTTGCGTTCGGGCGACTGCCGGGCGTAGGCGGCCTGGGAGAAATGGTTGGTCTGCGGGGTCGGCACTCCGGCCAGCACGGGAATGTCGCCACGGCCTACTGCTGCCAGGTAGCGGTCAACCAGGCGGGCCCTTAGCTCTGTATCGCCATAGGCCGTCTCAATGCCGAGGAGGTGGAGTTCGGGGCTGCGCAGGACGAGCGCGAGAGCAAAGGCGTCGTCGATGTCGTCGCCGATGTCCGTATCGAGAATCACCAGTTGCGGGGCAGCCGGGACGACGGGCGCGTGGCCTCCCGTGAACGCCGATCCGGAGGACATGAGAACCAGCGCAGCCAGTGCGGGTAGAAACTGGGCCTTTTTCATGCGGTCCATTGTACGGCTCTTGATGATTGGGTCGGGCGCGTTCCGGCTCCGAAAGCGCAGCGCTACTTCACCGGCGCGGTCACGACGCCGACCAGCGAGTCCGCGCAGCCGTAGTAGAGAAACCAGCGGCCATGGAAGACTACGAGGCCTTCGGCGAAGGTGGTTCCGGCGGCATATTGGCCGGTCTTTTCGTAGGCCATGTCGGGCTTCAGGATCGGATGCTCGGCGCGGGCGGCGATTCGAACGGGATTGTCCGGTTGGAAGAGCGCTTCGCCGACGCCGTATGCGTGGGGGCCCAGCGTTTGATCGCCCGCCTTGCCCACTGCATTCTTGCCGTTGTAGAGCACCACGATTCCGTTGCTGGTTAGAACGGGAGGCGGGCCGGTCTCGGGGAAGGTGCTGTCAAAGTGCTTGGGGCGCGGACCGAGCAGTTGGAACGGCGAACCCGATCCGTCTTCGACCGGCGTCCAGTGAATCAAGTCGGGCGACCTGGCCACGCGCACCGATCCCTCGCCCCAGTACATCCAGTAGTAGCCATCGATCTGCGCGGCGATGAGGCGGCCCCTGGCCGGGTCGAGGCGGGTTACGATTCCGGCCGACTTGTACTTGAGCGCGTCATATTTGCCGCCTGCCTGATGCTGAAAGGCGGGACCGTATTTGGTCCAGTGGAGCAGATCGGGGGATGTGGCAATGCCCACCGAGTAGGTGGTCCGGTTCCACTGCGTGTAGGTGAGAACGTATGTTCCGTCTTCGCCCTCGACGATGCGCGGATCTTCGACGCCACCTGGCCACTCGCGTGCCTTCTCGCTATCGTCGGCGGGAAAAAAGACCGGCTCGGCGCGGCGCGTGAAGTGAATGCCGTCTTCGCTTTCGGCAAGTCCCAACCGCGAGGTGTGGCCGCCGATCTCCATGGCACCTGAGGCGTCCTCGGCGCGGTAGAGGACATACACCTTGCCGCCGCGGACGATTGCCGCCGGATTGAAGGTGTGGAGCGCCTCCCAGTGCGTGGGCGTCTTCAGTACCGGATCTACGAAGGTCGAATCAGGGCGCGGGGCGATGACGGGGTTCCCCTCGACAGGGCGGGTGAAAGGGCCAATCTCCCAGGGTTCGGCAGTTTGCGCGGACAATGCGGTTGCGCAGAAGAGCATCGCCGCGAGCGTCCATCGAGTCCGCATGTTCCAGTTGTTCCTTGGATCTTTCACGTTTTTCACTCCCGATTGAATCTTCAGGTAAGTTATTGGGGCGGTGTTACTACGGCCGCTGCATAGAAACTCAATGCGGCATCGCCCTGCTCGAGGAGGCGGGTACGTTCCAGCGCGCCGTAATGCAGCTCCAGCCGCTGCTTTCGGCGGTGCTCGGCAATGACAACCGCACCGGCTGCCAGCAAACCGGCCGCGGCTCCGCCCAGCAGTCCGAGTGTGGCCGCGTACTCTTCGCCCACATCGTAGGGTGGATCGAGGAACACGACGTCGAAAGCCGCCGTTCCGGTCCGCGGCTTGCGCAGAAACGAGACTACGCCCGTGGCGTGAATGCTGACTCCGGTGCTGACTCCCAGGCGGTCAAGATTCGCGTGCAGCACCTTCAAGGGAGCGGGGGCACGCTCGACGAATGCTACGTGCGCGGCGCCGCGGCTGAGTGCCTCAAAGCCGACCGCGCCGGAGCCCGCATACAAATCAACGAACTCTGCGCCTTCGATTCGGGGCGCGAGCACGTTGAAGAGCGTCTCTCGGAGCCGGTCGCTGGTGGGCCGCGTGGCTAACCCTGCCGGAGCCTGGAGCGTACGCGAGCGAAATGTTCCGGCGACGATGCGCATCGCCAACCAGCATACGCGATCGCGTCGGGGCTGGGACCTACGGCAAGCCGCAGCTGGACACACTACAATCGAAGTATGCGAGGCTGGTCAATCCCGCTGGGCCGTTGGATGGGCGTGGAAATGCGCGTCCACATCTTCTTCCCGCTTCTCGCCCTGGTCTGCCTGGGCGTCAGCGCGGGGGATGGCTGGCAGCGCGGCCTGGCGCTCTTCCTGATCGTTGTAGCCGCGGTGGCGGTGCGCGAGACCGCACGCCTGCTGGTTGCCGCCTGGCTCGGTCTTCGCATACGCGCCGTGCTTTTGCTACCTATTGGCGGACTGTTCGCCTATGCAAATCCTGAAAGCCAGGAGATTGCCAACCAGGGCGGCGGACAGTTTGCCATCGCACTGGCCGGCCCCGTGGCCAACTGGGGCACGGCTCTGGTGCTGGCAGCCTCGATTCTTGGGGCCAGCGGCGATGTTTCGCTGTTTGCGTTGCCGCTGATCACGTCGGCGCACCTGATCCGCAGCCTGGTGTGGATGCAGTTTTTCCTGGGCGTGCTTCACTTGCTGCCGGCGTATCCGCTGGACTTTGGCCGCCTGATCCGCGGCGGATTTGCCCGCAAGCACGGCTTTGCCCCGGCTGGCCGCGCTGCCGCCGGCATTGGGCAGGTCATCGCCTTGACCATCATGCTGGGCGGCATGTTGCTGCACAGTCCGTGGCTCATCCTGGCCGGCTTCTTCATCATGATCGGCGCGCAGATTGAAGATCAGGGCGTCTTCTTCCAGTCCGTCGTAGACACAGTGCGTATGCGCGAGGTGATGCTTACGGATTTCGCCACTCTGTCGGCCTCTGACACGCTGGCCGACGCGCTGGTTCGCTGCGTGCACTCCCTGCAGGAGGATTTTCCGGTTGTGCGCGGCCCGCAACTGGTTGGCATTGTTTCCCGGCAGCGCATTGTGGATGCCCTGCGGAGCGACGGCAACGGCTACATCCAGTCCGTGATGTCGCGTGCCTTCCAGGTGGCAAAACCGGAAGACACCCTGGGCACCACTATTCGACGGCTCACCGCAGGCCACGGGCTGGCGTTGATTCCCGTGACCGAAAGCGGACGAGTGGTGGGGATTGTCAGCGTGCAGAACCTGATGAGTTCCATGTCGCTGCTCTCGGAACAGCGCCGCATGGAACGCGAGGAAGCGCGCCAGGATTCCGGAGACTAAGCTGACATGCCGGACGGAGAAGGCAGTCCTTTAGCGCCCGGTCTCTACCTGGTCGCGACCCCGATCGGCAACCTTGGCGACATCACGCTTCGCGCCCTCGATATCCTGCGCCGCGTGGACCGCATCGCCTGCGAGGATACGCGCCAGACCCAGAAGCTGCTGAACCACTTTGAGATCGCAACCCCGACCGTAAGCTGCCACGAACACAATGAACGCCATCGCGCGGCGGAGCTTCTTGAAGCGCTGAGGGCCGGGGGACGCATCGCACTCGTCTCCGACGCAGGCATGCCCGGGATCAGCGACCCCGGTACCTGGCTGGCCACGGAAGCGATTGCGAGCGGTCTGCCGGTGATCCCGATTCCAGGCGCCAACGCAGCCGTGAGCGCGCTGGTTGCTTCCGGTCTGCCTACGAGCGAATTCCGCTTTGTCGGGTTTCTGCCGGAAAAGGCCGGAGCCCGAAGAACACGGATCGAAGAACTCGCGGAGATTTCTGGGAAAGGCGAGGCCGCCTGCACACTGATCTTCTACGAGGCTCCGCACCGCATTCTGGACACGCTGGCCGATCTCGAATCGGTCTGGGGACCCGAGTTGCGCGTTGTGGTGGCGCGCGAGCTCACCAAAATTCACGAGGAGTTTCTGCGGACGACAGTGGCTGAGGCGCGGCGTGATCTGGCTGGCCGCGATCGCATCCGCGGGGAGATCACTTTGCTGGTTGCCCCGCCTGCCGGAAGCGCGTCAGGCGCGCAGGCCACGGCTCCGAAAAAGGTTGCCGAGCGGATTGCGCAGATCGAGTCTGAGGCTGGAGTGGACGAAAAGGAAGCCCTCAAGCGTCTGGCGAGAGAGCTTGGTCAATCCAAGAGCGACGTTTATCGGGAACTGCAGCGGGAGCGGGCGCGGCGCCGTTGACCCCAAAGCGCTCAGCCAGCGCATTTTCACAATTTCTGTAAGGTTGATTTCGAGGTTTCCCACCCATTTCACAAAGAACGTGAAATGGATGGGGCGCGGAGCTTCCTTACACTATCAGTGAAAATTTTCTAGTACTTCGACCGTGTGGATTTGTACTCTCCCAGGTCCCAAAATCGGGACCTGGGGCACCCAGACCATCATCATCGGGATTTCATAATCACGCGGTCACGGTACTAGCAGGATGGTTTCGCGGGCTGCTCTGCCGCGGACACATGGCCGCCGTTTTCCTCTGGTGCCTGATCGTGGAGGATGACGTTCAGCAGGGACTTGTGCACGCGGATGCGGCCGTCGTAATCAATGAAACCGAGGCTGCGAAAGCGGTTCATGAAAAAGCTCACTCGCGACCGAGTTGTCCCGACCATATCCGCAAGCGTCTGCTGCGAAATCTTGGGAAGCAGCATCTCAGGCTCGTCCGGCTTGCCGAACTCCGCCATGAGTAGCAGAATCCGCGCCAGCCGTTTTTCGCTGGAGTTGAAGAGCTGGTCCACGAGATCGGCCTGGACGCGCATACTCCGCGCGAGCAGAAACTTGAGAAACAGGTCGGAGAACGCATGCTCTTCGTGCATCACGCGGATCATTTCTTCGCGCCGAATATTGAGCGCGGTGCATGCGGTGACGGCCCTGGCGGTGGCCAGCCGCAATCCCGCCACTGCCGCAAGCGCCTCTTCGCCCACGAAGTCACCGCCTGAGAGAAGCGTGATGGTGGCTTCCTTGCCGGAACTGGATAGAACTGTGAGTTTGCCCCGGCCCTTTTGGAGATAGAAGACCGAATCCGCCAGCTCGCCTTGCGAGAAGAATGTTTCCTTTGGCTTTAACTGGACAATTCTGCGCCCCAAGCCAGCGCGCGCCAGAAAAGCGGCTGCATCGAATCCCGGTTTTTCAAACTCAACCATGGTGACAACCTCCTTTCACGTGCGCAACTTTCACGTGCCATGCACCGAGTGCGCGACTCCGTCGCGCATCGATTTGAAGCGGAATTGTGTTGGCCAGCTCGGTGCCGTCGATGGGGAGCGGGAACCCTCAGGCACCTGAAATCGCTCAATCCAATGAACGCTTGCGGTCCCTGGTATGGCTACCATTGAGGCAGCCACACTCTCAGAAAGGATCGCCGTTGACCGAGGATAAAATCTGTTCAATTTTGCTCACTTTTCAAGAAAATCTCAAAAGCTCTTCTTGATTGGCTACGACCGATACGCTATGACGGAAGAAGATAGTGAGTCAATTGAGGGAGCGGTCTCCGGTTGAAGGATAAGGACTTCATTTCATCGGTAAAATTCAACAAACTAAAGCCGGATATAGGTGCGGAGAGTTCGGCGGTTCAATCCGACCCACTCCTCGGAAGTGCCGATCCCTGTCTACTCTCCGAGGCCTGTTGGCTGTAATGCACCGAATTCGTGCGTCAAGATCGCCCGCAGGTCAATGTCCGGAGGCGCCCAGGTCCCAAGGACGCGCGGGCGCTTGCTGGACGGCTTCCCGGCCCTTGAGGCGGTCGTACTGATAGCGGTCGCTGGTGGTGCCCAGGGACTCGTTATAGAGATCGGTCGCCCCGGTGAGCAGCTTCAGTTCCTCGCTGAATCGATGGATTGCGTGCAATTGCGCTGCCGAGGCGGGAATCTCAAATTGAGATGTCTTGATGAATTTCTGGTACCCGCGGTCGAGCAGGCGAGCCACTTCTCCCCGGATCAATGCCCCAGGGCTGACTGCCATGGCGGCTTGGTCGTCATGGGCAACAAGAACCGCCGCGGCTCCGCCCTTGCTGACCAGAAATCCGCCGGCCACCGCGACGAAGGGCGATACATCGAAAGAATGGTCACGCAGGATGTCGAGCGTCTGATCGAAGTTTGGATGGCGGGACTTTTTTGCCATGAGTGCTTTCCAATCTGCGAGGCCAGTCTGCGAGAATCGAAAAAGTGGCAGCGGCGTGGCCTTGCCGTATCTCCAATCTCGCACACCCACACCGCAGGCTGCAATTTCCCCAATGGAATCTGACCCGTCACTAGATGCCGCCTGCGACATGGCACGCCGCCTGGCTCGCGACGAAGGATTGCAGTGGGCATCTCCGCTGCTGCCGTCCATGCAAGCCTCAAGATTGCGCGTGAAGAGGCTGCCGCCGGGCGGTCAGCGATAATCGTCACGGTGCTTCCGGACTCAGCGGACAAGTATCTCTCCGAGCGTTTTTGGGAGGAAGAATGAGCTGCCTGCGGCTGCCACGCTCTATTTACGATGCGATCCGCGCACACGGAGAAGAGACTTATCCCCACGAGTGCTGCGGTGCGTTGCTTGGGCGGTTCACGGCTGCGAACCCGGCGCGCAACGAAGCGAGTGGATGGGTGGTTGAAGCCGCGGTCCGGGCAGGCAATACGCGCACAGACTCGGCACACAACCGCTACCAGATTGCTCCAATCGAGTTGGTGAAGATTGAGCGTGAAGCTCGTAGCCGCGGACTCGACATTGCGGGTTTCTATCACTCTCATCCCGATCACCCGGCGCAATGGTCGCCTACCGATTTTGAGGAAGCGCACTGGCTGGGCTGCTGCTACGTGATAACGGCGGTTGCTCAGGGCAACGCGGCAATTACTAACTCGTTCTTTCTGGCGGGGCTCAGAGAGGAAGAGAAACGGTTTGAGCAGCAGACGATCGAAATAATTGAATGAGCGACTGAGTTACAGAGAGATTGATTCTGTTTTAAAAGAGCGAGAAAACTTGGCTGTGATTTTGCCGGCCATGGATTTCAAATTGAGTTGGGCGTTAACTCGGTCTAACTAAGAAACTTCTTTACATGCGGGCGACAGATGCATCATAATCGCCCCACCTTGGAGCACGTGCGTTTCCCCGGGTTCCCCCTCCCCCTTCGCGAGTGATCTCCGAGCAAATCAAGGAGGTACTTTACACATGAAAAGGTTCAGCTCCTTTGTGCTGGGACTGTCAATCGCGGTTGCCGGTTGTTCGTTGGCCGCGGCGCAGGATTCGCCCTCGGATTTCAAGGTCCTGCAAGTTACCCGTGAATACACCAAGCCTTACAAGAACGGCATGGCGCACGACAAGACGGAGAGCGCCTTTGTCCAAGCCATGACGAAAGCCAAGTTCCCCGCGTACTACGTTGGGCTGACTTCATTGTCCGGCAAGTCGCGGTCGTTATTCCTCACCATCTATGACTCGTTTGCCGAGTGGGAAAAGGACAACAAGATTGTCGACAAGAATCCTGCTCTCGGCGCTGAGTTGGAGCGCGCCAGCGTCGCCGATGGCGAACTGCTGGAATCAGTTGACTCACTGGTCTATACCTTCGACAAGGACCTCAGCTACAAACCGCGTCCTGACCTGATTGGATCTCGCTACATGGAGATCTCGGTTTTCCATGTGAAATCGGGGCACCGCGGAGACTGGAACAAGCTGGCGAAGTTGATCAAGGACGCGCATGACAAGGCCGGCACCAGTGCGCACTGGGCCATGTACGAAATCGCCTATGGGGCCCAGGACGGCGAGTTCGTTTTGCTCAGTGCCGACAAGTCCATGGCCGATATCGACACCGGCTTCGCCGAGAACAAGAAGTTCATGGATGCGCTCGGCGAAGACGGCGTGAAACAGATGCATGAACTGTTTGCTTCCACCGTGGATTACTCGCGCCCGGAGCTGTTCTCGATCAACCCGAAGATGAGCTATGTTCCCGATGCTTGGATCAAGGCCGACGGGGATTTCTGGAAGCCCAAGGCAGCAGCGGCACCCGCGGCCAAGCCGGCTGCGGCGGAGAAGAAGCCGTAGCTTTCTCTATACCCCAACCAACGGATCACTGGAGCGGCTCTGGAGTTTCGGGGCCGCTTCTGTTTTGAAGAATCCATTGAAAGTGCTCTTCCGGGGCTGAAGAGGCTGCGGAAAAAGGGCTGTGTTTTAACGACGGGCACGG
>Ga0182027_10014625_pt1 | contig 10849 bp, 8 predicted proteins | sample 712E1DmetaG_FD_121300 | JGI IMG/M metagenome (GOLD analysis project Ga0182027, IMG submission 121300) | Permafrost microbial communities from Stordalen Mire, Sweden - 712E1D metaG (Illumina Assembly) | ecosystem: Environmental > Terrestrial > Soil > Wetlands > Permafrost | place: Sweden...
GCATCGCGATGTGGTGCAGTTTTACATGGGGCGCGCGGGGCTGGAGGTGACTTACAAAGGCAAGGCGCCGCTGCTCCAGGAGCAGATGGACGACTTTCTGCGCCGCCGCGACCACTCCATCGAGACCGTGATGAGGGTGTGGCTCAAGGACCCTAAAACCATTTTGATCTATGAAGGGCAGCACCTGGCCGAACGCCATCTTGCCGACCAGGTGACGCTGATCTCCGCCGAAAACGAGGCCGTCACCATCCTGATGGACGTTGAAACTCACTTGCCCCTGCGCCGCAGCTTCGAGTGGCGCGACCCGGTCTACAAGGACAAGAACCTGGACGCGGAGGAGTACGACGACTACCACACAGTAGATGGTTTGCCGACGCCGTTCATCGTCACACGCTTCAAAAACGGCGAGATGATCCGGCAATACTTTGTGGTTCACGTCGAGTACAACCAGGAGCTGGCGGCCGATTTATGGAGCGTGGACGCGGCCAAGAGGCGCATCAAGAAGTAGCCGCACACAGGTTCACAGAGTATGTGTTCCGGTGAAGTTGTTGGATGTAAGTGTTTTAATTTGAATATGTTATGAGCCGATCCACGGCTTCACCGTTTTATTGGTTGTGTGTCTCTGTGTAGGCTGTATGTTTAAGTTATTGACATTGAATGATTTAAATATGTCTCCACAGTTTCACCCGTAAATAACCGCAAAATTTATTTTTTGGATTTTGGCAGTCGCCGGTCTGTATGTGACTGGAGGGGTTGTGGTTAGAGATGGGAAAGCGCTGGACAATGACGTCTTCCGGGGCGCGTTTTGATGAGATTGTGGACGAACGCGGAGAGTGAAAGTGTCGCGTTTGGCTGCCCAAACCCGCGCACGGCGGTAGGCATTGTCGGGAATGATTACGGTGAGGTTGCGCACGGCTTCTCCGTTTGAAGAGGGATTTTGCGCCCTTTTCTGTTCTCTTCCAGTGTGCGCCGGCAGAGGGTTATTTTCGGCAATGCCATGCGGCAAGTTAGCGAGTCAGCAAGTCGGCGGTGGCTTACGCCTCTGAGCACCCCGGTGTTTTGCCGGGGCGAGGGTCATGGTTTCCTACCCTTCCAGCCAAAAGAGACGAAAAGGATGGGGCACTCGGCGCCACCCGCCCGCTTATCGCGATAAAAATAATAAAACTGCGATGAACGGGGCACAGCTTTTCAAAGCTCATCGTGACTCTTCGGGGTTGAGGAGCGGGCCACCTGCCCGTGAACCTACTGATGCAATGAGAATCCGGGCGGCAAAGCTGCCTCAAGATTGATTTGTTCTCCGGTGATGGGGTGGTGAAATTTCAGAAATTGGGCGTGCAGGAAATATCCTCCATCGCCGGGGAGGCCAGGGAGATTCTCAAGAGGCTGGCCGTTTAAGGCGTACAGAGGATCGCCAACCAGAGGATGGCCGATGGATGCCAGATGAATTCTGATTTGATGAGGGCGGCCCGAATATAGGCTTACCTCAAATGTTGTGGTGCGTGTGGTGCGTGAGATCACCTTGGCCAATGACTTTGACGGTTTGCCACTTGGGTTGGCGGCCCACACGGAACCGAGGCGCGGGTGCGGTACGAGGCCGATGGGTGTGAGGATTTCGTAGGCGTCGTGCTGTGCAACGTTTTGAGCCAGCGCCCGGTAGATTTTTTGAATTTTAGGTGTGTTCCAGTTTGCGAATAGATTAGAGGCCGCCTGCGGTGTTTTGGCGAAGAGGACGATACCGGAGGTGCCCCGGCCCAACCGGTGGACAGGGTTTGCGTTGGGGGTATGCTTTTGCACCAGGCGCAGAAGGGTGTTTTCCATGAAGCCGGCGCCGGGGAGGGTGGGCAGCCCGCTGGGTTTGTTGACGGCCAACAGATGTGGGTCATCAAACAGGACTTCGAAGTGCTGAGGGGAGTCTGGTTCGATCCAGGGTGGACGGTTCCAGACAAGGGTTTGGCCTAAAGCGACCGATTCGCTTCCGGTGGCGGTGATGCCGTTGAGGGTGACTTCGCCGTTGTTCAGTTTTTGTTGCCAGGCTTGTGGGGTTGAGTGGGGGTAAAGGCTTGCCAAGTGGGAGAGCAGGGTTTGTCCATGGTATTTCCTGCTGATGATTGTGGTGTAGGCATAGCCTCTGTTGAGCATGTAGTTTGAGTGTAAGCTATGGCATCTGCGGCAGGAGTTGTTGGGGTTTGAGCAACACGGGATTTAGGCAACAAGAGCTCTAAGTGCGTCCAGTGTGGGGAGCCGGATTCCGCGCGGACCACGGGCAATCCGGAAGTTATGCCTTTGGATCAGGACCGAGAAACGCCATAGGCAACGCCGATTCGCCAGAGTCTATTGTCCATGAGCCTAGGTGCTCCGTCGCCGTTGATTCAACACGCTTGTCTCGATCCATCAGCAAATCGACTTTTGCGCCGGAAAGTAGCCAGGGTTCTGACCGCATTATTTTGTTTCATTTGGCAGAGAAGCGCGGGTTGGGAAACCCGCGCTACAGCCGGCCGGGAGGCCGGCGCTACCAATTTGCGGATAGCTCTGAGGAGAAAGAACAACCACAGATCCTTCGACTCACCACCCCCAAACTGAAGAACGTTTGGGGCCCGTTCGCTCAGGATGAAAGAAGTTATTCTGATAGGAACTTTTGGGATGGAACAGTAGTGAACCCCTGAACAAGTTCCTGCTTTGAGGTCACATTCCCCGGCAACGGGATGATACTGAGAGTGAGGATTGAATGGTCATCACCAACCCAGGTATTGCTCCAGCTCCCGTGCGGAGGCTGCTGTCGCTGGATGTGCTGCGGGGCGTCACCATCGCCTTCATGATCATGGTGAACAACAACGGAGGCCCCGGCGCGTGGGGCTTTATGAAGCACTCCGCATGGAGCGGGCTGACGGCCACAGACCTGGTTTTCCCCGCCTTTGTCTTTGTGGTGGGAGTCTCGATCGTGTTTGCATTTGAGGCGCGGCTGGCTCGCGGCGCCACGCGCGCCGAGCTGGCGTGGCACACAGTAAAACGGGCGGCGATTCTGTTTCTGCTGGGGATCGTGTTGAACGGGTTTCCGTTCTATGAGCTTGCTCACCTGCGGATCTATGGGGTGCTGGAGCGCATCGCGGTCTGCTACCTGGTGGTGGGGCTGTTTTACTTGTGGGACAGGCGCGTGTGGACCAAGGTTGCAGTGCTGGCGGCGGTGCTGGCGGGTTACTGGGTGCTGCTGCGCTGGGTTCCTGTGCCGGGAGCTGGGATGCCGGGACGGGATATTGGGTTCCTCGATCCAGATCAGAATATGGTGACGTGGCTGGAGCGGAACTTCATGCCTTTTCACCCGTATGAGCAGTGGACGATACTCCCTCCGAGCGGTCCTGATGGGTTCATCAGCGACATTCCGGCCTTGGGCACAACGTTGCTTGGACTGCTGGCCGGGCTGTGGCTGCGGACCGGGAGAACGGTCAAGGCCAAGACGGCGGGTCTGGCCCTGGGCGCGGCGGTTTGCCTGGGCTCTGGCTATCTATGGTCGGTATGGTTTCCGCTCAACAAGAGGATGTGGACCAGCTCGTATGTACTGGTGGCGGCCGGCTGGTCGCTGGCTGCGCTGATGCTGGCTTACTGGGCCGTGGAAGAAAAGGGCTGGCGCAAGGGATGGACCTGGCCCTGGCTGGTGCTTGGGTCGAACGCCATCGTGGCCTATATGTTCAGCGGAATGCTCCCAGCCGCGGCACGGGCTGCTTACTCGTACGCGATTGGAAAACCTGTGGGCCAGCAAACTCATGCAGGCCAACACTTGTTTTCGGTTGTTCCCTATCCAGGCTGGGCGGCGTTTGCCTACTCGCTGTCAGTTTTGGCGGTTTGTTTTGTTCCGGTGTGGGCGCTTTACCGGAAGAAGATTTTTGTAAAGATTTAGCAGTATTATCCCTATTTGTGTAGAGTGCGGCGTGGACCGGGAGGTCCACGCGACAGCCGGCCAGGAGGCCGGCGTTCCCTGTTCTTGCAGCGACCGGCAACCTTGAGGCAGGCGGGACGAGAGCCGATTTATAATCCAGAGGAGCGCAAAGCTGCTTTACCAGCCGCTCTTTGGAGACCTGCATGACACTTGATATCCAGGATATTCTGGGTTTGCTTCCCCACCGTTACCCGTTTCTGTTGATTGACAGAGTCGTGGAGTTCGAGCGCGCCAAGCGCCTGGTAGCCATCAAGAACGTAACCGTCAACGAGCCCTTTTTTCAGGGCCACTTTCCCGGCTATCCGATCATGCCCGGCGTACTGGTGATTGAGGCGATGGCCCAGGCTGGGGCCATCATCATGATGACCGAGATTCCCGACCGCGAGAAGAAGCTGGCGGTCTTCACGGGCATTGAGCGCGCCAAGTTCCGCCGCCAAGTGACGCCGGGAGATCAATTGCGGATCGAAGTGGACGTGCTGGCGTTCAAGACGCGCGTCGGACGCATGGAGGCCAAGGCCTTTGTGGACGGCAAGCTGGCCTGCCAGGCCATACTGATGTGCTCGATTGTGCCGCGTGCGCAAGAAGAGGCGCCAGCGGCCACTGAGGCCCAGCAAGAGGCTGCGCAGTGAGCATTCATCCCAGCGCCGTTGTTGCTCCGGGTGCGGTTGTTCCCGAGTCCTGTACTGTTGGGCCCTTCTGCACGATCGGGCCGGAGGTGGTGCTGGGCGAAGAGTGCACGCTGGTTTCTCACGTGGTGCTCGACGGCCACACCCGCATTGGCGCGCGCAACATGATCCACCCCTTCGCCGCCATCGGCGGTCCGCCGCAGGATCTGAAGTATAAAGGCGAGCCAACCTCGCTGGAGATCGGCGACGACAACACGATTCGCGAGTCGGTGACCATCAGCCGCGGGACGGTGAAGGGCGGCGGGATTACGCGGCTGGGCTCGAACAACCTGCTGATGGCCTACGCGCATATCGGCCACGACTGCCAGGTGGGCAGCAACTGCATTCTGGCCAACTGCGCGACGCTGGCCGGCCACGTCCGCATTGAAGACCATGCCTGCGTGGGCGCCTTCTGCCCGGTTCACCAATTCTGCACCGTGGGCGCGTACGCGTTCATCGGCGGCGGCACCATCGTCACGCAGGACGTGCTGCCCTTCTCACTGACCTCGGCGCGGCGCGAAAACAAAGCCTTCGGCATTAACAAAGTCGGCTTGACGCGGCGCGGCTTCTCGCGCGAACGGCTGCTGACGTTGCAGAAGGCTTTCCGGCTGCTTCTGGCGGCAAAGCTGAACACCACGCAAGCCGTGGAGAAGATCAAAGAGCTGGAAGGCGAGGACGCGGCGCTGCTGGCCGAGTTCATCGAGCGCAGCCAGCGCGGGGTTATCAAGTAGTGATGAAGCTGGGTCTCATCGCCGGCAACGGCCGCTTTCCGTTTCTGCTTCTGGATGCGGCACGGGCGCAGGGACTGACGGTGGTGGTTGCGGCCATCCGCGAAGAGACCGACGCGGAGATGGACCAGCGGGCGGAGGCGGATGAGGGCATCACTGTTCATTGGCTCTCGCTGGGCGAGCTGTCGCGGCTGATCGAGACCTTTCGCAAGGAAGGCGTCGAGAAGGCGGTGATGGCCGGCCAGGTAAAGCACAAGCAGATTTTTTCGAGCATACGGCCGGACTGGCGGCTGGCCAAGCTGCTGCTGAATCTGCGCACACGCTCGACGGATATGCTGTTGGGCGCGGTCGCCAAGGTGCTCGTGGATGAAGGTATTGAACTGATAAGTTCCACGGCTTTTCTGGAGCCGCTGCTGGCGCAGGAGGGCGTGCTGACGGAGCGCGCGCCAGATGAGGAAGAGCGCAAGAATATCGAGTACGGCCTGAGCGTGGCGCGCGCCCTGGCCGGCTTCGACATTGGCCAGACGGTGGTGGTGGCCGCGCAGGCCTGCGTGGCGGTGGAGGCGATGGAAGGCACTGATGCGGCCATCGAGCGCGCCGGCGTGCTGATGCGCACGCTGGAGGAAGACGCCTCAACACTGGAGCGGAGCCTGACCGTGGTGAAGGTGGCCAAGCCGAATCAGGATATGCGCTTCGACGTGCCGGTTATCGGCATTGCGACGGTGGAGGCGATGATCCGCGCCGGGGCCCGTTGCCTTTCAGTCGAGGCCGGCCGCACGCTGCTCTTCGATCGCGAAAAACTGGTGGAGCGCGCCGCGCAGGCGGGTATTGCCATTGTAGGTACTCCGCGTAAAACCTAGGTCTCTGACCGGATGGATTCGCACCTTCAGATTCGAGGTTTCCCACCCTTTCGCCAGAAAAAAGGCGAAAGGATAGGGCACGGAAGATGGTAAATAAACAAGCGGTCAGAAATCCAGGTCTCTGACCGGAGGGTTTCGTACCCTTGAATCCGAGGTTTCCCATGTCTCAAAATCGAGACCTGGGGCACCCAGACTTGAGCGCAGAGATTGAACTCTTTGCGTCCCGCTGATTCCTTTCCCCATCCAACCATCTGGAGGTTCCCCGTGAGAATACCCCTTCTCCTTGTCCTTGCCGCGGTCATCGTCGCCGCGGCTTCGTTTGCCACAGTCCGCGTGGCTGCTCAAACCCTGCCCAGCGTGGGGCAGGCTGCGCCCGGATTTACCCTTCCCTCACAGGATGGCTCGCAGATTTCGCTGGCGAGCTTTCGCGGCAAGTGGGTGGTGCTCTACTTCTATCCCAAGGACATGACCTCGGGCTGCACCATCGAGGCGCACAACTTCCAGCGCGATCAGGAGAAATTTGACGCGGACAACGCGGTGATTCTAGGCGTGAGCGTGGATACGCCGGAGAGCCACAAACAGTTCTGCACCAAAGAGGGGCTTACATTCCGCCTGCTGGCCGACCCGGCGCACAACATCGTGGAAGCCTATGGTTCGCTGGGCAGCTTCATGGGCATCAAGATCGCCAACCGCAACACTTTTCTCATCGATCCCGAAGGGAAGATTGCAAAGGTGTGGACCAAGGTCGAAGTGCAGCACCACTCGACTGATGTGCTGGCGGCGATTGCTGAATTGAAAAAGTAGGCAGGCTGTGTCCAGACGCAAAAAAGCCCGGCGCTGAGCCGGGCTCTTTTGCTTGCCTTGTACTTCAGGTTGCCGCTGCTACTTGGTTGCCTTCTTCGCAGGGGCCTTCTTGGCGACTGCCTTCTTCGCAGGGGCCTTCTTCGCAACAGCCTTCTTCGCAGGAGCCTTCTTGGCAACTGCCTTCTTCGCCGGAGCCTTCTTGGCAACTGCTTTCTTCACTGCTGCCTTCTTGGCGGGCGCCTTCTTTGCTGCTTTCTTAACGACCAACTTATTACCTCGCTTGGTGATTTTTCTGGCGTTCTTGCCAGCAGCGGCCTTCTTGGCCACAGCCTTTCCGCCCTTTGCGCCAGTACTTCTCTTTTTTGCGGCGGACTTCTTTGCGGCCTTTTTGGCCACAACTTTTTTCGCGGCTGCCTTCTTGACTACAGCTTTCCTGGCTGGAGCTTTCTTGACTGCGGCCTTCTTCACCGGAGCCTTCCTGGCAGCTTTTTTTGCGGGAGACTTTTTCTTCGCGGCCCTTTTAACGGCCGGTTTCGATGCGGGTTCGTCCACAATCACGACGAGCATCTCTTCAGGCACTTCCTCATCGTCGTCCGAGGAGGTAAGCACGCTGGAGGTTTCAACCTCTTCATCCTCTTCAAAGTCGTCGTGATCGGATTCAAGCTCTGCCGGCGTGGAATTCGCTTCGCCGTCGCTCATCGCGTACATCCTGAACACTTCTTCCATCCCATTGCCTCCAGCGGCACGCCGCTGTACATATTTGCATCTCGATTTTCGCGCGGCGGAAAAACTACTTTCCACTCGCGGAAGTAATTCTAGCAATAGCTTGCACGCAAACACCAGCAAATAACAAGCACGAAATGAAGTTCTTGCAAGATTTATTTTGCTTTGCGAGTTCTGGAAGTCGAGGCGGGCTTCTTAGCAAGGGATTTTTTTGCGTCTGATGTCCCGTGTTTCCTTGCGCTGGAAGCGGCTCCGGAATGTTTCGCAGGAGCTTCCTTCTTTGCCGCCGCGCGATTTTTCTTTGATGCGCGCGGAGACGAGTCCTTGGTCGTTTCGTCCTTTACCGGAGCGGCTTTGCGCGTATTGGCGTCAGCTTGAGAAGCGCCGCGGCGATGACCGCGGGATGCAGTGCGCGGCGCACTTGCGGAGTCGGCGACATGGAGCCGCTGACCCGGCTTTACCTTGATGCCGGAGATCCTGTTCCAGCGGCGCAACTGATTCAGCGGCACGCCAAAGCGGTCGGCAATGGTGACCAGCGTATCGCCCTTGCGGGCGGTGTAGAGCACGGTAGTGCGCGCGGACGGCGCGGCGGAGGGCGCCGCGGGAACGACTAACGCCTCAAGGCCAGCGACGGCATCGCTGGAGCTGAGTTGATTGGCAGCCGCCAGATCGTCCACCGTTATGTGATACTCGTGTGCCACCGAGGCCAGCGTATCTTCTGGCGCGACGCGATGGTAGCGCCACGCATTGCGCTTGGCTTCGGGAACAGACGCGATGCGCTGCTCGAACAGAGTTGCCGTGCCGGCCGGCAGATGAAGATCGAAGGATGTATCGGGCGGCGTGACCATGCGCAGCAGGCTGGGGTTCAAGGCCATCAGCTCGCTGACCGGCGCTCCCACGATGTCAGAGACCAGCTTGAGGTCCGCCGGGTAGTTGATGGTCACCGTGTCAGTGAGCACGGGCGGATCGAGCGTGAGATCGTCGAAGCCGTACTGCGTGGGGTGGTTGGCGATGATGATGGCAGCCAGAATTTCCGGCACGTAGTTCTTGGTTTCGGCGGGAAGGTTATTGCGCTTGTACAGTTCCCAGAAGTCGGCGTAGCCAGTTTTCTGGACGGCGCGCTGCACATTGCCCGCGCCCCAATCGTAGCCGGCCATGGACAAATACCAATCGCCCAACTGGTCGTCAATGAACTTCATGTAGCGGGCATAGGCGCGCGTGGATTTTTCCGGATCGAAGCGCTCGTCCACATACGCATTGCGGGCCAGCCCGTAGTTGCCGTGGGGCATGAATTGCCACATGCCGCCGGCGCCGGAGCCGCGGTTGAGCGCACGCGGATTGAAGCCCGACTCAGCAACGGCAAGATAGATCAAATCCTGCGGCACGCCCTCTTCAGCCATGACGCGCTGAATCATCGCCTTGTAGCGGCCAGCGCGCTGGAAGGAGTGCAGCAGCGTATTGTGGCCCTTCTGGGTGTTGGCGAAGAAGTTGATGTAGACGGCGACATAGTCGTTGACCACCAGCGGCAAATCGGACTTGGTGGTGGCCAGATCAGCCTGGGCCTTGGCCACAATTTTGGGGTCCACCACAAAGGTGACTTCGCTGGCTGCCTCGGCTGGCGTTGGCTCTTCCTTGGGCACAAAGCCGTTGCCCTGCTTGAGCGCCTCCATCTCCATTGCATTGATCCCGTCCACGACGCGGTCGAACTCCTCTTGCAATTCGACATTACTCTTGATGTCGATGCCAGAGGCCAGCATGAGGTCTACGGAGCGATCGAACTCTTCCTTGGCTTCAGGCAATCTACCTTTGCGATAGTCGGCCTCGCCGTGGGCGTAGGCGGACTCCACCTGCTGGATGAGCAAGCGCACCCGCTGCTGCTCACGGGTAAGCTTGGGCTGTGCGGGAGCGATAGCTTGCGTAACGAGCGCGGGCGATGCGGAGGGTGCAAGCGCGGGTGCGATGGCCTGCGCAGCCTGAGAAGCGTCCTTGGGCGCAGTGGGGTTGCAGCCTGCCAGCGAGAAAGCCAGTACAACACAGCCGAGAAATCGATACGGAATCTTGCGAATATGCATGAGGGTTACTGTTTTCCTGCCATCGAAAGGCCACAAAAGGCGCTATGCCGATGATAAGCTATGCCATGGAGGCACGCGCGCTGGACGGCGCAAAAAGCCTCTATTCCCAGGCCCCCATGGACGCTCGCTTCCTCAGAAATTTCGCAATCATCGCCCACATTGACCATGGCAAGTCGACGCTGAGCGACCGTCTGCTGGAACTGACCGGCTCAGTGACCGGGCGCGAGATGCAGGCGCAGATTCTGGACGATATGGATCTGGAGCGTGAGCGCGGCATCACCATCAAGTCCCACGCCGTGCGCATGATGTACAAGGCGCACGACGGCAACACCTATCAGCTCAACCTGATCGACACGCCAGGGCACGTGGATTTCAGCTATGAAGTTTCGCGCTCGCTGGCCTCGTGCGAGGGCGCGCTGCTGGTGGTGGACGCCAGCCAGGGCGTGGAAGCGCAGACCCTGGCCAATGCGTATCTGGCCATTAACCACGGCTTGGAAATCATTCCGGTCATCAATAAAATCGATCTGCCCTCGGCGGACATTGTGCGCACCCAGGAGGCGATCGAAAAGGCTGTAGGATTGGATGCCACCGATGCCATCCCGGTAAGCGCCAAGACGGGCCAGGGCGTCGCCGAGGTGCTGGAAGCCATTGTTCACCGCCTGCCGCCGCCCACGGGCGACCCCGCCGCGCCTTTGCAGGCGCTGATCTTCGACTCGTGGTTCGATGCGTATCGCGGCGTCATTGTGCTGGTGCGCGTGATGCAGGGCACGCTGCGCAAAGGGCAGCACATCCGCCTGATGTCGAATGGGAAGGCTTTTGAAGTCGAATCCATGGGCGTGCTGATGCCCAAGCCGGTGGAGATCGGCGAGCTGCGCGCCGGCGAGGTGGGCTTTTTTGCGGCCACCATCAAGACCGTAAGCGACACCAAGATCGGCGACACCGTGACCGACGACACCAGGCCCGCCGCCGCGCAGTTGCCGGGTTTTGAAGACATCAAGCCGATGGTCTTCGCCGGACTCTACACGGTGGACTCGCACGAGCACACGCTGCTGCGCGACGCGCTGGA
>Ga0182027_10014626_pt1 | contig 10848 bp, 10 predicted proteins | sample 712E1DmetaG_FD_121300 | JGI IMG/M metagenome (GOLD analysis project Ga0182027, IMG submission 121300) | Permafrost microbial communities from Stordalen Mire, Sweden - 712E1D metaG (Illumina Assembly) | ecosystem: Environmental > Terrestrial > Soil > Wetlands > Permafrost | place: Sweden...
TCACCAGAGAGCTGCAGTGGGTGATCACGGCCATCCTCGGCGTGATCGGGCTCGAGGCGCTGGCCTGGTACCTGGTGTTGCGGGGACGCAAGCCTGCGGGTGCCGATTCGTCGCCCACACAGCCCCGGTAACCGTCATGTGGCTCGGGTCAGGAACCTGCGAGTCCGGACGACGGTAGACTCGGTGCGGCCCCGGTTGCTGCAGGGGTCAGATCGCGGTCCGCTGCCGCCGTCGCCTTAGTACGAAGCCGAAGGCACCGGCGAGCAAGAGCAGCACCACGATCCCGACGGCAACGACAAGGATGGCCGAACCGCCCGAACCGCCCGAACCGCCCGAGCCCGAGCCTGAGCCGGCAGAGCCTGCGCCGGATACCGGATCGGGTGTACCGGTTGCGCCCACTACGCCGATCGCGCTGGGCGACTCAGCCGCGCCCGATGCCGCGATCTGGGCCGCGCTGGACGCCATCGTTGGCGCCGGAGGAGGGGTAGACGTTGGGGCAACTGTGGGCCGAGCCGTGGCCGGTGCAGGCGTTGGAGTCGGTGCCCGCGTCGGCTGTGGCGTCGCCGTCCGCACCAGCGTCGGTGTGGGCGTGGCCAGGTTCGCAGCAACGTACGTGGCGAAGGAGAAGTCGGACACTCCGCCGGCGAAGACACTGGGGAGGGGAGCCCAGGTGCCGGTGTGGGTGATCAACGCCCGGCCCCGAGAGTACAGATCGGCCGACCCGTAGACACCGGCGCTGCTTCCGGTACTGAAGACGAGTGCGTACGACTGTCCGGCGGTCACCGGATAGCTCGTGGAGAAGTAGAAACGGACCCATTCGTAGTCGGGCACCGGCAGGGTAAGGCTGGCCGTCGCCAGTTCCGGTCCGCTCGGCACGGGGGGACTGCCGGTCGTGCCTTCGAGAGTGACGGTAGCCGTCCCCGTCCCGCCCCAGTACATGTCGACGCTGTCCAGCACGCCGGACGTGCCGGCCCTGAAGGTCTGCGCCACTACGAAGTCCGGCGAACTCCAGGCGATTGTCGTGGCGGTGTTTGCCTGATCCACGGCCGCGGTGCCGCCGAGGGCCGATCCCGGCACGAGGCCCAGCAGTAGCACGCCCGCGAACAGCGCAAGCACGAAGCGTTGCATGGCTCTCTCCCACGATGGCATATCGCCCCGGCGTTGGCAGCCGAGCTGAACCGCCGTCATCCTATACTGTCGCACTACACATTTGACCCCAAGCGGGTAGTGTTCCCGTTGGCCTCGACCTCGGATCGGGTAGTGAGACACGGGCTGCGAAATCAGGGCGAAGCCTGGCGGAGTCTCTGCTGGTGGCACGCCGTCTTGCGGGTCGGGTCGGGTAGGGCGCCCGCCCGGTTCCGCTGGTAGTGTCCGGTCATGGTCACCAATGCGAGACATGCACCAACGACCCAGGAAGCCTGGACGGAGGTCGATGAGTACCTCGCGGCACGGCTTCTCCCGTCGGACGCGATCCTGGACGATGTCGTTCGGGGTTCGATCGAAGCGGGGCTGCCGCAGATCCAGGTCTCCCCGGTGCTGGGCCGGTTTCTCAACCTCCTGGCGCGCTTGCAGGGTGCGACACGGATTCTCGAGATCGGGACTCTGGCGGGGTACAGCACGATCTGGCTGGCTCGCGCGCTGCCGCCGGGCGGTCGGCTGATCACTCTCGAGGCGAATCCGGTCCACGCCGAGATAGCCCGGGCGAACCTCCGGCGTGCGGGCCTCGAGAGAACGGTCGAGGTGCGCGTCGGGCTGGCGCTCGACTCACTCCCGGCGCTGGTGGCGGACCGCGAGGAACCATTCGACCTCGTCTTCATCGACGCGGACAAGGAGAACAACCCGGAATACGTCGCCTGGGCGCTGCGGCTTTCGCGCCCGGGGACCGTCATGGTCGTCGACAACGTCGTTCGCAACGGCGCCGTCCTCGATGAGACGACAACCGACCCCAACCTGCTGGGCATTCGCCGGATGCTCGAGCTGGTGGCCGGCGAGCCACGTCTGGAAGGGACGGCTCTGCAGACCGTGGGGGTGAAGGGCTACGACGGGTTCGCGGTGCTGAGGGTCACCGGCTGAGGGTCACCGGCTGAGGGCCCGGGGCCGCCCTCCGGTTTGCGCCCGCCTCGGAGCGACTGCCGGGCCGGCCGGCGCGGGCAGGGCCGCCGGTTGCGGCGCGCCGGGCAGCGGCGCGGGTGCGCGCGCAGGCGCGGAACCGACCACCAGGAGTCCGTTGACCATGGAGTAGTGGGAATCCCACGTGTCGGTGTGGATCACCTTGCCGGATGAGTCGGTCACCGTCCGTGTCCTGGACGTATCGAAACCGTCGGTCGGGTATTCCGCGCGGTTCGACTGGCCGACCGGCAGCGAGGTCGAGTACACCGTGTAGTCGCCGGCCGGAACCACGTTCGCTTTGAATTCGGGACTGAATGTGACCGTGCGGTTCAGGGGCAGGCTCCACAACTGGATCGTTATCACGCTGGCCGACCCGTACGTTGAGTTCGCCACGATCAAGATCGGGTTGGGCGTGTCGTTGGTCCACTGCAGGTCCCACACCTGGTAGCCGTTGGTGAAGACGGTGGCATCGAGCCCGACCGGATATCGGTAGATGTAGTAGTAGTGCGGGTGCCGCTCGTCGATCTCGAGTCCGGCCCGGGCGGCGGCGTTGAACATCGTGGTCGATGCGGAGCAGATTCCGCCGCCCATTGCCCCGGTGTGGTCGCTCTTGCCCTGCTCGATTACGCCGCCCATGGTGTAGCCGTGCGCCGCGTCGATCGGGCCGACGGCCGTGAGGAAGCTGAATCGCTGGCCGGGCTCAACGACCTGGCCGTTCAGAAGCTTGGCCGGAGTTCGGATATTGGCCCCGTAGCCGTTGCTCACATCCGGATAGAAGGTGGTTTGCCACCCGCCGATCTCGACCATGGAACCGAGACCGTTGAGCGCCAGATTGGGCACGATTGGTTGAGTTGCCACGGTGATGGCCTTGGCCGAGGTGTCGCCGAGCGAGAGCTTGTCCAGGTAGTCGGCGATCTTCGCTGCCGTCGCGGCCACGTCCATTGTCTTGCCGTCTCTCCCGCCTTCCTCGGCAAGAGGCACCCCCGAACTGTCGAAGAGGATCGTCGGCTCCACCGGTGCGACCTGGAACCGCCCGGACACGCTCGACAGATATGCCTGCACGGGGCCGGGATCGATGGCGGGACCGTATCGGCCGCCGGTGCCGGTCTGGAACACGATCCAGCCGCGGACGGTGTCCGAGTCGATGACGAGAGACGTGGGTTGGGCCGCGGCCTGGCTCGAACTGGGGGCCGGGTTGTCTCCACCGAACTCGAGCGTGACGTTCACGGCCATCCGCTCGGCCGCCCCGATGGCGGCCTGGGCATCGGCGTCGGTGACTCGCGGCTTCAGCTCCAGGAATGCCCCGCCCGCCCGGAACACCGCCGGCGCGTCCGATTGGCTGAGGTGGTCGAGGATGGCGCCGCAGATGGCTGCCTCGTCGATGCCGCGCCCGACCGAGGAATTGGAATAGGTGAACGTCGTGCCCTGCGTCCAGGCCTGCGCTTCCTGGGGCACGGTGTCGTGGACCTTCAACCCTCGGACGCTGGTAGCCACGGCCGTCGGGTTCAGCTGGGCGACCACAGGGACGCTCTCCGCCCCGACGGCGGTTCGCAGCATGGTGATGGCATCGGCGATCCGATTGCCCGTGTGACCGATGCGCATTGCCTCGTCGGCCATGAACTGGACATTGGGGCCGCGGCCGAGCTGCTCGTACGTCAGCGTGACCGAGCCGGCGGGCGTGGTGACGATGACGTCTCCCTGGCCGAGATACGCATACGCGGTTTGAAGCCGCGCGACCACCTGATCGCGGGTCAGCCCGGAGAGGTAGACGGCGCCCACGTGGACGCCCGGGACGACGCGGTCGGAGTAGGCGCCGGTGATGCCGATTGCCACGGCGGCGAGGATGGCCAGGGTCGCCAGCGCTCCAAGGGCGAAGGCGAGCCCGAAACCGACGATCCGGTGGACCCGTCGCCAGCCGGCGCCGAGCCGGATGTGCGGTCGGCGAAGGCGGGGGCGCGGCCAGGTCCTGTCATGCAGCTCGAGCTGCGGCCGCGGGAGGAGGTCGAGCCGCGGTTCCGGCTGGTCCGATACGGGTTCGGCGACAGACGCAATGGATGTCGACTCGGGCGCCGGCGCCTCCGCCGCGGCAGCCTCCGCCGCGGTCGCCTCGGGCGCGGTCGACTCGGGCTCGTCGGGCTCCGACTCGGATTCGTCTGGCGCGTAGAGTCCGGTCCTCTCGGGCTCGTCGGGCTCCGACTCGGATTCGTCTGGCGCGTAGAGTCCGGTCCTCTCGGGCGCGGGCGGCTCGGGCGCGGTCGCCTCGGGCGCGGTCGCCTCGGGCGCAGGTGCCCCGGGCGCAGGTGCCCCGGGCGCGGTCGTTTCGGGCGAGTCGGGCTGGGCCGCCTCCCAATCGGCGGCGGCCGCCTTACCCAGTATCACGTCGACCAGGTCAATCTCTTCGGCTGCCATGTCCGTTCTCTCACCCCGGTGGGTAGAGTACCCCGCGTCAGCCATTCGATGTCCGGCCGTTCGTTGGATGCCCAGGGGCCGCGACGCGGCGGCCGTATGCCCCCGGGGGCCCTTTCGCGTTCAGGCGCCGTTCGCGAATGCGTCGACGGCCTTCGCCAGACCCTGCTCATAGGAGGCGATCAGGCGATCCCATCGGGCGTCCATCTCGGCGTCTACCAGCTGCCGGGCCGGGTCCGCGTCGAACCAGGCCACGGTTCGGCGGATCCCCTCGGCGTACGGCGTGCGGGTCGCGAAGTCGGGCACGAGGCGCTTGATCTTCGACGTGTCGAAGACGGCGCTGAGCGACTTGTCGCCGAGCAGCGTGCCGGTCATGTCGGGCATGCACGCCGCGATGAAGTCGGACGCGATGTGGACGATGCGGACCTCCACGCCGGCCGCGGCCGCGGTCTGGCGGTAGATCGCGTCCCACGTCAGAACCTCGTCCGAAGTGATGGTGAACGCCTCGCCGATGGCCTCGCGCCGACCGAACAGCCCAACAAACCCCACCGCGAAATCGCTGTTGTGGGTGATCGTCCAGAACGATGTGCCGTCGCCGGGCACGATCAGTTCCTTGCCGGCACGCATCCGGGCGATCGCCGTGAACGGCCGCTCCCAGCTGTTCACGATCAGCGGGGCCTGCGTGTCGCCGTATGTGAGCGATGGCCGGACGATCGTGACCGGGAATCGGTCCTCGCGGTAGGCCCGCATGAGGCGCTCCTCACAGGCGATCTTGTTCTGCGAGTAATCCCAGAACGGGTTGACGAGCGGCGTCTCCTCGCTGATCAGCCAGTAGTGGAGCGGTTTCTGGTAGGCGCTGGCCGAGCTGATGAAGACGAACTGGTCGGTCCGGCCGCCGAAGAGCCGCAGGTCGCGCTCGATGTCTTCCGGCGTGAACGCGATCCAGTCGACCACGACGTCGAACTTGTGGCCGGCGAGCGCTCGTTCGGTCGCCGCCTCGTCGTGGAAGTCCGCGGCGATCGTGGTCGCGCCGCGGGCCAGGTCGGGATGGCCGCCACGATTCAGGAGGAACAGTTCCACTCCCCGTTCCACGGCCAGGCTGGTGCAGGCACTGCTGATGAGGCCGGTGCCGCCGACGAACAGGACTTTCATGCTGGGTCTCCTACGCGAGGCAGGCTTCGATTTCGGCCAGTTCGGCGGGCTCGAACGGCGGGCCGTCGAGTGCCCTGACGTTCGCCTCGAGCTGTTCGACGGAGCTGGCGCCGATCACGGCCGACGTGATTCGGTCGTCCCGAAGCACCCATGCCAGGGCCAGCTGGGCGAGGGTTTGTCCGCGCCGAGACGCGATATCGTTGAGCTTCCTGATGCGCGGCAGGTTCCGCGCGACCGTGTCCTCGGTCAGGAACTGCGAGTGAGTGACGCGAGAGCCGGCCGGCGTCCCGTGCAGGTAGCGGTCCGTGAGCTGGCCTTGCGCCAGCGGCGAGAAGACGATGCAGCCGACACGCTCCTCGCCCAGCACGTCCAGCAGCCCGTCCTCGATCCAGCGGTCCAGCATCGAGTAGCGAGGCTGGTGGATGAGCAGGGGAGTGCCGAGCCGGCGCAGTATCTCGACCGCCTGCTTCGTTTCGGCCGGCCTGTAGTTGGAGATGCCGGCGTAGAGAGCCTTGCCCTGGCGAACCGCCGTGTCGAGCGCCCCCATCGTTTCCTCGAGGGGAGTGGCAGGGTCCGGCCGGTGCGAGTAGAAGATGTCCACGTAGTCGAGACCGAGCCGGCGCAGGCTCTGGTCCAGGCTCGAGAGCATGTACTTGCGCGAGCCCCAATCGCCGTACGGTCCGGCCCACATGTAGTAGCCGGCCTTGGTGGAGATGACGAGCTCGTCGCGATACGATCCCAGGTCGGACGCGAAGATCCTCGCCAGGTTCTCCTCGGCGGAGCCGGCCGGCGGGCCGTAGTTGTTCGCCAGGTCGAAGTGGGTGATGCCGAGGTCGAAGGCCCGGCAGGCGACCTCCCGCTGTCGATCGAGCGAAGGGTCGGCGCCGAAGTTGTGCCAGAAGCCGAGCGAGAGCGCCGGCAGCATGAGGCCGCTGTTGCCTGTTCGGCGATACGTCATGGCGTCGTAACGCTCCGGCGCGGGGACGAATGGCCGGCCCTGGGATGGTTTCGTCTCGGTCAACGCGGAAGCCTCCTGTCTGCCGGGGCAGCATACGACAGCCGGCCGCGACTGCATCCGGGCGGACCGTGGACCGCCCGCTGCACCCGTTGGGACGCCGGCAGATCGATGACTTCCCTGGTGCGAGAATGCGCCCCGCGCGACCCGACGAGTTGGAGGTCGGCGTCCAAATCACTACGAAAGAGGCCCCGAATGGCGCAGACCATGGCCCCGGCAACCTACAAGCCCGTCTGGATCGACCTGTCCACGTCCGATCCGGCGGCGTCGCGCGAGTTCTACGCGAAGGTCTTCGGCTGGGATGTCGAGGTCAACCCGGACCCGCAGTACGGCGGATACGCACTGGCGAAGATCGGCGGCAAGGACGTGGCCGGCATCGGAGCCAACATGATGGCCGGGGCGCCGACTGCCTGGTCGATCTACCTCGGCACCAGCGACATCGCGGAGATGACCGCTCGTGTCCAGGCCGCGGGCGGGAAGGTAATCGCCCCGCCGATGCAGGTCGGCGAGCAGGGCAGCATGGCCGTCTACCAGGATCCCTCGGGTGCGTTCATCTGCGGCTGGCAACCGGCGATGATGCAGGGCGGCCTGACCGACGGGCAGCCCGGCGCATTCACCTGGGCGGAACTGAACGCGCGCGGCATGGACAGGGCGATCGGGTTCTACTCCAGGGCCCTGGGCTGGACGGCGAAGACGATGCCGATGGGCGATGGCCGGCCACCCTACGTTTCGTTCATGGCCGGCGATCTCGGCGTCGCGGGGGGCACGGAGATGAGCCCCATGGTGCCGTCCGAGGTGCCCAGCTACTGGATGGTCTACTTCGCGGTCACCGACGTGGATGCAACGTTCAGGGCGGCGATGGACGCCGGCGGCAAGGAGATGCTCGGTCCTCAGGACTACCCCGGCGGGCGCTTCGCCATCCTGAGCGACCCGCAGGGGGCCGTGCTCGCGATCAGGAGCGTTACGGCCGGCTAGGTCCGCGCTCATCCACTCGCCTCTTCATCCGCACGACCTCGAGAGCCCCGGTCCCGCGATCGGGGCTTTCGAATGCCCGCTCCCTGCTAGACTCCCGCGGCACCTGCCGGAACCACTGCCACGGGAGAAGAGGAGAGGCGTTGCCCCTGCTGGCGGTCTACGGCGCCGCATTCATCGAGATATGGGCGGGCCCGCCGACCGGCCTCGCCCTCGGTCTCCCGTACCCGATCATCTGGGCCCTGACAGTAGCCGGGTCCATGACCAGCGTCACCATCGTTGCGTTTGCCGGGGAGGCACTGCGGGGCTGGCTGCTCCGCCGATTTGGAAAGGCCGGGGCCGCGCGCACGGGCCGGATTCACGACCTCTGGCAGCGCTACGGCGTGCCGGGATGGGGCCTCTCGTCGCCATTCTTCATGAGCCCGCCGATGGGCACCGGCGTCGCGCTGATGCTCGGCGCTCCGAGGCGGCGTCTCCTGGTCTGGATGTTCGCCGGCGTCCTGACTTGGGCCACGATCCTTATGATCGCCGGGATCCTGGCCGTGGGTCTGATCCAGACAGTCCGCTGATCGGGTCCCAGGAGACGAACCGCTCCAACGCTGCGGCGTCGGCCGCGGACAGGTGCCCGTTGCGGGATTGCAGCTCGAGTTGCGGCGCGGCGGTCTTGCCCGCCAGGGCGGCCCGCATCCGGGGGAACTGGCTGCCGGTGCGGAGCTGGTACGTGGTGAAGAGCGCGATTTTCGGTCCCGTGCCCGGCGCGGTGGCGAGCACCGGCATATCGCGCACGAAGGCCAGCCAGGGCTCGTCGGGGTGCTGGCGAATCACGAACAGGCCGCTGGTCCAGCAACCGAGGAGGAGGTAGTCGGCCGCGGCGAGAATGGACATGTCGCACTCGCCGACGGAGACGACCTGCGCGGCCACGCCCTTCCCGTTGAGGAACGCGGCGATCTCCTCGCCGTACCGGCGAGTCACGCCCGAGTGGCTGCGGTATACGACGATGGCCTTCTTCACAGGTCCTCCTGGAGTCCGCGCGAGTCCGAATCCTGCGCCAATTGTCGGTCGGCGCGCAGCCGGCCAAGTCGTTCGCGCGGTCGATCCTCTGTCAATCGCGCGAATGATGTCAAGGCTCCGGGCTCTGCCTAGGATCGGGACATCCAGCCCTTCGGCACGAGCCGTGCGCGGGACGACACTGTCACCGTAACCCGCAACATCGAGGACGCAGATGACCACGCTCAAGCAAGTCGAGGACTTCCTGGCGCTCAAGCGGGTTGCCGTCGTTGGCGTCTCGCGCAATCCCAAGGACTTCACCCGCGTCATGTGGGAGGAGTTCCGGCAGCGGCGCTATGAGGCCATTCCAGTCAACCCCAACGTCGCCGAAATCGATGGCCAGCGCTGCTACGCGAGCGTCAAGGACATCCAGCCGCCGGTCGAAGGCGCCCTGATCATGACCTCCAAGAAGGCGACCGACCAGGTCGTCCGCGACTGCGCCGAGGCCGGGATCACGAACATCTGGATGTACGGCGGCATGGCTCCAGGAGCGGCGACGAACACCGCCGTGGCCTTCGCCGACGAGAAGGGGATGAGTACGGTCAAGGGTCTTTGCCCATACATGTTCCTGCCCGGCACGCCCGCCTTCCACGCGCCGCACCGCATCTTCAAGAAGCTGACGGGCCGCTACCCGAGATAGCGCGGGCTGTTCTGGAGAGCGCGGTCAAGCGATCGGTAGGATTCGCGAAGGAGCTTGGCAACCCGCGGCCAGTACGCCGAACCGAGACCACGGGGCCCGTCGGGGTCTTGGGTCGCGCCGCGGTCCCTGACCTCCGCCGCCAGGCCCCGCAAGCGACCGGCCTCCGCCACCGCATCCAGTGGCAGGTCGTATACGGCCGAGTAGAGGCGAGCGATCGCTTCGCCGGCGGCCTCGCCGGACGACAGACCCAACTCCCGCCTTACCGTCCACCATCGCAGTTCCGCGGCCGCGACGGCCGCAAGATCCGTGTCCGGGCCCAGCTCGAGCAGGCCGTAGCCACGAACGATGTCCGGCAGGACGCGATCGTAGTCGCCGCTCATCCGCGCGAATCGCACTGCCCCTCTGGTCAGCCAGGTTGCGGCGATCAATGCTCGCGGCCAGGACACGTGAGCTTGCTCGCGCAACGCAAGCACGAGCAGCCCAAACAACCGGGCGGGCTGGCGCCGGTAGTACGCCTTCCACATCCGAAGCTCGAGGCGGGCAAGCGCGTCGGGCTCGAAGGCCCGCAGCCAGCCGGTGCGGCTTCGGGACTTGGGCTGCGCCGCCGTCGCGGCCGAGAGTGCCCGAGCGTGGTCGATGGGTTCAATCGCCGGCGGTGCGCTCGCGCCGCTCGCCGCAATCGCCTTGGTCATGGTGCCGTCCTCCGGGCTCGTCTTGGGCGGGCATCATCGGCCCTGTCTACGGTCGAATTCCAGTCCGGGTCCACCGTGCGGGCCTGCTGAGCCTCAGGCGGTCGGCCTCGTGCGTGCTCGCGAGTCTCTCTGCCGCCCCTCTGTTAACCTCGCGCCATGGGCGACGAAGTCGACATCCTGGGCGGATCGATCGGGCGGATCGTGCTGGCCGACAACCTCGTCGTGCTCGGCTCACTGCCGGACGGCTCGATCGACCTGGTCTACATCGACCCGCCGTTCAACACCGGCGAGCGGCAGACGTTGAGGCGGCTCCGCACCGTTCGCGATCAGGAGGGCGGCGACCGAACCGGGTTCGGCGGGCGGCGATATCGGACCATCCAGCTTGGCTCGACCAGTTACGTCGATGTCCACGACGACTATCTCGACTTCCTCGAGCCTCGGCTGGTTGAGATCCGCCGAGTTCTGCGGCCCTCCGGCAGCCTCTACCTGCACCTCGATCCGCGCGAAGTGCACTACGCCAAGGTCCTGTGCGACGCGATCTTCGGGCGGGAGTGCTTCCTGAACGAGGTGATCTGGGCGTACGACTACGGTGCCCGCGCCAAACGACGCTGGCCGGCCAAGCACGACAACATCCTCGTGTACGTCAAGGATCGGGATCTGTACTGGTTCGACGCCGAGGCCGTTGAGCGGATTCCGTACATGGCGCCGGGGCTCGTTGGGGCGGCGAAGGCGGCGCGCGGCAAGCTCCCAACCGACACGTGGTGGCAGACGATCGTGCCGCCCGGGGGTGCCGAGCGGACGGGGTATCCGACTCA
>Ga0182027_10014628_pt1 | contig 10847 bp, 10 predicted proteins | sample 712E1DmetaG_FD_121300 | JGI IMG/M metagenome (GOLD analysis project Ga0182027, IMG submission 121300) | Permafrost microbial communities from Stordalen Mire, Sweden - 712E1D metaG (Illumina Assembly) | ecosystem: Environmental > Terrestrial > Soil > Wetlands > Permafrost | place: Sweden...
CTGTTGAAAAACTCGCCCGGTGAGGGCACCGGGCCTACATGACCCGTGATTTCCGAGGAAATAATGTAGGCCGCGTGCCCCCACGCGGCGTTCGATGGGATATTTCAACAGGCTGTTAGGGAAGAGCCGGCGCCGTTCCGCTCGAAGCCACTATGACGAATCATTGCAACGGGAGGATGGGACGCAGATTGGCATCGCTCACAACCGTGGGATGGGTTGTGCGCCCTCGAGTACTTGGGAAGTTGAAATGGGGGACGGCGGCTGTTCATTTGAATTGCCGGCTGGAAGCAAGAGCCGGGCGTCTGCCGGCATGGCGCGGGCTACCGAGGTGGAGATAGTGTCAAGCACCCGCCCCGGCGCGATGCCCAGCGCGAGAATCCCCGCGATCAGCAACACGCACAACAGGCGCGCCGGCCAGTCCAATCGAATGGGCGGCAGGTCGCCCGGATCGCGGAACCACGCCTCGCGCACCACACACAGATAGTAATAGACCGCAATCGCGGCATTGACCATGGCGATGATCACCAGCGCCAGATGTCCCTTGGCCAATGCGGCGGAAAGCAGGCTGAGCTTGCCCATGAACCCGACAAACGGCGGAATCCCAGCCAGCGCAAACACGCCCACAGCCAGAGTCACCGCCAGCAACGGCGACCGGCGATGCAGCCCGGCCAGCTCCGCGATGGCCACATTGGTGCCGTCCCGCGAGACTTTGCATATCACAGTGAAGCAGGCCAAAACCATCAGCAGGTAGCCGATGATATAGTAGAGCGCCGCCGAATAGCCGAATTGGTCCATCGCAACGAACCCCACCAGCGCGTAGCCCGCGTGCGCAATCGCCGAAAAGCCCAGGAGCCGCTTGAAGTCTGTTTGCATCAGCGCGATCAGGTTCCCGTAAAACATGGACCCCGCCGCCGCGATGGTCAGCAGCAGCGCGACGGTGCGGTTGTCCGGCGGCGACAGCGCCACAAAGCGCGCCAGCACCGCCACAGCGCCGACCTTCGGCAGGGAGGCAATCAGGCCCGCCGTCTCATTCGCCGCGCCCTGATAGACATCCGGCGACCAGAAATGGAAGGGGAATATCGCCAGCTTGTAATACAAACCGCAGAACATCATTGCCAGGCCCGCGATCACCAGCGGCGAGTCCATCCGCGGCCGCAGTCCGGCCAGCAGACCGGGCAGCGAGGTCGTGCCGGTCAAGCCAAACAAGTAGCTCATCCCGAAAAGCATGATCCCGTTGGCCGCGACGCCGAACATCATGTACTTGATGGCCGACTCCATCTGCGTCCGTTGTCCCTCGCGCTCGCGCCGCATCGGAATCATCAGGTACAGCGGGAAGGCCGACACTTCCAGGGCAATCACCAGCGTGATGAGGTCAATGCAGCTCACCAGCATCATCAGCCCGCTTATGCTGACGGCCAGGAACAGATAATACTCCGGCTTCACTTCCTCCCGGATGTACTCCAATCCGCCGCTCAACAGCAGGATCAGCATGAACCCGGCGGCGAACACCGCTTTCAGCCCCTGCGAAAACAGGTCCACCCGGTAAGCGCCGCGGAACAGGGTCGCTTCCTGGCCGAAACAACACACGGTTGCCGCAATGGCCGCGAGCGAAGTGGCCAGCGCCACGCGGCGGGCCAACTGGGCGCGCGACTGGCCGAGGCAAACCACAAACAAGCCCAGCGCCCCGCAGAGCAGGACCAGTTCCGGCGCAAAGGCCATGATGTTTTTAATGGTCATCGCTTCGTTTCCGGCAGGCTTGCGCGCGCCGCCGGCGGGGCAACCGCCAATTCATACCCGCTCTCATTTTTGGGAGCCGCCGATGCGGAATCTATCGGCGAACCGGCTTGTTCGAGCACATGAGCGACGCTTTCGTGCATCACCCTGGTGAACGGCTCGGGATGCAGCCCGATCCAAAACACAAACACCAGCAGCGGCGCCAGCGTCACGATCTCGCGCAACCCCAGGTCGCGAAGCTGCGAGTGGTCCGGGTTCTTGGTGCCGCCGTAGGCGACCTTTTGCAGCATGCGCAGCATGTACGCCGCCGCCAGCACCACGCCGGGCACCACGAGAATCATCATTGTCTTCGAGACCTCAAAACCGCCGCACAGGACCAGGAACTCGCCAATGAAGCTGTTCGTGCCGGGAAAAGCCAGCGAGGAGAGCGCAAAGACGCCGGCGAACATCGCGAAGACCGGCATCGCCTTGCCCATGCCCGCCGCCGCGCCCAGATCGCGGCTGTGCAGGCGCTCATAGATGATTCCCACGACGATGAACAGCGCCCCGGTGGTGATGCCGTGATTGATCATCACCAGGACCGCTCCTTCAACGCCCGCCTTGTTCAGCGCGAAAATGCCGAGCGTCGCGAACCCCATGTGGGCCACGCTCGAATAGGCCACCAGCTTCTTCAGGTCCGTCTGCGCCAGCGCCGTCAGCCCGCCGTAAAGGATCGCCACCACCGAAAGGGCCAGGACTTCCGGCGTGAAGAGTTGCGTCGCGTAGGGCGTGATCGGCAGCGAGAAGCGCAGGAACCCGTAAGCGCCCATCTTCAGCAACACGCTGGCCAGCAGCACGCTGCCCGCGGTCGGCGCCTCGACGTGCGCGGCGGGCAGCCAGGTGTGAAACGGGAACATCGGCACCTTGATCGCAAACGAAATAAAGAACGCCGCGAATATCCAGCACTGGAAGGCCGGGGAATAAGGCTGCCCCATCATGTCGGGAATGCTGAAGCTGCCCACCTTCAACCGCAGCGCAATGCCCGCCACCAGCAGCAGCACCGAACCTGACATCGTGTAAATAAAAAACTTCAGCGCAGCGTAGATCTTGCGCGGCCCGCCCCAGATGCCAATCAGCAGCGCCATCGGGATCAGCATCGCTTCCCAAAACACAAAAAAGAGAACGAAATCCAGCGCGCAAAAAACGCCGACCATCGCCGTCTCCATGATGAGCAGGCAGATCATGAACTCCTTGACGCGCGTCTGGATGTACCGCCACGAAGCCAGCACGCACAGCGGCATGATCAGCGTCGTCATCAGCACCAGCAGCAGGCTGATCCCGTCAATCCCCACGTCGTAACTGATTCCCAATGCCGGAATCCACGCGGCGCTTTCCCGGAGCTGGAAGTTGGACGTGGACGGGTCGAACCGCCACCAGAGCACGAGCGAGAAAATAGCCGCCCACGAGGTGAACGCCAGCATCCACCGCCGCAGCAGCTCTTCGTCCTTGATGAAGGCCGCCACCGCCGCGGCCAGCAGCGGGCTGAAGATCAAGATGCTTAGAACGTGATCGGGAATGTTCATTTGAGGGTGACAAACATCACAAAGGCCACGATCAAAGCCACGACCACTGCGAACGAGATCGCCAGGTTCTGCTGCATCTGGCCGCGCTGGGCGAAGCGCAGCCGGCGGCCAATGCCGCGGACGCTTTCCGCCAGCCCGTCCACCGCGCCGTCAATGACATTGTTATCGAACAAAGCGGCCACCCGCGCCGTAATCATCAGCGGCGCCAGCCCGGCCACCCGGTACAGTTCGCCCACAAAAGTGTCCGCGATCTGGAACGGCTTGCGGGCCAGCCACAGGAAAGCGCGGCCGCCTTTGCGATAGAACCAATCCAGGTCCAGGCTGATCGCCGCCTCGGGAACCAGCTTCTTGATCAGCAGGAAAAACCCGACGGCGGTGAACAGCAGAATCTGGAGCGTCTCGGAAACGTGGTATGAGTTGTAGGGCAGGTACTTCAGCGCCTCATCGGGATACGGAAGCATTTTGTAGAGGTAGGGCGTATAGCAGCCGATGAAGATGCACAGGAACGATGTTACCGCCATCGCCGCGATCATATTTCCGGGCGGCTCGGCGGCCCGGTCCCAGGTCTCTTTCTTGGGCTGATTCTTCCCGAACCAGATGAAGTAGGGCACCTTCAGCCCGGTGTGCAAAAACGTGCCGGCCGAGGCGAGCAGGAGCAGGAAGCCGACCCACAGTTTTTTCTCCTCGAAGCCCGCCTGGACAATCATGGACTTGCTGACAAACCCGCTGAAGAACGGGAACGCCGAAATCGAAAGGCCGCCAATGAGAGTGAAGAGGAACGTCCAGGGCATCTTCTTCCAAAGGCCGCCCAGCTCGGTGAACTTGCTTTGGCCGGTCATGTGGAGCACCGAGCCGCAGCCCATGAACAGAAGCCCCTTGTAAAGAATATGCGCGAAGGCATGGGCGCATGCGCCGTTGATCGCCATGTGCGTGCCCAGTCCCACCGCCGCCACCATGTAGCCGACCTGGCTGATGATATGGTAGGCCAGCAGCTTGCGGCAGTCGTTCTCCAGCACCGCATAGACCACGCCGTAAAGCGCCATGATCACCCCCAGCGGCACCAGGATTCCCATCCCGGCAAAACCGCGGCACAACGCATACACCGCCGTCTTGGTCGTGAACGCGCACAGGAAGACCGAGCCATTGAACGTGGCTTCGCCGTAGGCATCCGGCAGCCACGCGTGCAGCGGCGGCACCGCCGCGTTCAACAGGAACCCAGCCATGATGAGGTAAATTGCCGCGGTCGGATGCTGGACATCGAGTTTGTCGAAGGTCCAAATTCCCTTTGCTCCGCCAAAGTGCCACACCATCCCGCCCAACAGCGCCAATCCGCCCGCGACATGGACCAGCAAATAGCGATAGCCCGCCCCAAGCGACTCCGGCCTGCGCCGGAACCAAATCAGGAACACCGAGGCAAAGGCCATCATTTCCCAGAACAGAAACAGCGTGATGAAATCACCGGCGTAGATCGCGCCAATCGAGCCTGCCACATAAAACCAGGCCGCGATGTGCTGGGCGTTGTCCTTGACATGCAGCCCATAGAGCGTTCCCAGGATGCACATCAGCCCCATGATGTAGCCAAACACGGAACTGAGCGGGTCCACCCGCCCGAACCGCAACACCCAATCCTGAATATGCACTTCGCCGAACATGCCGGTCTGCATCATCAGGATGCGCGCAAACAGCAACAACGGCACCAGAAGCAGGTAACCCCTCTTCAACCGCGCCGGCACCGCCGGCAGCAGCAGCGCGCCGGCGATCAGGATCAGCGATGGATGGAGCCAGAAGTTATTCATTCGAGAGTGGACGCCTCGGCGAGGCGTCCCTACCTGGTCGTATCAGCGATGGATGGAGCCAGAAGTTATTCATCGGAGAATGGACGCCTCGGCGAGGCGTCCCTACCTGGTCGTATCAGCGATGGATGGAGCCAGAAGTTATTCATCGTAGTAATCTTCGCGCGTCATAATCCCGGCGTGCCCAAACCACTTCGACACGACGATGATCAGCACGCACCCGATGAAACCGAACGCTGCCCAAAATCCGGGAATATGTTCCGCCTTCGTGTGCGCGTGCTCCTTGTCAATCAGACCGGGAATCACATCGAGCGCCACCAGCACCGCCAGAGCGATACAAGCGATCCACACCACCGCCTTCAAGCGGCTCCGCAGCCATTCAATGATTTTGACGAGTTTCATAAGATCAGGTGGACAAAGCGCATAAAGAATCCGGGGCACATTCCTATAACGACCGAGATCACCGCCGTCACCGTCAAAGGAACCACCAGCGCCGGGTGCGCCTCCCGGTAATGGTGATCCAGATCCGCTTGCGATGTTTTGCCGAAGAAGGCCTGGTACACCACCGGCACGAAATAAGCCGCGTTGAGCAGCGTGCTCGCCAGCAGCACGGCGATGATTCCGATCGAGCCGGCGTCAACCGCGCCGTTGAGCAAATACCATTTCGTCACAAATCCCGCCACGGGCGGCGCGCCGATCATGCTCAACGATGCCAGCGCGAATGCGCCGAACGTCCACGGCATCACCCGCCCCAACCCGCTCATCTCCGAGATGTTCTTCTTGTGAGTCGCCACATAGATCGCTCCCGCGCAGAAGAACAGGGTGATCTTGGAAAAGGCGTGATTGGCGATATGCACCAGCCCGCCTTCGATCCCGGCCGGTTTCAGCAGCGCCACGCCCAGAATGATGTAGGAAAGCTGGCTGACGGTCGAATAGGCCAGCCGCGCCTTCAAATTGTCCTTGCTCAACGCCACAATCGAGCCGACCAAAATCGTGATGGAGACAAAATAGGCCGTCGGGATGCCCAGATTCAGCGCGTCCATTTTGTCAACACCAAAGACAAAGAGCATGACGCGCACCGTCGAGAAGACGCCCACCTTGACCACCGCGACCGCATGCAGCAGCGCGCTGACGGGCGTCGGCGCGACCATCGCGCTGGGGAGCCAACTGTGAAAGGGCATCACGGCGTTCTTGGCAAACCCAAGAATGCAGCAGACATACAGCGCCGTGACGATGCCGTTGTGCATGCCGGCTGGCAGGATTCCGGTGTTGATATTGTTCGCGAAATCCAGCGTGCCGGACTCGACGTAGATCAGGACCATCGCCGGCAGCACCAGCCCCTTGGCCGTCCCGGTCAGGTAGGTCAGGTATTTCCGCGCCCCCTCGTAGCTCTCCTCGTCCTGATGATGCGCCACGAGCGGATAGGTGCAAACGCTGACGATCTCGTAAAACAAATAGAGCGTCAGAAGATTGTCCGAGAACGCGCAGCCGGTCGCGCCAAACAGCGCCAGCGCAAAGCAGGTGTTGAACCGCGTCTGCGCGTGCTCCTCCAGTCCGCGCATATAACCGGCGGAATAGATCACCGTAACGACCCAAAGAAATGAAGCCGAAAGGGCGAACACCATCGAAAGCGCGTCCGCCCGCAGCGACACGCTCAAGCCCGGCAACAACTGGAACACGGTAAAGTGCAGCGTGCGCCCGGCGTAAATGGCCGGAACCAGCGACGCCACGATGCCGAACAGCGCCGCCGCCGCCACGAACGAGCAGGTCTCCCGCACGTTGGGCCGTTTGCCGGTGGCCATCACCAGCCCCGCCCCGATCAGGGGCGCCAGCACCGCCAGCAAAAGTCGAATGTCTTCAAACTGCATTGGTTTTATCCCTTTAAGTCCGTCAGTTCCTTCGTGGTGACAGACCGGTAATTGCGATACACAGCGAGCATGACGCTCAGGGCGATGGCGACTTCCGCCGCCGCAAGGCCCATGATGAACAGCACGAAAATCTGCCCCACCGCCGGGTCCTTCACGGTGAACCGGCTAAACGCCATCAGGTTCAGCGAAGCCGCCGCAAAAATCAACTCGCCCGCAATCAGCATCCCAATCAGTGTCCGGCGCCGCACCAGGCCATAAATGCCGGCGGCCAGCAGGAACGCCGCCATGAACAGATAGACCTGAAGCTGGTCGTAAAGCGGGTTCGTCACGGCTTGGTCCTCCCCGACCGCGCAATGGCCAGCGCGCCAATGATCGCCACGAGCAGCGCCAGCGAAATCAACTCGAAGGCCAGGCTGTAGGTCGTCAGCAGGTGAATGCCAATCGCGCTGATTGCCCCGCTCCCCTTCAGCGCCGCTTCCGGCTCTGTCCAGCCCGCGCCCAAAACCAGCCGCGACAGCGCCCAGAACAGCCCCGCTGTCAGCGCCAGCATGGCCCCACCCCATTCCAGCGCCGGCGTCCGCTTTTCCTCGTTCGCCGGCTCATCCGGCTCGACCAGCATGACCGCAAACACAATCGTCACGCACACCGCGCCGATGTAAATCAGGATCTCCATCAGCGCCAAAAACGGGCTGTGCAAAAAATAGTACTGTCCCGACAAACCGAGGCAGCAGATGGCCAGGCCGGTAACGCCGCGAATCAACCTGGTGCTCAACACCGCGATCAAGGCCCCAGCCAGAGTCGTGCCGAGCGAAAAGACAAAAATCGCGTTCAGGATCAGGGTTGTATTGAAAAGATCTTTCATGGCGCATCCTTTTTCACCGGCTCCGCGCCCTGTAGCGGCGCACTATGAGCGCCGCTGATTGATTCCGATGCCGCATGAGGAATCGCTTCTGTTTGCGCGGGCGGCACTCCCGCCGCTTGCGCCTCGGCCTGCAATCTCGCGAATAAATCCATGATATACTCCTCCTTGTTCAGCCCCGCCAGATTGTAGTCGCGCGAATAACGGATCGCTCCATCCCGGCACGCTTCCACGCATGACCCGCACAGGCTGCACTTGGTAAAGTCCAGCTTGTACTCCGTCACAGACTTCTTCTTCGCCCCATCAAGCTTGGCGCCCTCCACGACAATGCAGTCGCTGGGGCACGCGCGCTCGCAAAGCTTGCACGCAAAGCAGATCGCCTTGCCCGTCTCCGCGTCGCGCACCAGTTCGATGTGCCCCCGGAAACGCGCCGGGAACGGCAGCGTTTCATGCGGGTATTGCACCGTCACCGACGGCTTGAAAAACTGGCCCATCGTGATTCGCAAGCCCGTGACCAGGCTGTTGAATCCGGTGGCGATCTCTTTAAGAGCTTTCTTCATACACCATGGAAACCGTGGAAAATCTTCATCATTGCGCTGCTCAGGATCAGCGTGAACAGCGACACCGGAATGAGAATCTTCCACGACAAATTCAGCAGGCCGTAAAACTGGGTGCGGGGAAAGGTCCATCGGATCCAGATGACGGAAAAGACCAGGAAATACAACTTGGCCAGGAACCAGAACAGCCCGGACCAAATCCCGACCGGGCTTTGCCACCCGCCCAGGAACAGCACCGTCGCCACGCTGCACCCCAGCAGGATATTGGCGTACTCCGCCATGAAAAACACGCCAAACCCCATCCCCGAATACTCCGTGTAAGCCCCCGCCACCAGCTCGCTCTCCGCCTCGGCCATATCGAACGGGGCGCGATTGGTCTCCGCCAGCATGCAGATGTAAAAGACCAGGAAAGTCACCGGCGCCAGCGGGTTGACATCCCATCGGAACAGGTTCCATTTCCAGAACCAGCCCGCCTGCTGCCGCACAATCTCGTTCAGGTCCATGGAACCCGTGACCAGGATCATCGTGATGACGACCAGCAGCGTCGGAATCTCGTAAGCCACGTTCTGCGACACCACTCGCGCCGCCGAAATGATCGCATACTTGTTTCGCGACGACCAACCGCTCAACATGATCGCCATCACATTGACCGAACCGAGCGCGAAAATCAGCAACAGCCCAATATTGATGTCGCGCCCCAGGAGCTTTTCGCTGAAGGGAACCAGCGCCAGGCTGATCATGGCGGGGGCCATCACCACCAGCGGCGCCAGCCGGAACAGCGTCGCGTCAACCCCATCCCGCAGGATCAGTTGCTTGGACAACAGCTTGAGAGCGTCCACAATCGGCTGGAGCAGGCCGGCGTAGCCCACTTCCGTCGGGCCGGGCCGCCGCTGGAACCGGCCCGCCCCTTTGCGCTCCACCCAGACCAGGTATGCCGCGTTCAGCCCGACAAAGGACATGATGACGAGCAGCGCCACCACGAGCCGGAACGGTTCCGTGAGCAAGATTTTGAGCAGGTTTGTCATTCAGTGGGCGGTTGAAGGTAGGGACGCCTCGCCGAGGCGTCCGCGCGGGGCGAGCCGTTGCGCCGCTGTACGCGGCGCGGACGCCTCGGCGAGGCGTCCCTACCTGAATGGTTATGCGTCATCATCGGTCTATATCCGGTATCACCAGGTCCAAACTTCCCATCAGCGCCAGCGCGTCCGGCAGCAACATTCCGCGGCTCGCCTCCTCGAACAGGCTCAGATTGGAGAGTGACGGACTCCGCAGTTTCACCCGATAGGGAATTTCCTTTCCGTCGCTGACGATTCGCACCGCGAACCGGCCGCGCGCCGCTTCGACGGCGTAGCAGTAATCGCCGGGCGGCAGCTTGAGCACACGGGGCACTTTCTCCGCCATCACCGGCCCGGCCGGCAACTTGTCCAGGCCCTGCTCGATAATGCGCAGGCTTTGCGCGATCTCCTCCATCCTCACCAGGTAACGCGCCATCGAGTCGCCCTCGGGAAAAGTCGGGGCGATGAAATCCAATTCCGAATAGACCGAATACGGCTCGATCTTCCGCACGTCATAAGCCACGCCGGCGCCGCGAATGACGGGGCCGGTTGCGCCGTACTTGCGGCACATCTCCGCGCTGATTGGCCCGATCCCGATCAGTCGTTTGCGCAAAATGATGTTCTCCGTCACCAAAGCCCGGTACATCTTCAGCCGCGGCCGCATCTGCGCCACAAACTCGCGTGTTCCCTTGACAAACGCCTCATCCACATCGTTGCAGAGGCCGCCGATGCGATAATAGGAATAGGTCAGGCGCGAGCCGGTGATGCCCTCCAGCAAATCCAGAATCTTCTCCCGGTCGTCAAACGCATAGAGCAGGGGCGTGAACCCGCCGAGATCCAGCAGGAACGCCCCGAACCAGACCAAATGGCTCGAAATGCGGTTCAGCTCGGATGTGATGACCCGGATGTACTCCGCCCGGGGCGGCACCGTGAGCTTGGCCGCGCGCTCAATCGCCCCCACAAACGCGTGCGTGTAGGTCATCGCGGACAGATAATCAATGCGGCTGGTGTTGGGCAAAAATTGGGCGTAAGTGCGGTTCTCGCCCATCTTCTCCTGCATCCGGTGGATGTAGCCGCAGACCGGTTCCGCCCGCGCGACATACTCGCCGTCCATTGTCAGTTTGACGCGCAGCACCCCGTGGGTCGCCGGATGCTGCGGGCCGAGATTCAAGACAAACGTCTCTCTCTGCGCCTGCGCTGGGATGAGTTCCGGGGTGGTCACGCGACAAAATCCTTCCTCAACGGGTGGTAAGTGGCGTCTTCCGGCAGCAGGAACGGCGTCAGGTCCGGGTGTCCGGCGAAGCGAATTCCAAAGAAATCGTGCGTCTCGCGCTCGTGCCAGTTTGCTCCGGGATAAACGCCCGAGATCGTCGCGATTTCCGGGTTGTCCCGCGGGATGCGCGTTCGCACCGCCACTCGCAA
>Ga0182027_10014629_pt1 | contig 10846 bp, 8 predicted proteins | sample 712E1DmetaG_FD_121300 | JGI IMG/M metagenome (GOLD analysis project Ga0182027, IMG submission 121300) | Permafrost microbial communities from Stordalen Mire, Sweden - 712E1D metaG (Illumina Assembly) | ecosystem: Environmental > Terrestrial > Soil > Wetlands > Permafrost | place: Sweden...
CCGGTGCCGCCAGCCGTATCTCGCCCGCTGATCGAGGGTCTCCGAAGCGAATCCGTTTGCACCAATGCGCTGGCCGCCAGACTATTTCCTTCGATCCGTCCAATCTCGTACGCCGCCGCCGTCGAAAGAGCACTGGAGAGGCCCGCACCTTTGATGCCGCTGCCGCACATGGGCGGAGCATCGCACCGGACATTTCGCGCCGAGGGGATCATCTGCGACGTAAGGGAAACGATCGTCGACGCTCCGCCCGAACGCGTGTTTGAGTTGATCGGGAATGTCGGAGGGAAGAACGGGTGGTTCTACGCGAACTTTCTGTGGTCTGTACGCGGTTGGATCGATCGACTCATCGGCGGCGTAGGCATGAAACGTGGCCGGCCACGAGCTTCCGGTATCGAAACCGGCGATGTCATCGACTTCTGGCAGGTCGAACGCGCCGACGCGGCGAGGGCTGTACTGCTCCGGGCAGAAATGAAGCTGCCCGGCGAAGCATGGCTGCAATTCAACCTCACACCCCAGCACCATGACCGCACCCTTCTGCGGTGCTGCGCGTGGTTCCAGCCGCGGGGTTTGGCCGGAGAAATCTATTGGTGTGGGTTGTACCCAGTTCACGCGATAATCTTTTCCGGCATGCTTCAGGCGATCAGGAGCCACGCGGAACAGAGCTCATAGGAAGGGGGCGCAGCCGGTTCGTAGAACGGAATCCCGCACGTGGTCAGTTAGCCGCAAGGCTTTCTTAGGGGTAACATTCTGGACATCTTTGTGGGTCAGTTTCTTTTGCGGACGAGTGATCGGCAAACAGGAAGTTGTCCGAGCCGCCAACTGGCAGGAGATCATCTCAATTGACGTTAAATCCTGGTCGTGTCAATTGACAAACTCAGCGCCGAATTAGGACCTTCGGGCAAGGTCCCGTCCATCGCTTGACTCTCGCTGATCCAAAACGCCCCTTGCCTACGGCTGATAAATCTGCACGCTATCGAGGACGCTCCCGTTCCATCCAGTCCAGCCGCCGAAGCAATACAGCCTCCCCTTATACACTGCCGAACCGGCACCGACCACCGATCAAGTCTGAAGATGGTGCCAAATTCCCTTGACTTCGCTCCGGAGTGCGACTAGTTTTTGTTTGTTCTTTTGTGGTATCGAACACGGCGGTCCCCGAACATCTGTGATCGCTTCCGTGGCTGTACGCGGGGAGCGCATCCTGGAGAATGTCGAGGGAGGAGCGATGGGTTCGTGCAACCACGAGTGGTCTATCTGCAACGTCCGGCACGGTTATTTTGTCGAGGAAGGCTGCTTCGAGTGCGGTTCTCGCCTTTCGTTCTTCTCTGCCGAGCCTGTGCCTCCGATCGATAAGTACCGTGAGGGGCGCCACTATTGGGCGTATCTGGGCAGCTTTCAGACGGTGAAATTCGATTTGAAGTGCCGCGCCTGTGGGGGGATTGTCAACCTCAGTGATGTGAATGGGCTGATGTTGTCTGAGTGCACGGACCGCGACTGCCAGGTCGGGGCGCTCGTGCATCAGCAGGGCCCTGACTCTCTGGTCTACGTGGCGCTGTGCCCAAACACCTCCCATCCCACCGGCAAATGCGTGAGCAGCGAGGGCATCGAGGCCCTCAACCAATACTTTAGGGCGAAGCTGGCGCCCCTCGGCAGGAAGGTCACCATCGTGCCCTGCAAGCTCTGCAACAGCATCGACAAGTGCAGGGGCACGAGCATTGTCGACGTCGGCCTGACGGACATACAGTGATGTAGCGCGCAGCAGACGCCTCGCTGTGCTGGCACCAATTGAGGAGGAAGCACGATGAAGGTTTCCGAACTTGCACAGAAAACCGGACTCGCAGCCATCAACGAATACAAGGACAGGGAGATCGAAAGCGTCTACATCTCCGACATGGTCTCGGACCTGATTGCGTCGGCCAGAACCAACAGCGTGGTGGTCACCTTGCAAACGCACAAGAGCTTGATCGCCGCGGCCAACCTTGCCGGGGCAGCGATGATCGTGATTGTCAACGGCCGCAAGCCGAGTGAAGATGTGGTGGCGCTAGCCAACAGGACAGGGATCGGACTTTTCAGCTACGACCTGGACTCCTGGGCGTTTGCAAAAAAACTCGTCAATCTCGGGTTGGAATGACCCTGGCAGCGGGCGGGGGCGTGACCCGCCGGACTGCGGAGTGACAGCCATGCGGTTAGAGATGCTTCGGGACCTTCTCAGGTGCGAGGTGCTGACCGGAGCTGACGCGCTCGATACCGAAATAGACATGGCCGTCGCCTCCGACGCGATGAGCGTCGTGCTTTCCTTTCCCCATCCTCGAGCGTTGATGATCACCGGACTGACCAACATCCACTCGGTGAGAACGGCGCAGATATCGCACCTGCCGGCCATCATGTACGTGCGCGGCAGTCGGCCGACGGAAGCGACGGTCAAGCTCGCTCGCGACAACAAGACGGTTCTGCTTTCGACTGAGCTCGGAATGTTTGACTGCTGCGGCATCCTGTACAGCCGCGGCATCAGGGGTGGAATCTAGTATGCCCGAAGAGCTCCTCAGAAGGACCTTCGAAATACGAGGGTGGGATTTCGAGAATGCTGGGGAGCGGTCTGCGGCGGTGACGACGATTCTCAAGGATCTCGATGTCGACCCGAGCATCATCCTGCGTGTGGGAGTCGTAGCCTTCGAAGCGGAGATGAACGTTGTGATGTACGCGGGCCGGGCCACCCTGACGTTAGTGGTGACGGACGACGAGATCGAGGTGGAAGTGGCCGACGAAGGACCCGGGATCCCCGACATCGAGTTGGCGATGCAGCCAGGCTACTCGACGGCTTCCGACGAGATGCGCGATATGGGATTCGGCTACGGCCTGGGGCTTCCGAACATCAAGAAGAACTCCGACGTCTTCTCACTGCAATCCGAAATTGGGAAAGGCACGAAGGTTCACTCGACAATCCGGCTGATCTCGTATGGATAAACTCGCTCATGGATTCCGGATCGACCGGGAGAAGTGCCAGGGGTGCCTCTCATGTATGCGGGTGTGTCCGACCCACGCGATCCGAGTGAAGGACGCGAAGGCGCAATACCGGCCGGATAGTTGCATCGACTGCGGCGTCTGCCTCAGAGCGTGCTCCAGAGATGCCATCTGTGCGACGACCACGCCGATCGAAGATCTCAGCCGATTCAAGTTCAAGGTCGCGGTACCCTCCCCGGTCCTGTTCGGCCAGTTTCCAACCGGGATCACGCCCGCCCAGGTCGTCGATGGACTGCTTGCGTTCGGGTTCGACGAGGTTTGGGACTATTCGGTCGAGATCAACCTGGTGGCTCGCGCCATCCAGCAGTACGTGGACCAGTGGACAGGACCCACGCCACTCATCTCCGTATCATGCCCGGTCGTGGTGCGTCTGGTGCAAGTGTCGTATCCGGCCATGGTCGACCAACTCATCCCCGTCCAGCTCGCCCGCGAAATCGCCGGCCGGGAAGCGAAGCGGTACTTCTCAGCGCGGCTCGGCCTGAGCGAGGATCAAATCGCCGTCATCTACATCACGCCGTGCCAAGCCAAGACCATATCCATCCTTCAACCGGCCGAAGGCGTCGTGAGCAATCTGGATGGTGCACTGGGTTTCCCCGTGGTCTACAACGCCGTCCTCGCCTGCCGGAGTCTCAAGAAGGGCGATGCGATCAAGAGCTCTCGACCCCCGATCATCCGCAACTCTGGTCTCCTTCGGTTGCACGTGAGCGAGGGCATGGGCCGCCTGGTTCAGCAGCATCGCTACCTGTGGGTGACAGGCCTGTCCAATATAATTCAGGTCTTCAACGACATCGAAAAGGGGAAGCTGCGAAACGTGGGCTTCCTCGAGGCGTACAGCTGTTGGAACGGCTGCGCTGGCGGGAACCTCACCGTCGCGAACATGTATGTCACGGGGTCCACGTTGCGTTCTCTGGCGGGGACCCTGCCGGAGATGGACCCGGTGACGGAAGCGGAAGTCGAACGGCGGTTTCCTAACGAAGACTTCTCTCTTAAGGCCCCGATTCGGCCGCGTCCCATCCGAGGAACAGCGGCCAGTCTGAAGGAGAGAGTCCAGATGAGGCAGCTGGCAGAGGACGCGCTGGCGAGTTTGCCTGGCCTCGACTGCGGGCTCTGCGGGGCCCCGACGTGTAGGGAATTGGCGAGAGACGTGAGCGTGGGCGACGCCAGTAAGAACGACTGTGTCTTCCTTTCCAAGAGCCGTCTGCAGGATCTGCGAGGAGTCTATCTTCGCAGTACGGATTAGGCTCTATGCCGTAGGAGTGCCATTTTTGGATTGATAACAGCGGCAAGATCAAGCGTGGAGGCCACGACGATGGGAGCGGAAAATCAGAGCCTTCAGATGGTGCTGGGACAGTTCCCGGCTGAGGAGGGGAGTCTGATCCCAATTCTGCAGAGCGTGCAGGCGCGGCTAGGCTACATCTCCTCGCAAGCAGTTTGTGAGATCGCCCAGACCCTGCGGCTTACCGAGAGTCAAGTGTATGGGGTCGCGTCGTTCTACGCGCAGTTTCGCTTCACTCCTCCGGCGCGCCATGGCATCTGCGTGTGTCTTGGCACCGCCTGCCACGTGCGCGGCGGCGAGCGGCTCATGGAGACCCTGCAGCGGGAACTGGGCGCGGCGACGGGCACCAGCACCAGCGATGGCCGCTTCGACTTGGACCGGGTGGCCTGTCTGGGGTGCTGTGCGCTGTCGCCTGTGGTCAAGATTGACAGCGATATCTACAGTAGCGTGACGACCATGAAACTTAAGAGGATCGTCAATGGATACGAGTAGACTCGACGGCCTTGTGGAACTCGCCCGCAAGGACTTCGCAAACCTCGCGAGTGCCAAGGTGCCGGTCGTCTATCTCGGTGCTGGTTCCTGCGGGAAGGCGGCGGGAGCTGACGCCGTAAAAAAGGCCGTGCTGGCAACATTGCAGGAACGCAAGCTGCGCGCGCAGGTGCTCGAAGTCGGCTGCGTGGGCCCGTGCTACCTCGAGCCGCTGATGGACGTCGCGGCGTTCGGCAATCCGCGTATCTCGTATGCCAACGTGAGCGCCGAGCACGCGCCACAGATCCTCGAGAGCTATCTTGTTCGCCGCGATCCATTGCCGGGCCGGGCGGTCGGGCATTTCGGCGACGCCGAGTTTGCCGGCATTCCGAGGTTCTTCGACCTGCCGATGCTCAAAGCGCAGAAGCGCATCGTGCTGCGCAACTGTGGCTTCATCGATCCCGAGAGGCTTGATCACTACTTGGCGACGGACGGCTACCAAGGCCTCAAGAAGGCGCTCGGAATGTCGCCCGACGCGCTGATCGAAGAGATCACAAAGGCGCAGATCCGCGGTCGCGGCGGCGCCGGCTTCCCCACGGGCAAAAAGTGGCGATTCTGCCGCGACGCCAAAGGCGACTCGAAGTACATGATCTGCAATGCGGATGAGGGCGACCCGGGCGCCTTCATGAACCGCTCGCTCATTGAGGGCGACCCTCACGCGGTGCTTGAGGGTCTGCTGATTGCGGCCTACGCCATCGGCGCTTCCTCGGGCTACGTATACATCCGTGCCGAGTACCCGCTCGCCATCCAGCGGCTCCACAAGGCGATCGCGCAGATGCACGAGGTCGGGCTCTTGGGCAGTAACATCCTCGGGTCGCAGTTCTCGTTCGACCTCAACATCAAGGAGGGTGCTGGCGCCTTTGTGTGCGGCGAAGAGACGGCGCTCATTCACTCCATCGAGGGCAAGCGTGGCATGCCGCGCATGCGGCCACCCTTCCCTGCCACATCGGGTTTGCATGGCAAGCCGACAGTCATCAACAACGTGGAGACTCTGGGCACCATCGCCCAAATCGTCCGCCACGGCGCCGACTGGTACCGCCAGTTCGGCGTGCCGGGCAGCCATGGCACCAAGACGTTCTCGATCGTGGGCAAGGCCAAGCGCACGGGAATGATCGAGGTGCCGCTCGGCATCAAGCTGCGCGACCTCATCTTCGAGATCGGCGGCGGCGCCATCAAGCCCTTCAAGGGCGTGCAGACCGGTGGCCCGTCGGGTGGGTGCTTGTCGGAGCGCTTTCTCGACACGCCCGTGGAGTATGAGTCGCTTGCTGCCGCGGGCTCCATCATGGGCTCGGGCGGACTCATCGTGATGGACGAGGACACCTGCATGGTGGACATCGCCCGCTACTTCATGGGCTTCTGCGCCGCCGAGTCGTGCGGCAAGTGCACACCCTGCCGCATCGGCACGAGCCAGATGCAGGCGATCCTCAAGCGCATCTGCGACGGCAACGGCACCGAGGCCGACCTGGAAGCGCTCGAGCGCATCGGCAAGACGGTAAAAGCGGCCTCGCTGTGCGGGCTCGGACAGACAGCCGCCAACCCGATCCTGTCGACGCTGCGCAACTTCAGGAAGGAATTCGAAGAGCACATCAAACACAAGCGGTGCAGTGCAGGCGTATGCCAAAACCTGTTCCTGTCGCCGTGCCAGAACGCCTGCCCGGTGGGCATGGACGTTCCGGGCTACGTGTCGATGATTGCGGCTGGCCGCTTTGAGGATGCTATTCATATCGCGCGGGAAACCAACCCGTTCCTGTCGGTGTGCGGACGCATCTGCGACCACCAGTGCATGCTGAAGTGCCGACGCAACCAGATCGATGAGCCCGTGGCGGTGCGCGTGCTCAAGCGGTTCATCGGCGATCTGGCGCGCGATCGACGCATCGCGCCCAAGGTCTGGGTCTCGTCCGAGAGACGGCCGGAGAGGGTTGCGGTCATCGGCGCAGGGCCGTCGGGGCTTACCTGTGCCTACTTCCTGGCGCGTCTGGGCTACGGAGTTACTGTTCTGGAGCGACTGCCTGTCGCCGGCGGCATGTTGGCGGTGGGCATCCCGGCATACCGGCTGCCCAAGGACGTGCTGGAGGCGGAGATCCAACTCATCCGCGATCTGGGTGTGGAGATTCGAACACGCACAACCGTGGGACGCGACGTGCGCGTGGGCGAACTGTTCAGCCAGGGTTTCAAGGCCATCTACGTAGGTGTGGGCATGTATGGCGACCGCGCCATGGGCGTGTCGGGCGAAAGCGCGGCGGGTGTGATCCAGGGCGTCGACTTCCTCACCGATGTGAACATGGGCAAGCGCCGGGAGATTGGCCGCCGGATAGCCGTGATCGGCGGTGGCAACACGGCCGTGGATGCGGCGCGTACCCTGGTGCGACTCGGTGCTGAGCAGGTCACCATCGTCTACCGCCGTACGCGCGACGAGATGCCGGCCTTCGCCGATGAGATCCGCGAGGCCGAGCAGGAGGGAGTCCGCATCATCCTGTTGGCTGCCCCCACCCGCGTGCTTGTGGACGAGCACGGCCACGTGAAGGGTATTGAGTGCCAGACGATGAAGCTCGGCGACTTCGATAACAAGGGAAGGAGGGTGCCGGTGCCAGTGCCGGGCAGCGAGTTCACGCTCGATGTCGACACCGTGATCCCGGCCATTGGCGAGTTCGCCGACGTGCGCGATTTGTTCCGGGATCACGCGGTGAAGACTCAGCGCGACGGCACCATCGAGATTGACGATGAGGGGAGGACTAACATCCCCGGAATATTCGGCGGCGGTGACGTCACCTTCGGAGCTTCCACCGTGATCAAGGCTATCGCCGCTGGCGAGCGCGGCGCGGTAGCCATCGACCGATACCTCACGGGCGACTGCACGCGCGTGTATCCGTGGCGGGTCAGGAGCCGCTCGCCCGCGCCCTTCCAAGTGGGTGCCGAGCCCGTGGCGTATCCGATGTCGCGACCGGCACTGCTACCGGTCGCCGAGCGCTCCAGAAGCTTCATCGAGGTCCAGGAATCCATCAGCCCGGAAGTGGCGATCAAGGAAGCTCAACGCTGCCTGCGCTGCGACTACCGCGAGCAAGAGGTGGAGGTGTAGGAATGAAATTGACCATCGACGGCGCCGAATTGTCCGCCCGCGACGGGTCCTCCATTCTCGACGCGGCCCAGCAGAACGACATCTACATCCCACATCTCTGCTCGCACCCCGAGCTTTCGCCGTACGGAGGATGCCGGTTGTGCCTCGTCGAGGTGGACGGTATGTCTGGCTGCCCGCCTGCGTGCGCGACTCAGGCGCGTGAGGGCATGGTGGTTCATACCAAGACCGACGCCGTCCGGGCCCTGCGGCACGAGGTCCTGCAGCTCATGCTGAGCGAGCACCCGGCCTCGTGCCTGGTATGCCCGGAGTCCGTCGAATGCGCATCCTACCAAGGCACGATCCGCAAGGTTGGTGTCACCACGGGATGCCGGTACTGCCCCAAGGACAGCGTGTGCGAGCTGCAAGCCGCAGCGAAGAGCATCGGCGTTACCGAGCTCACGCTGCCCACCAGCTACCGCGACCTGCCGGTGGAGCGTGGCGAGGAGTTCTACGACCGGGACTACAACCTCTGCATCTTCTGCGCCCGCTGCGTGCGCGTGTGCCAGGAACAGCGCCAGGCCGCGGTGCTGTCCTTCCGCCAGCGCGGCCACCTCACCACCATCGGTCCCGCGTTCGAGATGTCGCACTACGATGCCGGCTGCGAGTTCTGCGGCGCCTGCGTGTCGGTGTGCCCGACGGGCGCGCTATCGGAGAAGGGGCGCAAGTGGGCTGGTGCGGCCGAGCGGCTGGCTCCCTCGGTGTGCATGCTCTGTAGCCAGCAGTGCGACATCCAGGCCGTAGTGGTCAAGGACCGCGTTGTCGCCACGCTACCGCCCGGCGATCCGCGCGGAGCAGGTGGCGAGCTGTGTGTGAAGGGGCGCTTCTGCCTGGCTGACCTGGCAAACCACCCCGACCGGCTCAGGGTCCCCACAGTGCAGACGGCTGAGGGCGGTGAGGAGGTGGACTGGGACAGGGCCACGGCCGCAGTAGCTGAAAAGCTCCGAGGGATCCCGGGCGAGAGGATCGCGATCTATGCCTCGCCGGACCTGCTGCTCGAGGACCTAGCCACGCTGCGGCGGCTGGCGGACCAGGTGCTCCATACGGATAATGTGACCACGACGGCTATTGCGCCGGAATCTGGCGAGTTGTTCAGCCGATCGTTCGCTTCGCCGGGCTTGGATGCGCTGGCATCGTCGCGCTGCATCGTGTCGCTTTTCTTCAACGGCAACTACGGCTACTCGCCCACCACGCTCGCCATCAAGCGCGCCGTGAACCAGGGCGCACGCTACTTCCAGATTGGCTGGCTCCGAGATCCGACCTCGCGCTTCGCCTCTCGGCGCGTGACGCCGAAGCCGGGCCAGGAGGCGGCGCTGGTGCGCGACCTCATCAAGGTTGTGTCGGGGCGGGCGGGCGACAGTGCAGATCTGGCCGATATCGCTGAGGCAATGCGCGCGGCCGAGCGGACGACCTTCTTGCTGGGCATGGGCGTCGCCTGCCTGCCGGAGGCGACTGAGTTGCTCGCCGCCATCGACAAGATGGCCGAGCTGAAGCGCGCCGCGGTCGTGGTACCGCATCCGCACGCCAATCTGTTGGGGTTGGTGGCAGCTCTCAGGCCGAAACCGAGAGAGGATGTGGAGCGCCTCGTGCGCGACGGGAAGATCGACGCACTGTGGATCATTGGTGAAAGCCCCTTCGAGAAGCGGCCGCCCGTGAATGTGGTTATCTACCAGAATACGTTCCCACCGCCCGAGCAGCTCGCGGCCGACGTAGTGCTGCCCGCGGCTTCGTGGTGCGAGGTCACGGGCTCGCTCGCGGCCGCGGACGGCCAGTGGCGGTTGAAGACCGTGCAGGCGGCCGTGCGGCCACCCGGGCTGGCGCGCCAGGACTGGCAGATCTTCGCCAAGGCAGCGGAGGCCATGGGCGCCCGGGATGTCGGCATGGCGTCGGCCGAGGAGCTGAGCGCGCTTGCTAAGGATGCACAGCAGGCTGCAGCCACGCTCTTGGCGGGCCACCAGTTCCATGGCTCGGCGCCTACACCAGCAGGGGAGGGTGCGCGGCATGTGCTCGTGCGTGAGGTCAATCCACACCGGTTCCGCGGCCTGAGCCTGGCTGACTATATCGAGGGCATGGCCCGGCTGACGCCCGAGGAGACGTTGTTGGTGAACCCGCAGGAGGCAGCGGAGTTGGGTGTGCGCGACGGGGATTCGCTGACCGTCACCGCCGGCGGCCAGAGCCGGCCGTATCCCGTACGCCTCGATCGCAAGGTCGCGCCGGCTTTCTTGTACCTGCTTTCGTCTGCGGGCGGCGACATGGTCAGCCCCGTTCGCGTGGGGGGGCGCTGATGTTCAAGGTCGTCAAGCGGCAACGAATGGTTCCCAACATCCACCTCATGGAGGTGGATGCTCCCGAAGTGGCTGAACAGGTGCAGCCCGGCCAGTTCGTCATCGTGCGTGCCGCGGAGGACGGCGAGCGCATTCCGCTCTCGGTCGCTGACTGGGACCGCAAGGCAGGCACCGTGACTGTCGTGTTCATGGAAGTTGGAGCGTCGACGGGCAGGTTGGCGCGACTCAAGGCGGGTGACAACATTCCAACGTTGGCCGGGCCGCTCGGCAAGCCCACGGCAATTGCCAGCGCGGGGCAGGTGGTGTGCGTGGCTGGCTGTTACGGCATCGCGTCCATGTTTCCGATCGTGCGCGCCCTGCACGAGGCGGGCGCCGAGGTCACGGTCGTGCTCGAGGCGCGCGGGAGGTTCCTCCTCTATTGGGAGGACCGCATGCGGGCCCTGGCCAAGCGCGTCTTCACCATCACCCGCGACGGCAGCTCGGGACTTCGGGGCCACGTGTCTGGCCTGCCGGAGATGCTACGCCAGGCCGGCGTCGCACCGAGCCAGGTGATGGTGAATGGGTGCACGTTCCTCATGTCGCAGACCTCCAAGACGCTCGGCGGCTTGGGCGTCCCGATCACGGTGA
>Ga0182027_10014630_pt1 | contig 10846 bp, 7 predicted proteins | sample 712E1DmetaG_FD_121300 | JGI IMG/M metagenome (GOLD analysis project Ga0182027, IMG submission 121300) | Permafrost microbial communities from Stordalen Mire, Sweden - 712E1D metaG (Illumina Assembly) | ecosystem: Environmental > Terrestrial > Soil > Wetlands > Permafrost | place: Sweden...
AAATCATCTTCTCCCAGCCCGCCCGTCAGGCCATCGCCCAGGGGCTCCACATTCTGGCCAACACCGTGAAGGCGACGCTTGGCCCGCGCGGACGCAACGTCATCATCGAGAAATCGTGGGGCTCACCCCTGGTCACCAAGGACGGCGTGACCGTAGCCAAGGAAATCGAACTCTCCGATAGAATGGCCAACATGGGCGCCCAGATGGTCAAGGAAGTGGCGTCCAAGACCTCGGACGTGGCTGGCGACGGCACCACCACTGCGACCGTACTGGCCCAGGCCATCTTCAACGAGGGCGCCCGCCTGGTGGCCGCCGGCTCGAACCCGATGGACATCAAGCGCGGGATCGATGCGGCGGTGGCCAAGGTGGTCGAGAATCTCAAGGAGCAGTCCAAGCCCACAAAGGGCAAGAGCGATATCGCCCAGGTCGGGACCATCAGCGCCAATGGCGACAGCATGATCGGCGACATCCTGGCCGAGGCCATGGAAAAGGTGGGCAAGGAGGGCGTGGTCACCGTCGAGGAGGCCAAGTCCATGGAGACCACCCTAGACGTGGTGGAGGGCATGCAGTTCGATCGCGGCTACCTGTCGCCCTACTTCGTCACCGATGCCGAGCGCATGGAAGTGGTGATGGAGGACGCGTTCATCCTCATCAACGAGAAGAAGATCTCGAACATGAAGGATCTTCTGCCTGTGCTTGAGCAGGTGGCCAAGGGAGGCAAGCCGTTGCTCATCGTGGCCGAGGACGTGGACGGCGAGGCTCTCGCCACCCTGGTGGTGAACAAGTTGCGCGGAACCTTGCACGTGTGCGCGGTCAAGGCCCCGGGCTTCGGCGATCGCCGCAAAGAAATGCTGAAGGATCTGGCGGTGCTCACCGGCGGGCAGTGCATGACCGAGGATCTGGGGCTCAAGCTGGAAAACGTGACCCTGAAGGATCTGGGGCGCGCCAAGCGCCTGACCGTGGACAAGGACAACACCACCATCGTGGAAGGCGGGGGCAAGAAGGCCGACATCGAGGCGCGGGTGAAGCAGATTCGGGCGCAGATCGAGGATACGAAGTCGGACTATGACCGCGAGAAGCTGCAGGAGCGCCTGGCCAAGCTGGTGGGCGGGGTCGCCGTGATCAAAGTCGGCGCCGCCACCGAGAGCGAGATGAAAGAGAAGAAGGCGCGGGTGGAGGATGCCCTGCACGCCACACGGGCAGCGGTCGAGGAAGGTGTAGTTCCGGGCGGTGGCGTGGCGCTTCTGCGCGCTTTGCCGGCTCTCGACAGCCTTAAGTTCGACGACGACCGCCGCTACGGCGTCAACATCGTCCGTCGCGCCATCGAGGAGCCTCTGCGCCAGATTGCCCAGAACGCGGGCGTGGACGGCTCGATCGTGGTGGAGAAGGTCAAGAACGGCAAGGGCGCCTTCGGTTTCAACGCCGCTACCGAGGTGTACGAAGACCTCGCCAAAGCCGGTGTCATCGACCCAACCAAGGTTGTGCGCGCCGCTTTGCAGAATGCAGCGTCGGTGGCCGCCCTGATGCTGACCACCGAGGTTCTGGTGGCGGAAAAGCCCAAGAAGAAAGACGAATCGGCCCACGGCGGTGGTGGTGGCGGTGGTGGCATGGGCGGCATGGGCGGCATGGGCGGCGACGACTACTAGCAACGGCGTGTCGCGGGATCGCGGGCCGCCCGGAAGGGCCGGCCCGCGACCGCACTAAAGACAAACTGCCGTTGCCCATTTTGTTGAGTGGCGAGGTAGAATGGCCTGGTGCAGGCCGAGTCACAGGAATCTAAACGCAGAAGCCCCCGCATCGAGGTCTACGCCCAGGCCGAGGTCAAGGGTTGCGAGATCCACATCATGGATGTGCGCAACCTCTCGGCCGGAGGTGTTTATCTCGTGGGAACCCCCGAAGAATATCCAGACCTGCGGCCAGGCACCAATCTTGAGCTGGTCATCTTCGGCTCGGAGGATGGCATGGGCGATGACCCCGAGTTCAATGTCATCTGCCATGCCACCATCATCCGCGTCGACGAAGGCAGCGCGGGCAAGCGGCCGCCTGGTTTCGGTGCAACCGTCGCCCCGGTTGACGAGGAGAACCGCGACCGACTGACCAACCTGCTCCTGCGCGCCGACAGCTACCGTGTCGGCGATCCACGGCGCTAGGTTTTCCGTCTCTCAGGGTTCCCATGATCGCGTAGGCGAGGGCGGGCTACGCCCGCCAGAGCCAGAGCGCCAGAGTTTGGGAACCCTCTCAGGGTTCCCATCCTAATCGGCTATTCCGAGGTTCGTCAGCCGCTCCCTCAGCACGGCGTTGTGGCCCTTCTCGGCGTTGAGCTGGTCGTGCAACTTGGCGACATCAGTTTGAGATTCTCGGATCATGGCCAGGGTGGGGACGTCGTGCACGCGGGCGGCCAGCTTGCGCGTGATGAGAACGAGCCAGCCGAGCAGAGCGAAAATCAGCAAGGTTAGGGGCGCGATGAACGCAAGCGAGAGGCCGACGGTCTTGGCGATTCTGGGGTAATCGCCACGCAGCGACTCGAAGTCGCGCTGGACGCGTGACAGGGCCTCGCGGCTTCTTGCCAGCTCACCGTCGACTGATCTCTTGACACGCACCAGCGCCTCCTGGGCCAAGGCCAGATTGCTGTTCTCCTGGGCATGCGCCGCCACCCTTGCGTCGAGATCAGTCCGGCGGTCGGGTTCCTTGCCCAAAGCCTCTTCGAGGGTTGCGATTTTCTGGGCAGGCGTCATGGCGCTGCTCGCGGTGATTGAGCCCCGCACGGATGGTGGTAGAGGAATGCTTCCGCCTGGTTCTGCAGCAAGCGCCGCAGGAGCGAGGATCAGAGCCGCAACGAGCGCCGCGGTTAGGTGCACCCACTGTCTCCAGCAAGGCTCGCCGGTATGATGCCGGGCGCGCGCGCTGTCGAGGAACGGTTGCATCTTGAACATACCTTCGTCGGGTTAGTGCCCCGGGTTGAGTCGCCCCTCCCCGCGTCATTGCGCTCGGAATGCAGTGGTCGGGTTGCGGCGTTGGCTGAAGCTGTGGCGTGTAACATGGTAGACCAGACGGCATGGCAAAGGACACGAACCCGGTCAACGATGCCTTGGACAAGACCGATCCTCTCGCTCTGGCCCAGAACGCATCCACGGGAGAATTGCATCGTCTGAAGCTGGCGGAAGAAGTTCTGGCGCTCGCCCATGGTCGCAAGAAGAACACTTCGCGCATGGCCGTACTCTCGCAGCTGATGGTTGGCGCCGTGGCCGTGGCCGGCATGTTGGTCAATGCCTACCAGAACTTCAATAACAAGCAGCAACAACAACATCAGGCCCAGATTGATCAAGACCGCTGGAGCAAGGAATTTGTACGCGCCCAGCGCGCCGACAAGTACCGAGCCTTCTTTGAAACCAGCGTGCTGGCCACCGATCCGGCCAACCCGGACAAACGCATGGTGGGGTATGCCTTGCTGCAAGAGTTCGTGGCCGACGATGACTACAACTCGAAGGCGACACGCCTGCTCGAAGAGGCGTTGGTGCAGGAGCTGCGCACCAACACCAAGGACGGCCTCGACGACGAGCACCGCAACGCCGTTGTTTCCATCGTGACCGCCCTGTCTGCGAGCGAGGACTGCAAAGCCATGGAACAGGCCGCGCGCAGCATCGACAAGATCGCCGCACGCCACGCCAAGGCCCAGGACGTAGAGGAGACGAGCAGCATTTTCCACATCTACGTTCGTCGCCTGGCGGGCCGTGCTGCCCTGGTTTGCAAAACCATGCATGACTTCTCCCTCGTGCGACGTCCGCTCATCGAGACCGTCCTGCGCCTGCCGGAAATCATAGACGTCAAGGGCAAACTCACCCGATCCCAGGCCAACGAACAGATTGCACGGATGCTGATCGATGACTGCCGGGACGAGGTCGGGGTCACGGGCGTGACCGAATGCCCGAGCATCATGCAGCACTACCAGACCCTGTGCGCGCAGAAGAGCAAGGACAAGGCCCAAGATGACCGCAAGGACGACGATGCGGCCTGCGCTCTCATCAAGAACGAGGGGTCCGAGATCGTCAAGCTGGCGGCAGGCGCCTCCGCGGCCACCCCATCCCGGCCCGACGCCGGTGACGATCACTGACGTCGTGGCTCGACAAGTCCCAGTCGTGCCCTCGCTGCCTGTCGTCCCTCCCGTGCTGCCTCCCGGGCTCATGGCATCGGGTCCAATGATACGTTAGCATTGGACCGCAAGTTCAAGTTGACGCGATGAAGTCAGGACATCCACATCTGGGCACGCTGATTGTTGCGCTCCCGTGCGCTGCGTGGATTGCGCTTGCGCCCGTCATTCCTCAACTGCACCAGACTTTTGCATCCCACCGGCATGTATTTTGTCCTGAGCATGATCGGATCGAGGACGACGGCCTCAAGCAGGACAAAGTCCATGACTCCACCACGGCACCCGCCCCTGAGGCTCGGGTCGCCTCGACCAAGGCGGTTCCCGGTGGCTTCGGTTCGCGGCCAGCGTGCCTTTTCTCCAATCTCGTAGTCCAGCTTTCATCTGCTGCGCGATCGCTGTCTTCCACCCCGGTTCCGCTCGAAGAACGAAAGATCAAGGCGGCGAGCAGGGTGGATGTCCACGCCGCAAAGATCATCCTCTTTGCTCCCAAGCACTCCCCTCCAGAACAACGCGCCTAGCTCCTGTCTCGTGTCCTAGGGACGCACGAACGCCGAGCGCCAGGTGGAAACTGGCGTGGGCCCGCGGTTGGCACTTTGTTATGGATGTGTGCTTGCATGGAATATCGCGATCGACGCTTTGAAATACCCCACCACCTGACCATCGCCCGCAGCGGCGCGAGGCTTGCGTCCCGCTTGTTGGGTACGTACTTCGTTCTCACGGGCGGCATGGGGTGCCAATTGAAGAGCCCATCGGATGCCGGGGACTTGGCGTCGAGGGCCTTTCTGGTTGAGGGAAGGGTCCGTGTGATTCCAGAGGGTTCGCCCCTGCGTGGCCGCCTGAAGGTCGTCCCTGTATCTTCAACAACGGTTCAGAGACACCTGAACGTCCCTGCCACTGTACGGGCCGATCCGGCACGCTTTGCCAATGTGGCCCCGCCGCTCTCTGGTCGAGTCACAAGTGTGTACGTCAGCCTGGGCGACGCCGTGACCAAGGGGCAGGCTCTCTTTTCGTTGGACTCGCCTGACCTGATCTCGGCGCAAAGTGACTATCTCAAAGCGGTGAGCGCTCGTGCGCAAGCCGAGCGAGTTCTGGCTCGTCAGAAGGATCTCCGGGAGCACGGCATAGCGGCACAGCGAGAAGTCGAACAAACGCAGACTGAACTCGATCTTGCCGATCGCGAATTGCATCGAGCAGATTCCCGGCTGCGCCTGCTAGGCAGCAACACGAACAGCATCGGCAAGCCGATGGTAGTCCGGGCTCCCATCCCGGGCCGGGTGGTCGAGTTCAAGATCGCCCAGGGCGAGATGCTCAACGATCTGAGCGCCGCGGTCATGACCATCGCCGACCTTTCAGAGGTTTGGATCACCGCGAATGTGCAGGAAATGGATGTGCGGCGCGTGCACGTCGGCCAGGCCGCGTCCATCGTACTCATCGCCTATCCCGAAGAGCGGTTTGAAGGCACGGTCCACGTGGTCGGCGACTTGCTCAATTCTGAGACACGGACACTCAGCGTGACCCTGGTTTTCAAGAACAGCGATAGGCGCCTCAGGCCTGGCATGTTCGGCACCGTCGACTTATTGGCCGAACCCGAAAAGGCGCTGGTGGTAGACACTTCGGCGGTGGTGCACACCGGACGCGACAACCAGGTCTTCGTTGAGGTGGCTCCGTGGCGGTTTGAAGCCCGGACGGTCCAGCTCGACACCTCGATGATATGGGAACCCTGGGAGGGTTCCCAAACCCTCCCGCGAGGGTGCGCCGCCGGCGAGGGCGCGTGCGGAAGCGCGCGGGGCGGGCAGGGTGGGCTGTCCGTCCCGAAGGCCGGCGGGCTCCCCACGCGACTAGACGGGAAAGCCATCGTGTTGGCCGGGCTGACCGCTGGCGAGAAGGTGGTCGCCCAGGACGCTGTGGTCCTCCAATGATCGAACGGCTCATCAGCCTCTGCCTGGCCCGCCGTGGACTGGTGGTGGCGCTGTTCGGCGCAGTGGCCATCCTTGGTTGGTATAGCTGGACCCAGCTTGCAATTGAGGCCTACCCGGATATCGGAGATACCTCGGCGCAGGTCATCACCCAGTGGCAGGGCCATGCCGCCGAGGAAGTCGAACAACAAGTCACGGTTCCGATCGAGCGCGCGTTGAATGGCATTCCTGGCCTGCACGTCATGCGCTCGCGCAGCACATTCGGCCTCTCCCTCATTACCTTGGTTTTTCAGGACGGGGTCGAGGACTACTGGGCTCGACAGCGAATCCGTGAACGCATCGAAGGGGTCAAACTACCAGAGAACGCCGAACCAGGGCTCGATCCGCTCAGCTCTCCGATTGGTGAGATCTACCGCTATACCCTGGAGTCGCACACTCAAGGCCAGCGTGAACTGAAGGAACTTCAGAGCTGGGTCGTGGCCCCGGCCCTTCGCCAGATCAGCGGGGTGGCCGACGTTTCGAGCTTCGGGGGTGAGACGCTCCAGTTCCAAGTCATCCTCGATCCCGCACAGCTCGTGCGCTTCAATCTCACTTTGCAGCAGATCATCGAGGCTATCCAGGCCAACAATGCCAACTCGGGAGGCAGCCTCCTCGTCCGCGGGGAACAGGGCTTCGTCATTCGCGGCATCGGGCAGATTCGCACCCTCGACGATCTGGGCAACGTCGTGGTCGCCGAGAAGGAAGGCACGCCGGTGTTGGTGCGACACCTCGGCACCCCGCAGATGGGAGGTATGGAGCGCCGAGGCATTCTGGGCAAGAACGACAATCCGGACGGGGTCTCAGCCCTGGTGCTCCTTCTGCGCGGATGCAATCCCTCGAAGGTCCTGGATGACATCCATCGCAAAGTCGACGAGCTCAATCACGGAATACTTCCCGGCGACGTTCAAATCGTCCCCTACTTGGACCGCACCGAACTGGTACAGGCCACCCTCGCCACCGTCTCTCACACCTTGTTGGTCGGTATCGGGCTTGTCGTGCTCGTGCTTCTGCTATTTCTCGGCAGCGTTCGTTCGGCTCTGATCGTCGCTTTGACCGTGCCGCTCTCGCTGTTGTTTGCCTTCGTGCTCATGCGCTTCACGAATGTGCCCGCGAATCTGCTTTCGTTGGGGGCCATCGACTTCGGCATCATCGTCAACGGTGCCATTGTGGTTTTTGAGAACTTGCTCCAGTGGCGCGAGCGGCATCCCTCCGCCTTGCTTGATGCGTCCGCGGCCCGCTCGGCCACGCTCGAGGTCGCCCGCCCGATGCTGTTTGCCATGGCGATCATCATCATCGCCTACTTGCCACTCTTCTCCTTCCAGCGCGTCGAAGGCAAACTTTTCCAGCCCATTGCCTTCACAGTCGCCTATGCCTTGCTGGGCGGCACGCTTGTCGCTCTCGCGCTCACTCCGGTACTCGCGTTGCTGTATTTCTCCAAGCCACGAAGGGTGTTTCACAACCCGGTGATGGAATGGTGTGAGCGCGCCTACCACCGCCACCTGACGGCCATTCTCAATCGACCGTGGACGGTTCTTGTCCCCGGCGCGGGAGCGATCGGGCTTGCCATCATCCTAAGCATGACCGTGGGGCGCGAGTTTCTGCCGGAGCTCGACGAAGGGTCGCTCTGGCTGCAAGTGACGTTGCCGCCCGGAATCTCGCTTGCGAAAGGGGCGCGCATGGCAGACGACCTGCGCAAGGCCGTGAAGGAATTCCCCGAGGTTCGCGATGTGGTGACCCAGCTCGGGCGGGTGGACGACGGCATGGACCCTTGGACTCCTTCCCACATTGAGGTGCCTATCTCGCTATATCCCTATGGGAGCTGGAAATCTGGGCTCACCAAATCACAACTCGTTGAACGAATGCGAACGCGATTGGCCCAGTTGCCCGGCTTCACCATTGGTTTTTCGCAGCCGATGATCGACATGGTCAATGACAAGGTGGCCGGGGCTCACAGTGAGCTGGTCGTCAAGGTCTACGGAACCGACTTGCGAGAAATGCGGACGGTTGCCGAAGGCCTCGCTGAACTACTCCGCGCGGTACCCGGTGCGGCCGATGTGGCGGTGGATCAGGAGCCTCCCTTGCCCCAGCTCCAGATCAACATCGATCGCGCGGCGGCCGCACGCTTTGGCATCAACGTGGCGCGAATCAGCGAACTCGTCGAGACCGCGGTCGGCGGGAAAGCCATCCATCGTGTCCTCATAGGAGAGAGGAGCTACGACATCGCGGTTCGCCTGATGGAGCCGGTGCGGAACAACCCCGAGGCCATTGCGGCCTTGCTGGTCAGCACGGCATCGGGAGCGCGGGTGCCGCTTTCCGCGGTCACAAGGATCGAGCTCTCAGACGGGGAAAGCGTGATCACACGCGAGAGCAACCGCCGTCACATGACGGTCAAGATCAACCTGCGCGGTCGGGCGTTGGCGTCGTTTCTTGGCGAGTCCCAGAAGAAGGTCGCAAATGATGCGCGGTTTGAGGCCTTTCGCAAGGCCATCGTGTGGGGCGGGCAGTTCGAGAACCAGAACCGTGCTCAGGTGCGTCTGGCGATCATTTTGCCCATCAGCCTTGGCCTGATCTTCATTCTGCTTTATGGTGCCTTCACCTCTGCGCGACACGCGGCGCTCATTCTGTCGAGCGTTCCGTTGGCTCTGCTTGGGGGCATGACAGCCCTGCACTTGCGAGGCATGACCCTGAATGTGTCCAGTGCGGTTGGCTTTATCGCGCTTTTCGGCGTGGCGGTGCAGAACGGCGTGATCATGTTGGCCAACATCAACCGCCTGCGTGCGGCGAGTGTACCGCTTCACCAAGCCGTCATAGATGGGGCTGGCGATCGATTGCGGTCGATCTTCATGGCGGCGCTGGTTGCAGCGTTGGGTCTGGTGCCCGCATCACTGGCAACCGGGATTGGCAGCGACGTGCAACGGCCCCTGGCGACCGTGGTTGTGGGGGGGATTTGCATTTCCACGCTGCTGACCTTGTATCTGCTGCCGGCTCTCTATTTCGAGTCTGAGCGACGCGCCCAGCGACGAAAGGCCGGCCCGGAAGCCGCGCTGGGTGCCTCGTCACCGACGACGGTGTCGCCATGAAGCATCTTTTGTTGTGGGCCGTATGCCTTGCGTGCATTCTTGCCCAGGGAAGCGGCGTTCGGGCTGACCAGGCCCGAGCGGTGAGGCTGACCTTCAGCACCTTCATTGAAGGGGTGCTCAAGCAGAACCCAGATAGGGTCGCGCAATTGACCCGAGAGAAAGGGTCCGAAGCTGCCATTGAGGCCGCAAGGAAGCTTCCCGACCCCAGTTTGGCGTTGGCCGCCGATTCAGTCGCTATCGCGCAAAGGGACGCGCCGTTCGCGTTTTCAATCGGGATCGAGGAAGAGTTTGAATTGGGTGGCAAACGCGGCGCACGCATCGGCTCCGCGCAGGCTGACCATAGCCGGACCGTGGCCGAAAATGGTGCCTTTACCGCTGACCTGGTCAAGGAAGCGGCCGAGGCATGGGTTGAGGCCCTGGCTGCGCATCAGCAGCTGGCCCGCAAGGATCAGGCCCTCGCCAGTCTTGAGAGGGTCAATGGGATCAATCGAGAGCGCGTGCGCGCGGGAGACATTGGAGAAATCGAAGTCGCACAGTCGGGGATCGAGGTTGAGCGGTTCCGCGGCGAGATCGCCAAGGCGCGGGCCGCTGTTAGAGACGCCGATCTTCAGCTCTTGGCTCTCGCGGGGATGAATGACCGTGAGACGGACAGCGTCGTGCTGGAAGGCAGTCTCGCGATCGCGTCCCAAACCGCGACGGTTGACGAGTTGCTCAAGGCGGCGCGGGTCCACAACGTGGCGCTCAAGTCGGCACAAGCGGCAGTGGCTTTGGCCGACAAGCGGCTCGAGCTTGTCCGCGCTGAGCGGTGGCCAAACTTGACGCTTGGGGTGGGCTGGCTGCACAACACGGCAGGCAGGGGTGGTTTCGAGATACCTGAGCTAGACGCACTCAGGATCTTCACGTCGATTCCCTTGCCGTTCTCGATGCTCAATCAAGGGCCGGTCGAGCAGGCCCGTGCGGAACAACTGTACGCCCGCAGGGTTGTCGAGGCGGCTGAGCGCGCCCTGGACAGCAAGGTTCGGCGCGCAGTCGAGCAGTACAACGCCGCCACCAAACGTCTTGCCTTGTTCAACGGACCCATCGTGCAGAGCGCGGAAAAGGTTCGCAATGCGAAGCTCTACAGTTACCAGCGCGGAGAAGTCAGCTTGCTCGAAGAACTGCATGCCGAGCAGACACTCAACGAAGTCTATCTGGAACAGATAGAGGCGCTCCAGGATCACGCCAAGGCGCTGATCGAGATCCAGTATCTGACCGGATTGCCAGAGCGGCTGCCACTGTAGCTACTAGGTCACTCGGCTGGCACTTGCACAACGGAGCGGGCGAGTTCGGCCTGATTTCCCTGGGGAAACCGTTGCAGGTAGGAGCGTGCAACCTTGTGAGCCCGCTCGGGATCCTTGTGCACAAGCAAGGTCAGTTTCCGTCCGAGTGCCTCGGAGGCATATGGCCCCCGGTCGGCTTCCGCTAGGTAGGTGTCGTACCAAGTCAGGGCGGCATCGGATGATGCAGGCCCGACTTCGGAAAGGCGGCCCAGGAAAAAGGCGGCATCCTTCGCGCGATTACTGCCGGCAAAACGCGCACGCAGGGCCAGCAAAGCCTGGCGGGCGGTTTCGTACTTCTTGGTGTAGCGGGCCGCATCCGCCAGCGTGATGAGGTCCTGGGCCGAG
>Ga0182027_10014631_pt1 | contig 10846 bp, 7 predicted proteins | sample 712E1DmetaG_FD_121300 | JGI IMG/M metagenome (GOLD analysis project Ga0182027, IMG submission 121300) | Permafrost microbial communities from Stordalen Mire, Sweden - 712E1D metaG (Illumina Assembly) | ecosystem: Environmental > Terrestrial > Soil > Wetlands > Permafrost | place: Sweden...
AGGATCACCTGCTCCCGCCGCTCCAGCCGGTCGTACATCTTGTCCACCAGCACGCGCGACAGCGTGGTGGCGCCGCGCGAGCGCAGGACCTCGATCCGCATGTCAACCACGTCAATCGACGGCATCTGGCGGTCGTCAACCCGGTGAGTCAGCGTCGCCATCCGGTACTTGCCGGCGCGGACGTTCGCGATCGACTCCAGCGACGGGGTTGCTGAGCCGAGAAGGCAGACGGCTTGGCAGAGCTTGGCGCGATAGACCGCCACGTCGCGGCCGTGGTACCGCGGCGTTTCGTCCTGCTTGTAGGCGGGCTCGTGTTCTTCATCCACGACGATGAGCCGCAAATCGCGGACGGGCGCGAATACCGCCGAGCGTGCACCCACCACCACCCGCGCCTCGCCGGTGGCCAGCGCCCGCCAGCCGTCGAACCGCTCGCCTTCGCTGAGGTGGCTGTGCCAGACAATGACCTTGTGGTTGGGCGCGATGGCGTGCAGCCGCCCGTGCAGGCGCGCCACGGTCTGCGGCGTGAGCGCGACCTCCGGGACGAGGTAGATCACCCCGCCGCCCGCCGCGAGGGCTGTCGCCACCGCATGCAGGTAGACCTCCGTCTTCCCCGAGCCGGTCACACCATGCAGAAGGTGAACGGCGAAGGTCGCGCGCTCGAGACTCGCCCGCACCGCCGCCACGACAGCCGTCTGCTCCTCGTTGAGCTGCGGCGGGATCGCAGCGACGACCTCGCCGTGAGCCCAGTCGTCGCTGTAACCCTCGCGCGATACCCGCCGCGTTTCCTCCCGCACCAGTCCCCGCTTGATCAGGGCATTGGAGGCGGCCGCCGTCAGCCCGAGCCGCGAAAGCACCAGGGACTTCGCGACCGGCTGCAACTGCTGCCGGAGAAAATCATAGAGCCGCGCCTGCTGCGGGGCGCGCTTCGCCAGGGCGGCCAGCTCGTCGACCGGAATCTCGCGCGCCACCGCCAGCAGTTTCTCCAGCTTGAGCTCCGCGCCGCCGCGCACTGCCGCCGGAAGCATTGCCTCGATCACGCTGTCGAGCCCGGCCGCATAGTACACGCTCATCCATCGCGCGAGCTGCAGCAGATCGGGCGGCATCGCAGGGAACGGATGCACCACCTGGGAGACCGATTTGAGTTTCTCGAGCGGAAACCCGACGGGCTCGCCGATCTCGCCCACGATGCCCAGCCGGTACCGGTTGAGAACCGGCACGCGCACGAGCGAACCCACCCCCACCGCGGCGCAAAGGGTTTCAGGCACGCGGTAATGCAGCAGCTTGTCAAACCCTGCGAGCGGATGAACCCCGACGATCATGCTCGGCGGGGCGCCGCCCCAAGCCAGCGTCCAATAGAGGTGGCGCGGTGCTTCAGCCCGCGCTCAGGAGACATCGGGTGCGGGCTAAAGCACCGCACGACTGATCCGTCCCGTAGCGGCGCGGTCCCTCGATGTCGCTCGGGGCCATGGGACCCTGAGCCTGTCTGCGGTGTCGCAGACCCTGAGCTTGTCGAACGGGAGCTTGTCGAACCCGTCGAATGGGCTTCCCGCTTCGTCGGAGCCGGACGCGGCTCCGCTACCAATCCGCCACCGGCCGCGCGCCGCCACAAAAGGACCTGGTCTGGTCGCAACATGTTTCGCAATCTAAGGACTCCTGACGATCCTCCTTTCTCGCGAACCAAGGGATGGCTGGCAATGCGGGAGTTGCAGAGCAGGCCGCGCCGAGGTCGGCATCCGGGGTCGGCGCCCTCGGCTGCAACAAACGCCGGCGCAACCCATCGTAACGATTGAGCGCCCCCGCTTTGGGTTGACACCCCCACTTCGCGACGGGAAATTCCCGCCGTGACCACCGAAGCGTCCCGCGAAAAGTTCAAATCCTTTCTCGCCGGCAAAGGCTTGCGCGCGACCAACCAGCGAATGGCCATCTTCGACGCCGCCTTCGCGCAAACCGGGCATTTTACGGCCGAGGAGTTGCTCGTCCATGCGCGTGCGCTCGATGAGTCGGCGTCGCGAGCCACCGTTTATCGCACCCTGCCGATCATGACCGGGAGCGCCGTCCTCCGGGAAATCGACATCGGAAAGAACATCAAGTACTACGCTGCGAGCCGTGACAACAGCACGCAGCAGGCCCAGGTGATCTGCCTCGACTGCGACAAGATCTTCGAGATCAACGCGCCGTTCATGGAATGGTATGGCAGCACGGTGTCCTCCAAACTCGGCCTGACGCCGGTTTCCCAGCGATTGCAGGTGAGCGCGCACTGCAACGCCTTCCGGGACACCGGCCGTTGTCCCCACCTCGGCAACTGAGCCCGCGCCATGGCGAAACCCTCCCACGACATTGAATTTGAGACCCGCTTCTTCGAAGCCGTCCACCGCCGCGATCCCCGCTTCGCCGACGTCGTCGAGATCCTCGGCGGCCTCTACACGAAGCAGGGCCGGATCGCCGAGGGCCTGAAGATGGACCGGAAGCTCGTGCGGCTCGAACCCGACAATGCCACCGCTCACTACAATCTGGCGTGCAGCCTTGCTTTGGTCCGGCGGGAGACCCAGGCGTTGCAGGCGATCGAGCGCGCGATTGCCCTGGGCTACGACGACTATGAATGGATGCAGCATGACCCAGACCTGAAGGGTCTGAAGGAGCATCCGGGCTTTCAGAAACTGCTCGCGAAGCTGCAGCCTCAGAGCTGAGCCTTCCACGCTTCAGGCTTTGCGTTTGCGCCGCTTTGCACGAGATTATGGGTTCTCATGGCCGTTGCACTGGATTATGAACCCTTCGTCCTCGCGCCCCGCGCTGGCGCGGCGGAGCCACTTTCGGGGGTCCAGGAGGAGATCCTGGAGCTAAAGCGGAGCCGCAATGCGGTCATCCTCGCGCACAACTATCAAATCGAGCCAATCCAGCGCGTGGCAGACTACTTGGGCGATTCCCTCGGCCTTTCCTACCAGGCTGCCGCCACCCGGGCTGATGTCATCCTCTTTTGTGGGGTCCATTTCATGGCGGAGACCGCCAAGATCGTGAATCCCGGACGGCTCGTGCTCCTTCCTGAACCCGAGGCCGGATGCTCCCTCTCCGACTCCTGCCCGGCCGACCGTCTCGCGGCCTACAAAGCGGCCCACCCCGGCGTCTACGTCGTCGCCTACATCAACTGCACGGCGGCGGTGAAAGCGCTCAGCGATGTCATCTGCACGAGCGGCAACGCGGTGAAGATCGTCCGTCGCGTGCCGCCCGACCGCGAGATTCTCTTCGTGCCCGACCAGAATCTCGGCCAGTGGGTCGCCAAACAGACCGGCCGGGCCATGCAGCTCTGGCCGGGAAGCTGTTACGCCCACGTGCTGTTCACCGTCCAGGCACTCGAGAAGGTCCGTCTGCGGTTCCCGGATGCGCCCGTCGTCGCCCACCCCGAATGCGTGGAGGCCGTCCGCGATCTCGCCGACGAAGTCTGCAGCACGGAGCAGATGGTGAAATTCGCCCGCGAACATCCGGCCCGGCGCATCATCGTTGTGACCGAGAGCGGAATGCTGCACCGCCTGCGCCGCGAGGTGCCGGACAAGACCTTCATCGCCGGACCGACCGACACGTGCGCCTGCAGCGACTGCCGGTTCATGAAGATGAACACGATCGAGAAGGTGCGCGATGCGCTGCTGAATCTCGCCCCCGCGATCGAAATCCCCGACGAGATCCGGAAGCGCGCTTTTCTTCCCATCCAGCGAATGTTGGAATGGAGCAAGTGAGGCGCTGCTTCAGACGGGACGATGTAGTCAGAGGTAGGGCCGGCGCCGTTTCGACAGGCTCAAGGCCCCGAGCATGTCGAGGGGCTTGCCGCCGGGCCGCAGCTCATTGGGGAAATGGCCCGCCGATCCTCCTTCGCCAAGGCTACGGAGGACAGGCAAAGCGGCGGCCCTGCATTCGGCTGGATGAGCCCGGCCCTACATCCTCCGGTAAAAGGCCGTGAACGGCCTTCTCGGGCTCGTCGTGTGCGGCCTGCTTTTCCTGTTCTACGACCGCGCCCGCTATTCGAGCACCGGCCTGCCGGATCGACGAACGGTCGTCCGGTCCGGCGAAACGATCACAGCGGATCGGAATTGCTCACGAACGCGATCGCTTTGCCGTCCGGCGACCAGGAGTTGACGTTCATCGAGCCCTGTCCGCCGTAGACATACGCGATCACCGTGGGCTTGCCGCTTCCGATGATGAGCCGGCGCAGGCATACCTGTTTGTAGAATGGGTGCGCACCGGCCGCGATCTCCGGACCGTAGGTGAGAAAGGCGATTGACTTTCCGTCGGGGGCGACGTGCGGAAACCAGTTGTTGTACTCGTCGTTCGTCACCTGTTCCTGCTCGCTGCCGTCCACCTGCATACGCCAGATCTGCATCCGCCCGGAACGCTCCGAATTGAAGTAGATCAACCTTCCGTCAAGGCTGTATTCGGGTCCGTCGTCAAGCCCATTGGCTGTTGTCAGGCGCTCCTCGGCGCCGCCAGCTGCTGGAATGCGGAAGATATCGATCTCGCCGTTGCGTTGCCCGGCGTACACCAGATGCCGGCCGTCCGGCGACCAGCCGTGAAGAAATGAGGCGCCGGTAGGCGTCACCAGGCGGGGCATGCCGCCGATGATCGGTAGAACATACACCCTTGATGGCGTGCCGCTGCTGATGCCGAGCATCTGACCATCGAAGGACAACGCGTGGTCGTTGTTGCAGGCGGTCTGCGCGCCGGTGTCGATCACCGTCGGCTGACCCTGGTCGAGATAGAACCGCAACATCCGGCCGCTCCCGTTCAGGATGAGCGCCCGGCCATCTGGCGTCCAGTTCGGAGCCTGCACCGAGTCCGCAGTGTGGTAGACCGTCTTCCGGCGCCCGGTGGCCACATCGAGCACCTCGAGGTCGCTGCCAAGATAATCCCGATACGGCACGAATCCCTCCTTGGCGGGACGAATCAGCCGGACGTTTCTGAACACGGCCTTCTCCGAAACGCCGTTGTTGTGCGAGCAAACGTAGATACCAACGTAGACTTCGTCGCCCAGCACGACGTCGCTGATGCTCTGGCTGACAAGCATCTCCCCGAAGTGCGCAACCGACATCGTGTAGATCCCGCCTTTTCTCGCCAGTTGGATGATGTCCGGGCCTCGGATCTCAAGGCGTTTCTCCTCGGTCGTCCCACCCGCGCCGCGGCGGAATTGCATCGAGATCAACCCATCGCCGTGCCTACAGGCGTTGATATGCGGCGAGCGTGGATCGAGACTCGCGCGAACGATCAAACCGAGCTTGCGGTGGGGTTCCGCGCCCTCGCCGACGAACTCCGCCATCGTCTGGACGATAAAATCGCCCCGAACCCGCTTCCAGACGAAGTGGAACTCGTCGGCGTTGCCCCACATGTTCGTGCCGGATGACTGGACCAGATATTCCTGCTGGACCCCGTCGTACACCCCGGAGCCGGGAATCTGCACGGCGCCGATGTCGCACTGTTGGTCGAATTGACCAACGGAGATTGGTGCGGTCTCGCCGGCGGAGGAGAGCGGAACAGCCATGATGAGTCCGACGCCACAGGAGGAGGGAAGTAGACGGGAGAGCTTCACGTTTCAATGAGCGTTGAGAGATTGCGGTTGGACAGAGCTGCCGGAAGAACACGGCGGAAAGCAGCCGGGGCGGGGAATATCTCCTTTGTGGCCGTCGTGATCAAGCCTGCGCCCGGAAAAGCGGAGGCGCGCAAACCCCGCGCTTGCACTGCTCCGCGTGCTCGCTACTCCCTTCTCGCTACCCGCATCTGGCTAAACCGACATCGCGAGCAAGCTCGCTTCCTACATCCCGACTCCCCGCCACTCCCCATGTCCTCCGAGCACCAGACCCCGATGATGCAGCAGTATTTCGAGGTCAAACGCGGCCTGCCGCCGGGCACGCTGTTGCTCTTCCGTCTGGGCGACTTCTTCGAGATGTTTCATGAGGACGCCGCGGACGGTTCCCGGCTGCTTGGCCTCACGCTGACCAAACGCCAGGATGCGCCGATGGCCGGCATCCCGTATCACGCGCTCGACACCTATGTGAACAAACTGCTCGCCGCCGGCCGGAAGGTGGCCATCTGCGACCAGCAGGAGCCCCCGCAGCCCGGGAAACTCGTCCGCCGCTCCCTGGTCCGCATTCTCAGCCCCGGCACCACGCTCGCCGCCAACCAGCTCGACGCCGCGCGCAATCACTATCTGTGCGCCCTGACGCTGGAGGCGGGCATCTTGCGCGCCGCATGGCTCGATCTTTCGACCGGCGAATTCAAAATCGCCGCGGACCCGCATCCGGTGAACCTGCTGCCTGTGCTCACCGCGCTCGATCCGAGCGAGTTGCTGGTGCCCGAAGGCTCGATCGAGAACTGGCGCCGTGCGCCACACGAGCAGACCGCCGAGCACTCCCTCCAGGCGTTCGCGGCAGGTCGCGCGTGCACGGAACTCCCGGGCTACCTTTTCGATCCTGCCGCCGGCGCAAGAACGGTCATGGAAACCCTGGGCGTGTTGAATCTGGAGGGTTTCGGACTCAGCCATACACACCCGGGCTTGGGCCCCGCCGGCGCTGTGCTTGCCTACGCGACCGAAAATCTCTGCGCCAAACCGGAGAACCTCCGTACCCTGCAGGAATATCGCAGCGCGCATACGCTGCTCGTAGACCCCGCCACCCTTCGCAACCTGGAGGTATTCCAGTCGGCCCGCGGTAGCCGCGAGGGTTCGCTGCTCAGCGCAATCAACCGCACGGCCACCGCCGCGGGAGCCCGTCTGCTCGAACGATGGCTCGCAGCGCCGCCACTCGACCTCGTGGAAATCAGCAACCGGCAGACTGTCGTGGGCGAACTGCTTGCGCAGCCCGTGCTCCTGGCGGAACTGCACGGGATCCTCCGCGAAGTCCGGGACATCCCGCGCATACTCGGGCGCCTCCAGAACCGCATGCGAACCCCGCGTGAACTTGGCGGGATCAAAGACACCCTCGCCCAGCTGCCCGCCATCATCGATTGCCTCGGACGCATCCAGTCAGCTCCGCCTCCCTCCGGCGAACTCACCGGCACGCCTGAAAAGGCCATGCGCCGCTTGACGGCTCGTGTCACCGACCAGCCGGAATTGCGCGGACTGCTCAGCCGCGCGCTCGGCGACGAGCTGTCCGGCAATCTGCAGGAAGGCGGATACATCCGCGCCGGCTACGACTCCGAGGTCGACCGGCTGCGCGGCCTGACGCACGACAGCAAGACGTGGCTGTCGGATCTCGAGCGCCAGGAGCAAGAGCGCACCGGAATCAAGAGCCTGAAGGTCCGTTTCAACTCGGTCTTCGGCTACTATCTCGAAGTCACCAAGGCCAACCTCCATCTCGTGCCTCCGGACTATATCCGCCGCCAGACTACAGTCGGCGGCGAGCGGTACGTCACCGAGGCTTTGAAACAGAAGGAAAAAGAGATCCTGCACGCCGAAGAGAAAGTCGTGTCCCGCGAACTGGAGCTGTTCAACGCCCTGGTCGCCATGGTCATCGCCGAGGCGGCGGCGCTCCGGGAAACCGCCGACGCGCTCGCCGAGCTCGATGTGCTGGCCGGATGGGCGGAAATCGCCCGCGAATGGGATTACTGCCGCCCGGAGCTGGATGAGTGCGAAGTCATCGAGATCGTCGAGGGCCGCCATCCCGTGGTGGAACAGATGTTCAAGGCCCCGGACGCGTCGCCAGCAATCGGCGGCCAGGCCTTCGTGCCTAATGACACCGGACTCGGCTGCGCCGACGCGCAGATTCTTCTGGTGACCGGGCCAAACATGGCCGGCAAGTCGACCTACATCCGCCAGGTTGCGCTGATCACGCTGCTGGCGCAAATCGGATGCTGGGTGCCGGCAAAGCGCTGCCACATCGGACTCGTCGACCGGATCTTCTCGCGGGTGGGCGCGAGCGACGACCTCGCACGGGGCAACTCGACGTTCATGGTCGAGATGAACGAGACTGCCAACATTCTCAACCATTACACCGTCCGGAGCCTGATCATCCTGGACGAAATCGGGCGGGGCACCTCGACCTACGATGGTCTCAGCATCGCCTGGGCCGTGGTCGAGCATCTCCATCGCGATCCCGATCGCGGACCCCGCACGTTGTTCGCCACCCACTACCAGGAGCTCACGCAACTGGAGAAACACCTGCCGCGCCTGCGCAATTGCTCCGTCGCAGTCAAGGAGTGGAATGACGACATTGTCTTTGTGCGCCGCGTGGTGCCCGGCGCCGCTGACCGGAGCTACGGCATCCAGGTGGCGCGCCTCGCCGGGCTGCCGTTGAGCGTCATCGATCGCGCCAAACTCATCCTCGGCAAACTGGAGTCCGACGACACTGAGATCGAACTTCCCGGGCCCGCCACGCGTCCGCGGAAGAAACTCACCGTCAAGCCGGTCGATGACGGCCAGCTCGACCTGTTGTGAGGAGGAGGAAGCGCAGGGCTCAGCTGGGATCATGCAGGTGTAGGAGCCCGCTGGCAGGCGATGATTGGAGCCCCGCACCAAACCAATCCAATTTCAGGGATCCGGTTCAGCGCCCGGAGGGATGGCGCAGCGCCCACACTTCGCGCGCGAGGCGGATGGTTTCCGCCAGCACATCAGGAGTGACCGCCTGTTTGGGATCGTCGCCGATGCCTTTGCCTGGCTGGACGTGCGCTTCGATGCAGAGACCGTCCGCGCCGTACGCCAGCGCCGCAAGCGCGCAAGCCGGGACGTAGGATGCCTTGCCAACCGAGTGGGAAGGATCGACCACCACTGGAGCCCAGGTCCGTTCCTTGAGCAGGGGTACGATGGACTCATCGGGATGATTGCGGTAGCCGTCAAGGGCCGGGGCGGTGCCGCGCGGGCAAAGAATGATGTTCGGGTTCCCGAAATTGGCGATGTACTCGGCGGCGGAGATGAACTCATTCAGCGTTCCCATGTGCAGGCTGCGCTTGAGCAGGACGATTGTCTTCCGGCCCGCCACCGCGGCGCCAATGTGGCGGAGCAACGAGTAATTGAGGGCATTCCGCGCCCCCACCTGGAGCATCGGCACCCCGGCATCGAGGGCCAGTTTGAGCTGGTTCTCGTCCATCACCTCGGTGTCAACCGGCAAGCCAGTCCTCCGCGAAGCCTCCATCAAAACATCGAGCGACTTGTCGTCGCCCTGGAATGCATATGGATTGGTGCGAGGTTTCCAGACGCCGCCCCGCAGGACCTGGGCGCCCGCCTCCTTCACCGCCTGCGCAGTCTCGTAGAAATAGTCCGGGTTCTTCGGATCGATCGTGCATTGGCCGGCGATGAAAAGAGGGGCCCTGCCCAGGGTCACCCCGCCAATCGCGATCTGATGAGTCGAGAGGTCCGACCGGACGTCCATCAGCTTGAATGGCGACTGGATGCGGTCAATCCGCTCCACATAGGGCAGGCCCTCCAGCCGGCTGAACATCAGCTCGTCGCGCTCGTCACCAAGAATAGCGTAAATTGTGCGCACCGCGCCCACGATGGGCTGGATGTGGCAGCCGAACGACTCCACCATGCCGGTGATCTCCTGGATTTGCTCCGGCGTCAGACGGTTGGCTCTTGGCAGGATCATAAACGTGGAAAGCGGATAACCTTAGGATGTCACCGGCCGCAGGCAACAGGAGAACGCGGATGCCGGCGAAAGACGCGTCTGCGCGGGTAGGGACGGACCGCCGGGCCGTCCGCTATGCCCGGCGCGCCCAGCGGTCGCGCCCTACCAGCCGTGTCAGTCCGGCATGCGAGCTTTCCGTAGGCGCATGGACCTGAGCCCCCCTGATCACACTTTCAGCGCAGCGGCGAATTCCTCCGGCAGCGGCGCCGAGGCCGCAAAAGTGAAACTCCGGCCGGCCAGTTCGTAACTGAATCTGCTTTCCAACGAATGCAGAAAGAGGCGCTTCAAACCCGTGTGCCGGGCGAACTCGCGGTTGAGCCTGAAATCGCCGTAGGTCTGGTCCCCGACAATCGGCAGACCGCGGCGGGCGCATTGCACCCGCAACTGGTGGCTCCGGCCGGTTCTCGGATCCAGTTGCACCAACGCCAGCGGGGGCTGCCCCGGGCGCCGTCGCAAGACGGAGAAATGAGATTCAGCCGGGATATTCCCCGCCGTTTTGGCACGAATCACCCCACCGCGCTTTTCAACTGCCAGCCGGTCGCGCCAGATCTCCTTCTGTGCCCGTGGGCTGCCGAACACCAGCGCCTGGTAGAGCTTGTTCACCCGTTTCCGAACGAACTGGTCTTTGCCCGCCTGCGCCACGGTGTGATCCGCGGCGGCAAGGATCACCCCGGACGTCGCGGAGTCGAGCCGGTTGAGCAACCAGAGGCGCGCTTCGCAATCATCTGGTCCTCGCCAGACGAAACACTCGCGCCCGTGGTCATAGTCGCAGGTCAGCAGTGCGCGCGGCCGGTCTCTTGGGGTGTTGGGATGCGACAGGATCCCCGCCGGCTTCGCGAAAGCAGCCATGCCATTTTCATCCCGCGCGATCAGCCGGACTCCGTGTCCGAGGGGCAGCTTCGCCCAATACTCCGGAGCCTGCACGCTCAGAAATAGTAGAAGTTGAAGTTGATCACCTGGTCGTCCCCAAGCACGGCGACCATCTCCTTCGTCCAGGGCCGATACGGAGCGCGTTCGCGGATCGCGCTCAGCGCCGCGTTGGCGCCGTAGTCGCCTGCGTCGCCATCAACCTTGAGAATCTCCGAAATCTCCCCGTTCGAGTTGATTCGGAAACTGATCATCACGTGAGTGGTCGGCTTTGGCGACACGCTGCTGGAAGTCAAAATCCGCTCCCACTGGATCTGAACGATATCGACCAACTCCTGAAGATAGTCGCCAAACTGGCTGAAATGGGCGTCGACTCCGATCAC
>Ga0182027_10014632_pt1 | contig 10846 bp, 12 predicted proteins | sample 712E1DmetaG_FD_121300 | JGI IMG/M metagenome (GOLD analysis project Ga0182027, IMG submission 121300) | Permafrost microbial communities from Stordalen Mire, Sweden - 712E1D metaG (Illumina Assembly) | ecosystem: Environmental > Terrestrial > Soil > Wetlands > Permafrost | place: Sweden...
AAAGTAATAATATTAAAAATAAAATCATCGAGATCGCGCGCCGGCTCTTTGTCAATCAGGGATACCAGAAAACAACGATCAGGCAGATTATTGAAGAAACAGGGATTAATATCGGGACGCTTTACCATTATTTCCGCGACAAAGAAGATATTTTTCTTCGGGGTTCCGAAATAACGGATATTGAATTAGTGGCGCTCGTTGAGAGCCTTACCAGGAATGAAAAAGATTATGTCCTTAAATACGCCGTATACATGGCGCTGGAATTCAAGATGGTTGAAAAATCCGACAAAATTGCGGAGCTTTACCGCGAATCTTACAATTCATGGCGAATGACGCAGATGGTGATTCCAATCGATATGGTGCGCAACAAGCTCTATTTTCACGAATACAATAAAGATTTTACCAAGCAGGATTACTACTTGATATCCATGGCTATTCGCGGGATGATGTCGATGTATATCGCCGAGCGCGTCCATACGGGGCTCAATAAATTCAAAGAACATACTCCATTTATTATCGACTCGGCGCTAAGGGCATTTAACGTCCCTAAGAAAAAGCGGGATGAGGCAATCGACAAAGCGATGGCTATTGCCAAAAAACGATACAGATTGTTTGATAAAAAGAATCGTGGGTAAAGAGAAAAAACCAGCAGGATCACGCTTGGGTTGATATGGTGAAATCAGGCTACGAAAAGTCAGCGCGTGTGAAGAAAATTCCCGATCGATAAAAATAATGGCTTAGGTTTAGAAATAGCATAATATGAAATATGAAGAAAGAACGTACAGATCGCTGATTAATAAGGGCAATCTCTCTTCGTATAATGTCAGAATCGCCGAGAGCGATTTGTTTATCAGCTCTGATACGAACCTGAAATTTGACGCCTTAAAATCATTAATCAAACATCGCAATTCTTTAGAGACATACATCAGGGATCATCCGGATTTCCGCACGTCATTTTTACCCCTTCCTGAAGATGATTTTGCTCCGCCAATTGTCCGGCATATGCTAAGATATGCAAAAAGCTGTGGGGTAGGGCCGATGGCTTCGGTTGCCGGAGGTGTATCCGAATTTGTGGGATACGATCTTCTCTTTCAAACGGATAACATCATCATTGAAAACGGCGGCGATATCTTTTTAAAATCGAATGATAAATTAACAGTTTCTGTTTATGCCGGAGAATCAGCCTTAAGCTATAAAGTCAATTTTATTGTAAAACCGGAGAAAACTCCGCTGGGTATTTGCACCTCATCAGCCACAGTCGGCCCGTCTTTGAGCTTTGGCAAAGCCGACGCTGTGTGTGTAATTTCCCAATCCGCCACACTTGCCGATGCCGCCGCTTCCGCCATCGGCAACCGGGTGAAAAGTAAAAATGATTTTAAATCAGCCCTGAATTACGGAATAAAAATTCCCGGCGTGCGCGGGATCATAATCATTCTGGGCAACGATATGGGAGCGATAGGGGAGGTGCAGTTGGTTTAATTTTTAAATTATTGATTTTCTCTATTAACTATGCTTTTATAATGATTAGGGGTAGTCGAGTAATAAAGCGAAAAGCAGGAGGTTAGTTTTATGAATCGATTGCGTACTATAATGATAGTGTTACTCGTTCCCTGTTTCTTTTTTGTTCAAGGCGGCTTTTCCATAGTGTGTAGTGAAGGTGGCGGAGGAGGAGTACCTCCTAATTTTCAAAATTACATCAATACCTTAACAGGATTATTAAAAAATCCGTCTCTAGCACAGGATTTAACTTCACCATCATCCACGTCCACAACGTCCGCGTTGACAAATTCAACATCCACATACCAGAACAATACATCAGCAAATCAAATACCTTTTTCATCTTACGATACGCCTGAACATACAATAGAGCTTATTGTACCTATGAATTTTAATTCTTTAACCGGAAATGAACCATTATTGCCAATGGCAGAATCCTATACCGTAACCGTATGTTTATCTTATAATAATATTGCGGTGTCGGATTGCCGGGATAAAAAAACTCCGTTACAGGCAAGCCAAATGCTCGCTGCAATGATTCTCAACAAATATTTAAAGGGAGTAGAAATAAGACCCTTCAGGGTTGTTCTGCCATCTGCGGCGCCACTTACCGAACAAAATCAATTATTGCGTAAAATCGAAATAGAGGCAGTCGCTATAATTGAGGCCAAAATGTTGGAAGATTTAAAGAAATCAAAGATATTTTTATCGGAATCGGAAGAGGGCAGACAAAAAAGATTAAACATTATTGCACAAGACGCAAAGCGAGCCCTTCAGGAAGCGGACAACGGCGCGAACTGGTCTCATAATATTAAAAATGATAGAACAAGCCATGACTTTCAAACTGCAAAGGCCTTTAAGCAATTTATTAATAATTTGTCAGTTGCTGAATTGAAAAGTCAATAATTGCCATAAACAGAATTTTACTTTTTAAAAAAGGAGAATAATGTGCTGAAAATACTGGGAGTGATAATTAATTTAGGTATAATAGCATATCTGGGATTTCAGGCAAAAGCATGTTTAAGTCCGGAACAATTAACAGATGCTAACATTGTGCAAAATCCTTTGATTCTCTCATTTATTGCTGTTATAGCTTTGTTTATTGCTTTGAATAATTAAGGAGGAACCATGAAAAGATTTTGGTTTGTTGTTACCCTTGGTGCAGTTGGAATGCTTATGGGTTGTGCTACTATGATACCGGTGGGCGGCTTATATACAGGCGCAAAATTTCCGATGATGGTAACCAGCAACGGCAACGCTTCCTCTAAGACGGGAGAAGCACAGTGCATAAGTGTACTAACTCTTATTGCCATTGGCGATTGCAGCATAGAAACTGCCAAGAAAAACGGCGGTATCACGAAGGTAAATAATGTTGATTGGGATGTCAAAAACATTCTGGGCATCTACGGAACATACAAAGTCATTGTTTCAGGCGAATAAATGTGATATAATACTTTATGGAAAAAAAATCCCTTATGAAGAAGGGGAATAACAAAGCGTTTAAAAAATTCGGGAGATAAGTTTTATGATTAGATTGCGTACGGCGCTGATAGTAATACTGGCTGCCTGTCTCTTGCTTGTTCAAGGTGGAATAGTAGCAGTTTATAGTGAAGGTGTGTCAATAAGTGTATCATCAATTTCTATTGTAAATACTTCTAATCAAGCTTGGGGGAATCCGGCTCCCGCATCGACTCCGGGCAATACCGGAACGTCAACGACCACAACTATTCCCGGTACTACTCCCGGAACGCAGAATATTAGTTCATTTTCTGCAACTTCTTCCGTAACAACTTCTTCATCATCAAATTCATCAATATCCACCTCTTCGCAGGTCCAGCAACAGCCTAATACGACGGATACCCTCTTCCAGACACTTGAACAGTCCGAGACATCCAAACTTGTTCGCACGCCTAACTTCAACCCTCTTTCTGAAGAAGAGCCGTTATTACCAACAGCTGCGTCCTATAAGGTAACGGTATGTGTATCTTATCATGATATTGTAGCGCCAAGTTGCCGGTATAAAAGAACTCCGTCACAGGCAAGTGAAATACTCGCGGCAATGATTCTCAACAAATATTTAAAGGGAACAGAAGTAAGACCTTTCAGGGTTATCCTGCCGTCGGCGGCGCCACTTACCGAACAAACTCAATTATTGCGTAAAATCGAAACAGAGGCAATCGTTATAATTGAGGCCAAAATGCTGGAAGATTTAAAAAAATCAAAGATATTTTTATCGGAATCAGAAGAGGGCAGACAACAAAGGCTAAATATTATGACTGAGGACGCAAAGCGGGCTATACAGGAAGCGAACAGCGGCGCTAACTGGTCTCATAATACTAATAATGATAGATCAAGCCATGTCTTTCAATCCGCAAAGGCCTTTAAGCCATTTATTAATAATATTTCTGTTGCTGAATTGAAAAGTCATTAATTTACAGTTCATTAGCGCATAAGCCTTCGACTTAAACATCACATTGAAAATAGACGGATAGGATTCTATGTTTTGTAAATTGCCGGAATTTACTTCCAGAGGAAGAGAGGTACAACTGTCCCAGGGACCTTTTTCTTCGTGTGATAATTCTATGTTTTACTATACATTAAATGACCAGTTAAAATGCCATAATGATTTATTCATTAAAAAAATCTGTAACGAATTAGCGAAGAAACTTCAATCTTAAATTCATCACCAGCTCTAAGTTTACATAACATATCTTATAGGACGCAATATATAAATTATTAAAGCGCGATGGTAGGCACGAATATAGTGTAAATATTTGAAAATATGGAGATTGCCACATTCACTGTCGTAAATTTAATATGAAAGAGAAAAGCTTCGACTTAAAATTATCTTTATCAAGAAATATTTTTATAGTCCTTATACTTTATCCAACAACCATCATCGTCTTCCGGTAGTCTTTCACACCAACATCCATCTGATTCATTATAATAGAGCCAATCTGGAATTTCAACTAAGTTACAAAATGACATTGAAGAGATTGGTTCTTTTAAATCAAAATTTGTCATTTCTAATAAACGACTCAAATGGTTTGCTAAATCATACTCGATCTCAATTTTTACGGCCCCCACAGAGATACCTATTGTTTTTTTCCAGAATTCTTCACTTTTGTTCTCATCTACATAAATTATATTTGTAACTCTTAGCCAAGTAGCATCTTCGGAAGATTCAGAAAAAAAATCTCCTAAGAGAATTTCAAGTTTTTTTTCCATGTCAAACCTCATTTATACTGTTTATTCCTGCTCAGATACAATAGTGGACAAATCGAAAGTAATGGAAGAACCAAAACCAGAATATGAAAATCTAAAGAGTAGTTTTTTATTGCTGTCAGTGGCAGCACCAAGTATTCTTAAATCTTTTGGTTCATCAGGAAATAAATAGATATTGATAATGCCATCTAAAGGAATAGTAACTGGTGGATGTGCAGTTAAACCTTCTTTTATCGTGTTTTCTATTTCCGACTTTTCTGTATCAGATGCGATAACAGCACCCCACTGGAAATTAACTTTCATAATGTCTCCTTATTTATTTTCTTATAATAATTAATTTACTCGGTGGGTAATTTTCTGGAATTTTGCATAATATTACTTTAATTTTTAAAAAATGAAAAGAAAAAGTACATCAGTCTTAACACTCTATATCAGTTCAAATTATATTAAGGGCAAATCCGCCCTCTGATGTCGGGCGGATCCGGCAGGTTCGCTATCATTATTATTTATTGACCGGGAAGAAGAAACAGGAGCAATATAACGGGCAAAATTATAGAAAGGGTAGATTTTCTTACCATCAAATAATTGACATGAATTATTACGATCAACAGTTTATTGCCACATTCACTGTCGTGAATTCGCAATGACAAAGGCTTCCACACTGCGCATCATCGGCAATAATTATTAAATTCCTTCGTCGGCGAGTTGTTGAATGAGTTTTGCCTGGCGATCGGATAGCCTCCGGGGAACATCAACATTAATTTTTACGTAAAGATCCCCTCTAGTGGCTCCTTTAAATCCCGGGACGCCATAACCCTTCATTCTTATCTTGGTGTTGTTCTGAGTGCCGGGACTGATCTTTAATCTCTTGACCGTGCCGTCCAGAGTTGAAACATCAATTGAACTTCCCATCGCTGCCTGCGTGAATTTTATGGTTTTTTCAATATAAAGGTCATTGCCGTCGCGGGCATAAATAGGATGAGGTACTACATTAATGTTTAAGTATAAGTCGCCACTCGGAGCCCCGTTATAACCGGATAATCCTTTGCCGGGCAACCTGAGCTTTTTACCGCTGCTGATTCCCGCGGGTATCTTTACATTGATATCTTCAATGCGATTTTCCAGTTGAAAAGAAATCTTTTTGTCCGCGCCGAATACTGATTCTTCTAAAGATATTGATAAGTTATACTCTGCATCCTGGCCTTTTCCCGGCATTTCCTGATATTGCTGCCTGCCGCCGCCCGCTCCGCCGCCGAATAAGCCGGCAAATGGATCTTCATAATCATCGCGGCCGCTGCCGCCTCCCCTTCTGGTTGTCCGAAATGTTGTCCTGCCTCCGCCGCCTCTGGCTCCGCCAAAGCCAAAACCGCGTAATATTTCATCAAGATCAAAGTTACGGAAAATATCTTCCTGACTATGCTGCTGACGGTATTGATCCGCTGAACCAAACTCATCATATTGCTGACGTTTTTCAGTATCGCTTAAAACGGCGTAAGCTTCGCTGATTTTCTTGAATTTTTCTTCCGCGCCTTTATTAGAATTCTTGTCCGGATGCCATTTTAAGGCAAGCTTTCGATATGCTTTTTTTATTTCATCAGCCGTTGCTTTTTTTTCTACGCCTAGAACCTGATAGTAATCTTCTGCCATATTAACCTTTCAGGCCTCTTTAAAAATCCCATATGCTGCGTTGCATTCATCCATCGTTGTTGCGGCCTACGAAAAGTAGGCCTCACTCCTCAGGATTCACGCGCCTTGCCTCTGGAATTTTTACTAGGCCTTATATATTACGCACTTATTTTCGTTAATTTAAGCATTAATTCCCATTTGAAAAGCGTCTAAATTCATTTTTATCAATTTTTCCGGAAATGATTTTTTAATAACATTTTCCCAGATTGATTGATTAATATTCATGAGATTGGATATAGCGCCAAGAAGGACCACATTTGCCGTTTTGATATTACCCGCCTTTTGCGCAAGCCGGGCCGCGTCAAAACTAATAACCTTTCCATAATTATCTTTTAAAAATGAGATAACATCTTCAGGGTATGACGCTTCGCCCAGATTGACCGCCGGAGGATAAATTTCTTCCGTGTTCACAATAATAGCGGCATCTTTTGTCAATAATTTCAAATAGCGCAGGGCTTCCATTTTTTCAAAAGAAACAAGCGTCTGTATGCATCCGGACTCGGCCAGCGGCGAATAAACTTTCTTCCCGTAACGAACGTGACTGGTAACACAGCCGCCGCGCTGAGCCATGCCGTGGACTTCGCTTTTTTTGACATCCAACCCGGCTTCCATTATGACCTCGCAGATGATATCGCTTGCCCGCAAAACACCCTGCCCGCCAACACCGGCAAATAATATGCTTTTTACTTCATTATCAGACATTTAAATACATTCCTTTAATCTAACTTATAGCGCCGAATTTGCAAATTTGTTCACATAAGCCGCACCCGTTGCAAAGGGTTTGATCGATGAAGGAAATACCTTTTCGCTTCGATCCTTCTTTTGTTATGCCCTTCTTCCAGGAAATAGGCGGACAATTCAAAGCAAGACACGACTTGCAGCCTTCGCATTTATCCGGATCAACTTTCAGGGCCGGTTTCGGTTTAATATTTGATCGTTTAAATAATGCGCAGGGCCTTTGAGCGATGATAACCGAAGGGCCGTCCTTAGCCAGTTCTTCTTTGATGGCATCTCTTGTAGATTTGAGGTCAATCGGATCAATAACCTTTATATTTTCAATTCCTAAAGCAGAAACTAAATTCGTTAGATTAACTTTTTTCGCCTCTTTTTTCATCAGGGTATAGCCTGTTCCCGGATGCTCCTGCATACCGGTCATGGCTGTTGTGCTGTTATCAAGGATAATGATCAGGGCGTCACTGTTGTTATAAGCCATATTCAAAAGCGGCGTGATGCCCGAATGCAGGAAAGTGGAATCGCCGATTACTCCGACAACCTTGCCCTTCCCTTTTTCCTTCAGGGCTTTCCTCATGCCGTGAGCCATTCCGATACTGGCGCCCATGCAGATGCATGAATGCAGGCCTTCCAGCGGTTTCATATAAGACAGGGTATAACAGCCGATATCGCCGTGGACATAAACCTTTTGTTTTTTCAAAGCGTAAAATAACCCGCGGTGCGGACAGCCGGGACAGAGATTCGGCGGACGCGGCGCGAGAGTTTCTTTATAAGGAGAAACCGCCTGCCGGGTGTTTCCTTCAATGGCGTTTTTAATAATCCCGGGATCAAATTCGTTGGTATAGGGGAATATTTCCTTGCCGGTAACCGAAATTCCCATGGCTTTGATCTGTTCTTCCAGATACGGATCCAGCTCCTCGATGACATATATTTTTTTAACTTTAGAGGCAAATTCGCGGATCAGTTTCTCCGGCAGCGGATAAACCATTCCCAGTTTCAGATAGGAATAATCAGGAAAGACTTCTTTGGCGTAGTTATAAGGCATTCCGGCGGTGATAATTCCAATTTCCGGATTACCCATTTCTATTTTGTTTTCCGGAAATGTTTCTACAAAATCCTTGAGCGCCTTTTGGCGTTTTTCCACCTCAACTCGCCTTACACGGGCATTGATGGGAACCATGACATATTTTTCGGCATCGTAAACAAAACCGGTTTTATCTTTGAATTTTTCAGGTTCCTTAAGATCCACAACCGATTTGGAATGAGATACGCGGGTCGTTGAGCGGAAAAAGACCGGCGTGTCGAACTTCTCGCTTAGTTCAAAAGCGAGCTTGATATATTCTTTGGCTTCCCCGGCATCGGCCGGTTCCAGCATGGGAATTTTGGCAAACTTGGCGTAATTGCGGTTGTCCTGTTCATTTTGAGAGCTGTGCAATGAGGGATCATCCGCGCTGACGATAACCAGCGCCCCGTTTGTGCCTGTATAACTGACCGTAAATATAGGATCGGCGGCAACATTAACGCCAACGTGTTTCATAACCGCCAGCGCCTTTTCTCCGCCGAGGGCCGCGCCAATGGCAACTTCGACGGCTACTTTTTCATTGGGTGACCATTCCGCGTAAACACCGTCATATTTGGAAAATTCTTCCATAATTTCCGTGCTGGGCGTGCCCGGATAAGCGGCGGCAAACCTGACGCCCGCTTCATACGCTCCGCGGGCAATAGCTTCATTTCCTGACATTAACACTTTCAAAAGCTTAAACCTCCAAACCGGCCCTAACTTAGAGAAGATATTTTATACTTGATAAAAGAAACCATGGCCGGATCAGTGGTCCGCTCCAGGGCTTTTTTATAATTTTCCAATGCGTTTTTTTTGTCATTTTGCAGTTCATAGGCGCGGCCGATATTGCGAAAACCGACAGATTCAAAACCGATATTGTCGCTTTTTTGCGCTTTTTCATAATATTCCAGCGCCGATTTGAAATCTTTCTTTGCCTCATAGGAATATCCCATTGAAGTCAAAGCCAGAAATTTTATTCCGGCATGGTAGGATATTCTGGAAGAAACAAATTTTTTATAATCGGCAATGGCTTTATCGTACTCGCCTAAACTGTAATAAATATTTCCCATGTGATAATGCGCCATCCTGGCGCTCCAACTGTGGGGATATTTATCAATCAATTGCTGGTAAACACCAATATTTCTCATGGCGCCCTCAGGCGTCTCAATATTTTGCGAAGCTTTAATGTACATTTCACTGGCGGAAGCCTGATAATGATTCCAGTACATATAAAAACCAAACGCGATAAGCGTGGCTATAACAATTGCCGCCACAATAGCATAGAAGCGTTTCTCGTTTTCGGAAATATAATCCTGTATAATTTCTACGCTGGACTGAAAAGCATCCGGTTGCTTCAATTCTTTTTTTGATAATTTTGCCGCCATATTATTCCCCTTTACTAATATTATATTTATTGATCAACTCAAGAAGCAGTTGAGGTATTCTTCGTATTCTGCCCTCATTATTTGTGCAGGCATGAATGGTATATCCTTCCGCGATAAGGTTTTCTTTATTTTCATCCCATACTCGGGAATTAAATCTGATACTGGCTCTCTTGATATAATCGAATTTTGTTTCGATAGTCAGAACCTGATCGTATGTGGCGAATTTGTGATAATTGCAAGTTACCTTTGTCAGCGGAAGATTAAGCCCCAGCTTTGCCACTTCGGTATAAGGAATGCCAAGCTGACGCATAAACTCATTGCGGCCATGTTCAAACCATTTTATGTAGTTTGTATGATAAACGACCCCCATTGCGTCGGTATCGGCAAAAAGCACCCTGACTTTTGTTAAATTATGAACCGGCAACGCTCCTCCAGTCTTTGATAAATTTTTCCATCAACAGATATCCCGGAGAAATTAAAACAGAGCTGTTTTTAGCGTTTATTTCATTAAAGGAGAGACCAGAGGCTCTGTTTTCTCCTTTTAAAGAAGACAATACCGCGAAAGGACTGGGGTCGCTGACATGGGTTTTTAAGTCAACTGGCGTGGGATGATCGCTTAAAACAATAATCCGGTAATCGCCGTATGATCCGATTTTAGTTAAAATCGGCCCCACTATTTTTTCATCAAAAAGCTCGATCGCGCGAATTTTGCCTTCGGCGTTCCCTTCGTGTCCCATTTCATCGGGGGCTTCCAGATGGACAAAAACAAAATCCATAAAATTTAAAACATCCAGAGCCATGTTGGCTTTGCCATCATAATTCGTATCGATGTAACCTGTCGCCCCTTCGACCGGAAATACTCTCAATCCTGAAATGATCGCGATGCCTTTGAGCAGATCAACGGCGGAAATCATCCCGCCCGTAATAGAATATTTTTGAGTAAGCGGAACAAGCTGCGGTTTCTTCCCCTGCCCCCACAGCCAGATGGCGTTAGCCTGTTTTTTGCCCGCTTCCTTTCTTTTGGCGTTGACGGGATGGTTTGCTAAAATTTCACCGGCCCGCAGCATCATTGAATTTATTTCCCCTGAAGAATCTCCATGCGGAAGATAATCAGCTATGGGCTTTCCTGTTATGTCGTGCGGCGCTGTTGTTTCAGGAGCGCCTGGTGCGTCGCGCCAGACGAATAAATGCCGGTAACCGACTCCCGGGAAAAATTGATAAGGAGGCAACCCGAGTTCTTTATTGATATCAAGAATAATTT
>Ga0182027_10014635_pt1 | contig 10845 bp, 10 predicted proteins | sample 712E1DmetaG_FD_121300 | JGI IMG/M metagenome (GOLD analysis project Ga0182027, IMG submission 121300) | Permafrost microbial communities from Stordalen Mire, Sweden - 712E1D metaG (Illumina Assembly) | ecosystem: Environmental > Terrestrial > Soil > Wetlands > Permafrost | place: Sweden...
ACAGGAAATTTAAAGGCAACCCAGACCTTTGAATACTTCCTGCCTTTGACAGTATATCCTTCAGCTGCCTGTGTTGTATATGTGTTTATTTTTTGAAGATGATGGAAAAGATCCCTGTATGAACAATGAATGACCTTCCCTTTCAGCATTCCAACCGGGCCCGTAAGATCCACACTTTCATGAACTGCCATGAATCTGAACCTTGCCCGGGTCCGGTTGAACAAACGGAGATGAAATTCATTTCCGGTGCCCGAATAGCGCAAAATCTTACCCATGTAAAAAAGAGAAAACGGGATTTGATATCCTCCATGAGGAATTACATCTTTCTGCAACAGGGTTCTGATCTCCTGTTTTAATTCATCCGTAACCGCTTCATCGGCATCTAGCGAAAGGATCCAGTCGTTGCCTGCCTGTTCCACACCAAACTGTTTCTGCTGACCATAGCCTTCAAATGAATGAGAGATCACCTTGCATCCGGAAGAACTGCAGATTTCAACTGTGTGGTCGGAAGAAAAGGAATCTACCACCAGGATCTCATCTGCCAGGTCCTTAATGGAATGGATACAATGAAGGATGTTCTCTTCCTCATTATGGGTGATAATGACAACGGATAGTTTCTGCATAGATCAGATTTCAATGGTAAACCGGTCCCAGTCGAGGCCGATTTTAAACGATTCCCTGTATAGGTTCAACTCCTCCATAGAGAGGACTGCATGTAAAATTTCTTCTTTGTCACCGGCTTCCGCAATGATCATTCCTTTCGGATCAACCACCAGGGAGTTGCCTGCATGCCGGGTGCCATAGCCATCTGTTCCGATCCTGTTCACGCCTATGACATAAGCCTGGTTCTCGATAGCCCTCGCAACCAGTAAGGTCTTCCATACATGTGCCCTGCTCGCGGGCCAGTTAGATGGATAAACGATGAAATCATATTCATGTTTTCCGTTCCGGTAGGAATTTCTGCTCCAGACCGGAAAACGGAGATCATAACATACCAGCGGCAGGAAATGCCAATCCCCTTTCTGAACAATGATCTTCTTGGATCCGCTGTTCATTACTTTGTATTCCTCGGTAAGACGGAACAGGTGGCGTTTATCATAGGTCTGCAATGTCCCGTCAGGGAACATGCAAACCAGGCGGTTGTAAAAGTCTGTTCCTTCGCAGATCAGGAGGCTGCCAGCAACTATACAATCTTTTGTCCGGGCAGTTTCTTTTAGGAAATGCATTGAAGGTCCATCCATGGTTTCGGCGCATTTGCCGGTGTTTGTCGTAAAGCCGGTACTGAACATCTCCGGTAGTATGACCAGGTCAACCGGTCCCCGGATCTCATTTACCATCCCGGAAAAATGAGCAAGGTTCTTCTCGGCATCTTCCCAAAAGATATCGGATTGCAGGAGGACGATGTTCAGATCTTTTTTGCTCATGACGGATAATTCCAGGGTAAAATTAAATATTGTTGCTGTTTTCTGTTCGAAAATTTTAATTTTGTCTTGAATATAAATAACGAATCGTCATGCAAACTATTGATAACTTTAATTTTAAGGACAAGAAGGCATTGATCCGTGTGGATTTTAATGTTCCTTTAGACAATGAATATCACATTACCGATACTAACCGGATCGATGCGACCCTTCCCACAATCCGGAAAATCCTGGCCGACGGAGGGTCGGTAATCCTGATGTCGCACCTGGGCCGCCCGAAAGGAGGCCCGGAAGAAAAATTCTCACTGAAGCATCTTTTGCCATACCTGTCGGAACAGTTAAAACTAACCGTTAAGTTCGCCGATGACTGCATCGGACAGTCGGCGAAAGACCTGGCAGCCGGACTGAAACCGGGAGAAGTACTGCTGCTTGAAAACCTCCGTTTTTACAAGGAAGAAGAAAAAGGGGATGTAGTCTTTGCACAGAAACTGGCTTCCCTTGGCGACATCTATGTGAACGATGCTTTCGGCACGGCTCACCGGGCACATGCCTCAACTGCGATCATCGCCAATTATTTTCCGCAAGCTAAGTGTTTTGGGTATGTGATGGCCGGAGAGGTGACCGCCCTCGACAAAGTATTGAAGGAAGCTACGCATCCCTTCACTGCCATTCTTGGGGGAGCCAAGGTGTCTGGCAAGATCGAGGTTATCAGTCACCTGATGGATAAGGTCGATAACCTTATCATTGGTGGAGGTATGATGTTCACTTTCATCAAAGCTATCGGCGGGGAGGTTGGAAATTCAATGGTTGAAGATGAGCTTTTGGAAATCTCCCGCAATATCGTGGAAGGAGCCAAGACAATGGGAGTCAATCTTTATCTGCCTGTAGATGCAGTGATTGCTGATGCTTTTTCCAATGATGCAAACATCAGGACCTGCAACGCTTATGATATACCGGATTCCTGGATGGGCCTTGACATCGGCCCGAATACGCTGCAGAAGTTTGAACATGTCATTGAACAATCTTCAACCATTTTATGGAACGGCCCAATGGGGGTTTTTGAGATGAATAATTTCGAGGAAGGGACGAAGAAAATTGCAGAGGCCATTGCGAAAGCCACTGAAAATGGCGCTTTTTCACTTGTCGGAGGCGGGGATTCCGTAGCAGCCATCAATAAATATGAACTTGCAAACAAGATCAGTTATGTTTCCACGGGGGGTGGCGCTATGCTGGAATATATAGAAGGCAAAGAGTTGCCGGGTGTCAAAGCCATCAAGGGGTGAAAAGGATCATCATCAGCCGTACCGATAATCTTGGCGATGTCATTCTAACCTTGCCCATGGCAGGGATCCTGAAACAGGAAATTCCCGGCTGTTATATTCTCTTCCTCGGGAAAAAGTATACGAAACCCCTCGTCGATGCTTGTGAATTTGTTGATGAATTCGTTGATTGGGACGAGTTGAAACAGATGCTGGATGCTGGATGCTGGATGCTGGATAATGAAAAATTCCAGGCAGATGTTATCCTGCATGTCTTTCCTGTAAGAGAGATCCAAAAGCTTGCGAAAACCGCGAAGATCCCGCTGCGGATCGGCACCTCGCACCGGTGGTATTCCTGGCTGTATTGCAATAAACTGGTTCATTACAGCCGGAAAAAATCCAACCTTCATGAAGCGCAACTTAATCTCAAGCTTCTTGAACCTCTTGGAATCACGAAAGAATTTTCCCTGTCGGAGATCCCGAATTATTATGGCCTTACCAAGCTGATGAGCTCACGAACTCACGAGCTTCCAAGTTCACCAACTCATCAACTCACCAGCTCATCAACTCACCAATTCAACCTTATTCTTCATCCGAAATCAAAAGGCAGCGCCCGTGAGTGGGGGTTGGATAATTTTTCGAAGTTGATTTCTTTTTTTCCTGAAGATAAATTCCGGATTTTTATCACCGGGACACAAGAAGAAGGCGCATTAATGAGCGGTTTCCTTGATCAGCACAAGGATAGGATCACAGATATGACCGGGAAACTTTCGCTGGCCGAACTTCTTGAATTCATCAATTCGTGTGACGGACTGGTGGCAGCCAGTACAGGGCCGCTTCATATTGCAGCCGCTTTGGGGAAAAGGGCCATCGGAATCTATGCCCCCATGCGACCTATCTTCCCGAAGCGGTGGGCGCCACTGGGGAAAAATGCGACCTTCCTTGTACTGGATAAAAAATGTGATGCCTGCAGGAAATCCGGGAATTGTAGTTGTATCCGGGCGATTGCACCGGAGGAGATAGCTGAGAAATTAGTAATTAGTAATTTGGGAAATGAGTAATAAGTATTTCAGAATTAATATTGTCATAATTCATTATTTAAACAGAAACCCCGAATATACCGGAAAACTCATCTTCACATAAGGATAACAAACCGATGTTTCCTTGGTCTTGCGGGTGATTACTTTTTCTTTGGGATCAAAATGAATGATGATAAACAGAAGAACCGTCACTCCCAAAACACCTTTCAATAAACCGAACAACCCGCCGATTAACCGGTTCACCAATCCCAATCCCACTGTCTTTATTACTCTTTCCAGTAATTTGGCAATAATAATAACCCCGATAACGACCAGCAAAAACGTAAGTGTATAGGAAAGGATCGTAAGCCAGGTTCCTGATGGATGAAATGTCTTGATAAGAAAATTGCTCATGAAGCCGGAAAAATGAAGGGCAACCCAAATTCCCAGAACCAGTGCAATGAGCGTTGCAAGGCTGAGGATAAACCCTTTCCGGATCCCGTTAATAACCAGGAGCCCGAGGATACAGAAGATGATGATGTCGAGGTAATTCATGGATCACTGCTTAAGTCGCGAAGTGAGTTCGGTACCGAAAACAAATTCATTGAGTTCCTTGTTATCCGTTTTTAAGATGGTATCCTTGTTCCCTTTCCACCAGAGTTCGCCATTATAAATGAAAGCCACATTATCCCCGATGCTGAGAACGGAATTCATATCATGGGTATTGACAATTGTGGTGATACCATATTCAACGGTGATTTCTTTGATCAGCTGGTCGATCACACCTGCTGTCTGGGGATCGAGACCGGAATTCGGTTCATCACAGAAAAGATATTTCGGGTTCATGGCAATTGCCCGGGCAATGGCCACCCGCTTGCGCATACCTCCGCTGAGTTCTGAGGGCATCAGCCGGTTGACATTTTCAAGGTTCACTCTTGTCAGAACAAAGTTTACACGATCCAGTTTTTCATCTTTGGTCTGGATGGTAAACATGTTCAAAGGGAACATAACATTCTCTTCCACAGTCATATAATCGAATAAGGCACCTCCCTGGAAAAGCATACCAATCTCCTGCCGAAGGATCTTGCGCTGTTCGAAATTCATTTCAGAGAAGTTCCGGCCATCATAAATTACTGTTCCCTGGTCAACTTCATACAATCCTACCAGGCATTTCATCAAAACAGTTTTTCCCGATCCGCTCTGGCCGATAATCAGGTTTGTCTTCCCTTTTTCAAACGAACAGGAGATGTTTTTCAGAACATGATGGCCGCCGAATATTTTATCTACTCCTTTTGCTTCGATCATGTCAGTAAGAGTTGTGTCAGAACGAGATTGAAAAGAATGATCAGGATGCTGCTTACAACAACAGCTTTGGTGCTGGCCTGTCCTACTTCCAGCGCCCCGCCATTGGTTTTATATCCGTAAAACCCGGAAACCGTTGAAATGATGAATGCAAAAAAGAGGGTCTTTACGATCGCATAAAAAATAGTATAGGCTTCAAAATCAAGGCGCATTCCATTGACATAGTCGGTTGTGGTAACCAGTCCGAATGCACTCATGGCCAGCCATCCGCCAAGGATCCCCATCCACATGCTGAGGACGATCAGTACCGGATTGATCAGGATGGAAGCAATGACTTTGGGGAAAATAAGGTAGTTGGCAGAGTTGACACCCATGATCTCCAGCGCATCGATTTGTTCTGTAACCCTCATGGTACCTATCTCGGAAGCGATCCGTGAACCTACCTTACCGGCAAGAATCAGGCTGATTACGGTCGGCGAAAATTCAAGGATGACCGATTGGCGTACTGTAAACCCAACCATGGAAAGGGGAATGAACGGACTGTCGATATTATATGCCGTCTGAATGGCGACAACAGCACCCATGAATGCCGAAATAAATGCAACGATGCCGATGGATTCGATGCCCAGGCCCTGGATCTCATCCATCAGGCGCTGCCAGAAGATTCTTCCTTTCTGCGGTCTTGTAAAAACCCGGAGCATCAGCATCACATAATCACCGGTAGTGGATATCACTTTCACAGGAAATATTTTCGCTAAAATTACAACAATCCTGCGTGATCAGGCGTTCGAATTAAAAAAATTCTGTTCCGTTGATTTTTGGAGAAAATCCTGACCGGAACGGGTTAACCAGGATCCTGAATATTCGGGATTGTTCGACTATCCTTTTTGCTTCATCTCGTTACAAAGAGTAAGTCTCACGAATAAAGTATATTTGCAGAATGAAATTCACCCGACTGGGATTTTTTGTCCTGGCGATAATTTTCGTCCTTACGGCAGGGTCCTGTTCGACTACTTCCCATCAGAACTATCATAATAAACGAACGAAACCATGCAACTGCCCTTCCTCCTGGACACAAAATCCCGTTCGGCCAGTTTCTCTCCTGCTTCGTTCATTGCCTGTATGACGATCCAGGATCTACGCGGTTTTATCCCGGAGAACTCTACCGGGTATATCCTGGATTGGTTTCAGTTCCATCCTGTACAATTCAGGATCTCGAAAGCCCGTTCCTCAAAATTCGGGGATTACAGGGCCCCTGTGAAAAACCTTCCTGCCAGGATCTCTGTAAACCGGAACCTGAACAGGTTTGATTTCCTGATTACCCTTGTGCATGAAATGGCGCACCATGAAGTATGGACTGAAACATCTCTTCCCATCCGGGGTGCTGGAATTCACGGAAGAAAACGCCGGCCCCGTCCGCATGGGAAAGAATGGAAAACACAATATCAGCAACTGATGAGCCCATTGATGGAGGAATCTGTTTTCCCGGCGGAGGTGGTTCATCACCTTGCCAGGTATTTTGAAAATCCACGTTCTTCATCGAAATCGAATGAACACCTTGTGGTTGCATTGAAAAAATATGATGCTCCCGATGATTCCGTATTCATTGAATCGCTCCCTCTGAATGCAGTTTTTTCTTTGCCGGCAGGGAAGAAATTCCGCAAGCAGGAAAAACTCCGGAAGCGTTACCGGTGTGTATGTCTTGCCAACGGGAGAATTTATCTTTTCAGCCCGATGGCGCGGGTTATGCCGGTTCCATGTTGACAACTCCCCTGATTCATTGAATTCTGTTCATTATATTGTATTTTTACAGAGAATTTCAAGATTTTTATAATGAAGAAATCAAATCATCACTATTGTGTGATCATGGCCGGGGGGATCGGTGCAAGATTCTGGCCGATGAGCCGGACAAGCCATCCCAAGCAATTTATCGATATCCTTGGTACCGGCGAAACCCTGATCCATCAAACCTATAACCGGTTTGCAAAGATCATGAACACAGAAAATATTTACATCGTCACAAATGAAGCATATAAATCCCTGGTGAAGGACCAGATTCCTGGGATATCCGACGAACAGATCCTGTGCGAACCCGCCCGCAGGAATACTGCCCCCTGTATCGCCTATGCCAATTACAGGATTCTTGCAAGGGATCCCGAAGCCTGTATCGTTGTGGCACCTTCCGACCATATCATCCTGAAAGAAGAAATCTTCCTGGAAAATATACTTACCGCACTCCGTGCCGCCAGGGAGCATGACTGGCTTCTAACCCTTGGAATCCGTCCGAGCAGGCCCGATACCGGATACGGTTATATCCAGTTTGAAGAAGGAACGGTTTATCCAAAAGACCCTCACTTGAAAAAAGTCAAAACTTTTACCGAAAAACCGAATCTCGAATTGGCGACAACTTTTATCAAATGCGGGGATTTCCTGTGGAATGCAGGGATCTTCGTTTGGTCACTGAAAAGTATCATGAAAGCTTTCTCCGATTTCCTTCCTGAGATCAATATCCTGTTCCGCAAAGGGATCGGGCATTACGGAACGCCCGGCGAACCGGCATTCATCAATGAAGCTTACGGGATTTGTAAGAGCATCTCTATCGACTACGGGATCATGGAAAAAGCCGGTGATGTTTATGTTCTTGCAGTTGATTTTGGCTGGTCTGATCTTGGCACATGGGGATCACTTTACGAAAACCGCTCAAAAGATGAGAACGGGAATACTATTGTAGGAAAAAATGTCATGTTGTTCGGATCTTCCAATTGCATCATCAATATGCCCCAGGAAAAACTGGTTGTACTGGAAGGTTTGAATGACTATATCATAGTTGAGTCGGAGAATGTGCTGCTGGTTTGTAAAAAATCAAATGAACAGCAAATCCGGCAGTTTGTCAATGATGTACGGCTGGAAAAGGGGGAAAAATACGTTTAATCAATGAATATGCCTGATTCAACCGTCTCGGCCACTAAGAAAATAAGTGATTCAATCCGGCGTTTTCATTAACAGCAAGACAAACCAAACGTGGATATTTACCTTAAGAAAAAACGTTGGAAATGGTTTCTTTTCGGCGCCGCCGTTGTGATCGTTTCTATTTCTCTTTATTACAACAATATCCTGGTGGAAGAAATCCGTATGGATGAACGTAATAATGTGCAGATCTGGGCAGATGCGATCCACCACAGGGCCGGGATCGTCAACTATACCAATAAACTATTCGAACAAATCAAGGTGGAAGAACGGTTGCGGATGAAGACAGTAGCCGAAACCCATCGGCGCATGATCACTGCAAATATCAGCGAAGACCTGACCTTTGAAAGCAGCATCGTTGAGAACAATGTTTCCATCCCGGTGATTGTATCTGATGAAAACGGGAATATTCAGAGTGCAAGAAATGTTGATTTCAGCCTGGACACGGTTAAAAAGATGACCCCACAGCTGAAGAAAGAGTTTTCCGTTTATCCACCGATTATTGAAAGTTATAACCCTTATAATCCCAGAGCCAAGCTGGTTCTTTATTACAAAGATTCAAAGATTTTCACGGACCTGCGAAAAGTACTGGACGACCTGGTTAATTCATTTTTCTCAGAGGTCGTCCTGAATTCCGCTTCCGTACCCGTTATCATTACCGACAGTGCCAGGATACCCATCCGGGATGAAAATGGCAGAATCGTGTCAGGCAATATTTCCGCTAAAAAAATGGAAGACCCGGCATTCGTAAAAGCCATGATCGAATCTATGGCTTCACACAATACGCCCATCCAGGTAAACCTTGCCGAAACCGGTGTCAGATATATCTTTTATGAGGATTCATTTCTGCTGACCAAGCTGAAGTATTATCCCTTTATTCAACTGGCCGTAATCAGCCTTTTTCTCCTGATCGCTTACCTGCTTTTCAGCCAGGCCCGCAGGTCAGAACAGAACCAGGTATGGGTAGGAATGGCCAAAGAAACAGCACATCAGCTTGGCACACCGCTTTCTTCTATGATGGCATGGGTGGAACTGCTGAAGCTGAAAGGGGTCGACCAGGAAACACTGACCGAGATCGAAAAAGATGTGAGCCGCCTGGAAACAATAACCGACCGGTTTTCAAAGATTGGGTCCCAGGCACGGCTTGAATCTACTGATATTGTAAAACTGATCCATGATTCCATATCATACATCCGGTCAAGGACTTCACAGAAAGTGAATTTTATCATCACACCGGATATGCCTGAGGAGATTTTTGTACCACTCAACATTCATCTTTTTGAATGGGTGATCGAAAATCTTTGTAAAAATGCGGTAGATGCCATGGAGGGGAGCGGAGAAGTGCACATTGATATTTCAGAAGATGAATTTAACGTGATCATCGATGTTACCGATTCAGGAAAAGGCATTCCGAAATCACGGCAAAAGACGATCTTCAATCCCGGTTATACAAGCAAACAACGGGGCTGGGGACTGGGGTTGACCTTGTCGAGGAGGATCATTAAAAACTACCATTCAGGCAAGATCTTCGTAAGATCATCTGTGCTTAACAAGGGAACTACTTTCCGGATCATGCTGAAAAAGAAATTGTAGCCATGTCCGGAATCTATATCCATATACCATTCTGCAGGAGAAAATGCCATTACTGCAATTTTTTCTCGCTTGCTTCATTAAAGTATAAAGAACGTTTCCTGGAAGCGTTAAAGGAAGAAATCTTCATCCGGAAAAATTATTTAAACGGGAAACCGATTGAGTCCATATACCTGGGGGGGGGAACGCCATCCATTTTACAGATAACGGAAATCGAAGACATCCTGGAGAATATCCGGAAATATTTTATCCTGGCTGAAAACCCCGAGATTACCCTGGAGGCCAACCCGGACGATCTTTATCCTTCTGTCCTCCGCGAATACAGAACTATCGGGATTAACAGACTGAGTATCGGAGTGCAGTCATTTTTTGATGATGACCTGCAATACCTGAACCGGATTCATTCGGGACAGCGTGCGGAAGAATCGGTTGTCCAGGCAAAGGAAGCAGGCTTCTCCAATATCAGCCTGGATTTCATTTACGGGATCCCGACACTCACGGCAGAAAAATGGACGAAAAACCTCAAAAAAGCATTTGCATTGGATGTGCCGCATATCTCCGCCTATTCACTGACCGTCGAACCTAAAACCGCGCTGGATCTGCTTATCCAAAAAAAGAAACTGCCCGGTCCTGCTGAAGAGCAAATCCTTGAACATTTCCGTATTCTTTTACGAAGAATGAAAGAAAAGGAATTTGAGCATTATGAGATCTCGAATTTCTGTAAAAAAGGATCCTATTCCAGGCATAACAGCATGTATTGGAACGGAACACCTTATCTTGGACTGGGGCCTTCCGCTCACTCCTTCAATGGAACATCCCGGCAATGGAACATCTCCAACCTTGTTCATTATATCGACCAGATCAACAGGAATGAACTTTTTTTCGAATCTGAAGAACTCACCCCGATTCAGAAATACAATGAATTTGTGATGGTTTCGCTCAGAACAATGTGGGGATGTAATCTGAATACGATCGGTGAACGATTCGGCAAAGAACCAGCTGCCTACTTCTCCCGGCTGGCTGCCCGTTATCTGATCTCGGGTGAGATGATTGAAAAAAACGGTATCTATTATCTTACGGATGAAGGGAAACTATTCGCCGATGGAATTGCTGCAGATTTATTTCTTGAACCGTAAAAAAGTCCCGAGTGGTAATTTTTTTCCCGAATGGTCGGTAAAATAAAGTTCTCCGGTTTCCTGATCAGGGATCATACCAAAATGGGTTCGTGCCAGACTATCGGCAATTAAGGCCGAAAACCCCATGGAATAAAGGCTAAGAATGAAAAAT